>Ga0335072_10001999_pt1 | contig 32173 bp, 28 predicted proteins | sample Lox_Sample_21_FD_206725 | JGI IMG/M metagenome (GOLD analysis project Ga0335072, IMG submission 206725) | Soil microbial communities from Loxahatchee National Wildlife Refuge, Florida, United States - Lox_Sample_2.1 | ecosystem: Environmental > Terrestrial > Soil > Wetlands | place: USA...
CTCCTCGTAGGTCGGCATAAGTTTTCGATGGCTGCTGACCAGGCCCGACTTGGCGTCGATGGCGAACAGCGTGCAGAACACTGTGCCGTGCGAGCGGTCGGTGGCGCGCTCGACTCCGCCCAGGTACACGAAGATCCCAAGATCGGCCGCGGCTTCGACAATCGAGGTGATCTCAGGCCCAGTCAGTTCGACGGCTGCGGTGAGATATGCCGAGTAGGCCTTCTTCTGAACCGGATCGTTGAAGCGGGCCCCGCCAGTGTGCTCGAGCCAGAACGGGTATCCGGTCAAGAATGCTTCCGGGAAAGCGATCAGGTCCACGTCCTGTGCCGCCGCCTGCTCGATCCAGGCGATGGCCTTCTTCGTAGTGGCGGCGGGATCAAGCCAGACGGATCTGACCTGTGCTGCCGCGACCCGCATTCCGGCGTGCTGTCGGCGCGCCGGGTCGCTCGGCATATCAATTCCTCTCCGCGTCGCTGGAGGCGAGGAACGCGATGGCGGCGTCGACGTCATCGGGCAGCGTATCGAAAGGGGGCCAGTCAAGAACCGCAGACCGACCGTGAGCCAACGCAGTGCCCAGGCCTGGAACTCGGGTCAGTCGTCGTACACCACGACGCGGTCTGGGACGATTCGGACGATGACACGCTCGTCGCCCGGCCGGGTCGCGAACGCCTGCCCTGTGTACTTGCCCGCGAGTTCTTGGATCAGCTCGGCCCGCGGGTCGTCGGTAACCGTCGCCCCACCGCGGATCTCGGCATAGCGGTAGGGGTTGACGACGTCAGTGACCAGGAGACTCACCCTCGGATCCGCCAGGAGATTGGCGTGCTTGCGGCGGCCTTTCACGGTGGAGAACAGCACGTCGTCGCCGTCCCGACGGACCCACACGATGCTGGACTGCGGGCTGCCATCGGCCTGGATCGTGGCCACCGAGGCGAAGTTCTGACCGTCGATCAGCTCGCGGGCCAGCTCTGGCAGCGCTGTCATAAGGCTCTCCTGTTCGCGACGTCAGCTTCGCTAAACCCTCAGTCCCCGCCCGGGCATATTTCATACCCGCCGGACAAATATCTCACGTGATCCCGCTGGTCCAAGCCGACAGGCGTCATCTGCACGCTGGCTCGCGGCCGCGCCGGCCCGATTGCCGAGCTAACCGCGTGGTTGAGCCGGAGGGCGGTTTCTCGAGCGGGCGCTCGCGATGTGAGCAGCAGCGGCTTTCGGGTCAGCGCATATCGTCACGCGGGCAAGGTCGTGTTTCTCAACGATGAGGTGAAGCGCGAGTGCCTGCAGGACCGGCTTCCAGGTGCGGCCGACGAAGATGAGGTCGGCAGTATCGTCTTGCGTCTGCAAAGCTGCCCACACCGTCGCAGCTTCCGACAGCGTGCCTATCCCGCCATCGAGCGCGACTACGGCGTCGGCAGCCAGCAGATGGCCTAGCCGCTCGGGGTAGGTGTCAGACCACCGCAGCTCATGGTTCCACCGGTTGGGCGTCAGGTTGTGCCAGCCGCGCATTGGCAGGCCGATGACTGTGCCGCCTGCCTCGGCGGCGGCCTGGGAGGCCACGGCCATCAGGCCGCCGTAGCCGCCGGTGACCAGGGTCCAGCCTCGCGCCCCGATGACTGACCCGATGTGCTGGGCCAGCGCGCAGCGCGGGTCGGGCGGATTCAGGCGCGCGGATCCGATGACCGCGACAGTGGTGCTCTCGTCGGTCGGAGGGATCCGGACGGAGTTAGCCGGCGAGGAGCTAATGGCCACGCACTCCTTTCTACCTTGGCGAGGAGATTCCGTATGGTTGGAACCCGCGACGAGCGTGCGGGAGGAGAACGGCTTGGTCACGTCGTTAAACCGCAGTCCAGCCACCGTCTACGGGGATTATCGCCCCATTGATGTAGCTCGCCGCTTCCGAGCAGAGAAAATGTGCGACGGCGGCGACTTCATAAGGCGTTGCAACTCTTCCGGATGGGACGTTCTGAACCAGGTAACGGAACTGATCGGGATCTTCCAGCCACGGCTTGTTCATCGGGGTATCGATTGGGCCGGGACATATGCAGTTCACGCGTACCTGGCGAGGAGCTAGCTCGCTCGCGAGCGCCCGAGTCATTGCTATGATGCCCCCTTTTGAAGCACTGTATGCAACCGTTCCTGCCATCCCAGTCAGGCCACTGATGGACGCATTGTTAACAATGCTTCCGCGGGCTCTTAGCAGTAGCGGCGCAAGACTGCGTATTACCAGCATCACCGACGTTAGGTTAGTCCGGATCGTCGCATCCCACGAGGCTAGCGTCGTCGCCGCGATATCAGACATCACGTCAGCGTCGGCACTTGGGCCGATACCTGCATTGTTGAACAGGGCGTCGACTGTGCCGAACGAACTGCAGATGCGCCGCGCCGCCGACTCGACCTCATGCTCTGATGTCACGTCAGCGCAGATTGTGAGCAGAGCGCGGGGCGATCGATAACGAGCGGCGAGTGCTGCAAGTCCGTCACCGTCACGATCGATGGCGGCTACTTGCCAGTTCGCTTGCAGCCACATCTCGGCTGCTGCGGCGCCCACGCCGCTGGCAGCTCCCGTAACCACCACTGTCCGGGGATGAGTCGCAGCGTGTACGGAAGGTGATACTCCGGGCACCCCATGCCTCCAGCAGTACGGGCCTTACACCGACCCTGTGTTGCGATTAACTCACGTAAGCCGCGGTTGATGGTTGTCCAACAACTGCCTAACAGAGGCCGTAGATACTGTCAACTCTTTCTGAACAACAGACGTTGACATCGTTTGAAGCGCGGATGCATGATGTCGGACAACTGGCTACGAGGCCGGAGCCTCAGAGCCGACCAGCTAACTTCGCGCCATCCTCCCGCCCTGGACAACGCTCCATAGCAGGTTCAGATGGTGCCGGTTACCGGGACTTGCGTCCCCCGAGCGTCAGACTTCGAGTCACAGGGAGCGGCGATGACGCGGTGGTCAGTCCGGTATGACGCGGAGGCACGGCTCCTGGTGCCCCGGTGTGTCGCCAAGCTTCGCTCGCTCATCGCCGATGGCGTCCTCAAACCCGGAGACAGGCTCCCCACTGAACCCGAGCTTGCGTCCCGCATGGACGTCAGCCGCACTACGCTGCGCGCCGCTGTCGCGGAGCTGGTCAATGAATCCGTGCTGGAACGCCGACGGGGCGTTGGCACGTTCGTAGCCGGAGCGCTCCCCTCGTTGCATCATGGTCTTGAGCGTCTATTCGGCGGCACAGAGAGCATCGCGCAGCTTGGCATGAAACCAGGCACTGCCGACCTCGAGCTCGATCACATCCCGCTGCCGCCAGAGATTGCGGACGCTATCGGCGGGACGGACCTTGAGCCATCGGTGCGATTGCGGCGCACGCGGACGGCGGACGGCGTTCCGGTTCTCTGGACTGAGGAGTGGATACCTGAACGGTTTCTCGATCCAACGAACGCACTGGATGATTTCTCCACTGCCGATTCCCTGACGGCGAGGCTGGCGCAGGCGGGCATAATCGTCCGCCTTGCAAAAGCCGTACTTCGGCCAGTCCTCCCGGCGCCGCATATTCAGCGGAGTCTGAAGCTCCGGCCAGGCGATCCGGTGATTGAAATTGAGCAACTCGTATACGCCGGGCCGCTATCCCGCGGACCGGTCTTGCTGAGCTATAACGTTTACAACAGCGAGCGAGTCCAACTTCACGCGATACGTCGCGCTTAAGTCACCCATGGTGTTCACTCAGGTCGAGACTGAAGGAGAGCTGGGCCATGACCTGGAATTTTCTCGCAAATCTGATCGGTTCAGGATCCCTTAACAATACGGTGAAGGGAATTGCCCTCGCTCTGCTGGTGGTAGCCATCTGCATCTGGGTGATGGAATTCAGCGGCCACACGATCTCACGCCGGGGATTCGTCTCAAACAATGTCGTCTGGAACGCGCGTTCCATCGCCCTGGTGGCCGTTTCCGCAGCGATCTTCATTGCCGGGCGCCCGATCCAGTTCCAGTTCATTCCTGGCATCGGCGGCTTCAATCCGTCCTTCCTCCTTGCGCCAGTCCTGGTCTCGCTTTTCGGGCTGCCCGGAGCAGTGGGGGTGACCTTCTCGATGCCGATCGGCGATGCAGTCAGCGGCGCGCTCACCGTGGGCTCGGTGGCAGGCTGCCTCGGCATGACTTTCATAACGTGGTTCACCTACAAGCTGTGCTACGACGCGTCGCTGCGCAGCGTCCGCGGCTGGATCGGTCTTTACGCGGGCGGAATCATCATCGGCCCGCTGCTGGACGCCGTTACCATTCCGGGCTGGCTCGACTTCGTGCACCTTGTGCCTCCCGCCGTCGCCTGGGGCGGCGTGGCTCCAGCGATCGTCCTGAACTCGATCATCATTCCTGCCGTCATCGCTCCCATCTTCCTCATCGCGCTCTTCCCGCCAGTACGCCAGTGGGGCCTGTACTGGAAGGACGCCATGGTTGCCCGACAGGGGCAGCAGGCCGGCGTCGCACGGGGCAGGAAAGCGATGACGCGCAGTGGCGGACCGCTTCCCGATCCCTTGCCGCCCGCCGCAGCCGACATGCAGATTCCCGACGCCCAGTGACAGCCGCCATCGAGGTAGCCGGCCTGTGGCTTGCCTACCCGGGAGCTGACACGGCAGCCCTGCGTGACGTGGCCTTCAGTGTGCAGCGAGGCGAGCTGATGCTGATCGCGGGCCCGTCCGGCGCCGGAAAGAGCACTCTCTGCTCGTGCTTGCGAGGCCTGGTGCCAAACACGATTGTCGCGGAGACGCGGGGCCAGGTGAAGGTTGCCGGGAGGCAGGTTCTCGGCCCGGAGCCAGTTCCTAGCAGCGATGACGTCGCCCTGGTTCTCCAGGACGCTGAGGCGCAGATCATCGGGATGAGCGTCGAGGACGACCTGGCCTTCGGTCCCGAGAACTATGGCGTCCCGGCGGAGGAGATCCGGGCCCGGATCTCCGAGGTGCTTGATCTCGTCGGCCTTCGTGGCCTGGAAAAAAGGGACACTTACGCGCTGTCCGGAGGCCAGAAACAGCGTCTCGCGATTGCCTCGGCCCTGATGATACGGCCCGCAATCTTGATTCTGGATGAACCAACTTCCGAGCTTGATCCGGTCGGCAAGGCCCAGGTGCTCGAGATAATCAGCAACCTGCGGACCGAGACGTCGACGACCGTAGTGATCGTCGAGCACGAAATCGGCCGGTTCGCTTCCGTCGCCGACACGATGCTGCTGCTAGACCACGGAGCGGTGGCCGCGTACGGAAACCCTGCGAGCCTGGTCAGTGACATCGAATTGTTCGAGCGAGTCGGTGGTGAGCGACCTCCGCCTGCCGCCGAACTTGCCAGGCGAATGCGTGACGCGCGGCTAGTGGAGTGTCCGTCGTACGGCCTGGACCTTGGCCGTGCACTGGCGGACATCGAGAGGGAACTGGAGAGTCATGGCTCCTGCAGTCGCTAGCTTCACCGAGAACGTGATCTCGGTTCGCGACCTGACGTTCAGTTATCCGGGCACGGCCGTACCCATCCTCCGAAAAGTCAATCTGGAAGTCCGACGTGGCGAGTTCATCGCCTTGCTGGGCTCCAACGGCGCCGGGAAGACCACACTCGCCAAGCACTTCAACGGTCTGCACTGTCCCACCTCTGGCCAGGTGCTGCTGCACGGCCGTCCGACGACCGAACTTGGGCTGCGGGAGCTGGCGAAAATCGTCGGTTACTGCTATCAGAACCCTGACCACCAGATCTTCTCATCGTCGGTAGAGAACGAAGTCAAATTTGGGCCCCGGAATCTTGGCCTGACTGGGGAGGCGCTCGCCAGCAGGGTCTCCGAGGCTCTGGCCGTCGTCGGCATGACAGAATTCGCCGCAAGCAATCCATTCGTGCTCGGCCGAGGCAGGCGGCAGTTGCTTGCAGTCGCCTCCATTCTTGCCATGGATCCCGAACTCCTCGTAGTCGACGAGCCTACGACGGGCCTCGACCTTTCTGGCGCTCAGCAGATCATGCGAGTCCTGGGCCGCTGGCACGAGGAGGGCCGGACGATGGTGGTGATTACTCACGACATGGACTTGGTTGTTGAATACACGACACGATGTGTCGTTATGGCGGATGGGCAGATTATCGACGATGGCCCGACGCAAGAGGTGCTTCGCCACAACGACACGATGCGTGCCGCAGGCCTGGAGGAGCCGGCTGTTGTAACTATCTCAGATCGCCTTAGCCGTTTCGGCTCGGCGCGGTGCAAGTCAATTGCCGACGTCGTGGCCGATGTCGGTGCGCATATGGAGGCAGAACATGCCGGTAGGCTATAGCATTTATCGCGAGACCGGCTCGAACATACACCGCATCGATCCGCGCACGAAACTGGCGTGGTTGCTGACGTTCTTCGTGCTCTCGCTTTGTTCAAACAATCCGGCAGTTCTTGCTGTAGTTTTCCTGGCTGAGCTGGCGCTAGCGCGTATAGCGAGACTGAAGTTCCGGGACCTGCAGGCCTACCTGTTCCTCTCCTTGTGGCTCACAATACTGAGCACGGTAATCTGGCCGGCCTATATCCATCAGGGTGCCTATCTGGGCCGCGTCTGGTTTGTGGACGTCACCAGCGACGGCCTGCTCTACGGGGTCGCGATGGGCCTGAGGATCACCATTATGATCGTGGCAGCGGCAGAGTGGATGCTGACGACCTCTCCGCAGTGGCTCACAGCCGGACTGCTGAAGCTCGGGCTCCCGTACCGGGCCGGGCTTGCGCTGTCGACGGCGATCCGCTTCGTCCCGTTCCTGAACGCGGAACGACTGACGATAACCGAGGCACAGAGAGCACGTTGCGCTGCGGTCGGCTCTGGCGGGCCGGTACGACGAGTGGTCAACTCCGCGCCCGTGCTGGTCCCGCTATTCTCGCGGGCGTTTCTGACAGCGCAGAGCCTCTCGATAGCGCTGGACGCTCGTGGCCTGAGCTCCGGCGGCCAGCGGTCCAGTCTGATCAACCTTCGCCTGTCTAAGGCTGACAAGGCAGCGCTGGCCGCGGCTGTCCTGATAGTGGCGGCCGCGATCGCGTTCCGCGTTCTCGGATATGGCGTGCTAGTGAAGGGGGAGTTCTAGTTGCGCGGCAGATGCGTCAGCGGCCAGGTCGCATGCATCGGGCACGTCACGCTCGACGACGTCGTGCTCAGCAGCGGCCGGACGGCCATGGGACAGATCGGCGGAGCGGCAGTATTCGCCGCTGCTGGTGCCCATGTGGCAGGCGCGGAGCCGACGCTAGTCGCGAAGACCGGTGAGGGCTTTCCTGACCGGCTGCGGGTTCAGCTCGCCGAGTTCGGAGTGCGGATAGTAGATGGCGGGGGAGAGCCAGGGCACCTCGCGCAATGGGTCCTCTACGAGGCCGACGGCAGCCGCCAGTTTGTTCTTCATCCCCATTCCGCCGATCACCTCCGCGGCGCGCCTATGCCGCAGGGCGTGCGCACTGAGCGCCTGCCAGCTGTCGCTCATCTCGCCCCGATGCCGGTCGCGGTGCAAGCGGCGTGGCTTGATGCCCTGAGTGCGGAGTCGCGCCAGGTAACGCTTGACACAGCTGACATCTTCGTCCGCTCCAGTGCGCCGGGCTTGCTGGAACTGCTGCCGCGTCTGACTGGCTTCTTGCCGAGTGAACTCGAAGCCCGGATGCTCCACGGATCCTCCGACGTAACTCGCGCAGCGCGAGACCTTCTCGCGCTCGGCCCGGACGTAGTCGCCATCAAGCTCGGCGCCGAGGGCAGCCTCGTCGCAATAGCTGGCCAGGAGTTCCACGTCCCGGCGCAAGCGGTAGAAGTCGCTGACGTGACAGGCGCCGGGGACGCCTACTGCGGCGGCTTCGCGGCAGGGCTGAGCTGCGGCGCCTCCGCGCTGCAGGCAGCAACGATCGCCACAGCCGCGGCTGCCATCACCGTCCAGCAGTTTGGCGCGCTAAGCCCGCTGGCCGAAGGACGCTCGCGCTTCCTTGAGCTGCTCAGAATGGAGGACGACGATGACCAGAGTCCGACCGGTCGACCGCGAGAGCGCTCCAGATCTTGAGGAGACCTTCGCCTCGGTTGAGCAGCACCTTGGCGTCCTGCCCAACAGCACACTGACAATGGCGCATCGGCCAGAAATCATGAGGTCATTTGCGAAACTGAACGAGGCCGTCATGGGGCCTGGCGAGGTGACACAGGACCTTAAGCAGATGGTCGCCGCAGTTGTCTCGACGGCCGCAGGTTGCCGGTACTGCCAGGCGCATACATCCCAGGTAGCCACAATCCGCGGAGTTCCCGTCGAGAAGGTCAGGGCACTCTGGGATTACCCGACGAGCACGCAGTTCACACCGGCCGAACGTGCCGCGCTAGCAGTAGCGCAAGCAGCCGGGGTGACACCGAATTGCGTCACCGGCGAGATGACAGCCGAGCTGGCTCGGTACTTCAGCACGTCGCAGATTGTCGAGATCGTCGCGGTGATTTCATTGTTCGGGTTCCTTAACCGATGGAACGACACTCTGGCGACAGAGCTAGAGGCATTGCCGCTCCAATTCGCGCAGGCGCATTTGGCGCCGAGCGGATGGATCGCAGGCAGTCACGCGAGTGACTGATATTCGGCGCGGCAGGGCGACGCGTCAGTTGATAGCGGGACTCCAGAGTTCAGGCGCCCAGCGCCTTCGCAGAGCACAGCTGACAAGGAGATGTAGTGCGATTCACACATGACCAGCTCGAGTGGGAGAGCGTTCGGCGGGGGATTGAGGGCCAAGCGGAGCTGCTCGAAACTGCGCCGGACAATCTGTACGCAAGTGTCAGCAGCCTGCTTGACGGCCGCCCGCCCGGGAGGTTGTACTTCGTCGGCTGCGGTGACTCGTACTTCTGTGGCCTGGCGGCCAGGCTGGCTGCGGAACTTCTGACCGGCATTACGTGCGAACCACTTGAATCGCTGGAGTTCTCGCGCTATGCACTGCGGACTGCTCCAGCGGACTCATGGGTTGTCGGGGTATCAAACTCAGGCGACGTAGCCCGGACCGTCGAGAGCCTTAAGTATGCGCGACAAGCAGGGCTCAGGACTATCGGAATTACGTACAACGCCGACAGCCGGCTCGCCCGGAACGCCGACGTCGTGATCAATTACGACTATCGGCACGTCGGCTTCGGCCCCGGCACCATGAGCTACGTCGCGTCGCTGCTGAGCCTCATCACCGTGGCGATCAAAGTCGCCGAAATCAGGGGACGCCTGGATGCGGGTGCTGCAGCGCAGAAACTGGCAGAGCTCAAGGCTGCCGGACCAGTGCTGCGAGCCACCATTAAGGCGATGGACGTGCCCGCTAAGGCGCTCGCCAAGACGCTGGCAGATGCGACGCCGGTGTTCGCCCTCGGCGCCGGGCCGAATTATGCTACGGCCCTCTTCACCATGGCGAAGATGATCGAGTCTGCGCGACACAACACTGTCGCCCAGCAGCTCGAGGAATGGGCTCATGAGCAGTTCTTCGTGTGCGGCCCGGGCACAGTCACGATGGTTTACGCACCTCCCGGCTCCTCGTTGAACCGTGCGCGGGAGCAACTCGAAGCGATCCGCGACATGGGAGGCACCGGGGTCGCAGTGTGCGAAAGCGGCGATCTGCAGACTGCGTCCCTGGCGGATGTCGTGCTTCCGGTGGTCGGCAACGTGGCTGAGGAACTTTCGCCGCTTGTTTACCTTGCGGCGGGGGAGCTGATCGCCTATCACTTTGCCGTCCACTCGCACAAGGTGATGCTGGGATTCGACGATAGCCGCCGGAAAGAGGTCAACTTCCGGCAGATCTTCGGCAGCGACATCCCAGAGACCATCGAAGTTGCCGGGCGGGCATCGTGACGCCTCGGCTAGTCGGCATGTGCCATCTGCCGCCACTTCCGGGCACTTGCAGCTGGCAGGGTGACAGTCTTGCGAACATAACAGACACTGCACTGCAGGATGCCCGGACGCTCGAAGACGCAGGATTTGACGCGGTACTCCTCCAGAACTCGCTCGACCGCCCGACCAGGGAGCGCGCTGACCATCTGACCGTGGCTCAGATGACTGCCATCGCAACTACGCTAAAAGCGGCAGTCAGCATTACTATCGGCGTGAACGTGATCAAGAACGATGGCCCGGCGGCAATGGCCATTGCGGCGGCATCTGGCGCTGACTTCATCCGGGTGAAGGTGCTCACAGGCGCGGTACTGAGCGCCGAGGGAATCGTCACGGGCTGCGCGGCCGAGACTCACGTTCTGCAGGCGCGATCAGGCACCGCCGTGAAGGTCTGGGCAGATTGCTACGAGCCTACGAGCCGGCCGCTGGTGGCGTCTGACTTCGATGCAGCCGTGGCAGACGCCCGCGATTTCGGGATGGCTGACGCCGTTATCGTGACCGGCCGCGACCTCGATGAGACGCTCTCGCTAGCGAGAGATACCAGCAGTAAGAGCCCGCGCCTTCCCGTCGTGATCGGCGGAAAGGTAGATGCAAGGTCGATCCGCGCAGCTTTGAGCGTAGCCGATGCCGTCATCGTGGGAAGTGCCCTGAAACGCGAGCCGGGCATCGTCGGCCGCGTCGACCTTGACTGCGCAATGCGGATCGCCAAGAGCGCGGCGCAGGAGACTTACCCGGGCAATGACTGACAACAGAAGGCTCGCGGGCAAAGTGGCTGTGGTCACCGGCGCCGCCTCGGGGATCGGTTATGCCGTCGCCGAGCGACTCGTCGGCGAGGGCGCGACGGTTGCGCGAGTCGATCTGACGCCGATCACCGGCGAAGTCGAGGGCCGAATGGTGCTGAGGGCTGATGTCAGTTCCGCTGCAGACGTGGAGCGGCTGAAGACCAGTGTGCTAGAGCGGGCTGGACGCGTGGACATCCTCGTGAACTGCGCCGGAATCCTTCGCTGGGGTGGAACGGCGGACACTCAGGAGAGCGACTGGGATGACGTAATCCGCGTTAACTTGAAAGGCAGCTGGCTGATCGCGCGGGCGTTTGCCCCTGTGATGGCGGGGCGGAAGTCGGGCTCTGTGGTGTTCATCGCCTCGAACATGGCGACCAAGGGTGTTGGAAATCAGGTTGCCTATAGCGCATCGAAAGGTGGCATCATCGCGATGAGCCGGGCCATGGCGGTAGACCTCGGCCCGCACAATGTCCGGGTGAATTGCCTGAATCCCGGCCACATCGTAACGCCCATGAGTAACTCGGCCGTCGAACGCCTGGGATTGACCGAAGAGACAATTCGCGACAAGTATCCGCTTGGACGAGTGGGCCTCGTGTCCGAGGTTGCGAGTGCTGTCGCGTACCTGGCCTCCGACGAAGCATCATTCATCACCGGAGCGGTGATACCAGTGGATGGTGGCTACACGGCCTGAGACCAACCTCGTTCCCGCTGTTGTCTAGGTGATCTCATTTTCCTTGCTGTGCCAGACGGTCTTGATTTCGACGAACGCGCTTAGCCGGCCGGTCCGGGGGTCAGCGAGCCAGTCGGTGTCACGCGGCGCGTAAACGCGCTTGAGATTGCCGGCGCCGGCGCGCTGCAGGGCAGGTCGCGATTGCGCGGCGACGCCGGTGAGGTCGAGTGCATTGATGTCGCGGTGGGCGGCGGCCCAGGGTGCGAGTTCGGCTGTGCTGCCCGTCAGGATGTTGACGGTCCCTGCCGGAAGGTCGGCGGTGGCGAGTGCTTCGGCCAGCGACACTGCAGACAGCGGGCGGTCCTGCGAGGCGATCAGGACCGCGGTGTTGCCGGTGGTGAGCACGGGCGCGAGCACGGAGACGAGCCCGAGCAGCGAGGATTCTTGCGGGGCGAATAGTCCGACGACACCAGTCGGCTCGGGAGACGAGAAACTTACGTACGGTCCGGAAACGGGGTTGGAGGCGCCGGTCACCTGCGCGAATTTGTCGGTCCATCCGGCGTAGTAGACCCATCGGTCAATGGCTGCGTCGACTTGGGCCGCGGCGGAGTCCGCGGTGACGTTCTCAGCCGCGCCCACCTCAGTTACGAACTGCTCACGCCGGCCTTCGAGCATCTCTGCTATCCGGTACAAGACCTGACCGCGGTTGTAAGGGCTCGTCCCGGACCACGCCCTGACCGCAGCACGAGCTGCGACCACCGCGTCGCGCAGGTCCTTTCGCGACGCCTGAGCTGCGTAGGCCAGCAGCGAACCGTCGGCGGCGCGCACCGGATAGGAACGCCCGGACTCCGAACGCGGGAAAGCCCCGCCGACATAGAGCTTGTAGGTCTTGCGGACGCCAAGTCGCGCGGTACCCGTGCGGGTGGTCAGGTCGCGGGCGGTGCCGTCGCCGAGCTCTACTGGCGGGGCCTTCGGAACTCGCGCGGAGACTGAAGCCTCAGACATCGACATAGGCCTCCAGCCCGTGTCGCCCGCCCTCGCGGCCGTAGCCGGACTCTTTGTAGCCGCCGAATGGCGCTGCCGGGTCGAAGCGGTTAAAAGTGTTGGCCCAGACCACGCCTGCTCGCAGCTGGGCCGCGACCGACAGGATGCGCGAGCCTTTCTCGGTCCAGATTCCGGCCGACAGGCCGTAGGCGGTGTTGTTGGCCTTCTCTACCGCCTCGGCGGGAGTACGGAAGGTGAGTACCGACAACACTGGTCCGAATATCTCCTCGCGGGCTATCCGGTGCGCCTGTGAGACACCGGTGAAGATTGTCGGTGCGAACCAGTAGCCACGTCGGGGGATGCGGCACGGCGGTGACCATCGTGTCGCGCCTTCGGTTTCGCCGGACTCGGTCAGTTGACGGATCTTGGCTAGCTGCGCCGCGGAGTTGATGGCGCCGACATCGGTGTTCTTGTCGAGCGGATCACCGAGCCGCAGCGTCGTCAGCCGACGCTGCAACGCGCTGACCACCTCATCGGCGATCGATTCTTGCACCAGCAAACGCGAGCCCGCGCAGCATACCTGGCCTTGGTTGAAGAAGATTCCGGTGACGATGCCTTCGACTGCCTGGTCCAGCGGAGCGTCGTCGAAGACGATGTTGGCCGCCTTGCCGCCTAGTTCGAGCGTTAGCCGCTTCGACGTACCTGCGGCCCCACGCTGTATGAGCTTGCCGACCTCGGTCGAGCCGGTGAACGCGATCTTGTCGATGCCGCGGTGAGAAACAAGGGCCTCGCCGATTGACGGACCGCCGGGCAGGATGTTGACCACTCCGGGCGGCAAGTCAGCATCGGCCATGATCTCGGCAAGCACTAGCGCGGTAAGCGGCGTCGTCTCGGCCGGCTTGAGCACGACGGTGTTGCCCGTGGCGAGCGCGGGAGCGATCTTCCAGGCTGCCATGAGCAGCGGGAAGTTCCAGGGAATGACCTGCCCCGCCACACCGAGTGGACGCGGGTCCGGCCCGAGCCCGGCGTAACCAAGCTTGTCGGCCCATCCGGCGTAATAGAAGAAGTGCGCTGCCGCAGCGGGGATGTCGAAATCACGGGACTCCTTGATTGGCTTACCGTTGTCCAGTGTTTCCAGCACCGCCAGCTCTCGGGCCCGCTCCTGGATGTACCGGGCAATGCGGAAGAGATATTTCCCCCGCTGCGCGGCCGGCATCGCGGACCATGGTCCCTCGAACGCTCGCCGCGCCGCGGCAATCGCGTCCTCAACGTCAGCCGGCCCAGCCTCGCTGACCTCAGCGAGCGGCTCCTCGTCGGCAGGATTGATCGACTTGATTGACTCTCCTCTGCCGTCCCGAAACCTGCCGTCCACGAAGACCTGGTAGCTGGGCCGCAGCCGGGCGGTGGCACGCGACTCGGGCGCCGGCGCGTAGGCGAAGGGATCGGTGCCCGCAGGAACTGCTGCCGGCGCCCCCGACTCTGCAGGACCCGCAGTCTGCGCCGCAGCCTGCCCACGGCTGATCCGTTGTCTCGTCATCAGTCCACCGCCACGTAGTCAGGCCCGTCGTAGGCGCCGGTCTTCAGCTTGTGCCACTGCAGCAGCAGATCATTCAGCAGGCTGGAAGCCCCGAACCGGAACAGGTCAGGCGTCAGCCAGGTACTTCCGGCGACTTCGTTCACCATCACCAGGTAGCGGACCGCCTCCTTGGTGGTGCGGATCCCGCCAGCGAGCTTGACCCCCCGCGCCTGCCCGGTCATCTCAGCGAAGTTCTTGGCCGCCTGCAGCATCACCAGGGCCACCGGTGGCGTGGCCGCCGGGCTGATCTTGCCGGTTGACGTTTTGATGAAGTCACCGCCGGCGAGGAGGGCTAGCCAGCTAGCCCGCCGAACGTGGTCCAGAGTGCCGAGTTCCCCGGTCTCGAGTATCACCTTCAGGTGCGCCGGGCTGCACTCGGTCTTGACGGCGAGGATCTCGTTGAATACCTCCGTGTAGCGGCCCGCCAGGAATGCACCGCGGTCGATGACCATGTCGATTTCATTCGCGCCTGCCGCGACGGCGTCGCGCACGTCGGCAAGCTTCGTCGCCAGCGATGCCCGGCCGGACGGGAACGCCGTAGCTACGCTGGCGACGCCAACTGGTGAGCCACGTAGTGCATCGACCGCCGTTGCGACCAAATCCGGATACACGCACACCGCCGCAACCATCGGGGTGTCCGGACGGGACAGGTCCGGCCGCATCGCCCGGGCGCACAGGGAGCGGACCCTGGCGGGAGTGTCAGCGCCCTCCAACGATGTGAGATCAATCATGCTGATCGACGTTGTGATCGCCCAGGCCTTAGCGGTCGTCTTGATACTGCGAGTGGCCAGCCCGGCGGCACGAGACTCCGCGCCGGCCTGGTCGACACCGGGTAGCCCGTGCAAGAACCGGCGCAGGGAAGCGTTGTCGCGAGCCGCATCGGCCGCCGACCATGGCGGCGTGCCTATGCGTGTCTCGCCGGGCGAGTTCTGCGGGCTGGGTGGGCTTTGCTGGCTCTGCGGACGGGCACTGGGAACCGTCAGCACGTCAGTCATTGAGGCTCTCCTGTGCGTCCAGTAGGGATTGGTGGTTGATCGAATGGGTGGTTGACGACTGACTCGTAAGCTCGTCGTCGCTTGCCGGTGCAAGTCCGGTCCGGGTAGCTGTCAGGAGGCCCGGTAGCAGGCTGGCGGCCGGACAACATAACCGGCGGTGAGGGAAGGGCCCCTGCTTCGTCGATGCGTGCTGAGGCAGATGGAGGTGCCCGGTGAGTGCCGGTGCGTCGGCTAGTCACGCCGCCAGCCGACGTTCTCGGCTGGATGAGGTGCGTGCCCTGCAGCACACGCTGTACCGGACGGCCAAGGCCGATCCCGGGCGTCGATTCCACGCGCTGTGGGACAAGGTCTTCCGCAGGGACGTCCTGTGGCGCGGGTGGGTGGCGGTGCGCGGGAATAACGGCGCACCCGGCATTGACAAGACCACGCTGGACCAGGTCGAACGCGAGTACGGAGCGCTCCGGCTCGTGGACGAGCTGGCCGCCCCGGTCTTTGAGGCGGACTTCCTGCCGTGGAGTCGTCGTCGCGCCCAGGGCGAACAAGCCCTGGCGGGAAAGACCGCATGCCGCCGGTGAACGGCGTCGGTGAGCCGGGTGCGGGAGAACCGCACGCCCGGTTCGAAGTGGCGGGAGCAGGAGAAGGAATGACCTGGCCAAGGTCACCAGGCGTGGCACAGCCGACCGGGAAACCGGCGGAATAAAGGCCCTGGGCCCTACCGTCAGACATCATCACCTCGCCTGCTCCCGACCCGACTGCCGGGAGGTTGGACACGAAGATCCGGAACGGCGGGACGGGCGTTCCGGGCCATGACTGCGGACCCCTGCCGTGATCTCAGAGGATCTTCGGGCCCCGGCCCCGGCCTCGGTCTCGCCGCCTCGGCCGAGACAGCGAGGGCCGCGAGAGCCGACCGAAAGATCGAGCTGGGCGGCGTTACCCGGCCAGCGCCGACCTGGCCGGTACCCGCTGTCCGGCCCGCGATGCCGGTGTTGATCTGCGGGAGCAGTCCAGTCCTGACAATTTTCGTCACGTCGATCCCGCATGGCACGCCCCGGAAGCCGAGTACCGGGACAGTGAGCACTGGATGCTCGGCCAGCGTTATCTCGTACATCCTGAGGGTGCTTGCGATGGCATCCGCCGGGCTCCCGCCGACGAGCTGGGCAATCGCCGGCGCGGCGGCCATGGCGAATCCGCCGAGTCCGTACGTTTCCGTGACGGCGGAGTCACCGATGTCAGGGTTGGCGTCATCCGGCCCGTAGCCCGGCAGATACAAGCCTTCGGGCACAAGTGACGGTCCCGTGTACCAGTTATCACCGGTCCCGGAGACCTGTATGCCGAAATCTGTGCCATTGCGGGCCATCGCAACGACCATGGTCGAGCCGGGGATGTTCCTGGCGGCATCAAGGGCGAGTTTGCAGGCCGGCATCGCGAGGTTGAGAAAGAAGTGATCGTTACCGCCGATGAACTTCACAACATCGGCGACGTCTGACGAGGTTGCGCCGCATTCGATTAGGTCCGGCAGCAGGTCACGCAGGAGCATGAGCGTCCCGGACCGGTTGCGGTTGTGTGCCTCATCTCCCATATGCAGCATCTGCGCCAGGATCGCGTTAATGCTGAGCGGGCCGTGGGCGCGTACTGCCCGTTGCAGAGTGGGTCCGAGAACTGCCGCCATCCACCGGAGTCGGTCCAGGACTTCCGGCGAGTATGCCCCGTAGCGGAGCACCTTCCCCAGGCCCTCATTGAGCGAGCAGTAGCAGCGCCGTCCTGTGGTGGCGTCCTCTACGGCGAACATCCACATGGAGGACGTCACCACGCCGGCCATGGGGCCGACGGCATGATGATGGTGGCAGGAGTCGAGGCAGGCGCCTGCGCCGTTGCTGAACAACGCCCTGGCGTCCGCAGGGAACCGAGCCTGTCCCTCCAGCATTGCGGCTCCGATGAGCGCGCCGCGCAGCGGGCCGGTGGCCCGATCCCAGCTGATTGGGGGCCCGGAGTGCAGGAAGTCACAGGGCCCGAGTCCCAGTGTCGGCCCGGCGGGCAGTACGTCGACCAGATAGGCGGAGCAGTCAAGCATCCGCCGCACCGCCAGGGAGTTGGCCAGCGGTCTGCGCGGATCGCCGAGCACCCGTTCCAGATCCGCGTCCGTGCCTGACATTGCCGGCTGCCAGTGAACTTCAGTGACGGGCACCGCTTGCGCGCGCAGTGTCTCGGCGAAGAATGCCGCGCCGGCCGTCGCCACGTTCAGCTCCTGACCGATGATCGTCGTGGGCGAGCTGATGTCGGCGCCGTTCACTGGCATCGGCCTGGGGCATCGCGGACGAGTGCAACCGCGTAGCGGGCTGCCTCGGCGTTGGCGGCGAAAACCGTGGCGCCTGCGGCACGAAGCGACTCTGCCTGTGATTCGAGTCCCTGGGGATCACGAGTGGATCCAACCAGCGCTATCACTACAGGCAGGCTGCTGTCGCGCGCGAGTGCGACGAGGGGCGTCAGGAGTGCCGCCGGGTCAGGGTGAGAGCCATGGCCCAGCACGACATCTAGCAGTACCGCGCCGCATGATGGATTGGCGATCTCGCTTGCTAGGCGCTGGAGGCGGAGAGCGGGGTCGATCATAGGATGCGGCCGTCCCCGCGTCAGGCTGTCCTCGCCGAAGTCGACCATCAAGTGGCCCGTTTCCTGCCATGAGGGGTCTGCTCGCCAGCCCGGCTCCAAGGGGATATTGGAGCGGATTACTCCCAGGCTCTCTGCGGCGATGATCATGGCTTCGCCGCAGAGCGTGCCGCCGCAGAAGAGTCCTCGGAGAAATCCTGCCCGAGCGGGAGCCGGGTCATCTGGCAGCCAGCACGGCCAGGCCGGCGCGGTGCGGCCCAGAGCCTTGAGGCTTCTCTCCGCTAGAGCTTGCAGGTCGGGCTGGCCGCGGGCGAGCAGTCCGGGAATCACAGGCGTCCGCAGCTTGGCGGCGTACCGGCGGATTGCTGCTGCCACTTGCGGGTCAGGTGGTTTGGAGACCAGCACGATGAGCTCGGTCGCCGGATCGGAATCGAGTTCGCTTAGCGCTGCCAGTGCTGACATGCCCTGCACGGCTGAGGAGAGATCGCGGCTGCCTACGCCAAGGCAGGCGCTTACCCCGACGCCCGCCAGGTCGAGCAGGCACATGAGCTGCTGCGCGCCGGTCCCGGACGCCGCAACTATTCCGACCGGACCCGGCTGGACCACGTTGGCGAACCCGAAGCCGATGCCGCTGATCACGGACGTGCCGCTGTCGGGACCAAGCACAAGCTGGCCGTTCTGGAGTGCCCGCTTCTTAAGGGCGACCTCCTGGCGAACCGGAATGTTGTCGCTGAAGATCATTACGCTGCGGTCCGCGTCGAGCGCGTCGATCGCCTCCGCGAAGGCGTGCGTGCCAGGCACGGAGATAAACGCGAAGTTGGCGCCACGCTGCAGTGCGGCAGCGATCGTGCGAGGGGGCTCCTCGCTTGTTCCGGGATCGGCTTTGCGAGGCGCCGACAACGCGGCGTCAGCCCCGGCGCGGGCGGCCGCTAGCACGTCAGGCTCGTCCGCCCGGATCGCGATCAGCAGGTCATCGGGACCGGCGCCGTCTGGCGGCGCGAAGGCCATCTCCCTGGCCCTGGCAAGGTTAAGCCCGGTAGCCATCGCGACGAGAGCCGCACGGACTCCCGGCATGTCTTCGATTTGGCGACTGACCTGCATCAGAGTGACCGAGTCCGCGTAAGCACCGCGGCGGGCCTCGATGTGCACGAAAGCTGATTCAGTATTCATCGCGCTCCAGGTTCGCTGGCTTTCCGGGACCAGGCTGCGTGGACTCGTCCGGTGAGCGGGAGGACGACCGGGCGGCCAGCACTGCTAGCGCTACTCCGTATGCCATCGCGGCGCCTGAGGTGTGGCCGACCGCCGTCAGCGCATCGACTGGACTGACACGGCCGGACGAGCCGCCCAGCCAGCGGAGAAGCCCGACTATCTCGGGAACGCCCTCTCCGGCCAGAGCAGATTTCAGCAACTGCGCGGATAGTGCGGTAGTAGCGCCTTCGGCGTGCCCGACGATCTTTGCGCGGATGTCACCGATGTCGAGCCCGAACGCTCGCGCGGCCACAACGAATCCTGCCAGCACGTCGTCGCCGGACGGGGTCAAGCCTGGTCCACGGCCCAGCAGTTGTTCAACCGAGCCAGCCGAGCCGCGCGCCAGGCCGATGGCCGGAGCGACCTCCGGCGGCAACTTGGACCACGGCAGCGCAGCCATGAGCTGCGAGCAGCGTTCGGTGCGGGGGTGCAGCCGGGGGATATGCGGGGGGAGCCAGACTCGCGTTGCCGACACGGTTACGTCCCCGGCCGAGCAAGCCCATCGGAGTGCACCGAGTCCCACCGTCACCTCCCCCCGCGGCGCAATTGATGACAACGACAGCCGGGCGGCGCGCTCAGGTATCACCAGGGCACACGGCAGTCTCACTGCATCTGTTGAGAGCACCGCGATCACCTGGCTGGCGAGCCCAGAGAACGCGGCGACCTGGACATACAGTGCGCCGTGACCTGCGCCGAGGACGCGGCCGGTGATCTCGCGGCCGAAGACTGCTGCTGCTGCAGAACGACTGCAAGCGGCGACAAACCTCACGGAACAGACACTATGCAGGCGCGTACAGTTGGCCCATGGAGACAGTTGACAACGTTTCCTCTCGCGGAGCGCGTGATCTGCCGGCTGAGGCTGGTTACGCGCTGGCGGTGCGTGAGCTCCTCCTCCTCCCCAGCCTCACCGGCGCGAGGCTCCTGGCCGGCCCGCGAGGCCTGGATCAGCAGATAACGCATGTCAACGTGGTTGAGGTGCCGGACATCCTCCCGTGGGTGAAGGCCAATCAGCTGCTGTTGACGACCGGATTCCCGTTCCGCCCGGGGCCGGGGGGCGCAGCACAGGCCGAGGTCCTCGCCGAGCTGGTGGAGGGCATGGCGGTCCGAGGCGCAGCGGCTCTCGGGGTTAAATCCGGCAGGTACATCGACGAACTGCCGCCGGCAGTTCTTGAGGTCGCCGATGACCACGACTTCCCGCTGATATGGATGCCTTCCCACGTCACGTTCGACGAAGTGATGTCTGAAGTCTTCACGCAACTTCTGGACCGGCACGCACGAGCGCTCGACAACGTGGACAAGCTGCACCGCGCGATGACGGCAATCGTCCTGAGCGGTGGCGATCTCCCGCAGATCGCCAGTGAGTTCACATCTCTGCTTGACGTCGCCGTGCTCATTTGCACGGCTGACGGCCGTGTGCAAACGATCGCTGGCGGCACGCCAAGCGTGGAGGCTCTCAAGACGCTGCAGCTGTTCGACGCGTCGGGACGGTTTTACGTAGAACGGCTGAGGATTGGCACTCAGCCAGCCCAGTCGTCGCGCGGCGAGCTAGCTGTTGCCAAGATCGTGGCCGGCGACGCCGATCTTGGCCGGATGGTCGCCTATTCCGAGAGCGGGTGTCTGTCACCAGACATCGTGCCAGCTCTGGAGCGCGCCGCGACCGTAGCAGCCCTTGCGATCACGAAGCGCCTTGCCGTGTCCGCAGTCGAGTCAAAGTTCCGTGGGGACTATCTCCATGCCGCTCTGACTGGTACTGCAGGCCCGGCTGAACAGGTGGTCGAGCACTGCGCGCGGCTGGGATGGGACATCGCGCGGCCGGTAGCGGTTGTAGTCGCCGAGCTTGATGAGCCGACCGGGGCCGCGTCGTCGCTGGGGTCGCCGAGCCCGCAGGATCGGCTGGCCGCTGCGTGGCAGCAGGTGATGCGCGCGCGAGATCCCGCTGCTCCGGTCGCCGGCTATGGACACGAAGTGGTCATACTCGTGCCAGCCACCGCCGCGACCGCGACAAGCACCGTAGCCGACCTGCTGACAGTGGTGAAGGGAGACCGAGGTGGCGGACGGCGTTTGTTTAGCACCGGCGTCAGCAGGGTCGTCGAGTCCGTCGCCGACCTTCCGCAGGCTTACTACCAGGCACGCAGGGCTGTCATTGTGGGGCGCCGGACCCAGGGTCCAGGCGCCGTAGCGCACTTCGACACCCTCGGAGTGCACCGGCTGCTGTCCTTGGTGAGCGACAGCGCAGAACTGCACGCCTTCGCGTCCGAGGTACTCGGCATGCTCGCCCACGACGACAGCGAAGCAGAAGACCTGCGGCAGACACTGCAGGTCCTGCTGGATGCGAACTGCAACGTCGCGGAAACTGCTCGCGCGCTGCACTTCCACTACAACACTCTTCGCTACCGCATCGGCAAACTGGAGAGCCTGCTCGGGCCGTTCACGACAGACGCCAGCTTGCGCCTCGACATCGCCCTGGCGCTTCGCGTGCTGCAAATGCGAGGCCTGTGAGTTCATGGCAACGGGCGGCTCCTTCACGCCCGGGCTGCGCTCGCGACGACTTGCCATCCACCCGGCCCCGGGTTCGTCAACTCTGCACAGGGATCTGAAGCAGCCGTAAACATAGCCTGGTCGTGGCCGCCGCATACGCCGGTTGCCGGGTGGCCGATCAAAGCGCCAGGAGGAGAAGCAAGCGAATGAAAGCGGCCAGCAGCACGACGGCTCGAGCTAGATGAGCACCGCCACGGACCGGCAGTACTGGGGCAACGATGCGTGAGTGCACGGTGGCCGCAGTCCAGGTGGCACCCGAGCACCGGCCGCTCAGCGCTGAATCCATTGCGGCGAACTGTGAACATGCCGTCTCCCTGGTAAGGCAATGCGTCGCTGCTACCGGCGCCGAGCTCGTAGTTCTGCCAGAAGCGACGACCACCGGATTCGCTCCGGGGCTGAACGCGCATGAGCTCTGGGACCTAGTTTCGGAGATCCCCGGCCCGGCCGTCGAGCCGTTCGCGAGCGCAGCTCAGGAACTGAGCATTCACCTTCTCGTCGGGAGCTACGAGCGCGGCGGCCGTCGGGGCGAGGTATATAACTCAGCGGCGCTATTCGGACCGGCCGGGCTTCTCGGCATTTACCGGAAAACTCATCCGTTTCCCGCGGAGCGGGCCGGCTCCGGCGGCTGGGTAACGCCTGGAAACGACGTATGCGTGGTCGACACCTCGTTGGGCCGCATTGGCATGCTTATATGTTTCGATGGGGACTACCCGGAGCTCGCCCGTATCATCGCTGTCAGCGGCGCTGAGCTGATTTGCAGGCCCTCGGCGCTCCTTCGGTCAGCGGATATCTGGGAACTGACAAACCGGGCCCGCGCCTACGACAACCACGTGTACGTGATCGGAGCTAACGCGACCGGGATCGATCCAGGCGGGCGGTTCTATTTCGGAAACTCAATGATCGTTTCGCCGATAGCCGAAGTCGTGGCCAGGGCGGCTTCGCATGAATGCTGGGTCTCGGCCCGCCTGCATCCAGATCGCGCGCTCGCATCGCTGACTCCGGGAAGCTCAGTTATGCACGCATTTGACCACCTTGCCGACCGGAACCTTGACCTAATTCGTCACCATGTCGATGTGCTGCTTTCTGACGCCTCCAGTTCGTACGCCCAACCCGGTCGCCGAGGCGAGGCTGCCGCTGATGAAGGCCTCGATGGCATGACGCGGCAGGGCTAATCCAAGTATCCCCCGTCGTCAATCAGGCGAGAACACGGCATTTGTTCTCGAACCAGCTTCTGACTATGACCAGATAATCCTTGGAGTCCCGGCATTGAGCAGCAACCATTTCCGCTTTGAGCCCGCAACTATCCACCGCGGTTTTCAGGATTCCCGGCGGATCCGAATCGGAATCGATACTGGCGGTACGTTCACAGATGTGGTCGCGGTGGACGAGAACCTTGGGCTGACCATCAGCACCAAGGTTCCGTCGACTCCCTCGAACCCGGCACGCGGCTTCATCCTGGGGATACGCAAGGTCCTCGAAATGCTTGGCACGACTGGCGAATCCCTGGTGGGGATCAGCCACGGGACCACGGTCGCCACGAACCATCTGCTGCAGGGAAATATCACGGACCTGGGATTCGTGACGACCGAAGGATACGAATCTATTCTGGAGATAGCCCGCCAGACAGTGCCGGATGGCTATGGAAACTCGTATTTCTGGGTCAAGCCGGACCGCATCGTACCCGCCCGCCTGGTCAAAGCAGTCGGCGGACGCCTGGACCACACCGGAAACGAGCTGCGACCGTTTGATGAAGCCGGCGCAGTAGCCGTCGCGCGCTGGTTTCGGCTGCGCGGTGTGACTAACCTCGGGGTGTGTTTCCTGCACTCCTACGCTAACCCTGACCACGAGCGACGGATGCGGGACGTCCTAGGCCGCGAGCATCCGGATGCTGTCGTTTCGATCTCTAGTGAGGTATTGCGAGAGTACCGCGAGTACGAAAGATCCATGACAACCTTGGTTGACGCTGCGGTGAAGCCCGTTGTGTCCGGCTATATAAACTCCCTGTCTGGCGAACTCGCGGCCTTCGGCGATCAGGGCGATGAAGTGCCGTTCTATGTCATGAAATCCAATGGCGGTGTCGTAGCTGCGTCCGAAGTAGTTCACCAGCCGGTTACGACGGTGCTGAGCGGCCCTGCCGCTGGTGCGCTCGGTGCCGCCCTGATAGCTCGAACCGCTGGTTTCGACAAAGTGATCACGTGCGATGGCGGCGGCACGTCGACCGATGTGAGCGTGATCCTTGATGGCGAGCCCTCGCTGACCACGGAGGGGCGCATTGGCGCGTTTCCGTCGAAGATCCCGATGATCGACCTGGTCACGGTAGGCGCCGGAGGCGGCTCGATCGCATGGATATCGCCTGGGGGAACTTTGAAAGTCGGTCCGAAGTCGGCGGGCGCAGATCCGGGTCCAGTGTGTTACGGGCGCGGTGGCCACGAGGTAACGGTGACAGACGCCCACGTCGTGCTGGGCCGCATCCCGAGTCAGTTGCTCGGCGGTGAGCTTGAACTGGACGCTGGCCGGGCTCGCTCCGCGCTGAGCGTACTGGCTGGCCGGCTCGGCCTTTCCGTCGAGGCCTGCGCAGCCGGGATTCTTGAAGTATCGGCCTGGAACCAGGCCAATGCGGTGCGGCAGGTGACCGTGAAGCGTGGGCTGGATGTCCGGGATTTCACTCTGGCTACATTCGGCGGCTCCGGGCCACTGCTAGCCTGCCGCCTGATCGATATTCTGGGCGTCCGGCAGGCGCTGGTGCCGCCGAACCCTGGCAATGTCTCTGCTTTCGGCCTGCTAGCGGTAGATGCCAGGAACGACTATGTGCGGACAGCAATAGCTCAGCAGGACGACATGCATCCGACGCGAGCTGAAACAATGTTCGCCGAGCTCGAGGCTGATGCGGCTCGCGCGCTGCGCAAGCAAGGATTCAGCCAGACCGCTCAGAAGTTCGTCCGAACTGCCGACCTGCGCTATGCGGGTCAGGCCTCCGAGGTGACTGTCCCAGTTCCGGGCACCCCGCTCGATGCGACTACCTTGGCCCAGGTCTGTGACCGCTTCCACGACGAGTATCTCGCATGTTATGGCTACGATCTGCGCCACAGTCCCGATCAGCACGTGGAATGGGTCAACCTCCGAGTCTCCGGGTTTGGCTCCATTCGGCGTCCCCCGATCGCCCAAGCCACCGCGTGCGCGGCTGGCAGTCCTGCGGCGGCCCCGGCCGGGACTCGCCAGGTGTACTTCGGCGCTGCGTCTGGCTACCCGAGCACGCCGCTGTACCGGCGTTCGGAACTCGGTTCCGGTGCCTGGATTCAGGGGCCGGCGATCGTCGAGGAGTACGGCTCCACAATTCCCATACACCCTGGCTATGAAGCTCAAGTCGACCAGCACGGGAACCTGATAATCGCGCCGGTCGCGCGCGCCCCCGACGCGCCAGGGAGCCAGCCAGCAATGTCACTCAGGCTCGGAGGCCACTAGATGCGGACCCTGACCGCCGGAGCAGTTGCCGTCGAACCAGCCCTGCTTGAGATCGTCACCGGCAGCCTGGCCTCGATCGAGATGGAAATCGAGGCCTCGATAGCCCGTACCTCTCGCTCGCCCATGATCAGGGACGCTCACGACTTCCGTGCAGGTATTCACGATCGGCTGCTCCGCAAGCTCACGGGCCGGTCCTACAGCGCACTCGTACATCCGGTAGCGCGAGACTTTCCGCTGGAGACGATGCAACCCGGGGACGTCTATTTTCACAATGACGTTTACAAGTCTGAGGGAGGTATCGGACATCTTCCTGATCTATGCGTAACCGTTCCAGTCTTCGATGAAGGCGAGGTCGTCGCTTTCGTGCAGGCATTCGGGCACCACGACGACATCGGCGGTGCTGTGCCGGGATCAATGCCCAGCCATGCGCGCAGTGTATTCGAGGAGGGCCTCATGGTCCCGCCAATCAAGCTCTGGGAGGCGGGAGCCCCTAATCGCGCTGCCCTCACGATAATAACCCGGAACTCGCGGATGCCCGAATCTCTGTCAGCGGATCTTGACGCCGAGTGCGCCGCGTGCCTGATGGGCGCCAGGAGGCTATCAGAGATTTTTACGCGCTACGGGCGGAGTACGATAGAGCGCTGCTTCGACGCCATAATAACGAACACGACAGAAACATATCGACGCGAGATCTTGTCGAGGATTCCAGTCGGCTGCTGGGAGTGGGAGGACTATGCCGAGCATGACGGCGTGGACGAGCCCCGGCTGCATGTCCAGCGGATCCGTCTTACAAGGACGTCAGAACCCAAGCTGATCATCGACTTTACCGGAACCGGTCCGCAGGCTAAAGGCCCCATAAACCATTGCGGCAACTACGCCGACGGCAACTTCCTTAAGAAGTGGCTTGCGCCGGTCCTGAGAAATCTTGCCGACACGCCGGAGCGAATGGCGCAACTGGACGTCGACGAGGGCGTCGTCGACCTGATAGAGATGCGATTCCCGCCGCCAGGGACTCTGCTGACCCCGATATTCCCGGCGCCGACCAACGCGCGCACGTTCGTGATCCTGCGCCTGCTTGGAGTCTTTGCCGGTGTTCTTGCTAAGGCGGTTGACGGGTACATGCCCGCGGACCAGGAAACGATTCGCTACACAGGTGTCTACGGACTGGACGATGCAGGCTCGGAGTACCTTATGAGGGAAGTGCTGGGCGGAGGATCAGGCGGACGCTACTATGCGGACGGCGAAGACACGATCCACATCGTTCCGGACTCACGCAACCTTCCGACCGAGTTCTGCGAGTCGCGCTTCCCGTTTATCGTCGAGCGGCTCGGGCTCGCGACCGACTCCGGCGGTCCGGGCGAGTTCCGCGGAGGCCTCGGGTACGAAAAGCATATCCGGATGCGCAAAGACGCTTGCTTCATGTCGATTGCCGACCGCTCGATTCTCTCGTGCTGGGGACTGAGAGGAGGCAGGGCCGGCGGCGCGTTCCGGGTCACGATCGACCCGGGCGGACCGTCGGAGAGGGACCTGGACGGTCTCACGGATGCTGAATTCATCGCTGCCGGCACACTGATTCGGATCCGTACGACAGGGGGAGGAGGCTGGGGTGACCCGCTTGCGCGTGACGTCACCCGCGTGCTTGGTGACGTGCTGGACGGAAAGGTTTCCCGAAGAGGCGCGCGAGACGACTACGGCGTGGTCGTTGGTGGCGATGAGGATGAACTGTCGATAGATGCCGGCGCGACAGTTACGCTGCGAGAAGAGATGCGTCAGGTACGGCCGGATCGGGCGCCGCTGTTTGATCGTGGTCCGGGCTTCGGCCTGCTGGCTGACGGCGCGGCATCTGCCCGGTGCGATTGGTAACTAGCGCGACGACGCTGACGTGTCGGCGAGAGGCCTGCTGCCGCACTGCCGTGGCCGGGCAGCTGACTTCGGCGAATGTTGACAGTGCACGCTGTGGCCGGCACCTCTTAATGTCGCCGATATGCGCGTACTCATAGCCCTGGGCGGCAATGCGATGACCGGGCCGAACGGTGAGGTTGGCCCTAAGGATCAACAGGCTGCAATCGAGCTTGCGGTAGAGCCCGTGGCCGACCTTGTAGCGTCCGGTGCCCAGGTGGTTATGACACACGGGAACGGGCCGCAAGTGGGGAACCTCTTGCTGAAGAACGAGCTTGCGGCGGCGTTCGTACCCGCGGTTCCGTTGGACTGGTGCGGTGCGCAGACCCAGGGCAGCATAGGGACACTGATACTGAATGCCCTCGATCGCGCGCTGGCTCATCGAGGACTTCCAGTCGGCACGGCAGTGCTGGTATCCCGAACACTCGTTGCTGCTGACGATGAGCATTTCTCGCGGCCCAGCAAGCCGGTAGGGCCCTATCGCAACGCCAGTGAAGCCAGCACCATGGTCGAAGCCGGGCAGTTGTGGCAGGACTGCGGGCAGCGGGGCTGGCGTCGTCTCGTCGCGTCGCCCGAACCGCTGGAGTGTCTCGAGGCGCGTGCGGCGGCCGCGCTGCTGGCTGCGAACTACGTGGTCGTCTGCGCCGGAGGTGGCGGGGTCCCCGTGATCCGCGACGGTGACGAGCTTCGTGGCGTCGAGGCGGTCGTCGACAAAGATCTCGCTGCAGCTGTCCTCGCCCGGCAATTGGACGTTGACAGACTGGTGATTGCCACCGACGTCGACGGCGCATTCGTGGGCTGGGGGACACGCCAGGCGGCCGGTATCGGCAAGATCGGAGCTCGCCAGCTCCGCGATCTGGCAGCTGACGGTCATTTTGCGGATGGCAGCATGGGTCCGAAGGTGGAGGCGGCCTGCCGTTTTGCCGAGCTCGGCGGCCGATCGGTGATCACTTCGCTGCGCAGGCTCGCCTCCGCGCTCCGCGGCACAGCAGGCACGATTGTCGAGCCGTCCTAGCAAGGTACGCCTGCGCCGCGTTCAGGAACTCGGCTATCAGCGTTCCGGCGGACTGGCCGGAAGGGCTGGTTCGAGCCGGGCAGTCAGCCGCGCGTTGGCATCGATCTCGGACGCCGGAGAGCAGTGTGGCGCCCAGCTGCCTGGCACCGGTCAGCCCGCCGGGGACGGACGGCTGCGAAGTAGGTGGCCTGGTGCCACGGTCAAGCAAACTTCGGGCTGGACATCAATGTTGCAGAGCGCTATCTCCTTGAATCACTCTACAAATCCATAGTCCTCACCGAAGCTAACCGGGCTGGCCAAATGGGTCTTCGGACTCGCCAACAGAGACCAGGGATCACGTGACGAGCTCCCTGAGCGAACCCTCCGGACCAGCAGAGGCCGGCATATCCGGCGCGGCGGGTCGATCCAGTGCCTGTTCCTTGACCCGGTCGGGTCGGCGATCCGGCTTCGCGAGCAGGACCAGAATTACGCGCCGGGCATGCTGTCGGAGCTGACCCGGATCAGCATCCGGTCCTTACAAGATTGCGTGCGCGGGTCAGTTGCCCGATGAGGCCCGTTCCCGCCTTGAGATTGCGATCTATGAAGAGATGATCAGGTTCAACATCGTGCTCGTCGACGAGCGGGTGAGCATTGTCCAGCCTTACTTGCCGGCCATGCGCGGGATCGATTAGTCGGCGTTCGTGGTGCAGCGAGTGGGAGGATCAGGGCCTGGTGCCGCCAGATCTTGTTCGGCCCGGTTCGCGGATAGCTAGCGCTTCCCAGGGCCGCAGGCTAATGATCGCGCCGACTATGGAGGCGGGGGCTCGGTAGTTGCCGATGACCAATTCGGCCCCGTCGCTAAGGGACTGACCAAGGTCTGCCTTCTGGTCGTGGCCGGAGAAGTTGCCTAGCACGAACAGCTTGGTTCCGTTCAGGGAACGGCTGAAGGCGTAGATGTGCGGGTGCTCGGGGAGTAGCATCGTGAAGTCGCCGAGCTGTACGACCGGGTCGGAGTGCCGCAGCATGATGAGCTGTCGGTAGTACTGAAAGACCGAGCCGCGATCGGCGCGCTGGCCTTGGGCGTTGATCGTGGCGTGGTTCAGGTTGACGGCGATCCAGGGCTTCCCTGTTGTGAATCCGGCGTTGGCTGAGCTGTCCCACTGGACCGGCGTGCGGGCGTTGTCCCGGCTGACCGCCGCCAGGCTGGCGAGAATCTGGTCATCGGTCAGGTGTCCTAGCTCGCGCGACTGCGCCACGAACCTCAGGGACTCAATGTCCCGGTAGGCATCGAAGGACGTGAAGTGGGCGTTCGTCATCGCCAGTTCCTCGCCCTGGTACACGTACGGGGTGCCGCGGTGCAGGTGCAGCACGGTGGCGAGCATTGTCGCCGACTCGACCCGGTAGCGCCCGTCATCTCCGTACCGCGAGACGATCCTCGGCTGGTCGTGGTTGTCCCAGTACAGCGCGTTCCAGCCCACGTCGGCGAGGCCAGTCTGCCAGCGGCCCAGCGTCGCCTTGAGATCGCGCAGGTCCAGCGGCTTTCGATCGAACTTGCCTGCCGGGCCCTGGTCGAGGCTGACGTGCTCGAAGGTGAACACCATGTCAAGTTCGCCGCGGCGCCTGTCGCTGAACAGCAGTCCGTCCTCGACCGTGGTGCCCGGCGTCTCGCCGACGAGCAGCACCGCGTCCCTGCGGCCGCCGAAAACTTCGCGCTGCATTTCCTGGAGGAATTCGTGGACCCGGGGCCCGTTGATCGTGCCCTGGGCCGGGTCACCATATGGGCCGGAAACAACGGGGCCGTCGGGCAGCGAGCCGTCCGCCCGAACGTCCTTGGAGATGAAGTTGATCACGTCCATCCGGAAGCCGTCGATGCCGCGGTCTAGCCACCAGCGCATCATCCCGTAGATGGCCTGCCGGACGGCGGGGTTCTCCCAGTTGAGGTCGGGCTGCTCGCGGCTGAACAGGTGCAGGTAGTACTCGCCGGTCGCCTCGTCGTACTCCCAGGCCGGCCCGGAGAACAGGGAACCCCAGTTGGTCGGCTCGGCCCCCGGCGCACCGGGCTCCATCCCGCCCCGGCCCGGACGCCACCAGTACCAGTCGCGCCTGGGGCTGTCCTTTGCGGACCGGGACTCGGCGAACCACTGGTGCTCATGACTGGTGTGGTTGACCACTAGGTCCATGACGACCTTGATGCCGTGCTCGTGCAGGGCGGCCGTGAGCAGATCCAGGTCGTCGAGCGTCCCGAACAGCGGGTCGATGTCCTGGTAGTCGCTGATGTCGTAGCCGTTGTCGTGCTGGGGACTGCGGTAGACGGGGGAGAGCCAGACCACGTCCACGCCGAGCTCGGCCAGATAGTCGACCCGTTGCAGGATCCCCCTGAGGTCTCCGATGCCATCGCCGTCCGAGTCCTGGAAGGAGCGCGGGTAAATCTGGTACACGACCGCGCTGGTCCACCAGGGCGCGGCGGCATGTGGCTCAGTGTTCATGGCTTTCTCCGCTCGGTTCACGGTGCCTCCGTTCGGAGCGTGCGTGCACTCCTTGTCAATAGTCTGTATGTCAGGACAAACTATTGACAGCGTTCTTGGCCATTTGGTTACATGACCGGGTGACCTACCGGGTTGTGAGACATGCCAAGTCAGGGCCGGATAAGCTCCGCCGATGACCGGCCCATTCGAAGTGCTGACGATGGGCCGGATCGGCGTGGACATTTACCCGCTGCAGGTTGGCGCGCGGCTCGAAGACGTGACCTCGTTCGGCAAATACCTAGGTGGCAGCGCGACGAACGTCGCGGTTGCCGCGTCGCGACTTGGCCGCCGGTCCGCGGTGATCACCGGCACCGGCGATGATCCGTTCGGGCGGTTCCTGCACCGGGCCCTGCGCGGCTTCGGCGTGGACGACCGCTTTGTTACCACCGTCCCGGGTCTCCCGACGCCTGTCACGTTCTGCGAGATCTTCCCGCCCGATGATTTCCCGATCTACTTTTACCGCTACCCGAAGGCGCCAGACCTGGAGCTCAAGCGCGACGAACTCGACATGGCCGCGATCCGGGCGGCAGATGTCTTCTGGGTCACCGTGACCGGGCTCTCGCAGGAGCCCAGCCGTTCGGCGACGCTGGCAGCGCTCGCCGAACGGGCCAAGGCCGGCATCACCGTACTGGACCTGGACTACCGCCCAACCCTCTGGGAGTGGCGCGGAGAAGCTCGCCGCTGGGCGCGGGAAGCACTGCCGTACGCCACGATCGCGGTCGGGAACCTGGACGAATGCGAGACAGCGACGGGCAGCCGGGACCCGGAGATAGCCGGCCGGGCGCTGCTCGACTTCGGCGTGGACTTGGCGGTCCTCAAGCAAGGGCCGGCCGGCGTGCTCGCCCTGGACCGTACCGGAGAGGTACGGGTCCCGCCGTTGAGCGTCGATGTAGTGAACGGGATAGGAGCGGGGGATGCGTTCGGCGGCGCGCTCTGTCACGGCCTGTTGGCCGGCTGGGATACCGCGGCGGTAATGCGTTTTGCTAATGCGGCCGGAGCGATCGTCGCGTCCCGCCTTGCGTGCGCGGACGCTATGCCTACCGACGATGAGGTGCGAAAACTTCTTGCGGAACACCCCGATGATCACTGACCGCATCGCCGAGCTGATCCAAGCTCGGGTCTACCGCCCAGAGCATGTGGCCGAAGCCGCGGCGGCCCGTCGCCGAGCCCCGAACTTCGCCGGGGCGGAAGGCCGCCTGGTGATCATCGCGGCCGACCACCCGGCGCGCGGGGCGCTCGGGGCCGGCGGGGAGCAGTTCGCGATGGCAGACCGGGCGGACCTGCTGGAGCGGCTGTGCACGGCGTTGCGGCGCCCTGGCGTCATGGGTGTGCTTGGCGCTGCCGACATCCTTGAGGACCTGCTGCTGCTCGGCATGCTTGACGACAAGGTGATCATCGGCTCGATGAACCGGGGCGGTCTGTCGGGCACCGTGTTCGAGATGGATGACCGGTTCACCGGATATGACGCGGACACCATCTGCCGCATGAGATTCGACGGCGGCAAGATGCTGCTGCGCATCGACCCGGACGATCCATTGACGGTGCGAACGCTAGAGGCGTGCGGCCGTGCGGTCAGCGAGCTGGCGGGCCGTCGGCTGATAGCTATGGTCGAGCCGTTCATCTCGCGCCGCGTCGACTCCCAGGTGTCGAACGACTTGTCGGCCGACGCCATGATCCGCGCCATCTCAATCGCTTCCGGCCTCGGCTCGACTTCGGCCTACACCTGGTTGAAGGTACCGGTCGTGCCTGACATGAGCCGGGTGATGGCGGCCTCGACGCTGCCTGCGCTGCTCCTGGGTGGCGACGTGCCGGCCACGCCGGGGAACGCCTTCAGCGGCTGGCGTGAGGCTCTGCAGCTGCCGAGCGTGCGCGGGATCGTGGCTGGCCGCTCACTGCTCTATCCGGCCGATGGCAACGTAGCCCGGGCCGTCGATATGGTTGTCGGCCTGCTTTAGTACCAGGTCACCGCACCACCTGCCGGGGAGGAAGTGTGGACATCGCATTGCACCGCCGGGCGGGAACGCTGGCGTCGCGACCGTTCTCCGTACTGCT
>Ga0335072_10002000_pt1 | contig 32173 bp, 33 predicted proteins | sample Lox_Sample_21_FD_206725 | JGI IMG/M metagenome (GOLD analysis project Ga0335072, IMG submission 206725) | Soil microbial communities from Loxahatchee National Wildlife Refuge, Florida, United States - Lox_Sample_2.1 | ecosystem: Environmental > Terrestrial > Soil > Wetlands | place: USA...
TGGAGATAAAGATGTACGATTTTCGCTCAAGGGGTCTATTAAGGATGCCTTGACATAAGTAAGACTCTGAATCGGAATGTCCCACAAAAGTACAGCAATGACAGACTAAACCGACTCCTGAGTGTACAAATTATTGAGCAGTAATTATACGTCTGGACTAGACTTTGGTGGCTTTGTTACTTCTTCCTAAACTCCCATCACTTGACCACCTTTTCCGTTTTGCAGTTTGGGCACCGTGTCTGCTGGCAATTGGGGCAAGTTTCCGTTCTTGTGCTTATTGGTGTGTGACCACAATGTCACTTTTCCCAGAGATTAGCTGCGGCTCGCCCCCCTATTCGTCAGCAAATCGAGTTTGTTAATATCGGCCCAAGATGAGGCTTCTACCGCCTAAAGATCGGAGCGGTTTGATAGCCCTATCAACTGACCATGCTGCTCTGGCGGGTGCAAATCCCCGGTAATCCACTAAGACGTGGCTGTCTAATCATGATTTGGTTAGAATTACACCAAATCGGCTTGGAATCGCGAATGTACCTGCCATGGAGGGAACAGCGACTGAACGGCTCGGCTGACATCGGAAATCCAGGGATAGCCCTCTAAGTGCGAGGCCCTACGCACCTTGGCTTCGGGCTCTTACGCACGGGCCATCTTAATGGCCCTTGCTGCCGTAGCACAATTGACTGGGGCACCAACGCGCAGCCCAAAACTTGGGGCTGCCACGTAGTACATGCCGGTTTGGTATGATTTACTGCACAGCCAGTAAAGCGTTACTTTGCAGCTCGAACTTGCTGGAGCATGTATTGCGACTGGTCGTAGATGTGGGCCGAATGCAGGATGCTGATGAGTTGTCCATGCCAGTCCAATGGCCGGGCTTTGATGACTAGCCTCGAGGGTGATCCGGCTTGCCGTATTAACGCCCACGAGCCTTTCTCCCGGGTAACCTGCGATCAGCCTAGAGACGCTTTGCATTGATGCAGGTTGCAAATAGCTCCATATTGAGGCCCGTGACTAGGGCGTTACGAGCGCCGGGCATCCATGGCGCAAGAGCCTTCAACGCTTCCTACATCTCGGATTGCTTGTCCAGTAGAGTCGCGTTTTGTGTGGAATGCGCGGCTGTCATGCAGAGGAAGAAGCCGACAGCGTCAACCCCGAAAACGAAAAAGTAGTCTAGTTGGGTGAAATCTATTGGAGAATTGATCAAGCGTCTGACAGTTCATTTGGACTAGACCTAGCAGGGCTTCAGCTGTAGTTGCGCTTCCTACAATGCTGCTTCACGATGGACTCGAAAAGCCTTGAAGTGAGAAATATAGGAAGGAAGCAAGGGGTATTTTCGTGGACGAGCATAATGCGCGTGGCTGAAATACCTTCGATCGTCTTTGGCGTCTTTGGCGTCTTTGCTTTGCGGGCGATTTCAATTGCAGCAATGTATCGACAGCAACATGATGTACTCAAAGTATCACGCGCTATCCACGAACGAGTCAGGCACCACACCACAACCTGCATGGCGCTCACGAGAACGGAAACTATGGCTGGCCGTCGGTTTCGCAGGGTTTCTCGTTACTATCATGATGGCATCAGGTCTCTCCTACAACAGTCCGACTGGAATAGTAACGCAGTTTCTTGAAACCCATGAGCAGATCTGCGGACCGACTGCAGAGACCTTCGTTCGCATTGTTGAGGACACCGACATCGACGGTCCCTTCGACTACAAGGCACTTGCAGCGCTTTGCAAAAACACTACATGGAGGGAAGGATTGGTATTCCGACTAAGAGATAGCACCGGCGGTGGCATGGGAAATGTCAAGAATGCGTTCCTGAACAGCCTAAGATTTTCCATCGAAGCAGGTGGTAAGTGGAACTGTGCCTGAGGCTACAGCAAAGCAGGTGGGAATCTGACTGACATCTCGACAGCTAGCTATGTCATACCGAGAATGCTCCATCGAGATCCATGCGACATTGCCGTTACTCATACAAACCACGTCCGCGACTTCTCCTACCTGTTCGACCGAGCATATTTCAAATCTTCAATGAAGGCCGCATGCCCAATGATGACCATTTATGATGATTTTGACAGTCTGGAAAATCATTCATGGGCAATGGAATCAACACATCTGACGCCTAATTCTTTGGACGACATATTGAATGGCTATACAATCGCACATCCACATGAATGGCGCTCTAGATTTGATCGCTGGCTCGGAAAAGAAGTAGGCCACCCCTCTGCTGAGGAACCCATTATGATCACATTGGACCATGCATTCCTGTTATGGCCTATACTGTCCGATCCTCCTGCGCTTGTCCGTACCTTCGGTCGCGTGTTGCGTTCCCCACTGCGCATGCGCCGGCTTGCTGCACGTGTCCTATGCGCCCTTTCTGCCAGGTACGCCCTTCCTATCGACCCTTCCATTAGCCTGGCCGTACCTGGCTATTTTGGTGTGCATTTGAGAACAGATGCAGATGCTGCGACAGTGGGCTGGGCAGGCTACGATCAGCAAGCATCCGCATGTCTTGAAGCAGCAACTACAACCAATTCTACTCTCATCTACGCAGCATCGGGCGACCCAGAGCACTTAGCCCAGCTGACCAGCGACGCCATGGAGCGACATGGCATTACAGTGACGACGAAGAGCGAACTATTGCATGGAGAAGATCTTGAAGAGCTAAAAGCTATGAGCTGGGATCAACAGGCACTCGTCGATTACGAGGTTATGTTGAAAAGCTCGTTTTTCGCTGGGTTACAACAGAGTAGCTTTTCTTACAACATTGCTGTCAGGAGGCACAGCACGCTCATGTCTCAGAGTGTTGGCCAGTGGTGGACAGAAGAAGATTTGGATCCGAGCCAGCGCCCGTGGTGGAGTGGGAAAGAGTCGAGCTCTAGTGGTAATGAGAGCCCGCATGACTTATTGAGTACTTTGTTAGGAGATCGAGGAGCTGGATATATGTTCGAGTCAACCATCTGGCCATAAAAGATGGGTAACTTGGAAAAATGGTAGCAGCGAGATTCTACAATTATTCGACGAGGCAAGCCTGGATTGAATTGCTGTAGGAGGCATTAGCCGTCCGATGCTATGAGCGGCCAATATCGCGCCGATTGTGCCTTCACTGAGATGCCCCCTGATCCGTGACAAACTGTAGGTCATTCGTTTGGGAAAGTCAAATCCTTTTCAATTGGAATATATCCCCCGCAATGTGCCTGTATTCTTCGTGCCTTACTCTCCCAAAACGTCTCCGAAGTCAATGAAGTTGCCGTGGACAGGATCTCTATCAAGTGCGTACGCGAATCTCTGCTTATTCATCTGCAAAAAGGCCGGCACGTCTGCATTATCTTCCACCCTATGACAGTCAGCGCCTCCCCGCGCAAAAATATCAAGTCCCATCCTGACTCTTCGCAGGATGTTCCTAGGATCTATGATCTCGGGCCGGTTCATCTCCGTGTGGCTGAAACTCGTGATTTTCTTCACAATGTCCGCGAGGTTCGGCAGGCAAAAGGAGCAGTGCCAACCAGCGTTCCAGATTTCTTCCCCAGTGGGGTCATCACGCAGGGATTGTGGGCGGATTGTGGTCTCGTAATTTGTGTAGAATGTGGCATCTGGATGGTCCCAGTCTCCATGACCGCGGCCTTGCGAGAGCCACTGGAAGGAGTAATAGTAGATCTTCGTGTGCAGACGTAGCCTTGTTGGGAAGGCACAGTTCCGGAGGACCGTGAGGACAGAGGGACGGACTATCTCGTCGACATCGCCCACAATAATGACGTCGCCTGAATTGGGGGCTGTTCTTTCGTCCTTGGCGAGACTTGGGAAGACTTGCTCGAACATGGCATTACGGGAGAAGGACTCGCGAGACCACGCGTCGGGGAAAGCCTGGCCTGTATCATTGAGTGTATACAGGACTATCTTGTTGTGGTAGGCCACAAGGCGGTCCCAGTTCTCTCGGACGTAAAGGGGTTTTGGCGTATCGGAAAAGGTCATTGCAGATTCAACGACAACGAAGAAATCAACTTCGGAGGCCATTTCGCCCATACGGATCTCTAGCCATTCGAGTTCCGTATTGATAAGGATAAGATCGAAGATTTTTCGGCGTTGTATCCGAGGCATGAAAGGTTCCCAATGATAGCGTTCACAATATTCGTTAAGGCTTGTGCCTTCTGGAATGAAGCCATTGATGTCTGATCCATGACTAGATGGAGAATATACCACATCGTAAATGCTGGAATATGTGGAAAATTTCGACCGCAATCCTCCGATTGAGATAGAGACGGTGTGGCTATTCAGCTTGACGACGAGGAAGAGAAAGACTGCCGCGGCGCCAAACTTCCACCCATGCGCGGTAAAGAGATGGGAGTGCATTGCTACAGAAAAAAGCATAAACACGGAGCTCAGCTTGTGCGACAGACCAGTTATGGGTGGCGGGCCCTGCGAGGTATGCAGCCCAAATCGCGCCCTTACTGAAAGTTCCACACCCCTTGCTGAACCCCAAAAATTTGATGGTCTTCCTCAGGGTGAGTCTGAAATTTGGGGGGTGCTTGTATAGACCTCGATACCAACTGCCACATGACCTGGCCGGCTATTCAGTGGCAAGCAACAAAGGCGAGAGATGTCAGATACACGGAGAGGCGCTGTGTTAGACGAATCCGTGACTCCCGGTCTATCCAGTGATGGTGACGCAGACAACAAGCCAAGTACGACCATGAAGCGCGTCTTTATGCCCACTCTGCTCGTCGTGTAAGTGGGAGATGCCTCTCTGCCTTAAAGGAGAGGCTGGGCTGTCTCCCAGGGAGTGTTCTGGTTCCAGTAGCCTCGGACCTCAAGGCTCTCGAACAAGCGATCACTGACCATGGCCACACATCGTAGGAACTGGATCAGCCTTAGCTCTTTGGTCATCCTTTTCAACAAATACGTTCTGGACACCGCAGGATTTCGTGAGCTATAAGGCCTCAATGTGAGGATGATGTTGTACTGACTGATCTCTCAGGCTACCGTACGTACGACTTCCTGTTCTGCGGCACAGTGGTTCATCGTGATTGACTTGGCCTCTGCTCCATAGCTATCACGTTGGCATGCTGGCATCTGTGTTTCTCTTCAATAGCGACCCAAGTCCTAGCGCGGACAACATTGCTTCTCAATGGCCGAAAGAAGCTCAAGATGACAGGTCGGATATATCTGCGGACTATCGTGCCAATTGGAGTTCTGTATAGGTAGGCTTGCTGCTGCCGCTTTTGAGGAATTGTAAGGCCGACGAGACCACTCACCTATCCAGTGGCTCTCTAGTTTTCAGCAATCTACCTTATATGACCCTTAGTGTAGCATTCATTCAGATGCTTAAGGTGTGTGGATCAAAAGCTAAGCCGAATAATTGGGACAGCAACAGGAAAATGTTGTTGCTAACGCAGTGGGACAGGGCCTTGGACCAGCAGCCATTCTGATCGCCACCAGCTCCCTCGGTTTGGAGACGCCAACGGGCATGACTTGGCTAGCCATTATCGTCATCGTTGCAGGAACTATGATAGCCTCTTTTGGCGAGATTAAGTTCGTCCTCAGTGGCTTCATGTTCCAGATGGGCGGTTTGTTCTTCGAAGCATATCGCCTAGCTCTTGTGCAGCGATTGCTTTCCACCGAAGGGTCCAGGATGGACCCATTGGTTTCGCTGTACTATTACTCGCCTGTTTGTGCCTTGATGATTTTCGTGCTCGCACTTTTTGCCGAGCTGCCGAGCTTGACTCTTCAAGACGTGCATCAGGTTGGGTTGTGGACGTTGGCAGCCAATGCAGCGATTGCGTTTCTTCTGAATGTGTCAAGTGTTCTCCTGGTATGATGATGGAACCTTCTATCCAAAGCATGGCCATTGCTCACTATGTAATTGCAGATCGGGCAGACATCTTCCTTGGTGCTCACCCTTTGCGGCGTCCTCAAGAACATCATCATCGTGCTTGCATCTGTTCTAATTTGGAATACCTTGGTAACACCAATGCAAGTTGCAGGGTACACCGTTGCGACAATTGGCTTGCTGTATTATTCGCTTGGTGCTGACTCAATTCACTCCTTCATGCGCCACCAAGTTTTTCGGTCAGCTCGCGGAGAGGAAAATCCCATCGCTCGAAGACGCCGAACACAACGTGTACTTGCGAGTATGCTCCTCGTGATAGTGGTGCTCGCTGGAGCAATCGGAGGTGTAATTGCAGGGTACAGGGTAGAGATGGATCCCAGGGTCTATTGGCACTCAATAAGCAGGCTTTCAAGCCGCAAGTCATTCTCATAGTGAAACATTCAGAACAGCCAAAGCTGCGTGTGGTACGCACTCTCAACCGCGCTGATGAAACTGGTTCGGTGCATAAAAGTCTTTGTCAGAGATTGAAGAGATAGCTTCGAAAGAGGAGTAGACTTTAGCACAACGCGGACGAACGGAGAGAAAGTGCGGAAGTTACAGCCAGCGTGGAATGACACATGATATTGTGCGACTGAGCTCAACTGATAGCTCGTGCGCAAACTTCTATCGCTGAGAGAATGGGCCGCAAGTTAACCATCCTTCCGTCCAGGGAGCTTTCCGTGCTCATTCACGTTGGCACCAGCGCAATGCGTTTAAATTCATGGCCTCGTTATTTCTTGTAAGTGTCGGGACGATCATCTTGATCGGGTGCTGCCCAGACCCCGTTTGCCAGAAAACAAATGCTTTGGCATGGCGGCTGCAACATGTCTGTCAGCCTCGCCCTGCCGAGCCATTCGATTCATCTTTCTTTGACCCAGCTTTGCCATACGTTCTGTCTTATCTCGTCTGGCTGGATCTGCAATACCTGTCTTTGATGCGGCCAACCCATCTATCAGTCGATTCGTCTTTGGTGTTCTTGAGATCGATCTAGCTCTGGCAGAAGGTGTATCGATTTCCATGAAGCCATCGGCAGCTGAAGGTGGAGGTGCATTGCGTATCTGCGCCCGAGCCCGCTGGCTTGGGGCAGATGAATCAAGTCCGATGGAATCAAACTGTTTCTTCATCTCTGAAACAGTGCGTATCTTCTTCGATCTGGGTATCACTGCACGGTTCTTCAAGCTTTTCCTCATTCTCGCATCGTTCATCATCAAAGTTTTCTTGTCACGAATGAGATCCGCTTTCATTCTGATCTCAGCATCATCCTCATCTTCCATGCTCTCGCTGTCGTCATAATAACCTTCCGCTTCGAGCCGTTCTTCCTCTGCCTCCAATTCTGCAAGCTTGGCTTCGATATCGGGATCAATAAAGTCTGCTACATTCTTGCCGTTAAAGAATTCAGGTACTTTGTCATGCCTCCAATCCGCATCAGCGAGGTCGTATGTTTTCTTGAGATCAATGTTGTAGACTCCAGGCCCACCATTCTCCTCTTCAATGTCTCTTTCCAGTTTTCGCCGATCAGGGTCCGATTTGTCGTATTTGCCTACCTGGCCATTGCTGACAGCTTCTGGGATAAATCTCTCACGCACCACACCACCGAGCGGTTGGGCGACGTGTATCCGTGATAGCAGGTCACCCAGTCTGCCAGTTGGGGCATCTGCATTCGCTGGCTGAGATGCTTGGCCAGATTTGAGCTTTGCAGCGACGCGATCGGCTATCAGTCGATCACATGCGGTATTCTTCACTGATTGTATTCCTTCATTCGTTACGCATGATAGCTGAAGAAGCTCTGTGTTTGAATTTGAAGTAACCAGATCTTGCAGCTGACCTTGAAGTTCCAGATCCAGGTCTTCAGGTCTCATGACATCGATCTTGTTGATCACAATGAAAACAAGTTTGTTGGCGAAAAGTGGCTTAATAGACCTGAAAAGAGCCATTTGAGCCGAGACCGAGTAGCCGCACTGCTCCGATAAATCCATGAAGTACAGGATGGCAGATCGCAGGTGGGCAATCGCAGTGATAGACTGCATTTCGATTGTATTCATTTCTTCGAGAGGATGGTCAAGAATCCCCGGTGTGTCGATCGCTTGAAACCGAAGATATTTGTAATCGAAGTGGCCGACAAATAGGGACTTTGTAGTGAAAGCATACGGCTGGATGTCAACGTCTGCTCTTGTGATCGATTTCAAGAAACTCGATTTGCCAACATTCGGATACCCACAAATCAACAGCGTCCGAGTATTTGGGTCGATGCTGGGCAGTCGACCTAGATGCTGCCGAACTTGCTCCAGGTAGACGAGAGGATCTTTTAGTCTTTTGCATATGGTTGCCATGCGACCCAAGGCCGCTCTCTTAAGAGACTTGCACTGAAAAAGTGACTGCGCATATTTAAGGAGCCTGACGTAGTCCCTTGATACTGTCTCAATCAGCCGCTTGGCCGTTGACAGCGTGCCCAGAGCGATACGGAAGTGGTCGGCATCGTAGAGAGTATTGAGGAGGTCTTTGTGGAAGGGATGGATATCTTGCAGGCGTGGGAAACCATCGAGGATGGCTTGGAACTTCTCGCAAAACGTCTCGGAAGTAAATTTAACCTTGCGAGTGTAGAAACCTGGTAGCACAGCGTCAATCAGAGCTCACAAACAAGCGAAGCATCTGCTATCACCTCTTATTCTGCTGATTTTGAAGCCAGCACGAATTTGTGTTGGTAGTTTCCGCTGAGTCCGACTGAGAACAATATCGATAAACTCTTGGGAGGTGGGAACCGGCGCGATCTACCGTAGAAATCAGTATATGTGATAAATTCTTACCCATCCACATAGTTACCTCTTTCCACGTTGTCTTCATTGTACGTCGAGTGCAGGTTTAACTCCTTGCCTGGTGAACATACTTTCATCTTTCTGCGTTGCACAAAAATTTCGTGGAATAGCAAGTGGAAAGTAACCCGATTGCGGCAATTTTACGCGTCTGCCTCGTCAAAAGTTCCGCTACCTAGGGCCTCTGTTCCCTCCCTCACTTCCCAATTGTTCTATCTCAAATTTGGGCACAAGTAAAATGCATGATGGATGGTGTCCGTCGAACTGAGTCTTATCGCGATGGCGGCAGCATTCCTACAGTGACATAGAGTCAACCCTTCTTTCAACTTGCCTTTTGCAATGAAGCTTTCATTCTACCTTACGCTGGTGTTGACGTTAGGTGAGAGGTCGAGATTCGTGACGAACATTTACCCCTTGCATAGATTTGAGTGTTCTCCCTGCATCCGTCACATCCCTAAAAGAGACTCATGGAGCCATTTCTAACGTTATTGTGCGCAACATGGCTCTCGGTCGCGGCTTTGTGCATGTTATTCAGGCTCTTGTTTGCCTTTACGGTGTATTCTTCTTTTTCAGAAGTCGCCCCAACATGGTCGTTGCCCCTATTGCTTCGATGACCACCTTTGTTGGCAAGCTTCACTTACACGACTTAGCTCCATATTATCCAGACGACCTAAGACCTCTTGCACAGTTATGCAACGGGATCCGGTGGGATCCAAAGCGAGTCTGGAAATGCGACTATGCAAGTGGTGGAACGAGCAACGTTTACAACTCTGTTCTTGGTTGCGTTCGTGCTGCGATCGAAGCTGGTGCCACTACGTTCCTCCCGCCCCAGATCTGGATTCGAGATCCTTCGGAACCGGTCCGCGTCATCACTGGCAATCGCTCTGATATTACGGATATTGGCTATCTATTCGATGTCCCACACTTCAAGCTTTCCCTACAGACCGCCTGTCCACAGATGAGAATATACAGTTCGATTAGAGAGGTACCAAACCTGCCAGATGATCCACACTATGCGCTTGTGCGACCGACAGATTTCGGAGGTTTACCAGAGTGGCGGAAGAACTTGGATAATCTCCTCGAAGGACTGGGCGAGAGCGCAGGCGGAGAATATTCCCATCGAACATACGATTATGTCTTAATGCAAAAGAGCGTTTGCACATGGCCTGTCTGGGAGGATGGCGAGGAGTTTGCGAACAATTTCAAGTCAATACTCCATTCTCGATTGGATGCTCGAGGTCTGGCGGCAGCGGTGTTGGACAGGATGAGGAGCACCTTCAGCACCAGCAGCAAGCCACTTAGGTACTACGGCGCCCACCTTCGGACAGGTGATGACCTCGACCCAGACTGGGCGCGAACGGGATTCGAAGAGCAATTCAAATCTTATTTGACTCACGCCGCTTCGGCCGGAGTTCAACTGGTATATCTTGGCGCTGGTGTACCGGAAGACGCAGTGCGATTCAAAGAAAGGGCATTGAATGAATATCGTGTCAATGTCACAACAAAGCGGGAGATGTTGGGTTCTACCAACCTCAGGCTTCTTGATGCAATGACATCCGATCAGCAAGCTCTTATTGATTTTGAAGTTCTTTCTCGAGCAGACCGACTTGGAGGCATGCACCGCAGCAGTTTTGCCTGGCAGCTTGCATTCCGAAAACATACCTTGTCAAAGCTGAGTTTGAAGGATTCGCTACATGATCGACCGGACATATTCCAAGATGAATTCTCAAGTATTCTGAACACAGAACCAGACAAGTGGTTTGACAACTTCTTCTATGGTACTTGGCCTTGAGATCTACTGCCCTTTTCAAGGTTCCTAGTTGAATCACCCTACACTCTTCTCCTAGTCATCTTGTACATACCAGCGCCTTCATATCATACCACCTCATTTGGATGGAGCTAGGGCAAGGACATCCGCTTCTCTAATAGTGGGGTTTGTGCACTGTAGCTGGGCTAGTATGTTGCTAAGGAGTCCAAATTCTCTTTCGGAGCTGACCCATCTCTCCTCTCTACAACCTAGAACAGCTCGGGCTGATATTAATCACATGCGACGCACTCATCCGAGGTATTATAATCTCCAGGTCGTACTTCATCTTACCCTTTCACAAGTAACTGTGAGGCCACATCTTGCCTCAATATCGCTTTTGTGATGTACTTATGACTCTGCCCTTTTCTGGCTTACTATGTGCACGCTACTCTGTAATTGTCACTGTCCGCCTGGGCCTAACGCCAAGCCTTTTTATTTCGTGCTGTCAGCTTTAGGGCTCTCCAAGTATCGTACCTTGACGCGTCTGGAGACACGGCAGAACATCGCAACGGCGAAACGATGTACGAAGCACCAGATTTGACACTTTTGAGCAGCCTGTACCAGTCTAATGGGCTCCTCATTTCCAAGACTCGTATCAGGGACTAGATGAGTGACATTATGCATGTTACTTCAATGGAATCCCGCAATTCCATCTTCTGGATGTCCCTCGACGTGACTGATGCAGGACGATAGATCTCGCTCTCATGAATAGACGAGATATCTCTGCACAATCAGAAAAGTCAAAAGTAGGAGAGCGCCACAAGTCAAGAAGACATTGTTTCTATGTCGATCACCTGGGAACCGTCAGCGTCCGACCGAACCACAGCAGGAATATATCCACCTTCTTCCGCAAGACTATGCGTCACCACAACGAAGATATTGAGCGGCAGTCTTAGCATACCATATACCTTTCCACGAACTCCATCCTCGACTATCTTGCCCTTCAAAACAGCCATGCATGGGAAATAGACTCCGATGCAACCTTCGAACAAACAAAATGCCCAGAAAGTGAGCCTCTCGTCTGGGGAGAGTATGGACAAGAACAAACAGCTGCTAGCTATGGCAGTCAAGACCAATAACATATGAGGAGCAGCTATCGAATCTTGCAACGGCAGGTAGACAGTAAACAACCTGGAACCTAGCATCATCATGCACATAAAGCAGGAGAAGATAAGTCCGAACGGTAGGCCCTCCATCATACCACTCTGTGCATGTGCACTCTTCAAAGCCGCAGTCCAGAAGAAAATGAAGAGGTACATGGTGCCTTCGAAAAAACATGATGCAACAGCGAGTGATAGAATCCGCGTATCTACATACCAGATCAGCTTCCCTTGGACCTTCTTGTGGTCATACTGTTGTCACCTTTGAGGATCATTCCAATACCAGATCTCATGGTCGTGGAACCATCTGTCCCATTGGCGCTATCTCCATAGTTCTCGGGCTACATAGCTTTGATCAGCCTTGTCCATCTGACTGTGAGGACCAGGATACGAACCCAACGCGTCCATATTAGCAATGACGCTATAGCCAAACAGACAATGCTGGCTAGAAATGGAGTCGTTCTTGATGCCGAATATTGTACCAGAGAGTCGCCGGAAACACCAGCCAAAATCGCAACAACGCTGCTCAAGGTCGTCATACTTCCAAAAATGTCGCCGAGGCCTAGTCCGGCGTTGTCTAACCCACGATTATGGTACTCTGTGATCATCCAGGTCTCAAAAACACTGAACAGCAACGTCGTCGAAAGCCCACCCAGAGCCCTGCCAACTAGAAGTACCAAGAAATCATTGGAAAGCATTGTCAAGCAGCAAAGAGAATATGCTAGGCAATATGCAAGGCATGCCGCTCGCCTTCCATACTTGTCTGCCAGCGAGCCCACGAAAGATGCACTTATTGCTCCGGCGATGAAGCCGACCGCATACAGTGCGGCGACAGTGGTTTCTGGGTACCCTTTGTCATATTTGTACAGAGCATAAATGTGAGGACCCTGTCATCTTAGGGTTAGTGCCGCCATCATCTAATGAATTACTGATGCTGACCTGAAGCCAGTCGGCAGCCACAACCAGTAGGTAGATAGTGAAAAAGTCGTTCGTAAACCGAGCAATCTCTTCCTTCCCTGCAGACTTTTCTATCTCCGAAACAATACTTGCCAGTTTTTGTTTCCGTTTGCCTTGCCGATACTGCCTGTACGTGAATCCTGCATTGACAGCGACAAGCGCCGCAAAATTGAGATGATAAAATTCCATGTTCGTTGGCTAGATCAGGTACGGTCTTCTCATATGGAATTGTGGTTCATTCTATTCCTCTGCTTAAGAACGCAACAAGTAAGTCGCGTCATCTTACGAGCAAGGGGGCCGAGAATGCAATATGCAACGGGTGCGGGAATGCAAGACACTCACTGCTCTTGACCTTTAGATGTCGGTTCCCTATCTCGTACTTGTCGAATCTGAATGAGGCTTACAAGATGACATTCGGCAGACTACCAACGTTTGCTGCGATTGTGGCAGCTGGTCTGTTCATTGCAGCCACCCTCCACCATTCGCGCGATAATCTAAAGGTTCCAGAAGCAATCAAATCATGGACATTCCAGAAGTCAGCTTTTCTCTTGCTCAACAATGAGCCACCACTTTACGGCCCTGTAGCTGACCGGATCTAGACCCCGACCAAGCTTCTACGAGGTAGCGCTCAGACACGGCACCGACAAAGTGATAGAACACAGCTACCACAACATGTATGAGAAATACCTCCCACTATATCGCGACAAGCATTTCAAAATGCTCGAAATTGGCCTCGGTTGTGACATGGGCTATGGGCCTGGCAAGTCTTACTACGCTTGGCTTGAATATTTCCCTCACGTGGACCTCTACTATATCGAATACGACGCGGCATGTGCTAAGAAATGGGCCACAAACACGACAGGTGCAACGATCTTCGCTGGGGACCAGGGCGACGTAGCATTTCTGGAGCGCTTTATCGACGAAACCAACGCGGACACCAATCCTTTCGATATCATCGTTGATGACGGTGGCCACCACATGGCGCAGCAAATAACCTCATTGAAACATCTCTGGAAGGCCCTAAAGCCCGGCGGCATGTACTTTTGTGAGGATTTGCAGACGAGCTACCAAGCTTACTGGGGTGGTGACCCGACTGCAGTAGGCTCGAACAACATGATGGGTATGGTGAAAGAGTTGCTGGACGATCTGCATGGATTTGTGGCGCAGAAATACGATTTCAGCACGGATGTGCTGGGCATGGATTGCATGCGTGAAATTTGTGCGTGGACGAAAAAGAAAGCGAGCAAGGTGGCAGCAGGAGCTACAGTACCGTGATGTGGTAGAAAGGTCGTGGAGGTACGTGATTGGGAGGATCAGACTGGCCCTGAAACAAATTACATTCCCCAAAGGTCACGCAGAAATTGGGAGGCTAAGAATTGTGTCACGGTATCGTGTGAGTGTCAAGTCACGAGGATCCACGTCGCCATCATCAGTGGTATTGCTTGTGTCGGCAATGTCTTGTCACTACGCTAATTTCCTTGCATAACAAGGAGTAGGAGGTACTTGTTTGATTGCGAGAAGCGATTTAAGTCTACCACTGGCAGCTCTAGTTCCCAAATTGCAAAAAATGTAGACGTTCTGCCATGTTGAAAGGCATTCATCTCGTCGTAAGCCCTGATCTCATCCGCTCATATGCTGCAATGCTAGCTCCTCGATCATGTGAGGGCTTTGGGGGTATCATGTTGAAATGTCGTCACGTTTCCACCTTCCACCTCATCATGCAAAACATCGAAAGTAGCGAAAAGAAAGTCCGGAACTCCGAGTGAACCTTTCAAGAACAATATGATAGGAATAATATGACTGTGAGGGATGCCATTGAGGACAAGAACTTGGTGAGCTGTGGAGGATGGTCCTTCGAACAAATGCACCGCTGGCGTTTGAGTGCCATGGGACTATTCCCAGGAGGTCACTAGCAAGTTCAATTTTTCAAAGGATTCTCTCCATTTTGCCCATCGGATTGAATTGGAAGCTTCTGTGCTATTCCATTTTGCGTCGCTGGTGGATTTTCTGACTCATGGATATGTCCGTTGGTCTCAGTATTAGCACCTCCATGCTCATTGTCCGACTTGTGACCCTGAAAGACCTTATCCAGATCCTGTGCTTCGAGTCCCTCAAAGATTTTGAAGATCTCGTGCGACTGGTGAAAATCGTTGTTCACGATATTTACCAGATAGCACTGGTTCATCACTTCTTCGATTAACTGGCGACTTCCGGAATCGGCTGGGTAGCAGCGAGACCAATCCTCTCCAAGCTTGAACGCCTCATCTTTCCATGCTAGAAAAGAGACAGTTTCGACGATGGTAGGTTGGACAATCTCACGATTTGGGAAGATGCCCCAGGTGACAGCGTTTGGACCTTCGTCGCGAGTGTTTGTGCGAAGCGTGCCATTCTTGTTGACAGAGTAGTATGTCAGGTCTTTGTTGTTCTCAATGCGCTCCAGGACAATATCGATAAGACTTGGAAAGACTAGAAGCTCAAGGTAGGCTTTCTGATACACATAACCTCCCACGGGGCCCCACCCGTGTACCGGATGAGAAGAAGGCAGTCCATCAATTGCAGGCTGCGAGTTGATCGTCAGAAGCCCACGTTGATTTAGGCTGAGTAAATTGCGTTTGATACTCTCTGCTTCAGCACTAATTCCACCTTCACTCCAGGGCAGGCGGCTAAGCTTCCCATTGACGAAGCGGACGAACAAATCTGTGATATCTCGGAGACTTGTCGGCTGACCCCACAGTTTGACGTTGACTTCATTGGTCCCTTTCAAACCAATGCCATAAGCGTCGAGCCCTCCGAAAGCGGGAGACCTACTGTCACCCCAGCGACCGTTGGGAAACTCGTCCCAATCTGCAGTCCGTGCCACATACGATGTGTTGCGATTCCGCCAGAAGATAGGGCGGACAGTTTCATCGCGTCGATTAAGCCCTAGCGACTGTCGCCAGGGCAAAGGCTTAGACAGTGGAGACCCGGATGTGTCTGGGGTGAGAGATAGCTCTTCGAGCACCATGCGAGTGGCCTGGGCAAGATTCATAGTGTAGAAATGCAGATGCAGTATTCCAGCGTGGATGAGCCTGCGACACATCTCCGCAATGAGCCCCTTCCCAACTTCACGAACTGCTGCATCGTCATTTTTGACCGGCTGGAGCGCTGCTGCCCATGTGTCAGGGATGTGGCATTTGGTCCATTCAGCCCTTCTCCTGAAGGTTTCATAGGTAGATATCGGCATGATACCCGGAATGATGGGAACTTTGATGCCTTTGGCTCTGCATTTTTGCACCCAGTTGAGGAAGATATCTACATCGTAGAACATCTGGGTGATGACGAAAGATGCACCTGCGTCAACCTTCTCCTTCAAATGGTCGATCAGTAGATCTACATCTTCTTGGTCATCACAGCCCTCAGAATATCCAGCCACACCAATGTCAAAATGATCTCCATATCTGGACTTGATGTACCCGACAAGATCTTTGGCATATCTGAATCCGCCTTTTTTGGCCTGCCATTTCTCCTTCTCTCGGGGCGGATCACCCCTCAATGCTAAGATGTTGGTGCAGCCAGCCTTGTAAGCCTGCCTTAGCGCTTCGTCCACCATTTCCTTTTCCATATCCGTGCAGGTCAGATGCATACATGTTTCAAGACCGTAGTGGGCCTGGGCCGCATTCACCATCTCGCATGTCAATCTTGAACGTTGGCCGCCAGCGCCCCAAGTGATATCGATGAAGGTCGGCCCAAGATCGTGCATCCGATCCATACGATCATAGAGGTTTTGTACGCCCTGGGCGGTTTTCGGAGGGAAGAATTCAAAGGAGAAGGTAGGCTTGCGGCTCTCATGGGAGAACGCCAGCTTCTTTGAGATATGCATTGTGGGAATGGTGTATCGGTGGGAGTTTGTGGCGGCCTAAGGATAATTACTTGAGAAGATATAAGCCTCCGTAAGTTTATGTTCAATGCTTTGTTTGACTCATGCGAAAAGAACGGCACTTGTTTGCTCTGCTTGCCAAGCGTCGCACTGGACAGTTCGACCTGCAACTTTTCAACGCAACCGCGCAAGGTTTATGGGACTTTGGTTAGAAGTCGTATCCAGCGGAAAAGACTGTGGTCGAACGATTCTGCCTGTGGTCACCCGAAATAACGCTTACGAGCCCACCGATCAGCTTGCTGGCGCGACATGGGCAATGGTCTATCGAAGTGCCATTTCCTGGAGTAAGAGGGAAGGGCCAGGGAGACCGGAAAAGAAGAGTATGAGCATTGACTGCGGAGACTTTCGGTGGACCAAAATTAGGGCGGTCATGACGAAAGCGGAATTTTGAAGCTTTTGGGGGATCGGCGAAATTGTGCTCATCCTTGGCAGGCACCAATTCAAAGCGCTTTCAAGAGCAGACGATCTCTGGCGAGTTGGCCAGGCGACTTCACCCCAAAGTCGACTCCGCCATTCTACACTGCATGAATCGCGGTATGTAGCATTCAGCCTAGCGCGCCACCAGCATTGCAGGACGAGAGAGATACAAAGACGACATCTACAGTGCTCTCCAAGACAGTACAGGTACAAATAAGTAGATATCTCAGCACCCACTCGGGCGTGGAAACAGTATTAAACACAACAGGTGCCAATATAGGTCGCAAGGTATGCTAGATGCAGAAGAAGTCAGGACAAATATCAAAGGCAGTACATCTAACTAGGCCTCGCAGTTGTCAACATGTTTTCAAGCAAAGCTACGGTGCCAGCCAGTGACGAGAACTACAAGTCTATCCTGTTGCCCTTACTCCTCGAGAGTTCTGTCCTCTCCTTCGGTAACCGGAAACTCAAGTCCGGCCGCATTTCGCCTTACTTCTTCAATTCCTCCCTCTTACACACCGCACCTCTTCTCCGGTCCCTCGCCTCCGCTTATACTTCTGTCCTGTCCTCTCCTCCATTCTCTCTTCCCTCTGGCACAGAAAGCGGCGGCGCGCCCGCTGACGGTGCCTTTAAGCCCACGTTTGACATCCTGTTCGGCCCGGCATACAAAGGAATACCATTATGTGCAGCTGTAGTCACCGAGTTGGCTCATCAAGGCAGCCACTTTGACAGTGTGTCATACTCGTTCAATCGCAAGGAGGCAAAGGATCACGGCGAAGGTGGCATTATTGTAGGAGCTCCACTGAAAGGCAAACGTGTCGTCGTCATTGACGATGTCATGACGGCAGGCACTGCTCTTCGCGAAGCCGCGTCAATAATTAAGCAGCAAGGTGGAACAATCGTTGGTGTTGTCCTGTTGCTGACTCGCCAAGAACGTGTGAGCGACGAAGAGCCACGAAGTGCCATGCAAGTGGCAGAGGACGAGCTGGGAATTCCGGTTAGAGCCGTCCTCAAGTTCGAGGATATTGTGGAAGCGATTGAAACTGGAAAGATCAAGGGGGCTGGGGAGGAACAGCTGAAGGAACTGAGGATTTATCGAGAGAAGTATGGAAGTCGAGATTGATATAAGCTTCCACTGTCGGAAGAGCTTCACAATATCATGGCCTCAACAACAAGCCGAATGCTAAAGAATCGCACGAAGCGGAAGACTTGGATGCACCCAGCTCGTTCAGTCTGATGGAGTAATTGAGGGAGAGAGACAGGAAAGCATTCACACTATTCGCTGCACCGTTGCGGCTTCAACCTCACATCTGTGCCCGTTCTTTTGCACGACGGCTGTCTCAAGGTTGCTGGATAATTGGAGCACATCACATCTCACTTGGCTGCGAGCTGGAGTCGTCCGTAGCGAGGAGCGAGTTACAAGTTCCATCACCATTCTGAAACCCAGATAGCAGATAGCCGACTGTAACTCGATAAGAACATCTGCAACGGGCTTAACCAAGACGCGGGTAATCAATAGTTGTCTGTCCACTTGATAAATTGCGACGATGCTGCAAATGAATGCTTGCGACCAGTGCTTATGATCAGGACCGTCCGACGTTGGTGCTGTTTGCCCACATCGCCCTTCAAGTCCAAATCATGCTGCGTATTTGTTTCAATCGCGACAATTCCAACTTATGTCTTTGGGTTCGGCCGTTTTGGGCCCCTTTGAACGAGCCTTACAGGGGCCCTTGGTTGATACCAAGACCGGCAGCCAATGCTCGCAAAATACACTCGGAAAAGTCACCTGTCTGCCGCAAAACCTTTTGGCCACAGGGTATAGGACGCCTGAATCTTGAGAAGCCGCAATTGTAGTTATATGACAAACTCAGGCCTTGAACGGTGGCTGTGAAAAAGTATGGAAGAGGCTCTCAGACAAAGATGAGCCAAGGCCTACAAATAAGGTTTGTTTCCTCGTTTATAGGGGGCATGATCGTGCCATCGTTGCTAGACTCACCTGAAACTGAAACAAATCCTTCCGCGCTTAAGCTTGGCCGGAATCAATCAATCAGCAATAAGGCCTCCAACGCGATCCATCAACAATGTCCCAATATGCCAGGGTTTAGCAGCGCACACGCCAGTCGCTCTTTCCTTTTTCCTCATGTCATCGCTCTATGGCCAATAGTCCGGGGCCGCAATATTGCGCTCCAGACCGGCAGGAATACTTGTGAAGTAGTGTAACCAGATCTCAGGCAACCCTCCAGAATCCAGCTACCCCTTCAGCCATCTCCTTCATTCTTTTTTCCTTGTCGTTTTCCGCCCATCAGTTTTCCAGCAAAAACGAACTACCCATCCAATGCTCTGTATCTCCCAGATAACATCAGCTGCGAATTGTTGGCTCCACTTTGTTAAGGGCGGGCCTGCATGCTTATCGACGTCTCTTTGGAAGACAAACTCGGACGCGCAATATAGTCGCTTCTCTATCCAAGCTAGTTGGGGGATAGAGGTGTTTGGATTTCGACATCGCGGGAGGAAAGAACTGATTCTGTCGGCTTTCTAAAAGATCATCAGCATCATAGATACTCACGCCAGTGTGCGCGTGAGATTCTTCCCAGTACTTTCAACGATGTCTCCATCCGACGTGTCCGCTATCAGCACTACTTTCACACCTCCGGCAACATGTACTCAAAGCCATCTGACTCTCATGGAGTATTATGCGTATGAAATCTGGCTCAACTATCCCGTCCCTGCACCGGGCATCACAAGCACAGATTGTTATCCTTCGCAATACATATCTAGCTTTTTCTCAGCGCAGTCCATCACCACCCCACTTCCTGCGCCCACTCCTTTGGTCTGCCCCGTCGGCTATGGCACCATCTTGAGTACTACCGTGAGCAGCAGCAGTGAATACATTGCATGTTGTCCTTCGTAAGTAGCCGCCACGCCAAAATCCCCCTTTGAAGCCTCTTTTACAAAAGATTGCACATCTGACACCCTTTACAGGAGTTTCCTCCTTGCACGCCCAACAACTTCATCCCTTTCCAATCGGCCAGCCTACGGCGGAACATGTTACAGCGACATCTCCACCGTCGTCGTGACAGCCTACGACAACAGCAGCGCTATCGCGACTTCCACTTGGGCAGCCAGTGTGAGCGGGGCGCAAGCCTACGCTCTCGTCATTGAAGGCTATGCTGCTGCCAACGCTACTAGTGGAAATGGAATCTTCGCCTCAAGTGTAAGTGCCAGACCAGAATATCTACTCTTACTCAGCAGTCCCAAGACTAACGCCTTTTAGACCTCAACACCCGCCCCAACGACCACCGTCTTCATTGCCTCGTCAACATCCAGCCCCTCAGCAACAGCTTCACCCAACAAAGGGCTCTCCGGCGGTGCCATCGCCGGCATCGTCATCGGCTGTATCGTCGGCGTCCTGCTCCTCGCCGGCGCCGGCCTCCTCTTCCTCCGCAATCGACGCCGGTCCCGCGCAGCAGCAGCTGGTCCGAAAATGGGCGGTGACCATCACATGCCCGCCGGAGCTGAGATGGAAGGCGAGCCGCTCGACGACAAAGACGCCAAGGTCCTGCCGTACGCCTCGCAGCCTCTGACAGACAGTCACACGGAACTGCCGGGTGCCGAGGCCGCCCACGAAGTCGAGACTCCGATGAGCAGGCCCGTGGAGATGCAAGGTTAGGGCGATGTGGGCAGTCAGAAGGCGACGGAGAGGGAGGCGGGGCTGCATAAGATGAATAGGAACTGAGTCCGGGCCGGGAGGTTACACGATAAAACCAGCTATGTATGGACGGCGTGTTATTTTAATTGTAAAATCGTTGCCGGTGCGTTGCCGCTTCCGGTTTAGCTCGCCTGATCGGGCATCGCGTCACCTCGCCGCTTTGCGACTATAAAGCTCTCCTTTTCCCCCCCTCCCCCAAAGCCCACGACCTGAACTTGCAGTCTACCCTCTCCGTTATTTTGTCTCCGCTCTCTGCCCTCCCCCTGACCGGCCGGGCCGCCCAGCCTCCTGAGTTCAGCCCGCGTGACGTCGTCGGTCCCACATGGTTCCCCGCGCGCGATCCACCTCCCAGCAGGCTCGCTGCTCTGATTCGTCCCTTCTTCGAGCCGAATTTCCCTCGACGATGGTCGGACTCCCGATGTGGGCGTCGACGCGCGGCCTGGCCAACCTGGTCAACCTGGTCGGTCGCTGCCTGATCCTGCGCCCGGCCCCTCCCCTCCTCTCTCTTTTTCCTTCTGCCATTTTGAACGGCCTTCTGAGCGGTCTGCCTCGCTTCCTTCTCCTGCAGGCATCGAAAATGCCTCACCATTACGGCCACTCGCCGCCCCTCTAACAACTCCTTTCCTCGTCGACCTCCGCGCTAGCTCCCCAGAAAGCTCGGACTTAGAAAATCGAGCGGGATCACCACTCTTACATCTGTGACCAATTCGAATAACGCCCTTTGAGTGTAAGCCCCGTAGCCGACTACCTTGCGCCGGTCCGAGATGGTGACTTCCATTTGGGAACGTCTTGGCAGAGAGCTCGCTGCCTTCATAGTTCAATCCAAATCGCGCCACTTGATCTCGAAATTTGCCCGCGAAGAATGTGTACGGTAGGAGATATGACGGGTCACGTTTCTCTTTCATGAACGAATGCTGACCAAGGTTCGAAGGTCGTTATGTTCAGCGAGTAGCCTTGCCCATTCCCTTCAGATCCATCTCTTGTCCACATTCCGTGGATGTCTTGAAACTTGTCGTCGTTGTGGGACTGTGTAGTAGCGTAAATGGTCACCGTGCCTGGACTCGGCTTTCCGGGGGGGATGTATGGCAGCGTGACGTGACCGTTCTCCTGCTATCGGAGTACAATCGTGCTGCCGCCCGAGGCCGTTAGGGACGGACTTTGGTAGGTCTGGTTACCGAAGGGCTGTGTGGACTTGCACATGAGATCTGTGGGCTGGAAATCGACGGCAGGAGCGGCCGGTAGTAGATAGGTCATGTTGCTGTCCTTGAATCCGTCCACTCGAGGCGCTGCATGGGAATTAGTCCGCTGGTCGAGTCCAGGATAGGGGTAGACTCACAGAAACCCCGAGGGAAGCCGGGAGCACCAACAAACGCACCCGACGTGTCGGTGACCTCCAGTCGCTCAACCCACGAGCGGGCGCTCGATTGCACCATCGCATTCTTCTGATGGAACCCAGCCATCGGATCCTATCCCAATACTTTCCCGCACGTTCTCCAAAGAGGTCAGGGATCTCATCCATCTCGTCCTCATCTTGCAGGTCTTGAATGCGCTCAGTCCAGTAGTTATGGAACCTTTCTGATAGTGGCTCTATGGCGTCGAGGAAGTCGAGGACTGGTCGGATGCCTAAGGCTTCAGGGAGGCTAAGCTCTGTAGCCTTTTCATAGGTTTTCCTCCCATCTGCGTAGCCAAGTAGAGAGATATGTGTCCTTTGGGGTCTTCTTGAGCCATCTCCAGGTATTGATAACCTCGATTTCCTTTGGCTCGGTCGCTTGGAGCTACTCGTCACTTGAGTATACGGATCATCGACCTAGGGTGTTGTTCTTTGAGAATTCTCGAGCGGTAGTCGTCGCTGACGCGGTCGAGGATGTAGAGGGTAAGCTCTGCGAGATTCCTGCGCTGCTTTTCCACCTTTTCTAGTTGAGTTCTCCACCTCCGGTCCCTAAAAACAGTCGCTGGACCTCCGTTTAAGAGGGCTTTCGATGAAGTCGATCACGCTCTATCGAACGCCGCCAATTACATAGGGAAAAAAAGGGCCTCGTTGCGCGAGGCCCGTTTTCGTGGGGGGAGAGATATCACAGTAGAGTAGTCCTTATCTAGTCTCACGCACGGATCGCGGGGGAACTCACACCGCCTCATCTCACTTGTAGCCCTGACACATATGAGTCATTAATCTGCTCGATTCATTTGTAACAGTCTACATTAAGACTCTCTTGCGGAATCAAACAATCAAACTTGGTCTCAAATTTTCAAATAAAAATGCCTTACTGCAGCCAATGCGGCGTTCTTTTCTCCGGCAACGGAAATTATTGCTCTGTCCACCAAAATACAGGGTCTCTAATAACCACTGGTGGTAATTCTGGGCTAGTCTTATCACAAGGTGGTGTCCAGAGGGCATTTCAGCAAATAAAAGACGAATATATTGTCAAGGATTTCCACATCGAAATTAACGCCAGTGAAAACACAATCTCCATCGATGGCACCATGAATCAAGACCGCGTGCAATGTAACTGGTGTAAAAAATGGTTCGGGAACAGAGAGGCTAGAGATGATCATGATAGATTCAGTCCTTCGGGCTGTGCTGCTCACGAAGAGTGCTTCGGTCATTCCGAAAATGTGATACACGCGCGGAGGCGTGTTCACTCCCGATGCTTCGTACCGGGCTGTACCTCCAGATACAAAGAAACGGATAACTGGAGCGATAGTCAGATTATGGCTCATGTGGAGGCCGAGCATGGAATTGCGGGCGGTTGTGTGGCAATGTAAGCAGTGATCTTGTTGGATTGGAGGACCATTGAATTGGATTTGGTTGGATTGGGTTTGACTGAACTGGATTCTGTCGTTTCATTGCTTTGGACTGGATTGGATTGACTGGTCTGGAGGCTCCTGGAGCTCCAATGGTTATACCCTATCAGGGAGTGGTACATCAGATATTTGGCGAAGCGAGCGAACTTCAGGGATGTCCGGAAAGCTTCTGCTGCAGTCAAGAATCACAAGCGCCTTAAAATACGTCACGGTCCACAGACTCAGCCCGAAGCTCCTGTTGTTGATCTGTTCAACCAATTCGTGGAAATGGACATCATTTAACTGGGCGAGGATGAATCCTTTGACCCTATTCAGAACTGCAATACCGCTAGCATACCCAGCGTGATCCTACCAAAATGGCACTTGAGGGTCCATTCCTCATGGTTGCGTTCACATTTCTCGCCAACACACTCTTCCTAACATTCGTGACAACAGTACGAACCGCTGGGCTCTTCGCAAGCAGTGGCGAGTGCCTGGAGACGCTCGAGGGCCATAGCCGTTGGCAGCGCTGGCATGAACGTGAACTCAACGTGAACGACCCTCTGGTTCAGATCATGTGAACGTGAACGAAGGTATAATTCAGTTCATGGTTCACGTTTAATTGAACCGTTCAAGTTGTAAATGAACCATGATTCCAACTGTTATGGCCGTGGTCCTGAGGGTTAGCGTGGTTGCGGGCTTGGCACGTAGCGCCGCGTATAGAGGTACAGTCTTTCCTTCTCTTCGTCTTTGATATCTTCGTTACAATAGCCGAATCGAATCATCTTCGCGCTCGCCATAACACTATATCAAAGACCCTCTTTCTTCGGACCTGGTCGAGTTAGAGCGAAAACGAAGCCAGGAAGCCTGTGATGCCCCCGAAACGTGCAGAACGAGCTGCAGACAGTGTTCCGGATGCATCAACCGAACCCCCTGAATCCACCGAAACGATTGAGGAACGCCATGCGCGTCTTACTATGGCAGTACGGGCGCAGCGACAATTAGCGGATATCGAAGAGATGGAGCGAGAACTCAGGGAAGGGTCCTCACCTGCGGGAAGCAGGGCGAGCGCAGGTACCTCCCCGGCGCCTGAGATGGGTGCCGGGCAGCTAAAAGGGCAATGGCGCCGCCTGTTTTTCGGGGTGCCTCTCTTCGGGAGCTGCGGGATTTCCAGCAAGGGTGCGAGGTCTTTTTCGATGCAGCCGATGTAGTAGACGCACGCGGGCGAATCGCGCTCGCTGCGTTATATCTACGAGATCTGGCCTTGCGGGAATGGTCGAGGCGTGTGACGACCCCGATGACGTGGAAAGCCTTTACCCGGTTCCTACGAAACACGATTGCGGACCCTGTGAATCGAATGGGTACCGCGAGTCTTCGATTAGAGAAAGCGGAGCAGAGAGAGGGCCAAACGGTCAGAGAATTCGCTAATTACATCGAAGAGCTGGAAGAAGACATCCCTGAGATGGGGATTGAAGAGCAAAGGGACTTGGATGCTTCTAAACGGTCTGCGGCCTGCGATCGGTACAGGCGTTTTACGCGGGAATAAGACGATTACGAGCAGAGCGCAAGTCCTCGCGGCTGCCCAACGGCAGGAAGAGCTCCTCAACAAGACCGGGGAGCGAGGCGTAAGCAAAACGCCTGCAGGAAGCGTACGAGACGCTTCGAGGTCCGAATCTAAGGCTCGGACGTGCTACAGATGTGGTAAGGAAGGACATATCGCAAAGGAGTGTCCGGAAAAAGGTTTAAAAGAGAATATCATGACTATCCGCGAAAGTATTGATATATCGGAATAAACATAGACGGATTTCTATGTGGAGCGTGGACTCGCTCGGGACATGTGCAGGTGCTCGCGGAGCACCACCCCTCGCGACTAGCGTCGCAGCACGCGCTCGCAGGCGCATATCGAGTAAACGGACAGGTGAAGCAGTCCGTGCAATATACTGCACAGGCAGCTGTCTTCGAAAGACCAGGCGCGTAAGTCGTGGGGACCCATTTTGGGCTTGCGATATTTTGGGCCTGCAAAAGTGGTGAAAGAGAGGGTAGGTAGGGGGGAGGGGAGCAGAATTTGTGGCATTTGACTGCACAAGCCAAGAAAAAGCGGCTCACGGTCATGTGGTCCAAGAGGTGCCGTTTTGGGCGCCCTTTGACGCCGTTTTTGACACCTCTTGTCCCGGAAATGAGCGTTGTCCTGTAAAATCGTTGCCCCGGTGCGTTGCCGCTTCCAGTTTAGCCCGCCCGATCAGGCATCGCGCCTCCCTCGTCGTTTTGTAACTCTAAAGCTCCCCTTCCCACCCTCGCCCACGACCTGAACTGCATTCTACCCTCTCCTTTATTTTGTCACCGCTCTCTGCTCTCCCCCCCCCTGACCGGCCAGGCCGCCAACCTCCTGAATTCACCCCGCCTGACGTCGTCGGTCTCACATGATCCCCCGCTCTTGATCCTACCTCCCAGCAGGCTCGCTGCTCTGATTCGTCCCTTCCTCAAGCCGAACCTCCCTCGACGATGGTCGGGCTCCGATGTGGGCGTCGACGCGCTGCCTGGCCAACTTGGTCGGTCGCTGCCTAATCCTGCGTCCCTCCTCTCTTTTTCCTTCTACCTTTTTGAGAGGCCTTCTCAGCGGTCTGCCTCGCTGCAGGCATCGAAAATGTCTTATTATTACGGCCACTCGCCACGCCTCTGACGACTTCTTTCCCTCATCGACCTCCATGCTAGCTCCCCAAAAGCTCGGACCTGGAAAATCGGGCGGTGATGACAATACGAAGCGACCAATGAAGGAAATGCTGCGTCGTCGGCTTCTGTATTACTCGGAGGGGGTGCAGCTGCGGTTGAAGAACAGGTAGTACGACTTAAGACTGCGCCGGCAATTTTCTCTCTAGGTTGAGTGGAGATGGAGAGCTCCCCGAATATTTCTAATTGGCTAGTGGAGGGACTCAAGTAGAGAGAGTCTCAGGAAGATAGCGTGAGGTCTCGGCCAGCTGAGAGCACGATAGGGCCAATGAAAGAAAACACCTCATCGTGGCCGCGCCACGGTCTGGCCGAGCCCCAGTGTGTCTTATGGCCGAGGATTCCTGGTCTCGAACTTTCGCGTCTGGCCTGGCTAACGCCGCGAGGAGGTTTAGCTGTACAGCGCATATTGGTGATGCCCAACTGATTAAGGCGGGATCCTCAACTACTAACAATACTGCCGGCACATAGCCGCGGAGTTAGACCTTGAAATGGACACGGAAGCCCTGCTCACAGTGAAAAGCGGAGTCAGCTGCCTAGGGCGTATCGAAACCTCAGTAGCCTTCACTGTATTAGACTTTAGACCGAAGATGGAGGTCGTCCCTGGGACGGTATATAGACGCAGGAATCACCTCCCGTTCTATAGAGTAACTTTGCTATCACCAACGCCTGAAAGGGTCTGCATGAGCCGCCTGCGGAAGTCCCCACAATCACGGACCACAAATCCTACTCCGTTGTTACGCTATCACGGATAAAGCAGGTAGTTAACAGAGCCCGACCGGCGAGGGGATAGAAGACGTACACGGGAAAGTTTGCAGCGGTATAACCTAGAGGCGATAGGTCATTTTTCTTGGAAATCTCGATACTTCGTACCTAAGCCCCTTGCACCTGACCCACCCGCCATGAACAGCGTCATCTTTTACTAGCCGCCCACCAGTTTAGACAGCAATCACGGGAGGGCCATTACTCCTCGTAACTTCTTAAGCTCGGCTCTCTACAACCGTTCTACGAGCGACTCAGCACGAAATCGCTCTACATATGATAAACCGCAACGGTTGGACGGAGAAGTGGCCATGTTAAACTCAGATGGCCCTCGTCGTGACGGGCTCCAACCATCGATCTCGGCTCCAAATCAAAGTCCAGACGGGGGCTAGACGCGTTGGCAGATGATGGTGATGAACTACCGTCGTTTGCGGATATCCTTTCTCGCGCTCGGCCAGGGGTTCCGCAAATAACGCCTCTGTTGGTCGATCTTACAATTGATCCCTCCGATAACGTGAGTTTATTGCACAAGTTACGTAGCATGGTAGACGATAACTATATTCGCTGGCAGACTACATCTAGATGTACAGCAAACTCCCAAAGGGTTTAGGGCTGTTCCTGTCTCTGCCGACACGACAAATTGAGAGCATTCGCTTCCCGAAATCGCGGGAATATTAACAAATCTGGATCTCATACCATTGCAGCCGGCAGCCGACGATAGCCAACATCTCCTGGGAAGAGCATTCCCCAACCTCCTAGCCTCATCCGGGCACGTGGAGGCGGAGTTCTCGTATCTCTCAAGCGGCTGCATCGCTACGATCTCTCCCATTCACCAACCTGTCTTCCTCTAATTCGCAATCCCTGTGTGACGTACACAGCCACAAGGGCGCATCTAGCTACCAAATGCGGGCTGCCAGCCCTGCCAGGCCATCAAGGCTGAGACCCTTCCCTAACCACTACTCTCCTTATCAACCCTTTAAATTCTGAGCCTAGATATTAACCCTATTCCTCCCCCGACGATCGCCTAGCATGGTTGAAAAGTGGACCTTCCACACGAAGGAAGAAAGGGAAGAAATGGAACGCCTTCGCGAAGCCCAGCGGTGCGATAACGCCCTCCCGTCGAGCCGCATACGAAAGCTGCGGCACAGATACCCAGGAGTTTCTGCGAGGCGGGAAAGCGGCCGAGTGCCATCCCCCGCATGTCGGTGCAACGAGCATGTGGGGTCAAGTGGCCTTTTGTCCAGCCTATCCCGTCGAGCTTGCGGCGCGAACCGCTCCCTTCGCCAATGAAAAAAAATCGCACCCCAAATTCTGTAAGTAGCATATATTGGGCGCAAACAGTGCACAACGCGTTATATATGACAATATTGGTACCAAAATGATCCCTGGATTCAGGCCTACCTGTAGATATCTGTATCCATATTGGTGGAGCTTTTGTGGTGGAGCTGCAGGGCGTGTTTTACACGCCTAAGTATTTTGAATGCCTCGTCTTGGCATTCGGCCAGATTATCGACAAAGAATCGAGAGATCTATTACGCAGAGCTCTATAATTCTTACATCATTAGATTTGCCTACGAAAGGCGAGTATTTTGGTACTAAATTCGATATATGTAAGGCTGGACATATGTGGTGGCTGTGGATTGATGAATTGGGGATTCGCTTTTGTCACCGATTTTCGCCCGAACTTTTGACATTTACTCTACAGTACTACGTAAAGCTTGTCTGCAGGAAAACGTTAGCTCCTGTTTCAGCCCAATGACAGCGAAGATCATGCACGTGAACATGGCCTGAGGCGCATCATGCAGTCGCTTCCAATTGGAGCTTAACCACCCACTCAATCGAACGATCTAAGAAAGTTCTCGACTCGAAATATATCCGAATGTCGTTAGTCCGTATGTTAGATGACGTGTTTTTAGGCTACATCCCTAGAATCACTAACCGGTGTCTCCCAATGACTTGCTACAGGAGCCCCCTCTAAGCCACTGCACCGATGATTGATAGGCCCACACGACCGAAAACGTACGTGGAGTGCAGAATGATAAGCATCACCCCCCGCGTTGGGACTACGAAAACTGTTGTTGGACTTACCACGTTTGGCTTAACCTTGGCGTTGTGAGCTGAAAGTCTAGGCTTCTAAGAAGAGCAGGGGCCTCAGGCAGTGCAAGGCTGAGCACTCTGCGGCTAAGCATTTTGGTCGAGGAAACGCACCTCGCCTCATACTCGGATAGTATAGGAGATGGGATGGAGGAATCATATGAGTGCGTAGGCTAGAGGGATAAATAGAAGCGAGCTCCACCGTGAATCTTGAGACTGGCAAAGCTGATTTGGCTAGACAAATCTTCTGAAACTTTTCACCATTGTTAACTCGATACCTTTTTGTCTTGGAGATTTAAACAGACAAGATGGATTCTACCCTTTACTTCGAGGCCTGGAAACATGAGAAGAGCAGCGTGGTTGGCGTTAAAGCCGGGCGACAGCTGAAAAGAACGCAGGCGCAGCTACGACGTATGATTGGAGAATTCAATAAGTCAGGGGATTCTCCAAGAAAAGACATCAAAACTCTCCTTTCTATAAAGAACAAGTGTTCGGAGCACACATGGGATTGTGCAGCCGCGAGGCTCGAAAAACGTTTCAAGACGTACGTAGTGATAATTTTCAAACGCGAAATGACACCAGAAGAGCGCCGGAAACATGAGAGGGCTCGAAAACGGGTGCAAACCATCGAAGAACGGGAGCGAAACGTCGAAGAACGGGAGCGAAACGTCGAAGATCGGGAGCGAGATCTCGAAGATCGGGAACAAGACGTCGACGATCGGGAGCAAGATGTCCGAGATCGGGTGCAAAATGTGCAAATTCGAGAGCAAAACGTGCAAGTTCGGGAGCAGAACGTGCAAGTTCAGGAGCGAGACGTCCAAGATCGAATGCAAAGCCTCCAAGTTCGGGAGCAAACCCTCCAAGGTCGACTGCGAAACTTCCGAGCTCGTGAGCAAGAGGTCCAAGATCGGGTGGAAACCCTCCAAGTTCGGCAGGAAAAACTCGAGGATCGGGAGCAAGAGGTCCAAGGTCGGATGCAAAACCTCCAAGCTCAACAGCGAAACTTCCGAACTCGTGAGCAAGAGGTCCAAGATCGGGTGCAAAAGCTCCAAGTTCGGCAGCAAAACCTCGAAGGTCGCGAGCAAGACTTCCAAGATCGGATGCAAAAGCTCCAAATTAAGGAGCAAAACTTCCAAGTTCAGCAGCGAAACTTCCGAGCTCGTGAGCGAGACGTCCAACAGTGGGAGCAAGACCTCGAAGTCCGAGAGCGAAACCTCAAAGTTAGGGAGCAAAACGATAAAGAGGCTCGAAATAGACGCCGCTTCGGGCTCCGAGATAGCTTATCCGAGTGTGACGAGAGCGTTTGGAGTGACAGCGGCTACCATTCTCAGAGCACCGACCGACGTAATCCGTCCCCACCCCCGCGCCCGAGAGGGCCACGTGGCGGGTAGCTATCGATCTCAAAGTGAAAGCGAGATTGAGACTCCAACGCCGTTACGCAACGACGGGGGCAGAGACACATCAGAATCAAGAACTAGCTCAAAAGCACTGCAGGTACAAACCTGGGAAGAGAGTGTAAAAGACTTATGGCGGGCCGTTCTACACTTACTGTCATTTGTATTGTGGCGGATGTTTCATTCTTTTTGGCTTCTTCGCTGTTTAATGCACCGTGTTCTTTTTTCGTCTCGTGTTCTGACTTCTCCGACTTGGTACCTATTTACATTCCTCCTACAGTGGGCCCGGAAGAATCTGTACTCTTTGTCACTTTCACTAGGGACGTTGGTTTCAGATTGTGTGTAACATTCTTATTGAAGGTGTGTACAGATATCTTGATTGTCTAACATTTTAGACCAAAACGTGTACTTTTCAAAAACACAAAAATTAGCTTCATGTCACGAATGCCAAGACCTTTTAGGTGCGACACACCCCCGCGGGGCAGCCCAGCTGCACTCCTCTTATTAGTAGGGCATTCCCCGTCCTCTGGCCCTCCAGGCCAGAGATTACTTTCTGTCCTACAATAGACCATTGCAGAGCTATTCTATGTTATTCCTATTCCTAGACTCTAGACGGCGTCGTTGTAGGCTCTTCACACTACTATACACGCCCGGCGGCCTCACCGGGTCCCAGACCCTGAAGCCCCCTCTAGAGGCGAACGATCTTCCCTTTGGTTTAGGCCGTAATGCTCCCGTGTTTTGGTGCGAACTGCACCCCACCAGGTGAAGGGCATCTGGGCCAAACATTTGCGGCGAGCTCAGCCTATTTCAGGTGTAAAGCTTCAGTGTCCACCAGGTCTCTTTCCCTCGGTCCCTCATAGTCGGAGTAACTTGGATGTGCCAATCCCCAAGTTCATAAGTAGATCCTCAATTTTACTATCCCTTTTATTTGCACGAAGTGCTTATCATCCTCCAGGCAACACAAACCTCTTCCTATATCATTTGTTGCAATCCTTTCCCGTTGGTAGTTACAATCTCAACCGCGACCGCACCTCTCGTTCGACGGCGCATGATCATATTGGGTCGCTTTATCTCCTCGAGGAAGGCCGTCCATATTTGTAGTTGAAGCGGTCCACGTAATATGCTGCACAGGCAGCTATCTTCGAAAGACCGGGCGCGTAAGTCGTGGGAAGTCATTTGGACTTGCGATATTTTGAGCCTACAAAAGTGGTGAAAGAGAGGGTGGCATTTGGCTGCACAAGCCGAGAAAAAGCGGCTCACAGGTCACGTCGTCTGCGCGGTGCAAGAGGTGCCGTTTTGGGCACCTTTTGACGCCCGCCTTTTGTCCCGGCAATGAGCATTGTGCTGTAGAATAAGCCCCGGGGATCTTCACAAGATCTACAAACCGTCCAGTCTACTTGTGAGTTGTGCCAAACCTAATCTTCTCCCCTAGCAAAATTGCACGCTCCGTTGGTCTTTGGTCCGAAAAGCCATCTAACTAGTGCCGTGAGGACCTTTCATCTTCGCAATCCCGAAGGTTATAAAGGGAGTGAAGTATTTTTCACTCTCACAAATTTCACACCAGCACATATCTTTTATCATAGGCTTCCACATTATTTGATGAGAAATACGTTCAATCTTCTCCCACTTCACAGCTATCTCTAAAAACCACTACAACGAGTATACCAAAGCATCTCCGGTCTAAGTTCCGATCAATATGTCTTGTACATATTACTCTCGCTATCACGAGATATACGGCCACCGCGAAACCTACATCGACCATGAAACCTACATCTACCAAGAAACTTATCTCTACTACGAAACTCGGCTTGGCGAACAAGACAATTTCATCGAACCTCCTCCG
>Ga0335072_10002001_pt1 | contig 32156 bp, 32 predicted proteins | sample Lox_Sample_21_FD_206725 | JGI IMG/M metagenome (GOLD analysis project Ga0335072, IMG submission 206725) | Soil microbial communities from Loxahatchee National Wildlife Refuge, Florida, United States - Lox_Sample_2.1 | ecosystem: Environmental > Terrestrial > Soil > Wetlands | place: USA...
ACCGCCGGAATCCGGCAGGCCAGAAGCTGAGTGCGAAGATCAGGCCCGGTGTCCACCAGCAGCCGTGTCCCCTCGCCGCTTTCCACAACGATGCTGGCGCGTGTCCGCGCATTACGAGGTTCGCTGGGATCGCAGGCGCCCCAGTTGCCGCTGCCATCCGCGCCACCGATCAGCGGCACGCCGGCCGACCCGCCCGTCCCAAGCAGTATGACCCGCATATGCTCAGGCGGCCTTGCAGAACAGATGACGAAAATTAACGGTGGTCAGGTCGGCCAGGGCGTCGAGCGTCATGCCGCGCAGTTCGGCCAGCACGCGGGCGGTATGGGCGACGAAGGCCGGCTCGTTGCGCTTTCCGCGCAGGGGGACGGGCGCAAGATACGGGGCATCAGTCTCCACCAGCAGGCGATCCGCTGCAATATCGCGCGCGATCTCCCGGAGTTCACTGGATTTCGGAAAGGTGAGGATGCCAGAGAAGCTGATATATCCCCCGAGCGCCTGACCCGCTTCGGCCAGCCGGCGGGATGAGCTGAAGCAGTGCAGAACGAACCTGAAATCTCCGCCGCTATCGCATTCATCTTGCAGGATATTAGCCACGTCATCGTCCGCATCCCGCGCGTGGATGACCAGTGGCACGCCAGCCAGCCGGGCGCCGCGGATATGAGCGCGGAAATTGGCCTGCTGCACGTCGCGCGGGGAGCGGTCGTAGAAATAGTCCAGCCCCGACTCACCGATCCCGATCGCCTTGGGAGGTTCCGTCATGGCGGCGAGTGCTGCCGGGGTTGGGACAGGTGCCTCGGCGGCATGATGAGGGTGGACACCGACGGTGTACCAAATCTTAGGGTGGGTGCCGGCAATGCCCGGCAGGCGGGTCGATTGTTCGAGAGTCGTGCCGATGGTGACCATTTCGCCGACGCCGGCCTCGGCGGCGCGTGCCAGCACGGACGGAAGTTCGGCCGGGGTGTAGTAGTCCAGATGGCAGTGAGAATCGATCAACATGAATGCTCTCTTGCTCGGCGAGATGGCAGGTACGCGCGTTCGCCCGCCTCGATCCGCCCCGCGCCGATCGATCCCGCTGGTCCAGGATATAGCCAACCATGTGGACCCAACCAATTCCGCATCGTGCCGCGCCGAGCAAGCTCCGCAGCGCGTTCACCCTGCGTCGATCCGCTGCGCCGCCCGACCCCGCGCGAGCGCGGAGAACGGGTCGCTACGGCTCCACGTACCGTGGGAACACACCCTGCGGCGGCGGCAGCGCCACGCCATCCGGCAGCGGCACGGCCAGATCGGCCAGCATCCGCGCCTCCGCGGGCACCCCGAGCTGATCCAGCATCCTTCCCATGCTCTCCGGCATGAACGGCTGCAGCACCGTGGCCACCGCCCGTAGCACGTCTGCCAGCACGCGCAGCACGGCCCCCATGCGCTCCCGGTCCGTCCTGGCCAGAGCCCAGGGCGCCTGCCGGTCGATGTAGCCGTTCGCGGCGCGGATCACCTTCCACACCTCCTCCAGCGCTTCGTGGAAGGTCTGCTGGTCCATGCAGGCGCGGACCGCACCTGGCAGCGCCACCGCCGCATCGAGCAATCCGGCATCGTCCTCGGTGATCTCCCCCCTGCCCGGCCGTTGCCCGCCGCAGTTCCGCGCGATCAGTGTCAGCGAGCGCTGCGCCAGGTTACCCAGATCATTCGCCAGCTCGACATTGATGCGAGTGACGATCGCCTGGTGGCTCATCGACCCATCGGCACCGAACGGCTTGTCACGCAGCAGGTAATAGCGGATCTGGTCCAGCCCGTAGGTCTCCGCCAGCTTGCGCGGCTCGACCACGTTGCCCAGCGACTTGCTCATCTTGGCCCCGTCCACCAGCCACCAGCCGAGCGAGGACACCCGAAGAGGTGGCGGCAGCCCTGCCGACATCAGGAAGGCCGGCCAGTACACCGCATGGAACCGGATGATGTCCTTGCCGACGATATGCACATCGGCGGGCCAGTATCTCCACTGCGGGTCGCCTTCGTCCGGGAAGCCGCACGCGGTGACATAGTTCTGCAATGCGTCCAGCCAGACATACATCACGTGGTCCGGCGCGCCCGGCACCGGGATGCCCCAGTTGAACGTGGTGCGGCTGATCGACAGGTCGCGCAGCCCGCCGCGCACGAAACTCATCACCTCATTGCGGCGGGACGTGGGGGCGATGAACTCCGGATGATCTTCGTAGAATTTCAACAGCCTGTCCTGCCAGGCGGACAAGCGGAAGAAATACGAAGGCTCCCGCACCCATTCGACCGGTGCTCCCGACGGCGCCAGCTTGCTGCCGTCGGCCAGCGTGGTGAGCTCGCCCTCGTCATAAAATGCTTCATCGCGAACGGCATACCAGCCTTCATAATGGCCCGGATAGATATCGCCCGCAGCTGCTATCCGCCGCCACAGCTCGGCGCTGGAACGCATGTGGCGCTCCTCCGTGGTGCGGATCCACCGATTGTTGGAAACACCCATCTTCCGCGTCATGTCCTGAAAATCCGCCGACACACGGTCGGTGAACGCCTGCGGCTCCAGTCCTTGCTCCCGCGCCGCTTGCTCCACCTTCTGGCCATGCTCGTCGGTACCGGTGAGGAAGAACACGTCGTAGCCGTCCAGCCGCTTCCAGCGCGCCAGCACGTCGGCGGAAATCGACGTGTAGGCGTGCCCGATATGCGGCGCACCGTTCACGTAATAGATTGGGGTGGTGATGTAGAACTTCGGTTTCATAACACTTTTCCTGCCGACAGCAGCCTGAGGCCCCAGATCAGCGCCTGCCGCTTGTCGAGGGCGAAGCGCCCGGATTGCTCCTGCAGGCGGGTGATGCCCTGCCATACGGCGCGCCGCGCATCAAGCCGAGCTTGCTCATCGGTAGGAGCCCTGAATCGCGCGGGGCCTGTCTCGCTGGCGCGTGCCTTATCTCCACAGCGATGTTCCTCGAATGTTCCCCGATCTCCGGCAGGCGCTGTTACGTTCATCAAGTCCACTAACGTGCTTCGGCAACTCTGTGAGTCGTGCGGAGTCTGGGACTGCATAAAGCAAGATCCGGACGCCGCCCGACGCATCTGGACTTGGCGTAACCACTCGAACACGAAGACGCGCCGTGTCGACCACGTGATCGGCTCCGCATGCAAGCGTGAGAGGACGCCATTGCCAACGAACCAGATCCTGTCGTGTCCTCTACCAACCAGACCGCGGTCGACGCGGCCGGACCTGCACCAACGCCCAGGCGGCCTCCGGGCGGCGGATGTCCCTGCTCCGCTTGCGCTGACGCTGATCACGCGATGCCCGATGGCGTGAGTCCGAGCTTCTACCATACGTGACAGCAACCGCCACTGCCGCCGATGGCCCGAACGCGCTTGACTTGGTTTTATGATTTCGATAGTGAGTTGGACCAGATTGACATAGGGAAAACCTTTATGGCCATTTGGCGAGGGTCGGATGCAATGCCCTCAGTCGGGCCTCAGGTCCATCTAAAGTTTAAGCTGTTGGGTGGCGGTCAAGATTATGCCGACAGTGCATCCGAGGCGATTGGTTTGGCCCGGATTATGATGCGGTACATTTTGGCAAAATTGAACAAAGGCGCCATGGCGCTTACCGTTAATCAATTGCAAGTTCTGGATTACTACTTCGTTTTGGGCGGTAATCCGCCGGCCCCTGGGGACATTGGTATCATACGCCAGACTCTTCAACTGACGTCGAATGGATTGTTCTCCAACGATCTCAACGTGAAGGTAAAGACTGGTGGTGGTGGTACGGTCGGTTATGCCAATATGCATGACAGCCGGTTCGGATTGATGGACAAGATCCGGACGAAGACCGGCGCCAAGTCACGATGGACCCCTGGCTATGATATCGAAGCTGGTAACCGGAAAACCCATTTCGGAGATATTCATCTGAGTGACTCGGCAATGGACCGTGGTCCGGAATATGCCGCAATGACCCTGATCCACGAGGCGACGCACAAGTTCGCCAGCACAGGGGATTATGCCTACACGTCTGCGGCGACGAACTTCCTTTATGTTGCTCCTCTGCCAACTCACGCTGAGGCATTGAATAACGCAGATTCATATTCGTGCTGCGTGATGATGGCCTATCTTTTCCCCTAGAGCGTGCATGCGCTCTTCCGGAGCGCGCGCCCATACCGGCAGAGCAGACCCGGGGAAATGTCGCTAACGGCCAGCAGCGAGGCAAAGATGGTCGCCATTGGCGCGCGCGGCGTGCGCACATTCCAATAACGCGCGAGACATCAACGCCGGTCCCGCGATAACAATCGCAATTCGGTCCAGCGCGCCACCCAACTATTTCACCAATAGCCCCAGCCCCTGGATCAACGCCTGCCGCTTGTCCAGGGCAAAACGCTCGGTCTCGCCCTGCAAACGGGTCAGCCCCTGCCAGACGTCGCCCCAGTCATCCAGTGAGCGCAAGTTGGCAACGCGCAATTGCTCCGGGTCCGCGCGCCCGCGCACCGTATCCCGCACCGCCGCGGCAAGGTCGGCGCGCAACAGATCCATGAAGGTGGAAAAGCCGGTCTCGCTGCGTCCCAGCGCATCCGCCACGTCCAGCGCGCGGGTCTGCGGCAGGTTGGGCAGCTCGGAAAACACCTTCTCCACCAGGGCGGCAATTTTGAGCCCCTCTTCCTCCGCCAGCAGCAGCGCCCGGCCAGGAGAACCTTCGGCCAGGCTGGCAAGGCGGCTCCGTTCGTCCATCCCGAGCTGCGGCGCATAGTCGGACAGCAGCCGCACCATGGCGTCATCCGGCAGCGGCAAGAGTCGCAGGCGGCGGCAGCGGCTGCGAATAGTGGACGGCAGGCGCCCGGGCGCAGCGCAGGTCAGGAGCAGCATGGCCCGCTTCGGCGGCTCCTCCAGGATTTTCAGCAACGCGTTGGCGGAATTGGCATTCATGTCCTCGGCGCCGTCCACGATGGCAACGCGCCACCCGCCCTCGGCCGGGGTCAGGGCCATGAAGGCGTTGATCTTGCGCACATCCTCCACCGCGATCTGGGTGCGCATGCGCCGGCGCTGTGGATCATAGGCCCGCTCGATGGTCAGCAGGTCGGCATGGCTGCCGGCGCTGACGCGGCGGAAGGTGGGATGGGCAGGGTCGAGATACAGGCTGTCGCCCGGCGGCCGCCCCGACAGCAGGAACCGGGCGAAGCGATAAGCCAGCGTGGCCTTGCCGACACCATCCGGCCCGGTGATCAACCAAGCGTGATGCAGGCGCCCAGCACGCATCGCCTCCAGCAGTGTAGCCTCCGCTGATTCATGGCCGAGTAGAATGGAGTTGGTGCGCGGGTCGGGGGCGGACATGGCGCCGTTATAGCGCCTTGCGGGCTGGCATGCGCCTGGTGCGGCCCTGGCCGCCGGCCCTATCCCTCCATGAATCCCCGCGGTATCACCATCCGCGCCAGGATGCCCACCGGACTCGAGGCGGATGTATTACGAAGACAACGTGATCGAGCGGAGCACGATAACCAAGCTACTGTGGAACTTGCTCCCGCTGCTGTGCCTGCTGGCCGTCGGCAATGTTCTGGACCGACTCGACCTGACCTACGCAGCCCCTACCATGGACTCGGTCCTCCGCCTGACAGCGGACCAGGTCCGCCATGCCAACGACGCATTCGACATCGGTTGCCTCCTCGCCGGCCTTCCCGCAGCCGCGGGGATCCTGATCCTGGGCGCAAGGCGCTGGATTGCCGCCGTCGTCGTTGCCTGGGGCGTGATCACGATGGTCCAGGGCGCGGCCTGGAGTTCCGGCTCGCTCTACGTGCTCCGCGTGCTGCTGGGCACGGCCGAGGTCGGCCTGATCCCGGCGATGGTGTTCTACCTCACCGAGTGGATGCCGCCGCGCTACCGTTCCCTGCCAATTGCCGTCATCATCGCCGTCGCCTCGCTGGTTCCGGTGATTGGCGACCAATTGGCGAATCTCGCCCTGGTCGTGCCGCCTCTGCTCCGCATCACCCAGTGGCGCTGGGTGTTCTTCGCCGAGGGCCTGCCAGCGGTGTGGCTTGGGCTGCACATGTTGGGCGCGCTGCCGCAAACGCCCCCCGAGGCCAACTGGCTGCATCACCCCGAACGCCACTGGTTGCTCATGCAGCTACGCGAGGCCAGCCGGGCGCGCGGTGCAAGCCGGTTCAACGACGGTCTGCGCAGCGCGGCCAACTGGAAACTGGCGGCGGCCCGGCTCGCAGTGGCTGCGGTGGCGGGTAGTCTGGGCATGTGGGTGCCGCTGGCGATGCAGCAGACCGATTACCTGTCCCCGGGCGTCGGCGCCGTTATCATGGCGGTAGCGACGGTGCTGGGCGCCGTGGCCGCATTCGTGCCGGGGTTGCCCTGGAACACCAGGCCATGGTTGCGGCGGGCCTTGGCGATCGGGTTGGCCGTGGCGGGAATTCTTCTGGCCACCGCGGCGATACTGCCGAGCGCGATGATGGCGGTGCTGGTGCTGGCCTTCATCGCCATACTGTTGCCGCCGCTTTTGGCGCTCACCTGGGTGCTGGCGCCTTATGTCCTGGCCGGATCGGCCGCCGCTGCCGGGTTCGCAGTGCTCGCCATGGCTGGTGCGCTGGGCGACCTCTGCGCCTCCACGCTCAGCGTGGTGCGGCACGATGCGACGACGCGCTGCTTCATCCTGGCCCTGCTCTGCCTGGCGGCGGCGTTGCTGTCGCTAGGGATGGATCGGCAGCTTCCCGCTGATACGCGGGCTTCAGCGCCGGCCGGGAGTGAGCAACGAAGGCTTTGACGCTTTCTGAACCTGCCGGATGGCGGGGTGGGGATTGGCTCGCCATAGGTGGGGAAAGCCAATGTCTTTCGACAGCCCAGCTATGCCCGGCGGCTCAAGGCGGCAGGCTTCTCCGAAGCCCGCACCGAGGCACTGGCAGATGCCAACCGTGAGTTGCTCATGCCGGACCTTGCGGTCCAAGATGATATCGCCTCTGTGAAGGGCGACATGTCGCTATGGAGCAGCGATTACAGGCTGCCATGGAAGCGCCCGGGGTTCGGCTGACGATCCGTCTTGGCGTGATGTTGGGGGCGGCCGTCGCGATCCTTGGCGCGGTCCTGCATCTCCGCTGATCGGCGCCCTATGGGGCGATGATCGCATTGCGAATCTCCAGCGGATGGCCGATGTTCCGCAGCGGCTCGATGCCCGATCCCGTGCCGCGAACCTCTACCGTGCCGTAATCGAGCAGCCGGCCCAGAATACCCTGATCCACATCCACCGTCTCGATCTTGCTCGTGTGCATCTCGACCGTGTAGCGCGACAGGATGCCGCGCTTGTAGATTACCCGCCGGTCGGTGACGACGATCTCGGTGGCATGGCGGCGGATGGATGCGGCGAGGAACGACAGCAATCCCAGTACCGCGATGGCCGCTGCGGCGAGCCAGGCAATGCGTTGCCAGTTTTGCTCCGGTATCCAGAACGCGCCGATAGCCAGCGCCGCCGCCAGCAACAGGATCAGCACGGCGTGGTCGTAGATCGACCAGTGCAGACGGCCGATCGCCAGCACGCGCTCATCCGGCTGTAGCACCCTGGTGTAGTATGGCATTGCGTTCGTGGCTCCGCGGCATCGCGCCGTATGATCACCGGAAAACCGCGGCGGGATAGCGGCAAACCCGCGCAGAATCGCGTGAGGAGCCGCGGCCGCGCCAATTGCACTCTGCCTCCCCTCTCGGGAGGCGCTGAGGGAGGGCGCGGCCTGCCCCGTCGAGAGCAATACGGTTACCGCCGAGCGATCATGTCGATCTCGACAATCCCGCCGCGTGCCAGCGCGGTGACCCCGACCGTGGTACGCGCGGGCAGCCGATCGGCGGGGAAGTAGCCCGCATAGACCCGATTGAACGCGGCATAGTCGCGTTCGAAATGCACCAGGAACGCGCGCACGCACACCACGCGTTGGAGCGTGACGCCAAGGCCCGCCAATGCCCGACGCAAATTGTCCATCACCTTGTGAGTTTGTGCTTCGATACCGTCGGGCAGCGGCAGGTTATCGTCCGCCGGATCGGTCGCGAGTTGCCCGGTGACGAACAACCACCCGTCTTGTTCCACCACGTGGCTGTAGGGCGCGACCGGCTTCGGCGCGTCCGCGATCATGTGAAAGATAGGCATGCTCATGAAGTCACCCTTTCTATGGAGGCCGGCAGAACTGCCGGCTCAACGGGCCAAGGTCGACGGATCGCAATCGGTGTGCACCGGCACTTGCGTGCACCGGCACGTCGTGCGTCAGAGGCAAGCGGGCCGACGAAGACGATAACGAGCAGCGGCGTTGCATGCGTAGCAGCATTCATACCGCGCGCTCGATCATGGTCAGCGCGGCACCGCCACGCAGGACGGCGTCGGCTTCGGCGGTGTAGACGCCCTCTGCGCGATGCAGCACCAGGCCGGGAAACAGCCGCAACGGGGAGCGTCCGCCCTTCACGCCTTGCACCAGCACCAGCTTCGCCGCTTGCCCCGCCTTCGGCCATAACGGCAACACTGCGCTAACGGCGCATCCCGCTGCCGTCATCGCATCAAGACACTGGGGCAGTGTTGCAGCGGGCAGGATGAAGGTCAGGGTGCCACGGTGACGGAGTGGTGCAGTCAGTGCTCGGGCCCAGGCCGAGAGCGATCGCTCGCCTCCCCGCTTGGCCAATTGGCGTGCCGGATCGGGCGACGGCGTGCCCGCCGGCGGATGGTAAGGCGGGTTGGCGAGAGCATGATCGAACCTGCCGAGATCGGACATGGCGGTCGCGTCGCCGGCAATGAAAGTCAGTCCGGCAAGACCATTGTCCCGGGCGTTCTGGCCCGCAATCGCAATCAGCGCCGGGTCGCACTCAACACCGACGCCTTGCAGGTTCGGTACCCGCGCGGCGAGACAAAGCAATGCGGCCCCTGCCCCGCTGCCGCCTTCCAGCACGCGATCGCCAGACCGTGCCGGGACGGCGGCGGCGAGCAAGACAGGCTCGATGCCGGTGCGGAAGCCGGACGCGGGTTGGGCATAGGCAATACGGCCGTTCAGCAGATGGTCTTGGGTGGTCTGCAGGATCAGGACTCCGGCAGAAGGGGTTCTGCCACCTTAATAAATCGAAACCACGCTCAGTGCGTGGCGTCGCGGTGATTCCTCACGGCCGCACGCTGCGTGCGCGCCCGAACGGAATCGTTCTCGGTGGCACGTTCCTATCATGGTCATCACCCCAGCCCAAATCCGCGCTGCCCGCGCCCTTCTGCGTTTCGACCAAGCCGAACTGGCAGAGCATGCGAAGGTGTCCGTCGTCATCGTCCGCCGGTTGGAATCCGAACATGCCGTCGAGCGGGTCAGCCCTGCCACCTTCGCCAGCGTGCGTTCCGTGCTTCGCGGCGAGCCAGCCGATCCTTCGGACGACCGTCATGCCATCTGGCCTCAATGCGCCGTTGCATCCCCCGGAAGAATGACAACGGTCGCCGTCCGCCCCGAAACCAGCCGCACGCCCGGCGGCACGTGATCGAGTGCAATCCGAACCGGCACCCGCTGCGCCAACCTGACCCAACTGAATGTCGGATTCACATTGGCGAGCAAGTCGGCGCTGCCTTGTCGCTCCCGGTCTGCGATGCCACCCGCGATGCTCTGAACGTGGCCGTCAATTGTGGCATTCTCGCCAACCAGGTAGACCCGCGCCGGATCGCCAACCTTGATCCGCGGCAGCTTGGTTTCCTCGAAATACCCGTCCACGTAATAGCTGTCGCTGTCGATGAGCGCGAACAATGGCTTGCCGCCGTCGACATAATCGCCGGGCCGCATGTCGAAATTGGTGACATAGCCATTGACCGGCGCGTGCACCTGCGATCGCGCCAAATTAAGCGCCGCCAGATCGCGGCTCGCGAGAGCTTGTTCGTACGTCGCATCCGCTTCCTCGGCAGTGGCGCCGTACTGTTGTTGTTGCTGCTGGGAGACCGACAATGACGTAAGCTCGTCATAGCGGTGCCTCTCTCGTTCGGCCTCCTGTGCAGCAGCCAATTTGGTATCGACATCGGCTTGCGCATTCCGGAGCGCAATCTCGAAGCGGGCCGGGTCGATGCGGAACAACACCTGGCCCTTTTTCACCTGCTCATTGTCGTGCACCTGAACGTCGCTGACCAGGCCGGAGACATCCGCGGCCACCTGCACGACATCGGCGCGCACGCGCCCGTCGCGGGTCCATGGCGCCTCCAGGTAGTAGAACCACAAACGCCATCCGATAACGGCGGCAATCGCGACAGCGATGGCGGTGACCGTGAAACGCCCCAGGAAGGCGCCGACCTTGGTGGCGGCGGTACTCACCGGATGGCGGTCAATGGTGCGAGCGAGCGCCCTCATAGCACCGCCCCCCGCGTGGCAACAGCGACCACGGCCCCCACCACCATGACCAGCAATGCCAGGTCGAACAGGGGCCGATGCCAGACAAGACGGTAGAAACCCGACCATCGCAGCACGCGCCGCACCACGGCCGTCAACGGCAGCGCTGCGCCGACCCATACCAGCAGCGGAGGAACGAACACACCATAGACGTTGAATTCGCCGATCATTTGGTCCCTGCAACCAGTTGTTGGCCCAGTTCGAGGGCAGTTTCGCGAGTATAAGGCGCGGCATTGGGGAACAATCCACGCCGGATCCCGCTGAGCTGCAGCAACAGCTCTCGGCTCATGCCGGCCGGGTCTTCAACCACGGCGGCAATGGCCCGATCGATGACAGCGAGCAATCCGGCATCGGCCTGGTCCAGATTGCGCCGACGATAATGCCTGGCGATTGCGTCCATCATCGTGTGCAACGCGGCGCGGAGTTGCTCCGGCAGATCCATCGCCACGCGCTGCAGCCCGAGGACATTGATGCCGACACGAAGGTCGGCGAGCGCCGTTGCGGCCGCGCCGTCGGGACCCTCGGCGCTGGCGGCGAGACGCGGAACCACCAGGCTGAGCCGGTCCAGCATGAGCATGGCAAACGTCGCGAGGCTGGCGGAACTTCTGTCAGCGGCGAGCTTGGCGATGTCGATGCGGTTGCGCCGCAACAATCGCCACGCCGTCCACTCGGCGCTGACCGAGCGCACGATCCGGACGATGATCGCGGTGCCCGCAAGTCCGAAGATGGCAGCAAGCGAGCCGTTGACGTAGCTCGGGAAGTCGGCGCTGTAGCTGCTGGACAGGGCAAGTTGGGTGGCGGCGATGAAGCTGATCGGACCGCTCACCCGCGCGGTCGCCGGCATGCTGGTCATCGCCCCCAGGATCAGGAACACGGGTGCGAACGCCAGGACCAGCATCTCGAAGTTCTGCGCCCGCGGCAGGATCGCAAACAGATAGATGGCATCGATGATCAGCGCGATGACTGCGGCGAGCAAAAATCCGACCATACTGGGCACCGGATCGTCCTGCGCGGCAAAGAAGGCGCAGGCGATGGCTGCCAGGCTCGCTGCCCCGGCGCCTTCGGGCCAGGCGGTCCCGATCCAGAACGCCGAAACCAGCCCAATGGCAAGGATGGTTGCAAAGGCCGAATACAAGGCCATCAGGTGGTCCCGATGGTGCAATGTCTGGATGGTCTCGCCCTGGGCGAAGGTCAGCCTCGCCAGCTTTTGCTCCCCGGCCCTGATCTGCCGCCGGAGCGCCATGATGTCGTGCACCAGGTCCGTGAGCTCGCGCAGCCGTTCAAGCAGGCCGACCAGCACGACGGCCTTCCAGTCCGCGGTGGCGTCGATCGCCGGCTCGATTGCATCGATGTCGGCATGCAGCTCGTCGGCCTCGGAGAGTTCCGCCGCGTGTCCTGCCTGGATCCATGCGCAGATCCGGTCGAGCATGGCGCGCAGGCTGGTCGTGATTCCGCTGTTCTCGTTCAGCAGCCGGATGCGATCCGCCATGCCGCTGACGACCGGCAGCAGCAGAAGCATCCGCTGCTGCAGGATCGCGACCGGCACAGTCGCGGTCTGCAGGTTGGACGTGTCGTACGCGAGATGTGTCGCCAGCATCGCGATCTCACCGGCTGCGCCGGCAACCTTGCGCCGGGCGGCGACCATTGTGGCGTCCTGGGGCTTCGCCGAGAGGACACCTACAGTCCAAGCTGCGGCATCGCTGATCCAGTTGTCCAACCGGGCTGACAGGGCCGGGCCGAGCGAAACCGGAAAGACGATGCTGCCGATCAACGTGGTGCAGACGATGCCAAGTGTGATCTCCTCGACCCGCGCCAGCACCACGTCCCAGACCGTGCCCGGTTGGTCTACGATCGGAAAGCCGATCAGCGCCACGCTGTAGCCAGCCAGCAGGAAGACATAGCTGCGCGGTGTACGGTCCAGGACGGCGAAATAGACGCAGCCGCCGATCCAAAGGGACAGCGCGCCGATCAACAGCACCGGCGCATCGACCAGATTGGGGATGAACACCAGCGTGGCGACCGCCCCGAGCAACGTCCCGTAAAACCGGTAGGCGGCCTTGGAACGCATCGCGCCGGTGAGTGGTTGGGCAACGATATACGCCGACGCCATCGCCCAGTACGGGCGGTCGAGATTCATGCGCAGCGCGATCCACAGCGCCAGCATCGCGCCGGCGAATGCCTTTGCCGAGAAAAGCCAGTCACGCCAAGACGGCAGCGTCATTCGTCCGCCTCTTCCCCGACCCAGAACTCTGTGCCAAACGAAGGCTTGGCGCTATACGAAGACGAACTCAGCCGACCAAGAAAAGTTGAGACAACCGACGTCTCGATTCTCCAACCGGGTGGCGATTCGGAATTCTTCTTTCAGGCGATCGATACAGCACGCGACTCATGGTGGCAGATCATAGACCGGCACGTCGGCCGAATGTTGGATCATTCGACGACGTTTGGTCAAAAACTATGTCACGGCATCGCGATCTCAGTTCGCGTGCCTCGCTCCCCTCGACGCGATTGCCGTGCGGTTTTTTGAACCGGTGGGGCCCGGAAACTTGTGAGGTCGTGACATCGGCGCAGTACGGCACCGCCGCAGCATGTCATTGCGAGCCCCCAAAGGGGCCGAAGTGATCTCGATCGACCCGACCGGCCCTAGGAGACGCTGTTTATTGCGGCGGTCTGCCAAGCCGAGCTTCTCGCCGGCACCGAGATTCGGCCGGACAGGCGCCGCCGGCGCGAACTCGAGGCCGCAGCGCGCGCGATGTTCCAGGACGACTTCGACAATCGCATCCTGCCCTTCGACAGCAAGGCGGCCGCGGCCTGTGCCGACATTCTGGCCCTGCGCAAACGTGCCGGCCATCCGATCGCGCCTCTCGATCGCATGATTGCGGCAACGGCGCGCGCGAACAATGCCAGCGTGGTTACTCGTGACACCGCCGGTTTTGAAGGGAGCGGCGTGACGCTCATCAATCCGTGGGAAGTGCAGGGCTGACTGTCCTGGCGAGATCTCTCGGCCGCGGCTACCGCCGCAGCAGCTTCGCCGCCTCAGGCGCAAAATATGTCAGCACCCCGCTGCAGCCGGCGCGCTTGAATGCCGTCAGCGTTTCCAGCATCGCCCGATGGTGCTCCAGCCAGCCGTTCTGCACTGCGGCCATGACCATCGCGTATTCGCCGGACACCTGATAGGCGAAGGTTGGCACGCCGAACCGGTCCTTCACACGGCGCACGATGTCCAGATACGGCAGGCCAGGCTTCACCATCACCATGTCGGCGCCTTCGTGCAGGTCGAGCGCCACTTCGCGCAACGCCTCGTCGGAATTGGCGGGGTCCATCTGATACGTCTTCTTGTCGCCCTTCAGCGAACCGCCCGATCCCACCGCCTCGCGGAACGGTCCATAGAACGCTGAGGCATATTTCGCCGCATAGCTCATGATCCGCGTATGAATCAGCCCCGCCTCGTCCAGTGCGCCGCGGATGGCGCCGACGCGCCCGTCCATCATGTCCGACGGGGCGATGATATCGATGCCTGCTTCCGCCTGGTTCACCGCCTGGCGTGTCAGCACGCGCAGCGTCTCATCATTGGCGACGTAATTGTCCCGGATCACGCCGTCATGCCCATGATCGGTGTAGGGATCCAGCGCCACGTCGCCCACCAGCCCCAGTTCCGGGAACTCGCGCTTCAGCAGCCGCGCGGCAGAGCACATCAGGTTTTCCGGATTGGTCGCCTCGGTGCCTTCGGCGTCCTTCTTCTCGGGTGGTGTGGCGGGGAACAAGGCGATGGCGGGGATGCCGTATTTCAGAGCGGGCTCGACGTGGCGGGCCAGGCGGTCCAGCGTGACGCGCTGCACGCCCGGCATGGAAGAAACGTCCGTGGTGAGCCCCCTGCCCTCGATGACGAACACTGGCCAGATCAGGTCGTCCACACTGAGGGAATTCTCCGCCACCAGGCGGCGGGTCCAGGCGTCGTAGCGGTTGCGGCGCATGCGGGTCGAGGGAAATTGGCCGACGCTCATTGGCAGGACTCCTGTGCGGCGGGCGGGGAAACAAGACGCACGGTAAACTCAGATTGGTGGCGCTCCAATAAGGGCAAGTACTGTTTCGGCGGCAGCTTCCGAAGGCATCCCGTGCGGCGGCTTCAGCCGGTCCAGCACGGCGCGGCAGGCGGCGCGTTGCGCGGCGGCGGCAGCCTGATCGGTGAGCAATCGGGTCAGGGCGATGGCGAGGCGGTCGGGCGTGCAGTTTTCCTGCAACAGTTCCGGCACGATTTCCTGCCCCGCGAGCAGGTTGAGCAATGACGCGTAGCGTACGCTGACGGTGCGGCGGACGATCGCCGCGGTCATCGGATTGACGCGGTAAGCGACCAGCATCGGCACCCCCGCCAGTGCCAGTTCCAGCGTGGATGTGCCGGACTTGGTCAGCGCTGCGGCGGAGGCGGCAAACGCGTCGTGCTTGTCGTCGGTGTCGGTCACCAGGATCGGCGGGGTGGGCCACGCGCGCGTACCCCGGCGCACAGCATCGGCGACCGGGGCGGCGACCGGCACCACCGGCTGTAGTCGCGGCAAGGTGGCGCCGACCCGTTGTAGCGCGGTGCCCAGGACGGGCAGCAGGCGAGAAACCTCGGTGCGGCGGCTGCCTGGCATGACGGTCAGCAGACGCGTATCTGGAGGGATGGCGTGACGGGCGCGGAAACGGACGGCGTCGCCCGTGTCGGCACCGCTCTCCAGCACCGGGTGGCCGACGAACGTCGCCGGCAAATGGTGGCGCGCGAAATAATCCGGCTCGAACGGCAGCAGGCAAAGCAGCCGGTCCCATAGCCCGGGATAGTGGCGCACGCGGCGTTCGCGCCAGGCCCAGATCTGCGGGGCGACATAATGGGCGCGCGGAATCCCCAGCGGCGCGATGCGCCGCAGGACACGCAGGGTAAAGCCGGGGGAATCGATCGTCACCACCACGGCCGGGCGCCGCGCCGTGATGTCGGCGACGGTTTCGGCGAGGCGGGCATTCAGTTGCCGCAGGCGGGGGACGACCTCCACCAGCCCCATCAGGGCCAGCTCCCGCATGGAGAACAGACTGTTGAGGCCTCGAGCAGCCATCGCCTCGCCGCCAATGCCAGCGAAGGTCGCGTCCAGGCGGCGCGCGGCAATGGCGTGCATCAGGCGGGCGCCGAGCATGTCGCCACTGGACTCACCGGCGATCAGGTAGATCAGCGGCACTGGCTTCAGCCGTTACGGTCGCACGCGCCGGCGGGTGGGTGGCGGCGACGGCGACACAACTCATCGGGATGCGAGACGACGGCGTCGAGCCTGTCCTGCATGCGCTGCATCCCCCTCCACAGCCACGTCGATATGGCCGTTTGGCGCGCCGGCGCAAGATGCACCGGCAAATCGGGCAAGCGCGCCGCGCAGCGCGAACACTGCCTGCCGCGGCTATTGCAACCAACAACGCGTGTCCGCCTCGCGACAACGCGCCGATTTTCGATTCTTTAACCTTCGGTCGCTATTGCATCGGGCGTCCGCCCTGCCGCCCAACGTCGGGCCCACCGGAGAGAACCAATGGCCAACCCGCTGACCCGGCTCACCATTCGCACCAACATCATCGCAGCCTTCGCCATCGTATTCCTGTGCACCATCGGGCTTGGATTGTTCGCAGTCCAACGCCTCGATGCGGTCAATGCGAGCGGCGCCGATGTGCGCGACAACTGGCTGCCAAGCGTCCGGCTTTTGGGCCGCATGGGACAGGACGCGGAACGTGTTCGCGCGGCTGAAGGCACATTGCTCCTCGCCCAGACCGACGCCGAGCGGCAACAGGCGACTGCGACGCTGGCTCAGGCAACAGCGCCATTCGACGCAAGCGCCAAACGATATGCCCCTCTCGCCCGGCGAAGAGCAGCGGCTGGCCGATACGTTCCTGGCGGCATGGAAGACGCTCGAGGGGATGAAGGACACACTCACCGGGCTTCTGCGTGACGGCAAGCACGACGCCGCCGTCCGCTTGTTCGTGGGCGATATGCTCAATACGATGACGCAGTTCCGCGACGCGATCGAAGCGGGCACTGCACTGAACGCACGAGAGGGCCAGCGTGCCGCTGACCTTGGCGCCACGCTTGGCGACTCTGCACGGGTGTGGATTTTCGTGGTCCTCGGCATCGCGGGTGCCCTGTGTCTGGCGACCGGGTGGGCGATGGTGCGTAACGTCTCACAGCCGATCACCCTGATGACCGCCGCCATGCGGCGGCTGGCCGCAAAGGATATGGCCGTCGAAATCCCCGGCGCGGAACGCGGCGACGAAATCGGCGCCATGGCCGGCGCTGTACAGGTGTTCAAGCAGAACCTGGTCGAAGCCGACCGGCTGGCCGCCGCCGAAGAGGCCGAACGCGCGGTGAAGGAGCAGCGGTCGCGGCGGCTGGAAGAGTTGGTTAACGGGTTCCAGGAGAAGATCGGCGGCCTTGCAAAAGTTCTGTCCGAAGCCTCGACAGGGATGCAGACGACGGCCCAATCGATGTCGTCAACCGCCACCCAGACCAATCAGCAGGCGGCAACGGTCGCCAGTGCCGCAGAAGAGGCGAGCGCCGGGGTGCAGACGGTCGCCGCGGCGGCCGATGAACTGACCAGTTCGATCCATGAGATCAACCGGCAGGTGACGCACTCGGCGGGGATCAGCGCCAAGGCGGTGCAGGATGCGCAACGCACCGACGCGATCGTTCGTGCGCTGGCCGATGGCGCGCAGAAGATCGGCCAGGTGGTCGAACTGATCACCAACATCGCCAGCCAGACGAACTTGCTTGCACTGAACGCCACCATCGAGGCAGCCCGTGCGGGAGATGCGGGCAAGGGATTTGCCGTCGTCGCGTCCGAGGTGAAAAGCCTGGCCAACCAGACCGCCAAGGCAACCGAGGAGATCAGCGCGCAGATCACGCAGATCCAGTCGGCGACACAGGAGGCGGTCGATTCGATCAAGGGCATCACCGGCACGATCGAGCAAGTCAGTGCCATCACGACTACCATCGCCTCGGCGGTGGAGGAGCAAGGCGCGGCCACGGCGGAAATCGCCCGCAACGTGCAGCAGACGGCAGCGAGTACGCGCGAGGTGACAACGAACATTGCCGGTGTCAGCCAGTCGGCCAATGAAACGGGGGCCGCGGCCGGCCAGGTATTGGACGCCGCCCGCAACCTGTCGCACCAGGCAGAGCACTTGACGTCAGAAGTGGGCACCTTCGTTGCCGCGGTGCGGGCTGCATAGCGGCGGTCTCCGGCACTCGCAATCGGAGAAGCACGGCACAGCGGATTTCATGTGATTGCGAGTTCGTCGCTTCGCTCCCAGCGAGAAAGAAGGGCATAACTTCCCCCGAAACAGCATCGGGAGGAATCTCTCATCCGATCGCGGGTCGGCCGCCAGGCCGGTGGTCAACTCGCAATGACATAGTACGTGCGGTGCCGCGCTTCTCCTATAGTGGGTATTAGCGCGTGAGGCCGGTACGGTTACCAGCATTCCTTGTGACCTCCCCTGCCCCGGGTTGTGGCGTCCGGACGCGTGGACTGCCCTACCTCACCACCCTGGGCCACTCGGGCCTGATCTCGATGCAATCATAAAGAACTGCAAGAGGCAGCGAAATTGCCAGCAGCCGCGGCGGTATCACGTCATCCGGTGTGAAATGGCGGGCGCGCTGCCACTGCCGTTCCGCGTCGCGCGACCATGCCGGAGAATGGAACAGGCCCTAACAGCGCCATTCCGCGCCGCCATCACGCCCGCGAGCGCCTGCCGGTTGAACCCCACCTGTCCGCCTTCCATACTGTCGCGCCGCCGCGACAACCATTTTGCTCAGGAGACGAACGTCCTGTGAAGCCCGCCAACACCCTGCTCTCCGGCATCGGCACCACGATCTTCACCGTGATGTCGGCGCTTGCGGTGGAGCATAAGTCGATCAATCTCGGCCAGGGCTTCCCCGACACCGACGGCCCCACGGACGTGCTGCAGGCCGCCGCTGCCGCCTTGTTCGATGGCCGCAACCAGTACCCGCCGATGCCCGGCGTGCCAGAGCTGCGCCAGGCCGTCGCCACAGCCAACAAACGCTTCTACGACCTGGACATGGACTGGGCGAGCGAAGTGGTCGTGACCTCAGGCGCCACCGAAGCGATCACCGCCTGCCTGATGGCTGTCTTGAACCCGGGCGAAGAAGTCGTGCTGATCGAGCCCTTGTACGACACGTATTTACCCGTCGTACGCATGCTCGGCGCGATCCCGCGCCTGGTGCGGCTGGAACCGCCGGACTGGTCGCTGCCCCGCGCCGCCCTGGCGGACGCGTGCGGCCCCGCCACCAAGGCGATCGTGATCAACTCGCCGATGAACCCGTGCGGCAAGGTCTTTTCACCCGACGAACTGGGCTTCCTCGCCGAATTGATGCTGCGCCACGACGCCTATGCGATCTGCGACGAGGTCTACGAACACCTGACCTTCGACGGCGCACGCCACATTCCGCTGATGACGCTGCCTGGCATGCGCGAGCGCTGCATGCGCATCGGCAGTGCAGGCAAGACGTTCTCCTTGACCGGGTGGAAGGTCGGCTACGTCACCGCACCCGCGGCCCTTGCGGTGAACATAGCCAAGGCGCACCAGAATCTGACCTTCACCACCGCACCCAACCTGCAACGCGCCGTCGCGGTGGGCCTGGCGAAGGACGATGCGTATTTCGCCGGCCTCGCACGCGCGTTGCAGGCAAAGCGCGACCGGCTGGCGGCTGGACTGGCCGAGCTTGGCCTGGGCGTGCTGCCCACCCAGGGTAGCTATTTCATCACCACCGATTTCCGCCCTCTGGGGTTCAACGGCGACGACGTGGCCTTCTGCCGGCATATCACAGAGCATGCGGGGGTGACAGCGATCCCGGTCTCGGCGTTCTACGACGCGCCGGATGCACCCAGCCATTACGCGCGGTTCGCATTCTGCAAGAACGAGGCGGTGTTGGACGAAGCGGTGGCACGTCTGCGGCGGCACTTCCGTGGGCGTTGAGGTTCGGTACATCGCGTCGCTTTTGCAGCGTGGACATCATTACACGCCACCGTTGCACGAGCGCCTTCGCCCTATCAGGCGATGTGCTGCGCAAGCAGTGGTTCCAGCCCTTGGAATGCCTGATTCGTCGGAACGTCCGTATGAGGCCACAGCGTAGGTTCAGCACGAAGGTACGAAGGCACGACGACTGCACAAAATGGAACACGGTCACGTGCGACGGCAGCAAATCGCATTCGTATCACCCAGAGTCGTGTCTTGGTGGAGAATCTTTAGCACTGAAGCGAGCCACACAAGCCCCATGACGATCGCGAACAGCGGCGCCGGACAAGAGGACCCCAATGGCACGACTGCCGCTGCAACGAGCGTGATGCCAGCTTTGCTCTCCCCGGAAAATCCCTGCGGTCAAACGCGTCGCTGCTGACATCGATCCGCCAATTTCGTAACGCACCTTTACAATCCCGAAGTGTATCCTGCCTCATGCGGTCATGCCGGCCGCCCCACCAAGGTTGGACCTTCATGCCCCGCATCATCGGCAGACTAATCCTCCCCGCCATGCTTTTGTTGCTGTTGGCCTGGATCGCACTGCCGCATCGCGCCGGCGCACAGCCTGCGGCACCGGCGCCAGCTGTCACCACCTACCACGCCGACGCCGCTCGCACCGGCCATTACCGGACGGCGGGCCTTACCTGGGCCGCCGCTGCCTCGCTGACGCGCGATACTGGCTTCGACGGCCGCGTGCCCGGCCATGTCTACGCCCAGCCATTGTTCTGGCAGCCACAGGGGGCCCCCGGACTACTGATCGTCGCCACCGAGGACGACATCGTCATCGCGCTCGACGCCAGCACCGGCAAGACCGTGTGGCAGACGCGTGTCGGCACGCCGGTGCCGCTGGCGGCGCTGTCCTGCGGTAACGTCGACCCGCTCGGCATTACCGGCACGCCGGTCATCGATCCGGCCGCTGGCGCGGTCTACCTGGATGCCATGGTGAACAACGGCTACGGCCCGCGGCACGAAGTTTTCGGTCTGCACCTCGCCGACGGTGCTGTGTTGCCGGGCTGGCCGATCGACGTCGGCACGGCACTGACGGCCCGCGGCATCCGCTTCTTCGCCCGCGACCAGAACCAGCGCACGCCGCTGACCTTGCTCGATGGCCGCATCTACCTGGGCTATGGCGGCCACGCCGGCGACTGCGGACAGTACCACGGCATGGTGCTGGGCTTCAGCACGTCCCCCCCGGGTCTTGTGGCCACCTGGGTGACGCGCGGCGCCAAGGCCGGCATCTGGTCGCCCGGCGGGATCAGTGTCGCCGATGGATATCTCTATTTTGCCACCGGCAACAGCGACCCGTCGTCGACCCGGACAGCGGGATGGGACGACAGTATTGGTGCCTTCCGAGTGACCCCATCACTGCAGCACAGCGCCGATCCGGCCGACTTCTTCGCGCCACGCGACTATCCCGCCCTGGATGACGACGATCTCGACCTCGCCGGTACGGTGCCGCTGCCGATCGATCTGCCCGGCGGCGCGCGTCGTTTGCTCGCCATGGGCAAGGACGGCAATGCCTATTTGCTCGACCGTCTCAATCTCGGCGGCATCGGCGGTGCGCTGGTTGTGCGGCGTGTGGCGAACGGGCCCGTGCTTCAGGCGCCGGTGACGTACCGGGACGGCGGCCGGACGCTGGTGGTGTATCGCGCGCCCGGCGCGATCTGCCCGGACGGACGCAGCACGACGGCGGTGGTGGCGCTGTCCGTAACCGCCGGCGCCCTGACCCCGGCCTGGTGCGCGCCGATCGATGGACGCGGCATTCCGATGGTGACGACGACCGGTCCCGAAGCGGACCCGATCGTGTGGGTGGCCGGTGCCGAGGGCGACGAACGCCTGCATGGCTACCGTGGCGATACCGGCGTCGCCCTCTATGCCAGCGATCCCCTCCCCGGACTGCGGCATTTCGTGACGCCGATGGTGGCGGCAGGCCGGATCTACCTCGCGGGCGACGGGCGCGTGTTCGCGTTTCGCTGGCGGCCGGATGGCGAGGAGGCGCAGCGGTGAAGCGGCAACAATGAACGTCACACGAGGTCCCGGCCGGGCGCCGTTCAGCTCTCGTGCGCGGCGGCCAGTTGCGCTTCTGACGCGTCGGTGTCGTCGTTGAGCAATTGATCCAGCGTGGCGGGGCACGTTTGCGGCAGTGGCAAGGGATCGCCCCCGCCGGGCCAACCATTCGCCACCCGGAACCCATTCTGCGCAGCGAATCATCTGAGAGCGGCAGCGCTTCTACCATTGAGCAACGATGGACCTGCAAATATGGGCGACCTGCTGAAGAACCAGCGCTCCAGCCAGATCTTCTCGGTCTGCGGCGCGCCGGACGTCGAACTGCGCCGTCTCGACGAAGCGGCCGAGGATGGCACGCCGCGCTGGCAGGTCACGCTGCGCGGGTTGGACGTGTTCGATCCGATCACCAAGCAGACGCACCACGCGGCCGGCGATGACGTGCCGTGCTGGATGCTGGACACGGCCTATAACGGCCTGGTGTTCCATGCCGATCAGGTGTTCTTCCCGAATACCTCGGCCTGGGAAAGCCTGCGCAAGGCGCTCAAGGCGACGCACGATGAGGCGGTGTGGTCGCATCTTGCGGGCGATGCGTCGGCGCCGATTGTGGCTGCGGTGGGGACGGATATTACGGTGAAGCTAATCGATGAGCGGGGGAGCGAACTGCCGGCGATCCGGCGGCTGGGGGGATAAGGAAGAAAGAAAGACTCAACGCAGATGAACACAGATACACACAGATGAACACGGATAGCGCAGGGCGGCGGACGATCGCGTCGCGCACTTCAGGGGTCCTCGACAACGCGCTGAATTTCGACGCGCGGGGCGCCGAAGTTGATCATAAGGCAAAGGTCTTTTCCGGTTGCCCGCAGGTAGTTGATGCATTGCGCGCGATGCGCACGGTCAAGCGTCCGCACGGTTTTCAACTCAACGACCACGGAGTCCTCAACCGGCAGATCGGCAAAATATGCTCCGACCGCGGCACCCTCATAAGTGACAGTGATCCCGCGCTGCTGTTCAACGGCAAGCCCCACCGCACGCAGTTGCAGGGCCAGAGCATTTTCATAAACCTTTTCCGGAAATCCCCTGCCAAGCGTGTTCGCTACCGTGAACGCGCAGCCGCAGATCCGCTCCGTAATCGCATTCCGCTCCGGACTATCCGTGTTCATCTGTGTGCATCTGTGTCCATCAGCGTTAAACCTCTCTCCTTACCCAGCCAGCCAACAAGACCTTGCCAAACGGTTGACGCACAGACCCCCCGAGGCCCGCATGAGCGGCACCCTGGAAGCCAGCGTCGGCCGGGCGCCGTTCAGCTCTCGTGCGTGGCGGCCAGTTGCGCTTCCGACGCGTCGGTGTCGTTGTTGAGCAATTGATCCAACGTGGCGGGGCACGTTTGCGGCAGTGGCAAGGGATCGCCCCAGCCGGGCCCGAACTGCCGGCGATCCGGCGGCTGGGGGTATAAGGAAGAAAGAAAGACTCAACGCAGATGAACACAGATACACACAGATGAACACGGATAGTGCAGGGCGGCAGGCGATCTCGTCGCGCACTTCATGGGTCCTCGACAACGCGCTGAATTTCGACGCGCGGGGCGCCGAAGTTGATCATAAGGCAAAGGTCTTTTCCGGTTGCCCGCAGGTAGTTGATGCATTGCGCGCGACGCGCACGGTCAAGCGTCCGCACGGTTTTCAACTCAACGACCACGGAGTCCTCAACCGGCAGATCGGCAAAATATGCTCCGACCGCGGCACCCTTATAAGTGACAGTGATCCCGCGCTGCTGTTCAACGGCAAGCCCCGCCGCACGCAGTTGCAGGGCCAGAGCATTTTCATAAACCTTTTCCAGAAATCCCCTGCCAAGCGTGTTCGCTACCGTGAACGCGCAGCCGCAGATCCGCTCCGTAATCGCATTCCGCTCCGGACTATCCGTGTTCATCTGTGTGCATCTGTGTTCATCAGCGTTAAACCTCTCTTCTTATCCAGCCAGCCAACAAGACCTTGCCAAACGGTTGACGCACAGACCCCCCCGAGGCCCGCATGAGCGGCACCCTGGAAGCCAGCGTCGGGTTCGAGGTCCCCACTCCGATCCTGAACTCGCCTTTCGTCGAACCAGCCGAATACTGGAGCCTGCGAGAAGGCGAACCGGCCGAACGCCTGCAGCGCCGCCGGCAAGCCAGCTAGCCCAGTCACCACCGCAACCCCATGATAACCACGTGACAACCGACCCCGTTACGCGGCAGTATCACCCCTCGTGAACATCCTCGCCCCTCCGAAGGCCAGGCTTGGCGTCGAGATCGTCTACGACCTCGTCTGCCCCTGGTGTTTCCTGGGCACCCGCCGCCTGATGCGCACGCTCCGCCGCCGCCCGGATCTCCTCTTCGAACTCACCTGGCGCCCGTTCTTGCTCAACCCCGATATGCCGCGCCTCGGCATGTCCCGCCCGGACTACGTCGTGCGCAAGTTCGGCGGCGAGGACCGCGCCCGCCGCCTCTACGCCTCCATCGCCGAGATCGGCCGGGCCGAAGGCGTCCCGTTCCGCTTCGAGAAGATCCGCCGCACCCCCTCCTCGGTCGATGCCCACCGCCTGGTCCGCTACGCCGCCCGCTTCGCCCGCGCCGACGAAATGGTGGAGGCACTCTTCTCCGCCCATTTCACCGACGGCCGCGACATCGGCGACCACGCGGTCCTGGTTTCCATCGCCCAGGCCTGCGGCCTCGACCCCGCCGCGAGCAAGCGCTTCCTGGCGGGCGATGCGGAGGCCGACGCGGTGCACGCCGACAACCTCCGCGCCCATCGCCTGGGCATCAACGGCGTACCCTGTTTCGTCATCGCCGGCCGCCACGCCATCGCCGGCGCCCAGGAACCGGAGGTAATCGAGCGCCTCCTCGACGTCGCCGCCATCGAAGCGGCGGAGCCATAGCGACCCTGCCGCCTCGACCGGCTGAATCGTCAATACTGGGGTGGCGGCGGCGGCGGATAGCCCGGGGGCGGTGCCTGATAGTAAGCCGGCGGCGGCGGACGCTGCGGCGTGGTGGCCGCGCCACCGACCGCGCCCACGGCGCCACCGATCAGGGCGCCCGCCGCGGCGCCCCGTCCGCCGCCCGCCAGGCCGCCAATCGCGGCTCCCGCGCCTGCCCCGATCAAACCCCCGCCCACCGCACGCTGGCCCGGATCATACGGATTGGTGCAGGCCGAAAGGCCCATCCCGACGCTCAACACCACCGCACAAGGCAGCAGAACACTCCGTCGCATCGATCTCCCCCTTCTCAACAGCCGGTCAGCGGATCGTCACGCCAATGCCAATGCCCGGCGCAGCATACACGGGCGGCGCGTAAACCACCGGTGGCGGCGGCGTGTAATAAGCCGGCGGCGGCGCGTAGTAATAGGGCCGAGGTGCCACCACCACCGCAGGCGGCACCCAGCAGCAAGGGTGCCAGGGACCATGCCAGTAGTGCCCATGCCAATAGTGGCCGTGCCAGTACGCCTGCGCCGGCGTCGCGAGCAATCCGACACCCGCCATGGCTGCCAGCGCCAAGCCCAGGGACGCCGTCCGAATCGTGCGCATCGCTTGTCTCCTTGCAACAGTTCCCGTTGCCCTGCCCGCAATCATTGGTGCGCGATCATGGCGACGCCGCGGCAGGGTTTTCACGACTGCGCGAGCGCTCCGCCGCATGCCTCCGCATGCCCGTGTGTACGCTGCACCGCAGCGAAACGATAATCCCAGGTCTCTTCGCCGTGACGTTCGGGCATAATACGGCGGCAATGCGGTTCCTTACCGACTTCGCCGACCAGGCGGTGGTACTACCGGTCGTGCTGGCCGTCGCCATCGTCCTGACGCTCCAGGGCTGGCGGCGCGGCGCGCTGGTGTGGCTCGGCGTGGTGGGTGCCACGTTCCTGACGATGCTGGTTCTGAAACTCGTGTTCCTGTCATGCCCGCCGGTGGCCGGACCGATCGATATCCACAGTCCGAGTGGCCACGTCGCCGCTGCCACGGTCGTGGCCGGCGGCCTCGCCGCATTGCTCAGCCGCCGGCGCGTCAGCATTTTGCCGGTCGCGGTCCTGGCGGCGGTCGTGATTGGAATTTCACGCCTGGTTCTCGGGTCGCACTCGTTGCCCGAGGTGGCCGTGGGCGCGATCGTAGGCCTGATTGGTGCGACCGTGTTGCTGACGCTGGCCGGCCCGCCGCCAACTCTACGTAGCGGTCGCCTTTTCGCGATTGTCATAATCGTTGCGTTCGTGTTCCATGGCCTTCATCTGCCCGCCGAGGCGGCTATCCGGCACGTGGCCTTCGGCGCAGAGCATTTGCTGGCGGTGTGCCGTCCGGACGGACCCCTGCCGAGCTTCGCCATCCTGAAAACCCCCGGCGGCTGAAGGCGACCCGCCTTCGCGACCGGCACGGGAGAAAGCCCGTTCTACTCTCCAGCGAGCCGCGCCGGCGTCAGCGGTGCCGCCTGGCGCATCAAGCTGGCGACGTCGGCGGTCGCATCGATTGCCAGTACCGCATTGGCCAGCCTTGTGGCACGCTCCGCCCCCAGTACCGCGTCGGCCAGCCCGGAGAACTTGGCCCGCAATTCCGCCTCGGTCAGGAAGTTGGACGGCTCACCCTTCGGCACGACCACCTTCTGGCTGAACCGCTTGCCGCCCGCATCGATCGTCAGCTTGCCCGACATGTTGGCGGGGAATTCCGCCTCGATCTCCGGGTCGAACGTGCATTCGATCTTCGGCAGCAGGCCGCGCACCGCCGGATCGTTCAGGTGGTTGTAGCTGTCCCAGGTCATCGCCCCGGTCGCCAGCGCGGACGCGACGACGAACGGCCCGCTGAACTGCCCGTCCACCACGTTCTCCGGGTTGGCCTTCTTCCCCGCCGGCTGGCCGATCAGCATCATCCCCGCACGCGGCAGGCCCAGTGTGACATGCTCGATCGCTGCCGGCCTAATTTCGTTTGCCGCCCGCAACGCCAGCGCGGCGTCGATCCCCGCATGGCCATAGCGGCAGGACGGATACGGCTTCACCGCCGTCGCCATCAGTTCGAACACGCGGCCCAGGTCCTGCACGGCCCGGTCCGGGTTCGGGTTCGGGGCATAGGCACGCAGGAATCCGTGCCGGCCTTCCAGCGCCTCGGCGGCCCCCTTGAAACCCTCGCGCACCAGCGTGGCGGCCATCAGCCCGTTGCACGCCGCCCAGCCGACCTGGAAGCGCTTCGTCCAGGCGCCGTTCACCAGGAACTGCAGGCTGCCAGCGCACTGGCTCAACACGGTGCCCAGCGCCCCTGCCACGCCCTCGGCATCCAAGCCGAACACCCGCGCCGCAGCAGCCGCCGCGCCGAATGCCCCGCAGGTGGCGGTGGGATGGAAGCCACGGTCGTAATGGGCTCCTGCCGGCAGGGCCAGCGCCACGCGGCAAGTGATTTCATAGCCGGCGATGATGCCGGCGAGCACGTCGGCCCCCGAGGCACCCGCCATCTCGCCGGCCGCCAGTGCCGCCGGGATCACCGGCGCCCCGGGATGCAACGAACCGGCTGCGTGCGTGTCGTCGAAATCCAGCGAGTGCGCCAGCGCGCCGTTCAGGAACGCCGCCCCCGCCGGTGTGTAGCGCGCCGCATCGCCGAACACGCCCGAGTTGCCGGCCGCCATGCCCATGGCGCGCACCGCGCCGAGGAAAGACGGCGTACTCTCCGCATCATGCCGCGCTCGGACGATGTTGCCCACCAGGTCCAGCACCAGGAAGCGCGCCCGGTCCACCACATCGGACGGCAGGCGGTCCAGGCGAATGCCGGCCGTGAATTCGGAAAGCTGTGCAGTGATTGGCATCGCGGTATCCTCCACTTGCGCCCAATGTTGCGCAGAGTTTGCATCCGGCCAAGGGGGACTGCGGCAGGGGGACTGCGGCAGGAGGACTGCGGCAGGGGGACTGCGCCTGGGCAAGGCAATCACCTGTGGGAGCGGGCCGGAAATCGGCATGCGGCTCACCGCGCGAGGCCTGTGCCGCTTGCATCAAGGTAAGTCAGTTCACCACAGATTTCACAGATATCACAAAGCAAGGCACGGATCGTTCGACGCTATACGTGCACAATTGCGGGCAGGTCTCGGTAAATTCTATTTCGATGCGAATCCTGTTCTGTGTAATCTGTGAAATCTATGGTGAACTGACTTACTCTGCCGCAATGCGCACTTGCGAGGCATTGTTCGCACTGGATCGTGCGGCTAACCGGCCTCCTGGCAGCACGGAATTGACTCGCAAGCAGCTCCGGTCCAAACACCCGCGGCCGGCCCGGCGTGTAGCCGCCAGGCCGCGACCACGGGAGACATCAAGCCGGATCGCAACGATATCTGCCCCAACCGGAGCCCCCAAGGCCCCGGCGATGGGGCTTGTTTCGAGCGATCCGTCGGATCGGATTGAGGAAACGTCTATGAAGTTCAAAGCCGCACTGCTTGGGTTACTGACCGCCGCCGCTACCGTCGCCGGCGCGCATGCGCAGAACGCGCCGAGCGAAATCAAGATCGGCACGCTGTATGCCAGCTCCGGGCCGTTCGCCAGCATCTCCATGCCGGTCTACGATGCATTCAAGCTGTGGGTAGACCAGGTCAACGCCAAGGGTGGAGTCGAGGTCAAAGCGTTCGGCAAGAAAATACCCATCAAGCTGATCGCCTACGACGACGAGAGCAGTACGGCGACCGCCGCAACGCTGTATAATCAGCTCATCACGCAGGATCACGTGAACCTGCTGATTTCAGATTCCGGTTCGGTACTCACGTCCGTCGCCGTGCCCATCGCCAAGGAGCACAAGCAATTTCTGTTCGATGTCTCCGGCACCGGCGGGACATTCTTCACCAAGGACAATCCGTATATCGCGCTGATGTCGGACCCCGTCTCGACCATCTGGCCGCACTACGTCTCGGACTTCCTGGATAGCGACGGCGTCAGGCAGGGCATCAAGACGGTCGCTATCCTGTATTCCACCAACGATTTCACCGGCACCCAGGCCGCCGCCCTGAAGGGTTTCTTCGAGCATGCCGGCAAGGTCAAGATCGTCTATTACCAGGGCGTGCCCACCAGCACGTCCAACTACACGGTGCTGATCAACAACATCGCCTCGCTGAATCCTGACGCGGTCCTTGAACTCGGCTATGTCGGCAACGATATCGCGTTCCTGCGCAACCTGCAGGATAGCGGCGACGAGTTCCGCTTCGTATTTTCGATCTATGCCGGGACAGAAAAGGACGAAATCCAGAAAAACGTCGGCGTCTCGGCGATGAAAGACATCTACAGCTATGTGCCGGCGTCCAATTACGAATACAAGCCCGACTTCGGCATGACCCTGCCGGAATTCAAAGCCGCCTGGGACAAGAAATATCCGGTTGGGTCCAACGTCTCCTTCGGCGCCAATGCGATCTACGGCTACATGACCGGCCTTGTCGTGCAGCGCACGCTGGAAACCACCAAGAGCCTGGACCAGATGGCGATCCACGATGCGGTGTTCGCGCTCTCCGGCAAGCTGAAGACCCTGGATGGCACCTTCACCTTGCGCCAGGACGGCGCACAGATCGGCGAGGTCACCCCGCTGGGTCAGTTGCAGCCGGACGGCCAGGGCAAGCTGCAGTTGGTCGCGGTCTATCCGCCCGATCTGGCCAATGGCAAGGCCGTGCTGGGGAAGTGAGGGCGTCTTTGCGCCGTGAAGCACGTGTCAGGGGCTTTGCCCCCGAACCCCTGCCGAGAGGGCTCTGCCCTCTTGGAACTCCCGCCAAGGGCGAGCCCTTGGAACCCTTAAGTTGCTTGGGTCGGAGAGAGGGTGCGAACGCTATGCGTGCCAGCAGTCGCTTCTCGCTTCAAAACACGGGCCCCGCATGTTGACCGGCGCGCTCGTCGCAGGTGTGGTGTTTGGCCTCTACTACACCCTGGTCGGCCTGGGCCTGAACCTGGTGTTCGGTGTCATGCGCATCGTCAACCTGGCGCATGGCGATTTCCTGATGCTGGGTGGCGTCGCGGCCTGGCTGTTGTTCTCCATGCTCGGCGTGCATCCGCTGGGTGCAGTCGCCGTGGTGGTAGTGGCGTTCACCGCGGTCGGCCTGCCGCTGTATTATCTGATAGTCCCTCGCCTGCTGCGTGCCCGCGACTCCGAGATGCTGTCGCTCATTCTGTTCTTTGGCCTGTCGCAGATGATCGAGGCGGTGACGACAATCTTTCTCGGCACCACCGAGCGCTCGCTGCCGCCGCGCTTGCTCGGGGTCGGCCCGGTGATCCTGCTGGGCACCCGCCTGCCGAAATCCTGGATGTTCAGTGCCGTTGCCAGCGCGATCGCAGTCCTGCTGGTGTATCTCTATCTCTACCGCACGCGGCTCGGTACCTTGACACGGGCAGTGATGGTCAGTCGTGACGAAGCGCTCGCCACCGGGATCGACGTCAATTTCGTCTCCGCCGTCGCGTTCGGAATCAGCCTGGCACTGGCTGGCGTGGCCGGCGTGTTCGCGCCCTTCATCCTGGGCAGCATCACGCCGAATATCGGCGTCGCCATCAACATCACGGCCTTCGCGGTGATCGTGGTTGGCACGCTGGGCAATCCGCTCGGCACCGCGCTGGGCGGCATCATCTATGGCGTATCGCTGATGCTCATGCAGACCTACCTGAGTTCATGGGCCGACCTGTTGCCCAACCTGTTGCTGATCGCAGTGCTGCTGATCCGCCCCGAAGGCCTTCTGGGCCAGAGCATGCGCCGTGCGTGACGTCGCCGCCTCTGCCATCGCCCAACAGGCACGCACCCGGCAGATCAGGCGCATCGTGCTGGACTGCACCGTCGCCACGGTGGTGGTGGTGCTGATGGGCGGCTTGCGCTTCGTCTATTCCAACGAACTCATGCTGTTCAATTTTATCGCCTTCCTCGCGCTGGCACAGGGGTTGAACATCATCTACGGCTTCACCGGCTATCTGCCGTTCGGCTATGTCGGATTTTACGGTGCCGGTGCCTACGGATTTGCCCTGGCGGTGATGCACCTGCACGCCCCGGCTCTGCTTGGCATGGTGGCGGCGGGCCTCGCGGCACTGGTGCTGGCGGTGGTTCTGTTGCCGCTGCTGCGGCTCTCCGGAGCCTATTTCGCCATCGCCAGCATGGCGGCAGCGCAGGCGGTCTACGAGGTGGTCGCCAACCCCTCGCTGGAAGACATTACCAAAGGCCCCTATGGCGTCTCTCTGTCCCAGGTGTTCGCGCCGGCATTCTCCTACTACATCGCGCTGGCAATCCTGGCCGTCACGCTCGGGCTGGTCGTATGGCTGCGCAATTCGCGCTTCGGCCTATCGCTGCAGGCCATTCGAGACGACAACGTCAGCGCCGCCATGGCCGGCATTTCCGTAGTCCGCGGCCGCACCATCGCATGGCTGTTGTCCGCGCTGGTCGCCGGGTTGGTCGGCGGTGTGTTCGCCTGGCACGTCTCGGTGTTCTATCCCGACACCGCGTTCGACCTGAGCGTCGCGATCTTCTCCACCGTGTTCCTGTTGTTCGGCGGCGCGACGACCTTGTCCGGGCCGCTGCTGGGCGTGTTCATCCTTTACGGCACGTACAATGTGATCGGCCTGACGGTGCCGCAATATTTCCAGTTCACCTACGGCACCCTGATCGTGTTGCTGGTGTTGTTCTTGCCGAACGGCCTCGTATCGCTGCTGACCAGCCGAGGCATTCGTGTCCCCTGACCGCCCCCTGCTGGTGGTTGACCAAGTGGCAAAGCGCTTCGGCGGGTTCCGCGCGCTGGATGGCGTATCCTTTCACTTGAATCCGGGTGAGGTGCTTGGCCTGGTCGGACCGAACGGCTCCGGCAAGACCACCTGCATCAACGTGATCTGTGGCCTGTATCCGCCCGATGAAGGCAAGCTGACCTTCGACGGACACCCGATCGGTGGCTGGAAACCGCATCGCCTGGTCAAGCGCGGCATCAACCGCACCTTTCAGTCGCCGCGCCCGTTCCTGTCGCTGACGGTGCGGGAGAACGTCGAGGTCGCGGCACATTATGGCGAGCCCAAACCTGGCTTCGACATCGATTCGCTGCTGGCGGAGATGGAACTGGACCAGTTCGCCCAGCGCCCCGCGGCGGAACTCAACTCCGCCCAGCAGAAGACGCTGGATCTGGCGCGCGCACTGGCGACCGACCCGCGGCTGCTATTGGTAGATGAACTGGCCGCGGGATTGAATCCGGTGGAACTGGCCCGCATGGGCGAACGGCTGCGTGCTCTGGCGCAAAGAGGCATGTCGCTGCTGGTGGTAGAGCATTTGATGGGCTTCATAGACCAGGTCACCGACCGCGTCGTGGTGCTGGCCGCCGGAAAGGAGTTCTTCGAAGGCACGCTGGCCGCGGCAACCAAGGATCCGGAAGTGATTCGCGTCTTCCTGGGCGGCGGACACCATGCCTGACGTCGCGCAAGTACTAAACGCTGCCGGCATCGAGGCCGGCTATGGCCGCGTGCAAGTGTTATGGGGCGCCAGCCTGGACGTGAAGCCGCAGGAAAGCGTCGTGCTTCTGGGGGCCAATGGTGCGGGCAAGACCACGCTGCTGAAGGTCATTGTCGGTCTGCTGCCCGCCTGGCGTGGCAGTATTCGGCTGGAGCCGGACGATGTGACGCACTGGCGGACCGACCGTCGCGTGCGACGCGGCTTGGCCTACATGTCGGAACTCGGCGTGTTCCCCGGCCTGACAATCGAGGAAAACCTCCGCGTCGGCGGTCAGTTCATCGAAAAAGCCGCACTGCGCCGCCGTCTTGCCGAATTGTACGAATACTTTCC
>Ga0335072_10002002_pt1 | contig 32156 bp, 21 predicted proteins | sample Lox_Sample_21_FD_206725 | JGI IMG/M metagenome (GOLD analysis project Ga0335072, IMG submission 206725) | Soil microbial communities from Loxahatchee National Wildlife Refuge, Florida, United States - Lox_Sample_2.1 | ecosystem: Environmental > Terrestrial > Soil > Wetlands | place: USA...
CGCGCGAAGAACGCCGCCCTCGCCGCCGAGTCCCTCCCACAGCTCAGCCGCAAGGTACGGCGCAAAGGGCGCCAGCATCAGCGCCAGGTTCAGGTACATCTCGCGCACCACATGCCCAGCAACCTCGCCCGCGCAGAGTTGCGCATCGGCCGCCTGCAGTTCGTTCACATACTCCATGATCGCCGCAACGCAGGTATTGAAGTGCCAGCGACCCTCAAAGTCCTGAGTAATTTTGGCAATCGTCTGGTGCATCTTGCGCAGCAGTTTTCTTTCCAGGTCACTGCTCTCGTCCAAAGAGTGAGAGCGCGGAGCGCCCCCATCCTTTTCGCGTTCTTGGTTCGAAGGGTGGGAAAGCACAGACTCAAAGCGCGCCGAACCCAGTCGCCACACTCTCGCCAGGAACCGGCTCACTCCGGCCACACCGTCTTCCTGCCAGTCGAGATCGCGATCGGGAGGTGCTGCAAACAGCGAATACATGCGCGTGGCATCTGCGCCGTAGCGCGCTACCATGTCGTCGGGCGAAACCACGTTGCCGCGATTCTTCGACATTTTGGCGCCGTCTTTGATCACCATGCCCTGCGTGAAAAGCCGCTCCACCGGCTCGTTGTTCGCAATCAGGCCCAGGTCGCGCATCACCTTGGTCCAGAAGCGAGAGTAGATCAGATGCAGAATCGCGTGCTCGACGCCGCCAATGTACTGGTCGATCGGAAACCAATACTCCGCGCGCTCTCGCGCAAAAGGAGCAGAAGAGTTCTTCGCATCGATGTATCGGTAGAAGTACCAGCTTGAGTCGACGAACGTGTCCATCGTGTCGGTCTCGCGGCGCGCCGCGCCCCCACATTTTGGACAAGTTGTGTGCACGAACTGGGGCACGCGCCCCAGCGGCGACCCGCCCTGCTGCGTGATCTCAATCTTCTCGGGCAACAGCACCGGCAACTGGTCGTCGGGCACCGGAACAATGCCGTCTCGCTCACAGTTGATCATCGGGATCGGCGTGCCCCAGTATCGCTGCCGGCTCACGCCCCAATCTTTCAGGCGGAAGATGACCTTTGCTTCGCCGAACCCGCCGCGCGTAGCCACTTCCTGGAGCTTTTGCTGAGCTTGCTGGCAAGTGAGCCCGTTGTATTCGCCCGAGTTCACCAGCACGCCATCTTCCGAAATGAATGGCATCGCTTCTGAGCCATCAGCAGCCGGATCCTCCGGCCTGATCACTCGCCGAATCTCTATCCCATATTTCGTTGCGAATTCGAAGTCGCGCTCATCGTGCCCTGGCACGCTCATAATGGCGCCGGTGCCGTAATCCATCAGCACGTAATTCGCAACCCAGATGGGCACGCGCTCGCCGTTATAGGGGTTGATCGCAAAGTGCCCGGTAGGCACGCCGTGCTTGTCAATCGCGCCAACGTCGCCGGCCTCGCGCGCGCTTTTCTGCTCCTCAATCAGCTTGTCAACCTGCGCCCTCAATTCAGCGTTACCCGCAGTCAGCCGCGCAACTACCGGATGCTCCGGCGCAAGTTTTACGCTGGTCGCTCCAAAGATCGTGTCGACGCGCGTGGTAAATACGCGGATGCGGAGTTTTTCTGTTCCCTGTTCCCTGTTCCCTGTTCCCTGGCTGATCTCTTCGAGGAAGAAATCGACCTCCGTCCCCTCGCTGCGCCCAATCCAGTTGCGTTGCATGGTGCGCACGCGGTCAGGCCAGCCATCCATCTTGTCCAATTCGTCCAGCAGTTCCTGCGCATAGGCGGTAATGCGGAAGAACCACTGTTCCAGGTCGCGCAACTCGACCTTTGTGTCCTCATGCCGCCAGCAGCAGCCGTTTACAACCTGCTCGTTGGCCAGCACCGTGGCGCATTCAGGACACCAGTTCACCTTGCTCTTCTTGCGATAGACCAGTCCCTTTTCGTACATCCGCAAAAAGAACCACTGGTTCCAGCGGTAGTAGTCGGGCAGGCATGTTGTCACTTCGGTGGCCCAGTCGTAGCTGTAGCCCATGCGCTGCATCTGCCGCTTCATGGCGGCAATGTTGGCAAGCGTCCACTCGCGCGGAGGCGTATTGTTCTTGAGCGCCGCGTTCTCGGCCGGCAGCCCGAATGCATCCCAGCCCATTGGGTGCAGCACGTTGTAGCCGCGCATCCACATGTGCCGCGCCAGCGCATCGCCAATGGCATAGTTGCGCACGTGGCCCATGTGCAGTTGTCCGCTCGGATACGGCAGCATCTCCAGCACGTAATACTTCGTCTTGCCGCTCTCGGCAGGCTCAGCCGCATACATTTTGTCGTCGGCGGTCCAGCGTTCCTGCCACTTGGCTTCAATCGCCGCCGGATCGTATCGATTGTCTTTCTCGTCAGCCATAAGGTTTTAGTTTAAATGGAGAGGCGCGTCAACCTTTGCGCAGCAATGGCTTGAGCCAGCGAGGGACATTACGGCTCTTCCAGACAATCTCGCCTTCCTGACGGAGCAGAACAGCTCGGTATCCCGCCGCCAGATCGCTGTGATCGAATACCATCACGTTCTTGAGTTCATTCAAAGCGCGCCTTACATTTTCCATCGTACGTGAGAAACGCTGTCTCAGCTTTTCGCGCGGAACATCGTGCCCGCCACTTGCAACTCTCATAGAAACACGCTGGTCCGATATCGCTACGCCGTCAATTCCTATGAAAATCAGAACTACCGTATATCCCTCGTCCTCTGCCTTCTTGAGAAATTCGAGTTTCTCTCCCGCTGGATCGGAGAACACGGTTTCAAAGATGAAGCTCTCATGCCGGTCAATGAGCTGGTTCCGTATCGAGTTTGCCAACTCGGCAGCGACGTACGGGTCAAGTTGGAGCGACAGGGAAAGAACGTCCGCATTGACGAATCGGAGGCCAATGTTGGTAAGAAAAGAGTCGTAGAATGTCGACTTGCCTGCCCCATTTGGACCAGCGAGAGCAACGATGATCGGTCTGGAATCGAGCCATTGACCAAAAATCGCCGTGTCGATTGGCAAATGTTCGCTCCCCAATTTGCTCAATCTGCTGCTGCTGTTTTCATCTGCGATCTGGCTGGAATGCCAGGGCGCTTTGCACGCTTGGCCCGCCGAGGCTCCGCCACGAACTCCCGATTCACGAATCTACCGGTCGTACGAGTTCCATCCGCCTCAATGCGAACCAGGAAGCCCGGATGTCCTGGGCAGGGTTCAAAATGCGGATATGGCCTGTTACGCAGCACTTCAGCCACGCGCTTTCTACCGGCTGCAGTATCCACTTCGCGAAGCACATCTGAAAGCCGCTCAGTTTTCCCCTGTTTCATCAGACTCTGAAGCCGCCGCACGCCAAGCAACTCGTCGATACTTCGCCCCAGTTTTGCCCAGTACTCCACTTGGCCAGCGATCGACCGCTCTTGTGTTTCTGCGGCGACTCTCGCCTCAAGCACCAAAGCGTCCGAAAGTTTGACCGGCTGGCTCATATTGCGATGGTAGCAAAATGCTACCCACCTTTCAACTGATGCGCGCTACCTTACCAAACTCCTCAGCACCCTCACATTTCGCTCCTCGTCTCCCGGCTCGTCTACCGGCGTTTCTGCTACGAACGCACAGTGGTCAAACCGCGGATCGTTCAATATCCAGCGGAACGGCTCGAGGCCCATCGTCCCTTCGCCGATATGCTCGTGCCGATCGAGCTTCGATCCCTTTGCGGCCTTGGCGTCGTTGCAGTGCCACACTCGTACTGCGTCAAACGTCACCGTTGCAGCAACCTTGTTGATGGTCTCGGCATACCCCTCGGCCGTAACCATGTCGTATCCCGACACGTGCGTGTGACAGGTATCGAGGCACACACCCACCGGCGCGTGAGCCTTGAGCCGCTCCACCAGCTCGGCAACTTGCTCAAAGCTCCCGCCAAGGCTGAATTCGGCGCCAGCAGTGTTTTCAATCAGGATCTGGAACCCTGTGCCCTGCCACGCAAGTCCGTCGATCGCACGTTCGATGGACTCAGCCGCCAGCTTCAACCCCTCCTCGCGCGTTAGTCCTTTCCATGATCCCGGATGCAGCACCAAGTACTCTGCTCCCAACTCAAGCGCACGCTCAATCTCGCCACGAAACGCTCCAATGCTCTTCTCGCGTACCTCATCGCTCTGGCTGCACACGTTCACCAGGTAGCTGGTGTGGATGACCAGCGGCCCCACGTCGAGTTTCGCTCTCAGCTCCCGCATGCGCGCAGCCTGTTTTGGATCGACCTTTGGCGCGCGCCACATGCGCGGGCTCGACGAGAAAATCTGAAATGTATTCGCGCCGATTTCTTTCGCGCGCTCCACGGCGTTTGACGCCCCGCCCGCAGTTCCCAGGTGCACTCCAATTCGCTTGGCCATGCGACCAGTCTACCGAACGACTCGCGGGCGATTCGCATACCTGCAATTCATCAGATTACGGCCCTGTTTCAGTTTTCCCTTGACATCTTTATCGGCGGGAGACATAGTGCTGCGTAAAGCGAACACGCTCTCCGGAACGTTCTGTATTTTCTTGCCTCCAGCGGCTTTCCCCATCCCCTGCCATCCCAATCGAACGGACTCCTCCAATATGGGCACTATTCCCAACGCAAGGGACCTTCCTGCGGGAAGCACGAACGTTCCTGTGGTCTTTGTACACGATGCCGCCATCGACGAGTTCATCTCGTCGATGCTGTTGTCTGTTATGCCGGGCATCGATCTGCTCGGTCTGATCGTGATCAATGCTGACTGCATCTCCGACCCAGCGCTTGAAGCATCGTCGCGCCTGTTGCAGTTCATCGGGCGATCCGACATTCCCGTGGCGCTTAGCCGCGCCCGTGGCTGGAACGCATTTCCCTGGCCCTACCGTGGAGATTGCGTCAGCTTTAACAACCTGCCCATTCTTGCGCAGTACAAGCCGCAAGTCGCTACGCCTCCGCCTGATGGTGAGCAGTTGCTGACCACTCTTTTGCAACAGGCGATCGAGAAAGCCGCACCACTCACGCTGTTGATGACCGGGCCGATGACACCGCTCATCGATGTGCTGGTCCACGATACATCTCTGGCAAAAGGCGTCGGTCGAATTCTGTGGATGGGCGGCGCAATCGATGTCGCCGGCAACCTAGATCCCAGCACCACCAACCCGGCAGTAGCCAACACGCACGCGGAGTGGAATGCATTCTGGGATCCATTTTCAGTTCACGATGTTTTCAAGGAGTTTGCCGGCATTCACATGTTCCCGCTCGACATCAGCAACAGCGCGCCAGTAAGTTCGGAGTTTATTGCCTCGCTCAAGCAGCAGGGCCAAAGCTTTCGCTACTCCCAGCTGGCCTATGAGGCTTACAGCCTGGTGACCGGCGAGCCCTTTTATCGCCTGTGGGACGTAACGGCCACCTGCTGGCTGGGAAGGCCGGACCTCTATGCGCCTGCCCGGGCCATGCCACTCACCATTGAACAATGGGGATTCGAACAGGGCTGGATCCACAAGCCTCTCGTTCAGGGCAGCAAAAACTCGCAGAACATCTATTTCAAATTCGCCGATCTTGCCGGCTTTTATCAGTACGTTTTAACTCTGCTCGCGACGAACGGCAGCTAGCCGCCTTCGTCTTCCCGCATACACGCCGCTTAATTCCACGCGAACAAACAGGAGCGCAGTAAATGACCACAAAGAAGTTCCCCGCCTTGGTTCTCGCTCTGGTTTCTGCCCCATTGCTTCTGGGTCAGAGTCCCAAACCTCTATCTGAAAGCCCCGCCGCCATTGCTTTTCGCGATGCCGTGGCGCCCAAGCCTAAGGGCATGCCCGGTGGTTTCAAGTTGAGCCACAATTACCCGCAAAGCATTCCCGATAAATGCCCGGAGTGTACCTGGCTGAATATCCAGGTCAACTTCAAGCCGACGTTTCCTTCAGGGTCAAAGCAGATCGAATCACCCAAATGGCACGGCCAGCATTGGGACGACTACATGACCGCGATTCTCGATTACGTGAAAGAAGAACAGGACCCCAACTTGAGCAACGACGTGGGGTGGAAGACAGTCGTCCACGGGAAAACACGCTGGTTCAATGTTCCCTGGATGGCCTACGACCCAACTGCCGGCCGCGAATGGGTGCATGGCACCACCAATGAGCGCACGGCCACGCTAGGCGCGTTTGTTGAGACGCCCGAATCCGGGCCGCATACGCAGTTCTTCCTCCGCGACGAGTCGGACGAATGCAAGACCGAATACCCGTGGGGATTTGAATCGTGGTCGGTCGGCTACTACAACGAGTACGGAGGTTACGCATTAGGCCAGACTGTTCCACCCACTGGCATTCCACAGCAGAGCAATTATCTCGGCGCCCCGATTGCAGCGGGCCTGCCTTTCCCGACCGGAACAGTGGTGGTGAAGATTCTCACTTCGAATGTTCCACCAGACTGCGTGCCGTTTCTGAAAGGCTCACCCGAGTGGATGGTCGATCGCCACAAGTACACCAAGGCCAAAGGCTACGAATGCGAGCGCGAAGTACAGCCCGACCATGTAGTGCAGGTTGATGTCGCAGTCGTCGATCCGCGCTCGCCCTTGCGCTGGGTTTACGGAACTTTTGCATACGACGCCGACACTCCGGGGACTACTTTCTGGGATCATCTCGTTCCAGTCGGACTGCAGTGGGGCTCCGATCCGTGGAGTTTCCCCGCCGTTCCGCAGTCAGAGAGCCTGCCTTTGCAGCAAAGCGTCATCAATACCGACATCGGCACGTTCCAGCATCTCGGCTGCAAAGACCGTCTCGCCGGCCCGGTTGACAATCCGCAGTCATCGTGCACCTCGTGCCACGCCAGCGCCTACGCGCCCAATGGCGGAGCTCCCGGCATTATGGGCGGCAACGTTCCGCCCAGCTTCGGATTCGATGGCATGTGCGAAGTCTACTCGCTCGAGAATGCGGCTTACTTCCAGAATCAGTCCGCGCCGCAGCGCTTTCCTGGAGCGGAGTTCTCCGATGCCTTCAGTCTCGACACGTCGCTGCAGCTCGCGGTCGCTTTCGATCAATACGGGCTCTTCAACACCCAGCATGCGCCTCAAGTCTGCAAAAATCCCAACCAAATTCAACCTCCCACTCTGCCTATGAGAAAAATCAGGCCAGTAGCGCAGAAGAAGGTGACGCAATGAAAAAAGTCTCGCGTCGCAATTTTCTGGCCCTGGCTGCCGGAGCGGCCGCCGGCGCGGCAACTCCCGCAAGCGCAAGTGCCCAGCAGCAGCCTATGCAAAATATGCCCATGCCGATGGAAGAGGCTCCGCCGCTTCCACGTCAGCTTGGAGAAGAAAACTTCGTTCCCGACATCACGCTCACAACCAAGTGGATCGTCAAAGAAATCGAGGGTAAGAAGGTCAAGCTACGTTCGTACAACGAGCAGATTCCAGGTCCGCTTATCAAGTGCAAGGCGGGCAGGACCCTGAAGATTCGCGTGGAGAACGAACTTACCCCATACGACTCGAGCCAATGGGGCGGCGATATGAACGTGCCGCATATGCTGGGCCACACCAACCTCCACCTGCACGGCCTCGACATCGCGCCGCACATCTTTGAACCGCTCGGCACGAGCGACGTATCGGCACCTATGATCTCCATCGCGCCCGGAGAATACAAAGACTACCCGTTCGTGATTCCCGACGATCAATCTCCGGGCCTGAACTGGTATCACCCTCATGCGCACGGCGCAACTGCCGTCCAGGCAGTCTCCGGAATGGCCGGCGGACTCATCATTGAAGGCGCTATCGACGAAGTGCCCGAAATCAAAGCAGCCGCAGATCACGTGCTGGTGCTGCAGGACATTGGCCTCTTTGAGACCAACGAGCCCCATGCCGACTATTCCGAAAGTTACGAGCCTAAACAGAACGCAATTTGGCAGACATTTGCTTCAGATCCGTCGCAGTCGGTTACCATCTTCGGCAAGCCAACCGATCCGCCTCTCAGCTGCGGCTTCACTACCGGCGACTACCATCTTCGCTACTACCTGGTGAACGGCGAGCCGTACTTCAAGGAGGAACACAGCTTCAAGTCTCCGACCTCGCCGACTCCTACGCAGCTCTCAACTCCGACTTTCAAAATGCGGCCTGGAGAAGTTGCACGTTTCCGCATCCTGAACGGCTGTTCCGACCTGATGATGCCCATCCAGGTTGAACAACACGACATGCACCTGATCGCGATGGACGGCAACAATTTCGACGAGCCGTATTTCAGACCCTACGTGCCGAATGCGCACCAGGTGATCATGGGGCCGGCCAATCGCGCGGAGTTTTTGATTAAAGCCATCAAGACACCGGGCAAATACAAAATCCTTCAGCTTCAGCAGAGCGCGCAGTTCCTTGCCGCCGTACAAAAGACCATCGCGGTCATCGAAATCGAAGGCGACGAGCACGATATGGGTATCCCCGCCAAGCTTCCGCCCATCACGCGCGACCCACCCATTACCGACAAAGACATTGTGCGCGAACGCAAGTTCGTCTTCAGCGGCCTCTTCCCCGGCGTTCAGAACCCCGTTGTCGGAATCGATTTCCGCATCAACAACCAGCTCTACGATGAGTTCGCGGTTCCCAGTACGGTTTTTCTCAACACCTGCGAGGAGTGGACCATCGAGGTGCCAGACGCTGCCCGCGGAGGCACTGAAGGCCACCCATTCCACATTCACGTAAACGATTTTGAAGTGGTTTCAATCGCCGGCATCAAGCCGCCGCACCGGCTCATCATGGACACTCTCTGGGTGGCGCAGGAAACGGCGTCGGTGATTCGCATGCGGTTCAAGGAATGGACCGGGAAGAGCGTCTTTCACTGCCACATCCTTCCCCACGAAGATACCGGCATGATGCAGAACTTTCTCATCCTGCCTGAAAAACCGATGCACCACCACGAGTACACCATCGAGTCACTCGAAAAGAAAAACTCGTAAATCCTCGATGCTGACGGCAGATCCCGGTCTGCCGTCAGCGCATTCCCGCTGGGCGCACCTCTGACGGCTCGACATCTTTTTTGGCCCCTGGGTCATGGGTGCTTCTGTAGTCTGTCATTAACACTCCCGCTGCGTTACTCCTCACTCACTCCCGCGCAAATATCAGAAAGATCACCTTCGGGTTTACGCAACTTCAGAGGAGGAATTATATGGAGCGAAAGAAGAGACTCGAACTGAACACTGAGTACCCGGCTGCCGGCGAAAAGGAACTGGCAGAGAAGATTTTCCAAGCGCTGCGCAAGTCCGTCGAATCGCGATTCCTGCAAGGACTAACCTATCGCGGCGTGAATGCAAAAACGCACGCTGCTGTCCGCGCCGAACTCGTGGTCGAGCCGGATCTTCCCGATTATCTACGTGTCGGGCTTTTCAAGGAGCCGCGCAGCTATCCGTCCTGGATCAGATTGTCGAGCACTCTTCCGGATCCGCTTCCCGATAGCGTACGCGATTTACGCGGTCTTGCCATCAAGCTGATGGAGGTGCCAGGCGAGAAACTGCTCGAAGGCGACCGCCACGGCACGACGCACGATCTGATCTTTATCACTCCCGACGTTTTCTTCACGGCGAATCCCCAGCAGTTCCTTGGCTTTACCCAGGCGGGAGGGTTGACGGCTAAAAAGAGCCTTCGCGATTACGTGACTCTTTTCTGGTTCTTGATTACCCATCCGGCAATTCCCATCACAATTCTCAAGTCGCAGAAGCGGATTGGCAGTTTACTCGAGGTCCCCTGGTACAGCGCCACACCATATCTGTTTGGCGATCGAGCGGTTAAATACTCGCTTAAGCCCTGGCTTCCGCTCACGACGCCTGCGCCTGCCAATCCGGCGAACAATTATCTTCGCGAAGACCTGGGGCGCCAGTTGCGCGAAACCGAAGCCGGCTTTGATCTGCGAATCCAGTTTCAGCTCGACCCGAAGAAGCAACCCATTGAAGATGCCCTGGTGCCGTGGCGCGAGAAGGACTCTCCATGGCACAAGATCGCCACCGTGCGGATTCCGCGGCAGATCATCGATTCTCCCGAGCAGATGCTATTCGCAGAGAATCTTTCCATGAATCCGTGGAGATGCTTACCGGAACACAGGCCGCTTGGAGGGGTGAACCGCGTTAGAGCGTTGATCTATTCCGAGGGATCGAAATTCCGTCACAGGAGAAATGTCGCTCCACGTGAAGAACCCGTGCCTGAGCGTGTGCCGATTGGCTCCGAAATTCTGGAAGGGAAAAACCGGCAGAAGGAAACGACGGATACGGTGGGATTTTGGCGCTCAGCCCACAATTTCTGGCAAGCGACTGCAGACGTGTTGAGGTTGCCGCAAACAGTTTTGGGCAGCGTGTTCCTGGCGCTTACAGTCGTCGCTGTAATAGGCATTGGAGTCTGGGGTTACATCCTGTACTTCCCTGACCTTCCCGCGCCGGTCAAGGTCTACGACGTTGTAAAACTCGAACAGAACTGGACCGACAATGATCGCCAATGGTACTACCACACATCGCAAGGCTCTCAGGTTATGCCTTACGACTGGTTTATGGCGCTCGAGCAGCCAAATAACCGGCAAATATTCACCGATAACGAATACATCACGCGCATGAGGTTCATTCCAGACCCCAACCCAGTGCAGAACAAAGATTTGCTCCCCATCGGATTTGCCAAGGATGACCCTGACCCAGTCACGGGAATTCAGAACGTAGGCTTGACCTGCGCCCTTTGCCATACTTCCCAATTGACCTACCACGGTATGGGAATTCGAATCGACGGCGCTCCCGGCACATTTAACTTCGACACGTTTCTGACGCAAATAGTAACGGCCGTGGCCGCAACTGTGCAGCCTGCGTTTACCGAACGCATCTTCGATCCGGGAAAATTCGACCGTTTCGCGCACCGCGTCCTGAAGGACAAGTACAGCCCTGAGACTGCTGCCAAATTGAAGAGCGACGTACGGGCCTGGCTGCAGGAGAAAATCGGACAGCAGATAGAGCAAGTAGGGACCGATGCGACAACGCATCAAAAGGCAACTGTCGCATCCTTTGGAAGGCTTGATGCTCTGGGGACGGGAGGAAACCGGCTTTACCGTCAATTGACTCCCAGCAACCTGCGCACCCTAAATGCACCGGTGACAGCGTTTCCGCTCTGGTATGTCTACTATTACGATTGGGTCCAATCGAATGGTTCGATTCGACAACCCATGTCCAGAAACATCATTGAATCGCTCGCGGTGAATGCCGGTGTCGTGCTCCCTGGAACTCCCGGAAAAGACGATCAATACCTATCCAGCGTCCGCATGAAGAACATGTGGCAGATGGAAGACACCGCTAAGAAACTGGCGGCTCCTCAATGGCCCGCCTGGATCTTTGGACCGATCGATCAAGCCAAGGCCGCCAAAGGCAAGCAGCTTTACGGCCAATACTGCTCGTCTTGCCACTCTCCCAAGCTTGAACCGGCACCGATGTGTGGCGATGACATTGCCAATCGCCATCGTGATCGCTATTTCATGCTGAGGCTCTACTCCTTCGGCGAAATCGGAACCGATCCGCTCGATGCCGAGAACTTTGCTACCAGGACCGTTGATGCGTCCGCCATCGGGATGTCAAAAAACGAACCCGGGCCGAATGTCATCAAGACTGTCATTGGTGGGATCTTGCGCAAGGGATTCAAAGATCTCAATCTTCCACAGGCCGAGCAGGAAGAATGGAGTGGATATCGCGCTGATTGCTGGCGAGCCCCAAATGGCTATCCCGCGCGGCCGCTTGATGGCGTCTGGGCGACGGCACCATTCCTGCACAACAATTCTGTGCCCAATCTTTACGAACTCCTGCTGCCCGCAGACAAGAGGTCGAAGACCTTTCACATAGGCAATCCTGAGTTCGATCCGGTACGGGTTGGATACGTGAACAAGCGCATTCCTGGCGGATTTACCGTGGATACTACCAAACCAGGAAACTCCAATGCGGGGCATGAATTCCGCAATGCTGCGCCGGGAACGAAAGGAGTGATCGGTCCCGAACTCAGTGACGAACAGCGCTGGGATCTGATCGAATATCTGAAAATCATCAGCGAGATGCCGGCGGCGATCGAAGCCCAAAAGAACAGCCCTATCCCCTCCGGAGACGTGCAATGCTGGTCCGATCCGAAATGGCCGGCTATGTGCCCCGCACCTGAGCCCAGCGAACCTGCACCCGTTTCCAAAGCCGTAACGAAATGATTCAATCAAAACGCTCCTGAGCCATCCAGCCCGTGCACCATCCATTCCGCGGCATCATCGCGGAATGGGTGGGAATGCACGAACCCCAGCCCACAGATACGTCCCATCCGTCGTGCCCCCTACTTGTGCTAGGCTTTCATCCATTGTGGCCAACTTCGAAAAAGCGCCGGCTGAAGTTCAGGAAATCCTCTCCAAGCCAATCCAGCAGCTCGGCCTGAAGCTCGAGGGCTCGCCCCTCGAGCGATTCGTCCTGCAGCTCTACAAAGAGCTCGACAAGAAAGGCCTGCGCCGTTTCCGGCCTCGTTGCTACCTCACCGACGAGTGGGGCTGTCCAAACATGGAGCCGGTCATCGGAATCCCGTTCTATCTCGCCGACCCCAAACTGCAGCAGCTCGAGTCGGAGATGAACGATATTGAAGACACGCGGCAAATCATGATGTACATGCGCCACGAGGCTGGCCACGCATTCAACTATGCGTATGCGCTTTACCGCACCGAAGAATGGCGCGCCCAATTTGGGCCCTTCCGCCGGCCTTACCGCGACAATTACAAGCCCGTTCCCTTCTCGCGCCAGTTCGTGCGCCACTTGGAAGGCTGGTACGCGCAGAAACATCCCGACGAAGATTTCGCTGAAACCTTCGCGGTCTGGCTTACGCCTCGTTCAAACTGGCGCAATCGATACAAAGACTGGGGTGCGATGAAGAAGCTGCTCTACATGGATCGCATCGGCCACAAGCTGCGCGATGCCGAGCCTGTTTTTGCGCACGGCGACACTGATATCACCGTCGAAGAAATGAATGTGACGGTCGGCGAGTTCTATCAGCGCGCGATCGATCAACAGCTCACGCCCGGCGAACTTCCGCTCGACACCGATCTGCGCGACATCTTCAACGTTTCACGACGCCGCAAGAATGATGTTCGGCTGGCCGCCGACCTGCTTCGCGAAAATCGCAAGACGCTCATCGACAAAGTGAATTACTGGACCGGCGTGCAGCGTCCGCTTGTGAAAAAGCTGGTTGAAACTATCGAGGCGAAAGCGAGCGACCTTGGCCTGCGCGCGGACATAAAATGTGAGCGGGAGTATTTGACTGAGGTAGCCGTGTACGCAACCGCACTTGCGATGAATTACATCGCTCGGGGCAAATTCATTTTGCCCTGACGAGCGTTGTGGGGGCCCCACTCTCGCCGCGTCTTTGTTCTTGCGGCCTGGGTGGGAAGATGAGAATCGAACCGAGGCATTATGCCGAACCTGAAAGTCACAATTCTGCACGACGTGTGGGAAGAGGGTCCGCCAGAGCCTGAGCCGGAGCCTGTGAAAGCACCGCGCAGCAAGGGCAGCAAACGGCCAAAGAAAAAAGATCCACTGCACGATCGCGAAGAGATCTTTGAGGCGCTTGAAAAGCTTGGGCACGAGCCCTCGTATCACATTCTCGATGGTAAAAACCAGTCGCTGATCTCGCTTGCCCGTTGTGGCGCAGACCTCGTCTTCAATCTCACCGAGTCTTACGCGGGCGTCGACACGATGGACAAGAACATCGCGGCATACCTTGAGCTGGTGCATCTTCCCTATACCGGCAGCGGCCCCGAGGCTCTGCATCTCGCCCAGGACAAGGCAGTCGCAAAAAAGATCTTCGACTTTCACAAGATCAATACGCCTGACTTCGCGACCTCGTACAAAGGCCGCACCGATCACTCACACGACATCAAGTTCCCGTTGATCGTAAAGCCTGTCTCTGAAGACGGCTCGATCGGCATCGACACCGGTTCCGTGGTCGACAGCGTGAAAGAGCTGATGGAGCGCATTGACTATATCCATGAGGAGTTCGACAGCCCAGCGCTCATTGAGGAGTACATTGAAGGCCGCGAAATTTACGCATCGATTCTCGGCAACGATAATGCCGAGGTGCTTCCGCTCATTGAGCTCGATCTCTCCAAGCTTCCCAAGGGAACGCCGCGCATCGCCGGACAGGATGTGAAGTTCGATTTCGAGACCGAGGCCTACAAAGTCACAAAATCGGCTCCGGTCGAAGATCTCGATGAAGAGACCACCAAGAAACTGCAGGACACGGCGCTTGCAGCATATCGCGCGCTCAAGCTACGCGACTACGGCCGCATCGACATGCGCCTGAACAAGAAGGGCGAAGTATACGTGATTGAAGCGAACCCAAACCCATGGCTCGCCAGCGCCGCCGAGTTCACGATGTCAGCCAAAAAGGCCGGCTACACCTACACTGACATGATTGACAAGATCGTGGAATTGGCGCGGGCAAGGTGGATGTAGTTCAAGCCGAAAGCGCAACGCGCTTCGAACCCGGTCGCACTCTTTTGACTCGCCGAACTGCCAACTCGCTGACTTGCAGACTTTCTTCACCGGAACTTATCGAACCCCTCAATCTGCTTCTGCTGATACTCGCGCCTGCTCACTGGCGACGACAACACTGTCGACGTTGAAGTTGCGCCCAGCGTCGAAAGCTTGTCGATCAGCGCTTCGAGATGCCTGATCGAAACCACGTCGGCCTCGATCACAAACGATTCGCCGCCCGTGATGCGATGGCAGCGGCTGATCTCCTGCAACTCCCTGATCGCCGTCACCGATCGGCTCACCTGCACATCGCCGCCCGGAATCGTGAGCCGCACCAGCACGCGAATGGGTACGCCCAGCTTCGACATGTCGAGCGCCGCGTGGTAGCCCGTAATCACACCTGCATCTTGCAGCCGCCGTACGCGTTCGGCCACCGCCGGCGTCGAGAGCCCCACTTTGCGGCCCAATTCCGCAAAGGGCATGCGCGCGTTTTTTTGCAGGTGTTCGATGATCTTCCACGCTATCGCGTCGAGCTGTATTTCGCTGGGAACGGTCCTGTGAGCCATTTGCCGCCAATCCTTAGGTTGCTGCGCCAATTATCTTAACCTCATTAAGCCACTGGCGCACGATTCTTTTCAATTCCCATTTTCTGTGCCGTTTCCCCGTCCTATCCTTTTCTCGGTAAGCCAATGTTTGTGCCTTTTGTGCCACTCCCCCCTTTTTTTGGCACTCAAGTCACAGGAGGAATTGGCAATGAGCGCTCCCCCGCACACCGTTACTGCGCCTTCGACCGCCCAAGCTGAATCAACCGACTTTCTTCCCCTCAAAGGCACAGACCACGTGGAGTTCTACGTGGGCAACGCACGCCAGGCGGCGTACTTCTACCGCTCCGCCTTCGGCATGTCGCTGGTAGCCTATGCGGGACCTGAAACCGGCAGGCGAGATCACGCATCCTATGTCGTTCAGCAGGGCAAGGTGCGCTTTGTGCTCACCACGCCACTGCGCAGTACGCATCCCATCGCTGACCAGGTTCATCGGCACAGCGACCACGTTCACTCCATTGCGCTCTGGGTCGACGACGCCCGCCAGGCTTGGCTCGAGACCACGCGTCGCGGCGCAGCGAGCGTTGCTGAACCGCACGAAGTTAGCGACGAGCACGGCCGCGCCGTGATCGCAAGTATCGCGGCTTACGGCGATACCATTCACACATTCATTGAACGCGGCAATTACTCCGGTCCGTTTCTCCCTGGCTATCGCGCAGTCGAGAACGATCATGTAGCGCGCGCCGTGGGCCTGCTCCACATCGACCACATGGTGGGCAACGTGGGCTGGAACCAGATGAACCTCTGGACGAATTTCTACGCCCGGGTGATGGGCTTCTCACTCTACCAGCACTTCGACGACAACGACATTTCCACCGAATACTCGGCGCTCATGTCGAAGGTGATGGCCAACGGCAACGGCTACGTAAAGTTCCCCATCAACGAGCCGGCGGAGGGCAAAAAGAAATCGCAGATCGAAGAGTTCCTCGATTTCTTCCCCGGTCCCGGCGTGCAGCACATTGCGCTCGCCACCCACGACATTCTCTACACCGTGAGCAAGCTGCGCGAGCAGGGCATCGAGTTTCTGCGCGTGCCACACACCTACTACAGCGACCTGCAGGATCGGGTGGGCAAAATCGACGAGCCCGTCGATAAGCTGGAGGAACTTGGCATCCTAGTCGATCGCGACGACGAAGGCTACATGCTGCAGATCTTTACGCGGCCCGTGGAAGACCGGCCGACGCTGTTTTTCGAAATCATCCAGCGCAAGGGCAGCCGCAGTTTCGGCAAGGGCAACTTCAAAGCGCTCTTTGAAGCAATCGAGCGCGAACAAGAGCTTCGCGGGAATCTGTAGCTGCGAAGTCCGTTACTACCGGGAGATTCGATGCAAACGGCAACATTCTCCGCCGCGGCGCCCTACATTATTGAACAGAGCTATGCAGCCTACACGCCAGAGCAGCACGCGGTGTGGGCTGAGTTGGTTGGCCGTTGCATGCCCGAGCTGGAGAAACACGCCGCGCGCGAGTACCTCGAGGGCTTTGAGATTATCGGTCTCGAGCGCGACCGCCTGCCCAACCTGCGCGCCATTACAGCCCGCCTCGGGCCGCGCACCGGCTGGAGTTCCACGCCCGTCAGCGGTTTTCTGCCTGCGCCGGCGTTTTTTGAGATGCTCTCGATGCGGTGCTTCCCCACAACGACCTGGCTGCGAAGCCGCGAGTCGCTCGAGTACACGCCCGAGCCCGACATCTTTCACGACGTCTTCGGCCACGTGCCCATGCACGCGCACAAAATCTTCGGCAACTTTCTCGAGCACTACGGCCGCGTCTGCGCAGCCAAAGACGACACTGCAGCCATTGAAAAACTCGGCCGTCTCTTCTGGTACACGGTCGAGTTCGGCGTCATCCGCCAACAAGGCGGAATCAAAGTATACGGTAGCGGTCTAATCAGTTCGCATGGCGAGTGTCTCAACGTCACCTCGGGCAATTGCGCCATTCGCGATTTCAACCTCGACGAAGTGCTCAACACGCCCGTCAAGGTTGACCAACTGCACAAGCTGCTCTTCGCCGTATCAAGTTTCGACCAGATCTACGACGCCATGCGCGAGGCCGAACATCGCGCCATGCAAGGCCGCCTGTGAAAGGTGCAAACATGATGATCGAACTCCCTTACCAATCCGGATTCGGCAACGAATTTGCCACTGAGGCAGTCGCGGGCGCATTGCCTGAGGGCCAGAACGCGCCGCAGCTTCATCCGCTTGGACTTTACACCGAGCAGTTCAGCGGCACGCCGTTCACCGCGCCTCGCGCCGTCAATCGCCGCACCTGGACCTATCGCATCCGTCCTTCGGTCACGCATCGTCCTTATGAAGAAGCGCCTCTGGGCCTCGTCCGCAGTGGCCCCTTCAACGAGACGCCTACCACGCCGAATCAGCTTCGCTGGGATCCGCTGCCGCTGCCCGAAAAAGAAACCGACTTCATCGACGGCATTGTGACCCTCGGCGGCAACGGCGATCCGGCCATGCAGAGCGGCATCGCCGTTCACCTCTTCGGCGTCAACGCCTCAATGCGCGACCGCTTCTTCGCCAACGCCGACGGCGAAATGCTCATTGTTCCGCAAATGGGCACGTTACGCTTTCACACTGAGCTTGGCATTCTCGAAGTCGCGCCAGGCGAAATCTGCGTGATTCCGCGCGGCGTCAAGTTCCGCGTCGAACTTGCCGAAAAACAGGCTCGCGGCTACATCTGCGAGAACTACGGCCTGTTCTTCCGCCTGCCTGAGCTTGGCCCAATCGGCGCCAATGGCCTGGCCAATGCTCGTGACTTCAAAGCGCCCGTAGCCGCATTCGAAGATCGCGACGGCGAGTTCCACATCTTCACCAAATTCCTGGGCCGCATGTGGCGCGCCTTCATCGACCACTCGCCGCTTGACGTGGTGGCCTGGCACGGCAACTACGCGCCATACAAATACGATCTCTCGCTTTTCAACTGCATCAACACGGTCAGCTTTGACCACCCTGACCCGTCAATATACACAGTGCTAAGCGCTCCTTCCAACGTTAGTGGAACTGCCAACGTCGACTTCGCAATCTTCCCGCCGCGCTGGATGGTCGCAGAGCACAGCTTCCGTCCGCCGTGGTTCCATCGCAACCTGATGAACGAGTTCATGGGCCTGGTCTTTGGCGCATACGATGCCAAGGCCGAGGGTTTTGTGCCCGGCGGCGCCAGCCTGCACAACTGCATGGCCGGTCACGGGCCCGATGCCGAAACCTTCGAGCGCGCGACAACAGCCGACCTCAAGCCGCAGTTTCTCGGCGGCACGCTGGCCTTCATGTTTGAAACTCAGCTCGCCATTCGCCCGACTGAATTTGCCATGAATACGCGCATTCTGCAGCACGAGTACTTCGAGTGCTGGCAGGGACTGAAGAAGCACTTCGCGTCGTCGGAATCGAACGCCGAGCTCGCCCGCCGATAACTGCAGGACGTTTTGAAGGGGCATGACCTTCGAGGCTGCGGTAAAACTCAATCGGTAGGCACGAAGTGTCAGGGCATGACTTTAGTCGTGCCGAAAATGGCCAATAGAATCGCGGGCTTTAGCCCCTGAGGGATGCTCTTGAAACGCAACCAGTCGGATGATGCAGGGGCCTCCAGGCCTCCGAACTCGAATCCTAAACGATTCGGGCTTTAGCCCCGGATCAGAACAAATGGGACCGGACACAATAACGTGACTACCACTGCGGAGAACGCTCGCATGCCTCTGACCAGTTGGATTACATCGGCCAACGATCCCGCATCCGATTTCCCCATTCAGAATCTTCCCTACGGCGTCTTTTCACACGATAGCCGACAGCGCATCGGCGTCGCCATCGGCACTCAGATTCTCGACCTCAACGCGTCGATGCGAACGGGGCTGCTCGATGGCCTTCCGCACGGTTTGCTTGCTGCCTGCACCGCCGAATGGCTCAATCCGCTCATGGCCATCGGCGCGCCTAACTGGGATCAGCTCCGCAATCACCTTACTGCGCTTCTGAGCGTCGATGCTGCCGGACCCTCCACGCGCGAGCGCGTCGCCCCTTGCCTTGTTCCCATCAACGACGCCCGGATGCTGCTCCCCGCTCAGATCGGCGACTATACCGATTTTTACGCCTCAATTCATCATGCTCGGCGAGTCGGCGCGCTCTTTCGTCCTGAGAATCCCTTGCTTCCCAACTACAAGCACATCCCCATCGCTTATCACGGTCGCGCATCGTCCATTGTCGCCAGCGGAACCGACATTCCCCGCCCAAGCGGCCAGACCAAGTCTGCCTCCGGTCAACCCAATTTCGGCCCATCGCGTTCGCTCGACTTCGAACTCGAAGTCGGCTTTTTCATCGGTGCCGGCAATCCACTCGGTTGCCCCATCTCCATTGCTCAGGCTGAGCAGCACATCTTCGGCCTTTGCCTGGTCAACGACTGGTCGGCGCGCGACATGCAGAGCTGGGAATACCAGCCCCTGGGCCCGTTCCTCGCCAAGAGCTTCGCGACAACCGTCTCTCCCTGGGTTGTTCCTATCGCTGCACTCGCGCCTTACCGCGCGCCCGTCGCATCGCGAGAACCCGGCGATCCCGAGCCGCTTCCCTACCTGCGCCCACCATGCGCGAAATGCGGAGCCATCGATCTCAATCTCGAAGTGCGTCTCGACTCACGCCTCATGCGTTCCACGGGCACGCGGGGCATGCAGTTGAGCGCAGCCAACCTGCGCGATCTCTTTTGGACGCCGGCCCAAATGCTCGCCCACCACACCAGCAACGGCTGCAATCTGCGTCCCGGCGACCTGCTCGCCACGGGCACTGTCTCCGGCCCGGATGAGGGCACTGAAGGCTGCCTGCTTGAGAGGCGCCACAACCCTGAGCCGATTTGCCTGCCCAGCGGCGAGCTGCGCACCTTCCTTGAAGACGGCGACCGAGTGACTCTGAGCGCGTATTGTCAAAAGCCCTGGCTGCCGCGCATCGGCTTTGGCGAGTGCGCGGGAACGATTGTTCCCGCACAGCGTGCACACGGTCGAGCTTGAAGAAAAAGTGAATCCCTAACGCTTGCTATCGCTGCCACCCATCAGGAAATTAAGGGGACTTCCAACGGCAAGCGGTCAATCATTCGCTTCGTACGACAAAAACCCCGGCGCTGAGGCCGGGGGTCTGTTTATTGGAGATTTAAGCGATACGTTACAGATTGAAGTCCACGTTGATGGTGGTCTGCACTTCGGTTGGCTGATTGTTCAGCAGGTACGGCTTGTACAACCAGTTCCGCACGGCGTCCATGGCAGCCTGCCGCAACATTGCCGGCCCGCTGATCACCTGCAGATTCGATACACGCCCCGACTTGGTAATTGTCGCCGCCAGCACCACTGTGCCCGCGACCCTGGCTGTCTTTGCAATCGTGGGATACTCGGGAGGAGTCTTGCGAATCAACATCCCGCCCGCGACGCCAGCCGATACTTTTACAGAGCTCGGACCGATAACCGTCCTGCTTTGGCTCTTGAAAACGCCGCCGATTGCGCTGGGGTCGTTCGACGTCTCCATGCCGGCAACACCAAAACCAGAAGGAGGCGGAGCTACTTCAGAGGCCTTTTGACGAGCGCCTTGCGGAAGCTGTGATCCGGCGTTCAATTGCTGGTTCATCATGTCGGCCGATACTGAAGCCTGATTCGCACTCGCATCGCTCTCAGTGGCTTGCTGCTGCTCGGCGTTCGGCTGCTGGTTCTGCTTGGCTGCCGGGACAGCACTGACCGGACTCGACGGTGAGGGTTTTGGCGCGCTCGAAACTTCGTCGGTGATAGTGGTCGTGGTGGGCGCCGCAACAGAACGAGCCGCGCTCACGTTCCTTCCGCGAACCGCGAGCGGAATACCGACGGCAAGACCCAATACGACTACCCCCGCCGCGACTCCTCCAATCAGTCCCCACTTCTTCTTCGGCTGATCTTCGGAGTGCGGTTTCTTCCCAACTTCTTTGTATCCGGAGCGGAACACGTCAATCAGTTCCTGCTCAACGCTGGCAGGCTGCGCCGCCGCCTTGGGCGGTTCCTGTTTTACGGCGGCAATGCCAGTTGCGGGCGCAGCGGAAGGCTTGGATTTTGGTGCTTCGTCAGAATCTTGCCGGCGCGCCGGAACTGGGCTGACATTCACCTCGTTAAGACGCTTCAAGAATGCATCGACTTCCGCGTCGGTCTCCTCGTTCGCCCGTGACGGAGCCTCTTTTATAGACTCAATGCTCCGCTGTGACGGCATCACTTTCAACGGTGCTTGAACACGCTCCCTCACCGGAGGCGCTGCAACCGCCGTATCGTGGCCCTTCCCGTCCACCGGTAATGTAGCCGTACCGCTCCCACCGTCCCAATCCATGAAATCATCGGGAAGTGTGTCCGGAGCTGCTTGTGGTTCCGGCACTATTCGCTTAGCTTGTGCCATTGGCCGTCGTCTCCTCTCTCATAAATCGCGCCCTTGTAATGGCGTCTCTCGCGTGGCATCTCCGGTTTGGCACTGCTGTACATTCCCCCCGCATCGATCTCCCGTTCAGCGGCACCGCTATCAAAATAATCGATTGCCCGGGTGGGAATCGATGGAACTTTTGTGTTAGGCGAACCTTGTGAAGCAACTGTAGCCGGCTTCTCAACAATCAAGGTGACTGAAGCTTGCGACTCCTCGAACCACTCCGTATCCGCCGGAGTAAAACTGACGGTAAGCGTATATCTCCCCGGCGCGAGCACGCAGCCTGCCGCCGGGCTGTAAACGAATGTTCCAGGTACTGAAGCGGTCGCGTTCAACTGCTCTGCCCCGAGTTGAACTCCATAGGGAATCGGAGCCGGCGCCCGCCAGGTGATGGTGGTTGGCGAAATTTCGCTAACCTCAAGCGGAACCGTAGCTTCCACCATTGTGAAATTGAAGCTGTCTGCCGGAGTGAAGATCGCCGAGAGCGTGTGCATTCCGGGCGGAAGCACTTCGCCGCGCCGCGGTGAATATGTGAAAGTCCCCGGTACCGATGCCGTGGCGTTGAGTTGCACACGATTCAGCGCCGTGCCGTGGCGGATGCGATCCGGCGCCGGCCACATTACCGACGGCGTGGATTTGGCTACCGAAAGCACAACCTCGCACGAAGTTGGCAGGTATTTGGTTGATGGGTCAGGCGTGTAGCTCACTGAAAGTGTGTGTTCGCCAGCAGCTAAAAGCGAGCCCGGACCCGGAGTGTAGGTCAAAATTCCTGGGGCATTCACCTTCGCATTAAGCTGGCTGCCGCTCAGACGGACTCCGTAGGTGATCGAATCGGGGGTCAGCCACTCGATCTCGGGGGTCGCGCTCACCACGTTGAGCTCCACCGAGGCCATCGCTTCGGTGTAATTCGCCTCATCGTAGGGAACAAATCTGACGTTCAGCGTGTGCCGGCCCTCGGAAAGCACTTCGCCCGCGGCCGGAGAGTAAATAAACCTGCCGGGCACCCGCGATTCTGCATTCAGCTCACCTTCACCCAGCGCGCACCCTGACAGAATTACCTCCGGCTCGTCCCAGGCGATTGAAGGCGTAGCTTTCAAAACCACAACCGGAACCTCGGTCTGCACCACGGGGCCGTCGGAATCGTTCGCCGGCGTAAACGTGACCCAGATCGAGTGAGAACCAGCCGGCAGCAAATACCCCGGCAGCGGGGTATATACAAACGAGCCGGGAACCATAGCTCCCGCGTTCTGCTGGTCTTCGCTGAGCGGTGTGCCGTAAACCATCGGCTCCGGCTTCGCCCACATCACTGTCCGCTGCGACTCGTGTGCCGCATTTGCCAGTTCAAGCAGACCCAGAGACTTGTCGTCCATGGTTGTTTTCTCCGTTTGCGTTTTTTGACTCTTTGAACCTAACACCCTTCTCTTCTCGTCGGGAACCGGCCGCCCGGTGACTGAGCAGGCCATCCCCTGGAAGATTCGCGCAATTGCCGAATTTAAATGAGCCAAGTCCGGCGAGGCATTCTGTATCTCGCGCGTGGCTGCATAGTCGTCCGGAAGCTTCCATCGTACCGGCCTCTCAATCGCCTTGTCGATAACTTCCTCGGCTACACTTGAGGTACCGGCCTGATATCGGTTAATAACCACTTCGAGCTTCGGACCATCTCCGCTGAAGAACCGCGAAATCACCCGATTCGAATTCCTCAGTTCCGATATACCCGCCTGCGTGACCAAAAAGATCGTGCTCGCCTCTTTGAACAGGCTCGTGTCCATTAAATCGAGCCGCGATCCAACATCAACCACCACATTCTCAAACGCCAGCCGCGCCACTGCGATGAGTTTGTCTACCGAATCCCTGCCCGCTTTGACCTCGGGAACCTTACTGGGAGCCGCAAGCACCGATATTCCCGAGCGGTGCTTCACCAGCAATTCCCGCAGCCTGTTCACATCAAGCTGCCCGGCATTCGCGAGCGCATCGTCGGTCGAATACTCCGCCGCCATTCCCAGGTTTAACGCCGCATCGCCCATCGGTAGCGCGAGGTCGATAAGCAAGGTGCTCTCGCCCCCAACCTGCGCCAGCGCAATCGAAAAACTGCATGCGATCGTTGTTACCCCGGAACCGCCCTTTGCGCCAAGAAAGACCAGCAGCCTGCCCGGACCTTTCTCCTGTGTGCGCGCTTGAGACTGGTGCCCGGCGGCCACCCGTCTCAGTGATTTCTCAATTGTGTCTTCGTCGTATGGAGCCGTAAGATACTCCCTCGCCCCGGCGCGCATCGAGCGAACAAGCAGATCGGGATCGGGCGTAGCCGAATACACCATCACTGTTGTTGCTCCATTTACGCTGATGCAGTCCACAAGGTCAATTGCAAGCTCTTTGTCACTGTCCAGTTCAATCAGGATGACGTCGAAAACCTGCTCCAGCAGCCTCGGCGCCTCTTCGAGCGATGTAGGATACGATGAAAACTCCCGCACATTCGCACCATCGCACTTGGCAAACGCATTGGCCAATGCCCACCGCTGCCGGTCATTGGGACCGATCAGGGCTATCGACAGGCCTTCCGCTCCAGGCGATTCAGAACTCTCGCTGCTTCGATTTGGAGATAACTTCGGGTCCACGCTGTTTCCCCTCGATGGTTCCAGCGTCATCGGCATTTTCAATCAACTTATTCAGCCCGACTGAATTCAGGGTACTTGAACTTTCACGCATTAGTTCAACTGCCAGGTGCATTTACCCAGATCCAGGAATCCCAAGGCTCAATACCTGTCCGCGCATCGTCTTCTTTCAACCGATCCGGCGGGAAGTAACTAAAGTGCGGAGATACAAACGGGTTGTGACACGCCGCCACGCTAGATTCTTGGCGTCAAGGGCCGGTTCTAACGGTTATAGCGTCCATTTAATTCAATGTAAACCCCTTAAATATACGTCACGTTACTAAAGTGTGATCTCAGGTCATCGAAGTCACCTGTCAATCCTCCTTATGCGGCACCTAATTTAGGTTACTTTTTCTCGCCGCCGATTCCTGAAGCCAGCCGTATCCCTTTCGTCGTACTATTGCGCTGTGCCTCGCCCCTCGATCGCAGTGATTTTTCTCATGCCTTCAGTGTGCTTATTTGTTGGCGAAAACTGCGCATCAGATATAGAGGCAACAGCAATACCGGACTATCTCCCCGAAAATGCCCGATAATCTCACTCTCGACAATCGGTTGCGCTCCTCTCTTGACCCGTCAACGGCGCGGGCCCGATCAAACCACGCTGCCATGCGGTCTGTGCTGGCAGAGCTGCGCTCGACCGAAGAATCCACTCGTCTCGGCGGCGGCCAAAAAGCTATCGATTCCCAGCATGCCAAGAAGCGTCTAACCGGTCGTGAGCGGCTCAATCTGCTTCTCGATCCTGGCGCCGAATTCCTCGAGCTCGGCCTTTGGGCTGCGCACGACATGTATCGGGAATACGGCGGCGCACCAGCCGCGGGCGTCATCACCGGCCTCGGCTGTGTCGCAGGCCGCCTGTGCATGATCGTTGCCAATGACGCTACCGTGAAAGCCGGCGCGTTCTTCCCTATGACCGCCAAGAAAGTTCTTCGCGCGCAGACCATCGCGATGGAGAACCGCATCCCAACGCTCTACCTGGTCGATTCCGCCGGCGTATTCCTGCCGCTTCAGGAAGACGTCTTCCCCGACACCGACGACTTCGGCCGCATCTTCCGCAACAACGCGGTGATGAGCGCCATGGGGATTCCGCAGATCACCGCCATCATGGGCATGTGCGTGGCCGGCGGCGCTTATCTCCCCGTTATGACCGACACCGTGCTTATGACCGAGGGCTCCGGACTCTTTCTTGCCGGCCCATCGCTGGTGCAGGCTGCCATCGGCCAGAAGACCGACCCCGAAGAGTTGGGCGGAGCGGCCATGCACGCTGAAATCTCCGGCACCGTCGACTTCAAAGAGCCCAACGATCACCTTTGCCTCGCGCGCCTGCGATCGCTCGTTGAAAAAATTGGCGAGCGCACTCCCGCGCCCGAACTCTTCCGCCGCCGCGCCTTCAATCCCGAAACAGACGCGCCGCGCTACGCCGCCGAAGACCTCTATACGCTTCTCAATCCCGCGCCCGGCGCAAGCAACGTTTACGACATGCGCGAAGTCATCGCCCGCCTCGTCGATCGCAGCGAGTTCGACGAATACAAAGCCGACTTTGGCCGCACCATTCTGTGCGGCTATGCCTGGATCGGTGGCCACGCCATGGGAATTGTCGCCAACCAGAAAACCAACCAGCGCGACACAGTCGCCATGGGTCCTTCGGCAGGAGCCATGAAGATCGAAGTCGGCGGCGTCATCTACACAGAGGCCGCGCAAAAGGCCGCGCGCTTCATCATGGACTGCAATCAGAACCTCGTTCCGCTTATCTTTCTGCACGACGTGAACGGCTTTATGGTCGGCAAAGACGCCGAATGGAGCGGCATCATCCGCGCCGGCGCAAAAATGGTCTCTGCCGTCTCCACCAGCGTCGTTCCCAAAATTACCGTCATCATTGGCGGCAGCTTTGGCGCGGGCCACTACGCAATGTGCGGCAAGGCGTACGATCCGCGCTTCCTCTTCGCCTGGCCTACCGCCCGCTACGCTGTTATGAGCGGAGCATCTGCAGCAAGCACTCTCGCCGAAGTTCGCGCCAGGCAACTCGAACGCGACGGCAAAAAATTGACCGATGCGGAAAAAGCCTCAATTCACGACCAGATTCGCGCCGACTACGATGCGCAGGCCGATCCGCGCTACGGCGCCGCACGGCTTTGGATCGACGCCATCATCGACCCCGCGAAGACCCGCGAGACGCTCATCGCGGCGCTCGAAGCCTGCGCCCTCAACCCCGAAGCGCCCCGCTTCAATCCAGGAGTCCTGCAAACTTGATTAATCGCGGGTGCCCCCGACTGGTGCCCCGGTCCCTCTCACTTGAGGACCGGGGAGACAACAGACCACCATTCACGGACTCAACCCTTGGTACTTCCCCTTCAAGGAGCCTTAGATGCAAATCGCCATGGAGCAGGCCGAGAGCCTCTATCCATTTGTACTGACCGAAGAGCAGGAGCACCTGCGCCGCGAGATTCGCGACTTCGCCGCTCGCGAGATCGCGCCTAACGTTTCCAAATGGGACGAAGCCAGCGAGTTCCCTCTCGCCGCCATCAAGAAACTCGGCGCCATGGGCCTGCTCGGCGTCATCTTTCCGCATGAATACTCGGGCGCGGGTCTGGGCTACGTCGACTACGTGCTTGCCATTGAAGAACTGTCCGCAGTCGACGGGTCGATTGGTCTGACGGTCGCCGCGCACAATTCGCTCGGCGCCAATCACATCTTTCTCGCCGGCAACGAAGCGCAGAAGCGCAAATATATTCCGCCTCTCGCCAGCGGCGAGTGGCTTGCTGCCTGGGGACTCACCGAGCCCGGCTCCGGCTCCGACGCCAGCAACGCCCGCACCACCGCAGTGAAAAAAGGCGACCGCTACATTCTCAACGGCAGCAAGAATTTCATCACCAATGGCCATTACGCCCACGCCACCGTCGTTATTGCCGTCACCGACAAGACAAAGGGTACGCACGGTCTCTCTGCCTTCGTCGTCGAAAAAGGTACAAAAGGCTTCCGCGCCGGCAAGAAAGAAAATAAGCTCGGCCTGCGCGCCAGCGACACCAGCGAACTGATCTTTGAAGACTGCGAAATCCCTGAAGAAAACCTACTCGGCAATGAAGGCGAAGGATTCATCGACGCCATGCGCGTGCTCGACGGAGGCCGCATCTCCATCGCCGCGCTATCGCTAGGCATCGGCCGTGGCGCCCTCGACGCCGCGCTCAAGTATGTGAAAGAGCGCCGCCAGTTCGGCAAAGCAATCGCCGAGTTTCAGGGCATCCAATGGAAGCTGGCCGACATGGCCACAGAGCTAGACGCCGCGCGCCTGCTCACGCAGCGATCCGCAGTGCTCAAGGACGCGGGCCGCAAAGTAACGCGCGAGTCGGCGATGGCCAAGCTCTTCGCCAGCGAAGTCGCGGTAAAAATCTGCGAGCAGGCCGTGCAGCTTTACGGCGGCTATGGCTTCATCAAGGACTATCCGGTCGAAAAGTTCTATCGCGACGTCAAGCTCTGCACCATCGGCGAAGGCACCAGCGAGATTCAGCGCATGGTGATTGCGAGAGAGATACTCAAGGTGCACCCGTCGAGAGGATAAAAGCCAGCTACTAGCTTCTAGCCTTTAGCCGCCAGCCTCCGTTCGCGCCCAACACGAACTAGCTAGTTGCTAGAGGCTAGAAGCTAGAAGCTAGAAGCTTTTTGCAGGAAACGTCGATTGTCTAAATTCGTCACCATCATCGAATGCCCGCGCGACGCATGGCAGGGCCTGCCGCACCAAATTCCCTCTGAAACAAAGGCCGGTTATCTCCGCTCTCTCATTGCCGCCGGCTTCACGCACATCGACGCGGTCAGTTTCGTTTCTCCATCCGCCGTTCCGCAAATGGCCGACTCGGAACGCGTGCTTGATTTGCTTAACCCACCCAATGACGTCGAAATTATCGGCATCGTCGTAAACCAAAAGGGTGCAGACCGCGCCATCGCCACCGGCCGCGTCTCCACGCTCGGCTTTCCCTATTCCATTTCGCCGGAATTCCTGCGACGCAATCAGAATCAATCGCAGCAGCAGTCTCTCGCCACGCTCCGCTCCATTTGCTCACTCGCACAAAACTCACGCCTCGGCGTAGTCGCCTACATCTCCATGGCCTTCGGCAATCCCTACAACGATCCGTGGAGCGCCGCTGCCATTCTCGACGCGTGCGGCCAGCTTGCCGCATTCGGAATCCGGCAGATCTCCCTCGCCGACACCGTAGGCCACGCAACTTCAGATCAAATTGCTCAAGTCCTGGCCGCTGTTCTGCCCGCAATGCCCGAAATCGAAATCGGCGTTCATCTCCACGCCAGCCGCGCCAATGCTTCCGCGCTTATCCGCGCCGCGTATCAAGCCGGCTGCCGCCGTTTCGACTCCGCCATCGGCGGCCTCGGCGGCTGCCCCTTCGCGCAGGATGATCTCGTCGGCAACATTCCCACCGAAATCCTATTGGCCACCCTCAGAGACTGTGGCGCGGAGCTGCCCACGATCGCGCCACTCGAACCGATCATCCTCAACAGCAATCGCATCGCCGCCGGCCACTAACGCAGCTAACGTGCGCCCTGGCGCACGCTAACTTGCGAACACGCGCGAAGCGCGGCTAACTTGCCATCTCTTCCCAACGAGTGTCCAACGCCCACGGTCCACCGTGCACCGGCTACCCCATCTGCCGTAAACTGCATCCGAAACAAACAACGAGGTCCAACGTGGACTTGAAAACCATCACCGTCGCCGACTCCGGCCCCATTCGCACCATCACCCTCAACCGCCCCGCGCGCCGCAACGCCATGACGCCCGAAATGCAGGTGGAGCTGACCGAAGCGTTCGAAGAAGCTGCGACAAGCTCGGCGCGTGTTGTCGTACTTACCGGCGCAGGTGGCGCATTCTGTTCGGGACTCGATCTCGCCGTGCTGCGCGAGATGCAGGACGTCTCGCCCTCCGATCATCACGCCGAGGCCGAGCGCGTCGCGCGTCTCTTCCTGGCGCTCCACGATCTGCCCATGCCAACCATCGCCGCGGTCCAGGGCCCGGCCATCGCCGGAGGCTGCGGCCTCGCCATCATCTGCGACTTCACAGTCGCCGCATCCGACGCTACGTTCGGATTCACCGAGGTGCGCATCGGCTTTATTCCGGCAGTCGTCTCGGTTTTTCTGGCACTGCACGTCGGCGAAAAAATCAGTCGCGATTTGCTGCTAACGGGCCGCATCATCAACTCCGAAGAGGCCCTGCGGTTAGGGCTCATCACTTCAGTGGTTGCGCCGCAAGAATTCGCAGTCCGCGTCACCGCTCTCGCTGAAACTCTCACCGCCAACAGCCCGCAGTCGCTTGCGGCCACCAAGCGCCTCGTCAACGAGCGCCGCAAGCCGCACCTCGACAGTGCGATCCTCGGCGCTATCGACGCCTACACTGAGGCTCGCTCCAACTCAGACCTCCGCGAAGGCCTCGCTGCCTTCCTCGAGAAACGCAAACCCAACTGGTAGTCCTTGTTCCCTGTTGCCTGTTGCCTGTTGCCTGTTGCCTGTTGCCTGTTCCCTATTGCCTAGTCCCTCAGTCCCTAGTCCCTAGTCCCTAAACCCCACTTCCGCACCCGTCTTCTCCGCAACCATCTCGCGGGTCACGCCCTCGGCCAGTTCCACCAATTCGAATCCATCCGGCGTCACATCCAACACGCACAGGTCGGTAATCACGCGATGCACTACGCCGGTGCCCGTCAGCGGCAGCGTGCATTCATGCAGCAGCTTCGGCGCGCCGTCGGCGGCTGTGTGCTCCATCAGCGCGATCACGCGCCTCACGCCAGAGACCAGGTCCATCGCGCCGCCCATGCCCTTCACGCGTTTGCCGGGAATCATCCAGTTCGCCAGATCGCCCTTCTCCGACACCTGCATCGCGCCGAGAATCGCCAGGTCGATGTGCCCGCCGCGAATCATCGCGAATGAAGTCGAACTCGCGAAGGTCGCCGCGCCCGCAACAAACGTCACTGTCTCTTTGCCCGCGTTGATCAGGTCCGCATCAACCTCGCTCTCGCGCGGAAACGGCCCCATCCCCAGCAGCCCGTTCTCCGACTGCAGCGTCACGCTCACGCCCGCCGGAATGTGATTCGCGACAAGCGTAGGAATCCCGATGCCCAGGTTCACATAGAACCCGTCTTCAATCTCCCGCGCCGCCCGCGCCGCCATCTGATTTCGATTCCAAGCCATAAATGCAAATCCCAGCCAGTAGTAAGTAGCCATTAGCCAATAGGAGTTCCCATGCGCTTTCTTACTATTGGCTACTGGCTACTGGCTGCCTCACCGTCCTCTTCTCAATCCTCTTCTCCGGCTTCGGATTGTGCACCAGCCTGTGCACAAAGATTCCCGGCGTATGAATCTCATCGGGATCGAGCTCGCCCGGCTCAACAATCACCTCCGCCTCGGCCACCGTGACCTTGCCGCAAGTCGCCGCGTCGGGATTGAAGTTTCTCGCCGTGCGTCTGTAAATCAGGTTCCCGTGCGTGTCGGCCTTCCACGCTTTCACCAGCGCCAGGTCCGCGCGAATGCCGCGTTCGAGAATGTACGTGACGCCATCGAAGTCCTTGTGCTCTTTGCCCTCGGCCACAACCGTGCCGATTCCGGTCCGCGTGTAGAATCCGGGAATCCCCGCGCCACCGGCCCTCATGCGCTCAGCCAGTGTCCCCTGCGGGCAGAACTCCACCTCCAACTCGCCGGCAAGGAACTGCCGCTCGAACTCCGCGTTCTCTCCAACGTAGCTTGAGATCATCTTCTTCACCTGATGCCGCTCGAGCAGAAGGCCCAGTCCCCATCCATCCACGCCGGCGTTGTTGCTGGCAATGGTAAGGTCGCGCGCTCCACTGTCGCGAAGGGCGACGATCAGCGCTTCGGGAATTCCGCACAGACCGAACCCGCCAATCGCCAGCTGCATGCCGTCGCGCACCAGCCCCTCGAGCGCCGCACGCGCGTCAGGAAACAGCTTGTTCAACCCGCCTGATTTTGCATGGGGGATGTTCATTCGCGCGCAAGACCTCCCCTGCGCCGAACCCATATTATCGCGCCGCAGCTGCCATCTGATATAGCTATCAAGACCGCCCGCAACACACTTTGAAAGCCCTCATGCCCACGCCTCACACCACTTCGTCGCCAGCCACGCCCACGCCCTCACAAAAACCTTCCACCACTTCGCTCGCCATCTTCTGCACCGCCACCCTCGCTGTCATCGCCGCCGCCGTCTGGCTCCTCGCCACCAACCAACCAGGCGCGCATTGGTCGCAGGGCTACAACCCGACCGGGACCTGGCAGCTCTCCACGGCCATTGCCGCGCTTCCCATCCTCGTGCTGCTCGGCGCGCTCGCCGTTCTGCGCGTCAAAGCCCACATTGCCGCGCTCGCCGGGCTCATCACCGCCCTCGCCGTCGCCATCCTCATCTTCCACATGCCTGTGCGCCTCGCCTTCACCGCCGCCGGCTACGGAGCGGGCTACGGCATCTTTCCCATCTGCTGGATCGTGCTTCCCGTCATCTTCCTCTACGATCTCACCGTCCATACCGGCCTCTTCGTCACCCTTCAGCAGAGCCTCGCCAATATCACGCCCGACAGCCGCCTCCAGCTGCTTCTCATCGCCTTCGCGCTAGGCGCTTTCTTCGAGGGCACCTGCGGCTTCGGCACCCCAGTCGCCGTATGCGGAGCCATTCTCATCTCGCTCGGCTTTCGGCCGCTCCAGGCCGCCGCGCTCACCCTCCTCGCCGATACCGCATGCGTCGCCTTCGGCGGCCTCGGCATCCCCATCGTCGCGCTGCACGGAGTCACCGGCCTCGACACCCTCGCCCTCTCCAAAACCATCGCCGTACTGCTCGCGCCCTTCTGCGTGCTCATCCCTTTCTGGCTCATCTGGGCCTTCGCGGGCTTTAAAGCCATGCTTCAAGTCTGGCCAGCTACACTCCTCGCCGGACTCACCTTCGCCGTTGTCCAATGCCTCGTCGGCATCCTCTACGGACCCACACTCTCTGACATCGCCGCATCCACCGCAACCATCGTCGCGCTCGTCGTCTTTCTTCGCTACTGGCGACCGCGCCGCATCCTCAACGCCACCGGCGACG
>Ga0335072_10002003_pt1 | contig 32148 bp, 24 predicted proteins | sample Lox_Sample_21_FD_206725 | JGI IMG/M metagenome (GOLD analysis project Ga0335072, IMG submission 206725) | Soil microbial communities from Loxahatchee National Wildlife Refuge, Florida, United States - Lox_Sample_2.1 | ecosystem: Environmental > Terrestrial > Soil > Wetlands | place: USA...
CCAGCTGTGCCCGGCTTCCCGCCATAGAACAATCTGACGGGTCCGCTCGGTCATGCGATCAAGGATCTGACGGATAATCATGTCTTGTTCGACGTCGGTTTTGGCATGAAAAGCCTGTGCGAAAAGATCAAGCTCGGAAAGCGTACCCAGCGGAACTTCGTTTCGGTTGGCACGTTGTCTCGATATTCGCTTGATCACACTGATAATGCGGTAGGAAAGCTGAATCGCAGAACGCTGGCCGTTGAAGCGCTGGTAGTAGCGTTCGGCATTTTCGACGGCACCGTCCATCAACTCGTATGCGACCTGGGGATCGTGGTGATAGCGCGTCGCGCAATAAACGGCATATGGCCACGCGAGGGCGCAGGCGCGCCGAAACAGCAGATCGATCGCCGGATCAGGCGAGCCCAGGTACCAGTAGTCGGGGGCAGAGAGGGGAGGCCTTGTATCCATGGCGGCTCTGCATCACGGGCTAACAGTTCCGGGCGCGACGCGTGACGGGCAGACGCCGCAAACACTGATGCTTTGATTCTAGCGTGAATACAGGCATTCCAAAAGTCGGAGCGGCTTTGCCCCTTCCCACTTCGGTGATGCCGCCAGACATGGAGATCAAATCCAGGGGGTGGGCATGACGGCCAAACAGGAATTCGCCTGTTCGACCACCTCAACGAGAGAATTGTAAAAATCTCGTTTCAGGATGCACCAAACGCGTCAACAGAATGCCTTATTAAAATAGAGGGCTAATTTTCCACATCGCTCTCCCAACTGGAATCCTTCCTGCCTGCACGACGGTTCAAAAAAGAACGCCTAAGAAGTGCAGAAGAAAAGTTCTATCTCTCTCTTCATTTTTCTCCATTCGTGTGTATATGGAGACAGAGGTAAGGTATGCCTTCTTCCCCTAATGATCCCCTCCGCGAGCGCCGGACCTGGCGGCGATTTCCGCCAGAAGCAATCGAGATCGTGCGCCAAGATAAACATCCCGTTGCGATCTGCGACGAGTTGGCCGCTCTCACCGGGAGAGACAAGCGCGCTTGCTGGGATTTCATGACCAGGCACGGTATCCCGCGGCCCGGGTCCGTCTCGCGACAGAGATTTGATCGCAAAAGGACGGAAGAGCTCGTCGAGTACATCTCGGACCACGGCGTCCAGGAAGCCGCGCTGAGGTTCGGCTATGAGGCGAAGAGCCTCTATAACCTCCTGTACCGGCACGACCATACGAAGATGAGCAAGGACATGATGACTCTTCGCGAACTCGCCGTGCACCTGCGAATGAAATTCACCCAGGTCCGCGGCTGGGTCGACCGGGGTCTGCTCAAAGCGCGCCGGCATGAATTCAGGTCGGGGGGCGTGATCTACCTCGTCGATTTTGAAGAGCTGCGGAGATTCTGCAAGAAACACCAAGACCTGATCGTCACGCGACGCTCGTCTCCTAATAGAATGCGTTTCCTAGAGGAGTGTGTCTTCGCGCCGAAGCACGCTCACCTTTTCCGTTCGCGCGAAGCCAAGCGCGAGTCCGAGGCCTTCGAGCGGGGAGAATACCTCGAGAATCCGAGGCGCTCTCAGAGGAGCGCCTGATCGCAATATGGGCGAACGCCGCAGCCTACGCATCGGCCGCGGTGCTCGTGATTTCGATTTGCAGTCAAGCGCGCACGCGCAACTTCGACTTGGTGGATCGTCTGGAGAAGCCAGTGACGCCGCTCATCTGTGAACTCGACTTTCCGGACCTGCTGTCCGGCATAGATGACAAGGGCATACGGAACACGAACTTTCATCTGATCTTCCACCAGTGCGCAATACGCCAGAGCCTGGATCATATGGTTGGCGTAGACTCCTCCGCGAGCCGGTGGCTTGCTCGAGTTCTTTAGCTCGACCGGTACAGTGCCATACGCGGTTCGTACCAGGCAGTCTGGTTTGCCGGAAATTCCCAAAGCGCTTGAACGCAATGGTTTGCACAAGAAAGGTTGGCCCGGGAGATCCTGGTAGAACACTTCGCCGGCGGGAATACCGGTCATCTTCCTCGATCGTGCCGCCAACAAGAATAGGACGAAGGCGAGAACGAACAGAGTGGCGGCCATCACTTGAAGGTTCATCGCGCCCACCCCAGCCATAGAAAGAGATAGAGGATCACCGCGAGCGCCAGAGCAGCAAAAGCGGCCCGGCGGAAACCGTCGCCTCGTGCGAGCTGCCGTCCTTGTGAGGCATGCCACGCGTTGCCTTCAACCCGCAACTGCTGCGTTTCGCTCGATGGCTCTACTCTCCGGACGTATTTCAGCTCCCAAGCCTTGGCACAATAGACGAATTCCGCCAGTTCGGTGGCCGCAATCAACTTGCGGGACATACGTATCCTCGCTCACAGGATCAGAGCACGGTTCGGGATTTCAGACAAATGTCCGATGTTGCGCACGTCTGTCGGCGTCAGCGTGCCTTTCGCAGCTCGAGAAGCCGCCTCATGCATTTGGAACAGTTTGCCGCGTGATCGATCCGCGGATCGGATAGGGCAATACGCTTGGACCTACGGGCAAGATTCTGAAGGAAGACCTCATCTGGGCAAGGTCCCGTTGGTGTCGTTTCGCCGGCGAGGACTCGCCGCTGATGCTGCTGTGTAATCCACGCCTCAATGCGGTCTTCAGCAAGGGAAATCTGGCGCCTACTCATTCGCATCTCAGGTAATCTCCATCTCCGATTATCTTGGAATCTCTCACAGCATATGGTCGTTGATCCTCTACGCTGCGTTGAGCATTGCCAACGCTGTTTCGAACTGAGGATCACGACCCTCAAGCGCCGCCTCATACGACCAGTCGACAGGAACGTCCGGCGTGATTCCTTTGCCCTCGATCCGGTCTCCGTTCCAGCTCATGTAGGCGGCTACTGGAAGCACCAGCGTGTATCCGTTGCCAATCTTGACTCCGGAACGGGACACAAGCCGGCCCGCGGTTTTGGACCCGACGATGGTTGCCAACCGGTTCTCTTGCGCAAACTGCGCCAGCATCTCAGCGGCACCCGTCGAGTGCTCGTTCACCAGAACTGCGACGCGCCCATGATAGGGGCGCCTACCAAATCCCTCGGTCACAAGCGCAATCGATCTCTTGTTGGCGAATTTCAGCGCCAAAGGCAGGAGCTGGAATTTAAACCGGGGAATGTGGCCAAAGCGGGGCAGTTTTTCCTTATCGTATCCATGTTCGGCCATGGGACGATCAAGGCTGAAACCGATCGGGATTTTATCGGGCGTCAGATAGCTCATGACGCGAAGGCCGCCGATACCGCCGCCCGGATTCCCGCGCAGATCGATCAGCAGACGGCTTGCGTCGTGGAGGATCCCATCGAAGGCCGCAGAAACCTCATTGGCAAACTCGATCCCGACGTAACCGGGAAACAAACTGACCTTGAGGTTTGCGACGGATTTGTTGAGGAGCGACGCTGCCACGCTCTTCGGTTCCGAATAAGGATTTGATCTGTACTTCGGTTTCTGGGTAGTCAAATCGATATGGAGGGAATGCTTGTCGCCGGCACGCGAAATCACCATCTCCGTTCTCTGCCCCATTTCAAACGCGGGCGAGACGGGTGGTTCCACCTCACGAGACCCAATGGCGATTAGAAGGTCCGCTGGTTTGACGCCCGCACGATCCGCAACCCCTCCGGGCAAGACATCCTGAAACGCCCAACGCAGGCCATCGGAGTCGGTGTACACCGCACGAAAGCTGACGTTGATGCTGCTGCGTGGAGTAACCGCAGTGTGCGGTCCGAGAATGCCAAGTCCGCTCGATCCGAGTTCGTCGAGCATATCCGCTACCGCAGCCTCGAATGCAGAATCCGAATCTGAATTGAGAATCTGTTGCCGGTGTTGCGCGACGATTTCCTTCCAGTTCCTGCCGTTGAAGTGCGGGTCATAGAATCTCGTTTGGACAGATTCATCGATGTGCTGGAGCAATTGCTCCCGTTCCGATCGCGTCAATGCCATGAGACATCCTCTCGATGGTCAGATCGTGCCGTTTGGGTCGCCGACCAGCTGGAAACTGGCCCAGTAGTAGGGTTGGAGTCCTTCCTTGATCAATTGACTTTGAGCTTCGCGAAGCGCCTGGCCCTTGGGTTCGCCTTTACTGAGACGTGAATAAAACGCAGCCATGAGATGCTCCGTGGAGTGGTCTTCAAGTTCCCACAGTGTGGACACGACTGTCTCGGCGCCGGCTTCAATGAATGCGTTTACGATGTTGTCCACACCATCCTCGCCGACTGGCCCGACGCCGGTGTCGCATGCGGACAGCGTGACCAGCCCGGCATTCAGACGAAGCTTCTCTATCTCGCGGACCTGCAACATTCCGTCATCCGGTTCCTTCTTTTCCGGTGCGAAGATGAGCGCGGAGCGGTCGGGGTACTCCGTGTCCACATAGCCGTGGAGAGCAAGATGCACCACGTTGTATTGAGGCAAGGGGAGTTCCGTGAATCGAGTTTTCGTTGCATCGGCCCCCAGGAGAATCGTGCTGGGCCGAGGCAGATCGCCAGCAATGGTTTCAACCTCTTTCTTGCTTTCCGGAAGTGGCTGGAGATTTGCTTCACTGGGCCCGGAAGAAGCGCGGAGGAATGACCCTTCGGCCTTTGTTTCCTTCACCCACGCTGCCACGCCAAGATACGGGAGCGGCGGGTCGAGTTCTTTCTGCTGTCTACTTCGCAGGATCGAGAACACGGTGGACGACGGGCATGTCGCAATTGTGTGGGTTTCTACCGCGGGAGCGCCATGCATTGGGATCGCTCCAAAAGGCAGGAGATGCAAATCCCCGTCGGGAATCAGAATTAGTGTTGAGTGATTCTGGAACTCCGTGATCGGCCCGAAAAGTTCCCTGAACAACGAATCACCCAGAACAACGTTGACGTGTTGCTGGAGAACAGATGTCCGATACGCGTTTGCATCGGCCTCGATCATCTCCCGGCTGGCGAGTTCGTAGGCGCGAGCAGTGCTATGTGTTACCGCGAGCGCATAGGAGTGAGGAGCAGCGAGCACGTATTCGACAAGCAATTCTCTGTCGCCAAGCAGGGATTCGAGTTGCTTCAGTGGAACCGGATGCTCGATCGCCTCCGATGCAAGGGAATGCTGCTCGAGCGTCAGTTCGGTCCGATAAACCTGATCGGTTAGTTCCTGCCGCTGCGCCTGATCTTGAGCGTTGAGCAGTGCGATGTTTAGCTCTGTCAGATGTTTCTCGGCGGGGGTCGGCGCGTGCGGAGGGGAGTAGACGTGGTGCTCGAGAGCCTGGGCCTCAACCCGTCCGCGGGCTTCTTCGAGAACGTGAAGGGCCGCATCGTATTTGTGCTGATTGCACATCGAGACGAAGTACCCGGCATAGACTTCGCCCATTTCCGTAAGCAGTAAGCGCTCGACGTTGGGAGTGGGAACATTTTGAAGCAGCGAATCGATGATGGTCGCACTCTCTCGGTAGAGCGCATCGGCCTGATTTGGCTGACCGAGCTTTCCGAGAATACGAGCCTTGATCGCCAGATTGCGTGGAACAAAATACAACTCATCGGGAATGCGTTTATTGGCGGTGATAGCCTCATCGACAGCTGAGAGTGCCTGCTGGAGTTCGTTCTGGTTTTCGTATGCCTCTGCAAGTTCACCTCCAACCTGTGTGATGCCGCGCCAGTAGCCGAGCTGCTTCGCATCGGAAAGAGCCTGGTTGAAATCGGCGATCGCATTGTTCCATTGGCCGAGATCCTCATACACGCTGGCTCTCGACGTGAGGATTTGGTAGTAGTGCCCCTTGAGCGTAGGACTCGGGATCTCCGCGAGCGCCTGGCTTGCGAGGTTGAGAGCATCCTGATAGCGGTGAAGGCCCCGAAGCGCATCGATTTTGGACGAAACCGCCACAGCGGGGAACGCCACCGCCGGATTGGACTTTGCGGTATTGATTGCCTCATTGAGCGCAATCAGCGCTTCATCGTAGCGATGAAGTTCGACGAGACCGGCGCCATAGAGGCTCGCATACCGCACATGGGCGGCGGTGTCGCGGAAAACTCTCGACACTCCCCAGGCGGCGAGGACATCACGCTTGGCCGTGGTAGTATCGCCCGCGAGGAATGCGGCAATCCCTTGCTCGCCGAGCGCGCGCGAGGCAAGAAGCAGATGCCCCTGCCGGGTAGCCAGATTGGCTACTTGCTTCCACGTCTGCCGGGCCATCCTGGCGTCATAGTTATTCTCGATCGTCCCGCGGACGAGTAGGATACGAAGCCGCGTCTCAGCATTGGCTGCTTCTGGTCGGCTGAGGTCCTGAGTGAGGGCGTAGATCGTGTCGGCAAGACTTGTGGACTCGGCGCCGCCAGGAATTTGACTGACCTGCGCATAAAGCGCTTTGGGTCTATTCCCTTGAGCCTCGAATTTGATTTCTGCTTGCCGGTAGAGGGGCACGGCCGAAAACCAGTTGCCGTTCCACGACAACTCATCGGCACGGCGCAGAAGAGCGCTGGCACTGTCAGATGCAACCCGCCGCCGAATACGGTAACCGACGAATACGACGAGCAGTATGATCGCGACCGCACACGTGACAATAACGGCGACGGACTGGGTGCGTTTGGGGGAAAAGCGCATCGCAATCCTCGCTGGGCCGGTCGAACTGGTTGAGAACAATATAGCCGCAATCGGTTCTCAAGCTCAACCCTCTGTATCCGTTGCCTAGGAGCCTCCAGATTTTGCTGTGGTGTCAATATCGCCGAAGGACGCGGATTCTGATCCAGAATCATCAACGAGCCACGGATCTGCGCTGGCCTTCTGGTAAGCCACATTGAGCAATGGCCTCAATGCAAGCAGGCACGCAACGCGGTAGACTATTCCTCTTAGCTCATCCAGCTCTTGTAATGTAAGGGCACCGCCATTCCTGCGATTCGCCTGTCGGTAACCGAGCCACTTTTTCAAAACTGGGTAGCCTCCCAATTCGTACCTCCAGATTTCCTCGGGTACATTGCTGACGAACACTTCCTTATTCAGATAGAGATCGCCTGTAATTTCCCCCCACTCTGCGCGATTGGCTTCCGGCTCTTTGACCGTGCGGACGTCCCAACGGCCGGTCGCTGCGCCGTAATAGCTATATTCAACGAGCAGCTCTGACTGTTTTACGTTCCCACCGCCGACGCGTTGTACGACCGCGAGCGTCTTTGCGTCTTTGCCGAGCACAGTTTTCAGGGTGGAGCCGGGATCGGCGAGGGGATCCAACAACCGCACCACCTGGTCCCCCAATTTCACAGTAGCGTCGAACTCAGTTTTGTCCTTGTTTATTGGGATATGCGGCCAATCTACCGCCAATGAATCTTTGTGATCTGCTTCATACTGCGGAGCATGCGCAATGGCGGTGCAGTAACGGAAGAGTGCGCGAACCAGTCGCTTCGCATCCGTGCCGCGAAGTTCGCCCTTGAGCTTCCATCCTGCGCGCAGAGTCGACCAAACAGCTTCGCTGAGGTTTGCCTTGCGTATCAGATCTTCGGAGGCAGCTTCAAACAGACCTCCGATTCCGGGGTCCGGATTTACCTCCGCAGGGAACCCCACAGATCCCCAGTCATGTAAATGCAGATCGAATAGCCCGGGTAGGACCAAGGGCCGGCTCTCTGAGACGCGTCGTGGCTGAGGCGTACCGATCAGGAACTCGTTCTCCGATTGATGATCGCCAAGTTCGGGACGAGGCCTGTTGAGGAGCTTCGCCTCGCGCTCGTAATAGATCCAACGTGAATCTAGCGGGAAGAGCACGTACGGATTTATCTTCTTCTTATCGAACGCACTGATCTTCTGGAGCCGGTCACGGGTCTGTTTTGGGTCGTAGTCTGCATATGTTTCGCATAGATTTGGATAACGCTTCTGGAGTTCACTAAAGCTAAGTGCGGAAAAATAATCTCGCAACCGAGCTTCCAGAGCAGAGCGGTCAATATCGATAACGCTACCGTCGATACCTCGATTGGGGTTAACACCCTGGAACCATTTCGGAAACAAATCGTCTAACGCTGGCCAATCCTCAAACCCGATTTTCCCGGCAGGCGCGAATCTCCATCCGTTCTTTTCGGTCGGTGGAAACTCCACGTAATCTCGTGGTCCTTCGGGTACAGCGGCGGCTTCCTGGCGCTGCTCTTTTGTCCATGATTCCATCTCAAGTGACGCGAGGAGTGCCGAGCGCTTCTTCTCCGCTCGTCCCCAAAAGTCTCTAAGGTAGACGCGGGCTGGTTGTTTGCCCGGAGCGCCTCGCTTAAGCAGCGTCGAAACGCATGTTCCCACTTTAATGCCGGGACCGATCTCATCGGTATTGAAAATCGTTTCACATGATTGACCCCAAGGTGTGCGCTCACTCGCGATCCGGTTTCCGTGCAGATTATCGACCCAGATCGCATCAAAGTCTGCCAGGAGGGACTCCCGCATGATGGGATGCGATCGGCCGACGAGATAAGAACTGTTCGAGATGAAGCTGACGATGCCGAATTCGGCCTTTTCGCCGATTCGAATATTCGCGAGCCTGAAGAAGCGAATGTAGAGATCATCGAGAAGATGCTTACGCACGCCCCAACGCGAATAAAGTAGGCTTTGGCCTACCTGTTTGCCGCCCTTGCGCATGATGCCCTTGTAATGATCGGCAAGGTCAGCTTCCTCCTCAAGCGGCACTCCAGCAAAGCGGTTATAGGGCGGATTTCCGAGAACTACGATCACCTTCGCTTCGCGCTTTACATCGCTGGCGGCGTCGTGTTCGTCCTGCAATTCAGGAAAATTGAGCTTGAGCTGATCCGGGCCTTGCCAGCCGGTCAGAGCGTTTGTCAGGAAGACCGCGGGTCGGTGGTCCTCGTCGGGAGTGGCGTTCAATCGCGCAAGCAAAAGGTAGAGCTGCAACTGTGCGACGACAAAAGGCGCCGTCAGAATCTCGAATCCCATAAAGCGACGGCATGCGGCATCAAGAAGCCTTGCCGGTACAGTGGCGCCCGCGCCCTCGCTCTCCAGTTGCTCGGCCATGTAGCGTAACACCTCAAGAAGATATGTACCGGTGCCACACGCCGGATCGAGAACAATAACCTTTTCGTCGGCGAATCCGCGGCTGCAGCCAAGTTCATCGCGAAGTAACCGGTCGATTTTGCCGACCTGGTATCGAATTATGGGCGTGGGCGTGTACCAAACGCCAAGTTCCTTGCGCAGGGCGGGGTCGAATGAATTGAGGAATGGTTCGTAGAAATACATGATCGCTGTAGTCGCTGATTCTTCATCGTGCTTCAGTGTTGGGACGCGGAAACGTTTGAAGAATAGTTGTTCGTCCACCCGCGCCAACGTTTCCGCAGCGATATCGAGGTGCTTTGCGAGCCGCAATTCTTTGATTCGCGACGGATGGCGGAATTCATAGAACAAGCTGGCAAGGAACGGTATCTTGAGATAGTCAGCGAGATCCTCCCACCGAAACGGCTTGCTCCGATCACCCTGCCACCAGAGTGCCCATCCTGCGAACAAGCCGTAGAATGCGGTTTGAATAAGCGACGATCGAAAGAATTCCTCGCCTTCAGGCCCAACGAATGTCACTCCCAGCGCTTTGCCAAAATCGTCGAGTAAACCCTGCACGGCGTTCGTGAATTTCTCTGGCAGGTCCGCTTTCGCGCGCCTAGCTTGACGTGCCATGATGCGCGCGAGCGACTCAGGCTCCGCTATCGGTGCGAACCGGGTGACGGCCGTCTCGATCAATTCTGCGAAAGCCTCAAGCGCGACGTTGTCGATCGGCTTGCGCTGCTTCAAGGCGGACACTGAGGGCCAGAGTTCAACCACCTGTTCGATTCGGCGAGCCTCGGGTGGGACCGGGCCATCGCTTTTCCACTTTCTGCTGACAGTCACAAGAGCGAAAGCTCTCACGTTGGAGATCACAACCGCGCGGGTTGCGGCCAAGTATCGCCCGATTTGGTCCTTGTTCTCGGTGGAGATGGCAAGCTGATCGAGTTCCGTGGTTGGCAGTTTGACCTCGCCACAAACTACAAGGAATTCACCATCGGCATCATAAAGAGCCACATCCGGGAGATTAACGCCGCCTCCGGATTTCTGTTCGCTAGTATTGATGCGGACATCAAATGGGAGGTCTTCCACCGAAAGACCGGCGGCGATTAGGGATCGAACGGCGGGGTAATAGGTGGCTTCGGTTGTCGACCCCGAGTTTGCCAAATCGGTGACATCCTGGGTGTATGACTTCGCCGCTTTTGCGAGCCTCGATACTACAGCTTTATCTGCCATGGGATCCTTGGAACCGTTTGCTTCGGCTGTTAAACATCAAAGTCAAGCGCCTCGATAGCCGTATCGAATTCTACGACAAACGCTATTGCCACACGTGGTTCCGAACCGCAGCCCACGTACACAACGGCGAGGCTCATCATACGTACGGCCGACTGCGACCGCGTTCAAAAGAACGCTAGCAGCAGGTGGTGGATGGCGATTTGGCTGAGATTCTTATGCGATCGGTCGTGGCAAGACGTCATGACCTCATCTAGTCCATCCCCGGACCATCCAGCTGAAATCCATTGAGGCGGTGGCGAACAAACGCGGAGAGGAATCAGCCGCAGATTCAGTCCGACATCCAGTCGTGACAACCACACGGTACAAGTATCCGATTGCACATAGCCAAGCATTCCTGCAGAAGGCCACTCTGCAGCATATGTGCCATCCACGAACATCGAAAGGCCACCCGAACCGAAGTACTCGTTGACGGAATCCGAGCGATAGAGCCGCTTGGCCTCGATGTGGAAGCGCGGACGAGGGCCTCGGCTTACCAGAACAAACTCGAAATCAATTCGAGGTCTCTTCTTCCCGAATCGGCCGGGGACGTTCTGCGGTGGATCGTCTTTGATCTCAAGATATTCCATCCACGCTTCCGCCTGATCGCTCTCGATCAAATCTTGAGCTTCCCGGATGAGTTCGCCCGTTATGTGCGGCTCCTCGGCGCCACGCAACAAAGCTGCAGCAAGGCGAGCGTGTGCACGCACAAGCAAAGACATGCAATTGCGTGAGAACACCGCTCGATAAAATGCCTGCTGTTCTGGAGAGCCAACGAGCATCAGCGAGCAGCCTCCAAAACAGCGGGAGGCTCTGTTCGGAGCGAGTCGGCTATGATCTCACCGGCATCTCGAATCGCCTGTGTTTGCGTCCAGTGAAGGTGCTGTAAAGGTTTGAGGATGTAGGTTCGCGGACCATCGTAGACACGAAGGTTGCGATCGAAGTAAAGCCATTGATCGCGCTGTTCAAAGAGCATCGACCTTGTTCGCTCCAAGTTTTTCGCGGCCTCTGAAGATGCCTCAATGATCCGGACAGGTTGCTGCACTGAATCCGCGGAGACAATATTCACGCTGACTAAGCCAGAACCGCCACCAAACATGATGTCGATCTGGTGCCTCTTGCCAGTTGCTTGTGAAACAAACCCGTCGAGTTCCTTCCGAAGCATCGTTGCATACTGCTCAAACTCTCCAAGAACCGGGCGTCCAATTGCAGAGAGTCCCGTCTTTCCCCGAGTTAGGCCAAACCGCACATGCACCAGATCATGAACCGCAGCACGTGCCCGGCTGGACAGCCTCAAGCTATCCGCCGTCAAATCGTTGAGTGCCCTCACCAAATCAGGGTTGTTGAAATCATCTTGCGTCGCACATTCGCTCAATATCCTGTTGTAGAGCCTCTCCCATTTCTCCAGATCACCATCTGCATTGAATGGAAGAGGCAATGCTCTGAGAGCCTTGAGCGTATTGATCGATTTCTGGATACCTGCTTGCGTCGTTGTCAGAAACTGATGATAGGCAACGAAGTCCGAATTCAGGTATAGAGCAATGGCCTTCAGAAGCTTACGGTCGTTCTTCGGCGAGATAATGCCGATCTGCCTCGCAGGGACGACGAGAAAATCCTCCGAGTAAACCGCAAAGTTCCTTGAGGCGCCGACGACTACGTGAGGTGGTTCGTTTACTCGCATTGGCTCCTTGAAGCCGCCGCGCAAACGAACGTAGGTCTCTTTTGCTCTAATTCGTATGCAGGCCTCGGCAGGAAAACGGTGCAAGTACCTGCGATTTTTCAAAAGGTTTACGTCAACCGTGAGTGCTTCACTCAATTCCGGATGCTGCTCGGTCTTCTCAGCATCGCTCTCTTCTTCTGATCGCAACTCGAGGCCTTGAGAGATAAATAGCGCCTGGCCCTTCTCGAAATCACCTATGGATCGAAAGCGCTTGCTCACATTGACGATTATTTTTCGGTCAATTACAGAGCCCCACATCGCAATCTTCCACGAGATCGGATCTCCACCGGCAACGTGGCGGTACTCGATTTCGCGAAGATCGCTGGCATTTACCACAAGATTCCAGATCTCTTTTCTGCTGCGGTTTCCCCCTGCGCGGCTAGCTGGCTGATTTGCGATGAGCGGCGAGTAGATTTCAATTGTGGATGTTCCATTTTCCTCAGCGTCAGAGGCTACGCCTTCGAGCGAGTAAAAAAATGCAGCGGCGGGCAAGGTAGCGCGTCCGCCGAACAGAACATCGGCGAGGTTCGCGAAATTCGCCACCGACCAGAGATGAAGCTGACTAAGGAATTCCTTTCGGAACGACGTCGACTCATATTTAAAGAGAGTCATAGCCGGCATCAACAGCGCTACGACCCCATTGGGCGCAAGTAAGTCTGATGCTCTCCAAGCAAATGCTTCAGCGAGTTGATTCCCGCCGACCGGACGCTTCTTATGTACCTTCTGGATCCACTTCCAGGCCAGTTCATCAGCGAAGTCAAGCTTCTTCGGCTTCAGATCCTTCCACGGAGGATTCCCGACTATCCAATCGAACGGAGCGGCGAGCCCCTCCTTGTACCAGGATGAATTATCGTCAAAAGCGTTTGCCCGGAAAATGTTCCGATCACGCAATGACGGCAATGTGAAGCGAGTTTCGGTAAGATCGGGTGGGTTAATATACTCCAACAGAGTGAGCGCGAGGCTCAGTTCCGCAATTTGACATGCGTCTTCGTCGATATCAACTCCGAATATGTGCGCCGTGAGCAGCTTCCCTAATTCTGCCGGCCGCAATCGGCGTCCGAGTTCCCGGCGGCGTCTTTCAATCAGCTTCCGAAAACACTGAACCAGAAACGCGCCCGAACCACATGACGGGTCAAGAACGCGCATTCCCTGTAGAAGCGGCTTGCGCGTATCGAGCTTGTCGAGCATGAAATTCACAAGGGGGACAGGGGTGTAATACGCGCGGCGAGCCTCTCCTTCTGACTCACCATCCTGATTGAGCGTCTCGTGGAGGAACTGCTCGTAAATCACCGAAAGAGTCTCAATTGGAATAAACGAAAAATCGTAGATGTCGAATAATGGGAGCTGACCTGATTGCGATTGTTCTCCCATAAAGACTGACGCCACCTTGCGTAAATTATCTGCACCAAATTCGCGAATCTTAGAAGCGGAAAGCGGAAACACCGCACCGTTCAACCATTCATCCAAGTGGCGGACAAGTTCAATGAAAGTGTTCAATCGCGCAGAATGGCTAAAGATACTGGAGGGATCGATGTTCCATTCTCCGAGCCGATTGTCGGACAGAATTTTCCGCTCCCGCAGATAGTGAAGGTAGACAAACTTCCCGATCATGGCGTGCGCGAGTTTGCGATCTTGGATTCCGCCGTCACCTCGCAGCCAAATGTCTAGGTCACGCAGATTAGCCAGAAGCTGCCAGTCGACCCGCTTGTCAGGCGTCACGGCACGTCCCATCTCTTTCCAGACATTGCCCGAGTTAATTGAATCTGCGTGAAGCGCGCTCAAACTATTGATAGCTTCATTGAATTCCTCGAATACAGCCAGTGCGCCTTGAAGTGGATCGGTGCCGTAGTCCCGTCGATATTCAAATCCAGGATAGAGGCGAATCGTACTGTGGCTCACAACCAGGAGAAATGGTACGGAGTTTTGATTCCATACTTTTCGGTGAATTTCGCGAGCCTCCGCTTCGGAACCCGCTTCGCACACGTAGACAACTGGAACATTGGATCGGGATCTATCAAACGCCGTCGCGTTGAGCAGATACACACCCTGAAGGTGGCACTCAGCTCGTGCTTTTCTAAAAATATGGCCGAAGTCGCGATCTGCCTCCAGCGATTCACCCGTCACGAAGTTGGGCGAATCACTGTAGCCGAGGGATTTTATGATGCTGCTTAATTCCATAGGAATTCTCATCTCTCAGCTTGCGCGCTCATGATCGTACCACCTCATCTGCAGACGCCCATTCGGTGCGGATAGCGCTGTTTGTTTTCTGCCCAAGAATCGCTCAGTAGTCTGGATGCTGGCGTGATCAAGCAGAAGTTGGATCTGCTCCAGTTCGCCTCCTCCATTGCGACAGAGCTGTGCACAAGTACGCCGCAGATCTCGCGGCTTGACTTCAATGCCGACGAGCTTTCCGTATTCTGATACCAGCGGCAGGATACTGTGAGGGGAGATTGGCCGGTCGGCAATGTTTCCCGATCGATCAACGGCGCGAAATACCGCTCCGTTTCGGATCTGACTGATCTCAATCCACGCGTCGAGCGCTTTCTTGGCCCAGTGAGGTATCAGCACAGTTCGGACATTGCCGCGACTGCCCACTACATTGGTTAGAACCCAGTCACTTCCTTGTCTCTGAATCTCGTTGAATTGTATTTTCACTGCCTCGCCACTCCTCAACGCACAACCCAACAAGAGTGCGAGTAGAGCGCGGTCTCGCGCACCTTTGGCGCCCGAGGCATATGGTGCGTTGATTAGAGCTTCAGCCTGCGTTGTAGTAAGGAACCGCCCGCTTTCGGGGATCCTTTTTGAAAAGCCGGAGATCCGGAGAATGTCTCTCGCTATTGAGAGGTGCATCGTGCCTGCATCAGCTGCGTGGCTGACAAGTTTCTTAATGGCTGATAGGCGTTGGTTGGCTGTCGCTTCCGAATATCCCGAATGAGTCAAAACACTGATGTAAGCCTCAACCAGCGACCTCTCTAGCGGAAGATTGCCACCCTTGCGCTGCCACCAGTTGAGGAACTGCTCCATTGCCGTTTTGTACATCACGCGGGTGCGTGGATTCGCCAAGCTCGTAAGGACCTCATTACATTGAGCTTCAAACGCGCTGGCATTGAAGTGATGAACCATGGCTTTGCACTACAAGTATTGCATAATAGGGATTATAAAGGGCGAAGAAAAAGCGGTAATCTTAGGGTGTGCAAATGAACTCGAGCTGCGCTGTCGGCAAGCTGGATCGAAACACATGGTATTTGAATGTCATTTAGACGAGTTTTACGTGTGAAATTGACGTATATTCTGTCTTGCCGGAGCTACCATGGCAACCTTTCACGCGTCTCGACCTGATCTCGCAGCCCATCGGGAAGCGCTTCGCCTCCCCATCCCGGAGATCGTCAAGCAGCTCGTCAGCCTTATCGGCCGCAAGCTCACCGCCTACGTAGGCGGTGTCCGGGATGTGCGCGCCGTCGATCGGTGGATGAACGGAAGTGAGCTTTACGGCGATGCCGAACAGCGTTTGCGGTTCGCCTTCCAACTGGTCCGGATGCTCGCCGAAAGAGAAGACCCCACGGTGATCCAATCCTGGCTGACCGGCCTGAACCCTGAACTCGGTGACCGCGTCCCGCTGCGGCTCATGAGGGAAAACGATTTGGAGACCGTGGCGCCGGAGATCATGGGAGCTGCGCGAGCCTTCCTCGTCGGCGGTTAGGAGCAAATTGAATTGATCTTGAATCGAGTCGGCCTTCGGAGCCGCTTTTCCGTGTCGGCAGAGATCGCGACGCATCGGCGATTCCTGATTGGGCCATCCTTATATATGGCGTCTTCGGCGGTCTCGTGCTGAATTTGCTTATTTTGCCTACATGTGCGACAATATAAGCAATATTGGCAGGAGGTGTTTCTAATGCCAAGAGTACCTCAAACAGCAAAGGCTTCGACTCAGGCATTTGTGCTGGATGTAGCAGTCCCTGAGGGTACCGACCCAGCTCTTCTTCCCTCGCTTCGCCGCGGGATCGAGCAGGCTGTGAGGTTGATGGTGTCTTCCGGAGAAGTGGCTGTCATCCAGCAAGCCGACGAACTCGCCGGACTCCTGACCGGTTTGATAAAGCCCGAAGTCGGCCTGGTAGAGGAGCGACTCCATCGACTTCAGACCATCCGGGAGATCTTCAATGAAGAAGAATGGCTTACAGCGGAGATGCTGAACAGCCTGCAGCCGAATCCCCCATCGAACAAATCGCTCCCTGCAAGTGATTGGAAACGGCGCGGGAGGATTTTCAGCGTCACCTTTGGTGGCAAGGAGTATTTTCCGCGCTATGAGTTCGATGCGGCGTATCAGCCGCTGCCGGTGATCCGCGAACTCGTTGCGGCCTTCGGCACAGTAGCTGACACTTGGAAGATCGCCTCATGGTTCCACTATCCCAATGGCTGGATCGCGGAACCGGGACCAGAGGGCAAAGGCGTTAAGCCGGTGGCTCCGAAGGACGCCCTCGACCGTCGTGATGATCTGATGAGGGCACTCGCAAAGCGTAAAGGGAGCTACGTTGCGTGAGCTGCGGAATTCCCAGACCGGGTCCGTCTGAGCCATTCACTCTCGTGCCTGTCACGAGAGCGGAGGTTCCGGTCTGGTTTCACGTCTACTGCAACAAGAATCACCCGACCACAGCGGAGACTTTCTCTAAGGGATGGGGAGACACACGATTCGCACCCATCTCTACAGAGCGCGGAACGCCAGTCCACACCTACTATGCAGCGAGCAGGCCCGAGTGCGCATTCATGGAATCTGTCCTCCACGAGATTCCGCTCTCACCGCCGGGCCATTTCGACGTCTCCGAGCTTCAGTTCTATCACCTGGCTCAGGTTCAACTTCCCGATTCCCTTGATTGTGCCAGCTTTCATACCCCTTACCTTCCCGCGCTCGGCCTCACGCGGACCGAATTGATCGACAGCCTTCCGGCCTGCTATGGGGAAACAAGACCTTGGGCAGAGGCAGTCTACCGGCAGCAGCCCGGCGCCAAAGGAATTGCGTATGGCTCGCGGCGGGATGACGCCGCGCGATGCCTGATGCTCTTTGGGCAACGCTTACCCGACCCTCCACTTGCCGTACTCCAGAGTGAGCCGTTGGCAGTGTCTCCTCGAAGAGAAGAAGTGCTTACGCTTATCCGCCGATTGAAGATACGCGAGATTTAGCAGTTCGCTCCGGATGAGGGTCCAACCCCAAATGCGGTTCAGATCCACCCAACAAGCGGACGCCGGTGGTCCAAGACATCAATCGGAGGTTTCCGGGCTCGGGCAAACGTGCACCATCAGAACATACAGCGGTTTGCCAATCGAGTCGGGTAGATGAGGTGCGAATTCAGATTCAAAGCCGCAGTTCAGGCAACAGAGAGCGTGCCGCGATTCCGAGTATTCCTTACGGATCACATCTATGGGCAGTTTGTCATCCTCAATAAACCGCATGCGCGAACCCTTCTGAGTATCCCGTGCAACGCGATCAGTTGTTTCTTCGTTTCTTCTGGAGCCAACATTTGAAGGGGCGGGAGCGAATCCTTATACTCGCGAATGATTCAGATCAGCCGCGTCAAGTGGATTTAGCAACGGCCAGGACAGGTTTGGAGAATTGCTCGATCTTCACTCCGGTTCTTCCATCCTCGGCCCCGGAGATCAAGGGCCCTTCAAGCAGCAAGCTGGATTTTATGATCGAACCCGGCGCGACAGTCGACGCTGTGCAATAGACCTCACGTTGTATCTGGAGCCCCTCCTGAGCAAGTGGACAGAATACCGAGAGAGACTCATCATCTGAGTACGGTGTGTCCGCAGAACGCTCATCGCACTAATTTATCTCAGACGCGACAATTACAGTCGATGAAACATTGGTTAGTCTGTTAGTCTTCCCCCCCTCGTGCAAATGATGCCTTGGTCTAATAGACCCGCCTCAGTGCGGTTGGTATTGTGTGTGCATAGGTTCGCGTGGCGGATGACAACCGCACGTCCTGAAGCCAGCGCTTGTCGCTCCCAAGTAATCCGTCTCAGCAACAAACGTCAGTAGTAGGTTGGACAAGCGAAGAGAAGAAATGAATTGTGAATGGTTGATCGGCCGGTGAGGAACACAGCTAACGGTTGAAGAAACTATTGGCGCGAGCGGATGAGGGAAATGTGGTTGGTATGAGATTCTTAACGCGATTCATGGTAGTGGTCGTGATATTCGTAGCAGGTGCCTCGTGCATGGCAGGCGCCGCAGGGGCCCAAGAGGCCGGGGTTACTTACATTTCGCCAGCCGAATCCGGGCAAAAGAAAGGTTCCGCACCTGGCATGCAGGTGAAGTTAATCAGCAGCGGCGAAGGGCCTAAACAATACGCGGTTATTTTCAAGACAGGCGACGAGGCCTATTCCGGGCTCTTGGAGTTTGCCGAAAAATATCACGTGACCAGTGGACATTTCACCGCAATCGGAGCCCTCAGCAGCGTGGTTCTGGGGTGGTTCGACCCGCAAAAGAAGATGTATCGCGAGAACTCCATCCATGATCAGGTCGAGGTAGCGGCAATGATAGGCGACTTCGCCCTGTATGAAGGCAAGCCCACACTGCACACCCATATCGTGGTTGGACACCGCGACGGAACAGTTGAAGGCGGGCACGTGATCGAGGGAATTGTATGCCCTACTCTGGAGGTCTTTGTGACGGTCGATCCGGTTCTGCTACAGAGGAAATACAATCCAGCGACCGACCTCACGCTGATTGACCCCGGTGGTCAATGATGATAGGCCACAGATACCCTTTGCAGCTTTGAAACCAACCATACGTCGGTTCGACAATCATCTCAGACGCTGAAACAGGACTTAGAAAAACGCGGAATTTGAGGCACGGATTTGACCAAGAAGGAGGGGAAGACGGCGTGAGCATAATGCATGAGAAGATCGATCGAGACCGCCGCAGAATCATTAGCGTGACAGCACTCGGTCTTGCTGCCGCTAAAGTTGGGTTTGCCAGTTCGGGATCAGGGCATTCTGCGTTGCCCGACCCGCCGGATCTTAAACCAGAGGCGTATTTCCCCGGTTTCCAGGCAGAAACGGTCGAAACAACCGGGACTAGGATCCATGTTTTGCGGAGAGGTTCCGGTCCGCCGCTGCTACTGCTACACGGGTATCCCGAAACGCATCTCACATGGCGCAAAGTCGCGCCGGTGCTGGCGGAAAAATTCACTGTCATAGTGCCCGATCTCCGCGGTTACGGCGATTCCGGAAAACCTCAAGGTGGGGAGCGGCACGAGAACTATTCATTTCGCGCTATGGCGCAGGACCAAGTTGACGTGATGCGCCATTACGGTTACAACCGCTTCCTGGTCGCGGCTCATGATCGCGGCGCACGTTTGTCGCATCGCCTGTGTCTTGATCACCCCGAGAAGGTTGAAAAGGTGTGCCTTATGGACATTGCGCCGACACTCACAATGTATCAAGGAACCAACAAGGACTTTGCCACTAGATACATGTGGTGGTTCTTCTTGATTCAACCCTATCCGCTACCTGAGCATATGATCGGGCTGGACTCCAAGTTTTATTTGCTCCGGATCTTCGGGGAGTTGAATCAGACACCGGGAGCGATCGGGCCAGACGAGATGAACGAATACATACGGTCGTTTTCGGATGAAACGATCCATGCTACCTGCGAGGATTACCGCGCGGCTGCCAGCATTGACCTGGAAATGGACGATGCGGATGACAGAGCGGGTAGAAAAATTCAGTGTCCACTTCATGCTCTGTGGGGTGCAAAGGGAACAATCGGCCTGTTGTGGAACCCGCTCGATACCTGGCGGGACAAGTGCTCGGGACCCGTAACCGGCAAAGCGCTCGACTGCGGCCACTTTTTGCAAGAGGAGAGACCTCAGGACGTGATAAATGAATTTCTAAATTTCTTTAGCTGAGGTGTCCGCAGCTAGGACACACCCGGGTAATAAAGTGTCTTGAGACCAAGGTCGAGACTATTTCGAACTGGAGATCATCATGCTGCGGGATTTTATGAGCCTCGTCCTGGACGAAGGAGCATCTATGAATTTCAAAAGAATCGACGAATCGCCTAAAACTTTCATCCTTGTCTTTAAAGCTGGAGATGAACTCGCCGACGGGCTGCTGCAATTTGCCAAGGAGCAGAGGCTGACTGCCGCCAGCTTCAAGGCCGTCGGGGCACTCTCGTCGGTGCGATTGGGGTGGTTCAGCTGGGAAAGCAAACAGTATGAGCCGTCCGTGTCGCTCGATGAACAGGTTGAGCTTCTATCACTGATCGGTGACGTTGCAGTCAAGGACGGAGAGCCGGTGGTACACGCTCATGCGGTGATCGGAAAGAGAGACGGTACCGCACATGGTGGTCACTTGCTGAACGCGCGCATTCGACCGACATGCGAAGTTGTCTTGACCGAAAGCCCAGCACATCTTCAGAAGTTCGTCGACCCCGACTCCGGCCTGGCGTTGATCAAGCTCTAACGACGGTGAGATTCATTGGCTGAGCGAAGGTTCCGCCGACGAAGCGATCAGAAGCGAACGGATTGAGGCAGTGCAGATCGATGTTCGGCCAATTGTCGAGCTAATGGGACTCCTCGGGAAGGCAAAACGAACGGCGATTTATCCGAGAACCCACGCCGGAATCCGGCGATGTGGACAACAGGCGACAGGATCGCTAGCTCGGGGTCAAAGAGTACTCAACGAGACAGAGACACAAAAAAGCGGAGGGAAAGTCCGATGCTTATTGCTCACATACACGTACACGTCAAACCCGAATCGATCAAAGATTTCATCCAGGCGACGATTGAGAATGCACGCTCGAGTGTCCGGGAGCCCGGTATCGCGCGCTTCGATGTGGTGCAGCAGCAGGATGATGCGACGCGATTTGTGCTCTTCGAGATCTATCGTACGCCGGAAGCTGTTGATGAGCATCGAGGGACAGCGCATTACGCGAAGTGGCGCGATGCGGTCGAAGGCATGACGGCGGAGCCGCGCCAAAGAGTGCTGTACAATTCCGTCTTTCCCGAAAGTTGAACCATGCACTTCGGGTTTGCGAGCGCAACTCGCATGGTCTTTGGCAAGGGCGCATTCGCCAGCCTTCCTGAACTGGCTCGCGAATCGGCATTAGCCCGCTGGATTTTACCCGTGATCCGCTCTTAGAAGGTGTACTTAGCCGTCAGCTGGATCTGTCGCGGAGAAGAATCTCCACCCAGTTTTGAGCCAAAAATACTGGTCGGCGGTGACACGGTCCGCGTGATCAGTCCGAACTGGGCATTGCTGATATCGTTGATCGGCTGGTCGAAGTTCGGATGATTTAAAACATTAAAGAAATTAACGCCAAACACCAATTGCTGGTCTGCGCCCCACCAAACCCTCGTGCTCTTTAGAATGCTAAGGTCAGTGTTGAGGAAACTGGGACCGCGGAATTGATTTCGCCGTTGCACCCCAAAACCGCTGGTTGCCGGCGAGAAGTCCTCCGCGACGAGGCAGGCGTGGTTGGGGACAGAGCAACCCGGTTGTTCGCCGCCCAGATAATTGGCGAACATCTTGCCTCCATAGAATGTATTGGCAAGAGTTGCTGTTTCTGCGCTGTCGATCACAGTGAAAGGCAGACCGGTGCGATAGAAAAATGTCCCTGAAACAATCCAGCCAGTCCAAAGCGGCATCGGCCGGACGTGAACGATGGACCGCAGAGGAGGCTCCCATTCATAGCTCGCGCTGAACGCGTGCCGAACATCGGCGTCGTTGTTTCCGTAATTCGCATGCGGCTTTGAGGGATTCAGCGGATATTGGATGCTCGGGTCAGTGTCGCCACCCCAGGCTGAGAAGCCGTTATCAGAGACGTCATCAAGGGCGTGGCTATAAGTGTACGTAGCTAGTGCCTCGAAGCTGTGATTGAAGTTGTGACGAGCCGCGACGACCACACCGTGATAATTCGAGGTCCCGTCAGTTTGCAACTCCGTCACCGAAGAAAACCGCGCATCTGGAATCGCGCTGGGCAGCCCGACAAAACCGAGAGGCGCATACCCATTCATACTGGGATTGATAAAGACTTCATGAACCCCGTGATTGCCAACGTAGTTCGCGCTTAGTGTTGTCTTGCTCTCGAACGAGTGCTCAATCTCCAAGTTCCACTCCAGATAAGTCGGGTTATTTATCCTCTGTTGCGCCCCATAATAGGCCGGGGGAGAAAAACCCGAATCGGAAGCCTGTAAGGTCCCCAAGGTAGCACCGTTCGGAAAGCCGTTCAAGAATGTGACGTTGTCGTCCGAAGCCTCCGCAAAGACGTTGGCTGTGACATTGGGCGACAACGGGGCTCTTACGACCGTGAACCCGTTTACATTCGGCATATTTAATGCGAAACCCTGCAGAGAGCTCTGGGGTATAAAATCGCGGAAATTCCCGATGCCGCCCCGCAAAACAGTGGTGGCTTCCCCGAAAAGCAACCATGCAAACCCGAAGCGCGGTTCGATAGCGAGCGGGGTCAAGTCGTAAAGGTCCTGGTTAACCCCGGTCTCGATCGCCTGGTTGTAAGGAATCGCCGGGTCGTGATCAGCAAGTTCAAACGGCGCGCCAAGCCTCGCGAAGCAGTGGGTTCGGCAGGTAATGTTCGACTCCCGATCGAAACGCATTGAAGCCGTTAGCTTCAAATTTGGCGTGAAAGCCCAATCGTCTTCCGCATAGAAACCCAGATCGTAGGCCGCAAACGGCTGATGCAAGGCATTCGGAAAGGATTGGGTGTAGTTGGTCACGTTTCCGCTGTAGAAATCGTCCAGCGAAGCAGTTGCGGTTCCTGCGGTATTAGTTCCGTAGTAAAAGATATTCAGGTCGTCGCGCAGAAAATCTTCGCCAAACTTCAAAGTGTGTCTGCCGAAGTTGATCGACAAGTCGTCGACAAACTGGTATTGGGTGATGTGCCGTCCTGTAGGATCCGCTTGGTTTTGTCCCAGGCTGGTGAAGCTACCTCCGGAAAATTCAAGATCAGTTGGAAAGGCGTTGAGCGCCGCCGCATAGTTTGCTGGGCCGACCAAGATTCCTGACCACTGAAAGGCGCCGAGAAATTGATTCACTGCCCGGCTGAGGGTGTGCGTTTCATTCAGCTGTCCCTGCCACTCAGGTTGCGGGCTAATCTCATTGAAAACTGGCTTGATGGCGTTAGTTGAAGTCACCTCCACACCGTAGTCAGTGAATACGTGTAAAAAGATCTGGTCCTTTGGACTCATAATCTGATCGATCCGCCACGCAAGAAGCCACTCCCCAGTGAAGGTTTCAGGGATGGCCTGAAACTGCAAGGCACAAGGACCGCCCCGCGGCAATACGAAAATGCCGCATCCCCCATTGGGCAAGGTGTTCTCCGCGCGACCAATGCCAGGTGCATTGTTGTAGAGAGAGAATACTTGGTTGTAGAAGGGAATTGATCCGGGACTTACATTTTGCAGATTGGCCAGCGTAGCGGTCTCGAATTGGGGGCTGGGAACATTGACAGGCGTGGTGGTCGGCAGCACGATCCGCAATCCTTCATTGTCCACGAAGAAAAAGGAGCGATCGCGCCGAATCGGACCGCCGAGAGACGCCGCCCACTGATTCACGTTGTCGAAAGGACGCGACGTATTGCTGCGTCCATTGAAATAGTCGTTGGCATTCAAGCTTGCGCCATTCCATTCATAGATTGCATTTCCGTGAAACTGATTGCCGCCCGATTTGCTCACAAAGTTGACGTTCGAACCCACGAGCCGTCCGTAGTTTCCCGAATATCCGTTGTTGACCACCGTGACGCTCTGCATCTCGTTGGCACCGAGGCTGTCGTTCGTTGCTCCGGATTTGTTGTTGTCAACGTAGCTATTTAAGTAATCCATTCCATTGATCGTGAACATGTTTGAAAAGCCGGGCAGGCCGAAGACCGAGAAGTGTCCTCCCCCGTTCTGTGTGTTCATTACCGCACCAGGCGCGGTTTGCGCGATGTAGGTCAGATCCTGTCCTGGGTTCGGCAAAAGCGCGATCTGTCGTTCTTCGTAGTTTGTAGTAATGTCCGCGTTCTCGATCTGCAACGAATCGGTTCCCGACTTGACCTCCACGGTCGTCGTTGTACCCACCCGAACCTGCACGTTCGCCGTGGTCGACTGGCCCACACTTACGATCACTATCTCTTTCAGCGAGGTAAAACCTGTTGCGGCGACGATCAGGGTATACGTGCCGGGCGGAACATAGTCGAAGCGAAAGACGCCATTCTCGTTAGTCATTATAGAGAGGTTGAGTGATGTAGAGGGATTATGTAGGGTCACCATAGCGCCGCGCACTGGCGCATTATTCGGATCGAAAACAGTTCCGGTGACGTAGCCAGAGATGGTTGATTGCGCAGGCAAGTTCGGGGTCACAGTCAAGAGCACGACGAGAACTGTCCATCCCGCGAACTTCATTTTGTGCCTCTCATCGTGGGTCAAATGTGCCGCAGTTCGGCTGCAGGGTTGCCGACAGGAATCGTGCCAAGTGACCAAGGAGAATTTCTAACAGGTAGAATAATGTAGAGCGTTCGCGAAAAGGCGATCGGAGAGACAGCCGTGATTCCCCCGGCTCAACTGGCGTTTTCTTCGCACATCTGCCGGATGTTCCTGATCGGAGCCCTTATGGTGGGTTCTGCGCCGGTTTATGCTTTGAACCCGGACACTCCACTCTCACAGTATATTCACACCTCCTGGGGGAGTGATGTCGGCCTCCCTGCCGTGCGCCGCCTGGCCCAGACGCCGGACGGCTATCTATGGCTGGCGACCCGCGATGGCCTGAAGAGGTTCGACGGAGTCCGCTTTTCGACGTATCTGGCGGGACCTGCAACGGGTCTGGAGAGCAGCACGATGCAGGACCTGGTGGTGGGGCCAGATGGCTCGCTTTGGATTGCGACGCTCGGGGGAGGGGTCGCAAATTACAAGGGCGGGATTTTTCACTCGTATATCTATCGCAGTGGTCTTCCCTCCGAGGAAGTTGAATGCATGTATCGAGATGGGCAGGGTGTGCTTTGGGTGGGAACCCGTGACGGGAAGATTGCCCGTTTCGTTCGGGGCAACTTCCAAGAGGTGGCAATCGGCATTCCAAATGTTCCAATTACATCGTTTGCTGAAGACAAGGACCAATCACTCTGGATCGCAACTTTCGGAAATGGGGTGTTTCGCCTGGAAAAGGGGATACTCAAGTCTTTTTCGGTCAAGGACGGGCTTCCTGACGCCCGCGTATCAGGCCTGTACCGGGACCACTCCGGCACAATCTGGACAGCGGGCTGGAAAGGCATCAGTTTCTGGAATGGGAGGCGGTTCGTCCGCGATGCTGCCGTCGATGCGATTGTGCGCTATGCCACTACGTGCAAGGAGGATCGCGACGGAAACCTATGGATCGCTTCGTCATCCGGTCTAGTCCGCGCGCGTGATGGACGGATTCGCAAGATGGATCACCACACCGGACTCAGCGATGATTTCGTTTCGGATGTGTTTGAGGATCGCGAGGGGGACCTCTGGGTGGCCACCCGCTCTGGTCTGGATCGATTGAAAAACGGCCAGATTCGGACTTTCACTTCACGGGAAGGTCTGCCTCACGACACCGGCCCTATCATTGCCGACAGCGCCGGTGCAGTTTGGACTGTGTCCGGAAAACAGATCGTTCGGGTCGCTGCAAACAAGATCACCACCTGGCCCTTAGAACTGCCAAGGGGCAGCAGACCATTTACCATGCTCTCGCAATTCGATTCTCACTTTCTGATCGGCTTCGCTCGGGGAGGTGATTTCTGGGGTCCCCACGGAATCAGCTCGGCGCCATATCTAGCGGGTTTGAACGTTCGATGCATGCTGAAGGCGCGTGATGGGGAGATATGGATTGCGACTGCGGACCGGGGCCTCGTGCGCTGGGACCCTCGATCTCGATCGTTGTTGGACACGGGTGTCACCGACCGATTTATTGTCACACTTGCTGAAGACCAGACAGGAGCTATTTGGGCTGGTAGCTTCTCTGGCGGAGGTCTCTACCGCGTGGCAGGGAAGCAAATAGGGCATTTTGGCCGGCAAGAAGGACTTTTGTCGCCCAATATCTATGCGCTATTCGTAGACAGTAAGAATAAGCTTTGGATTGGTTCTGCGAACGGTTTGAGTTGGTTTGAGAATGGGCGGATCCTAACCGCAAACACAAGACAAGGATTGCAGTCCGATCTCGTTTGGGCGATCGTAGACGATGCATACGACCGACTCTGGTTCGCAGGCTACGGGGGAATAGAGACCATTGACAAAAAGAGCCTCACGGAATGGGCAGCAGGACGGATCGATGGACTGACTCCTCATGTTTACCGCAGGACTGATGGGTTGCAAGTCAGCACCGTAGACCGACCGTTCCCCAATGCCGTTCGATCCGCCGACGGGAATTTGTGGTTCTGCATCACGGACGGGATAGTGGAGATCATGCCGCCCGAGCCTGCCGTTTCGCTCGGGAGCAAATTCTCTGTCCTCGTTGAGGATGCAACCGTCGATGGAGTTTCACATTTCCAGCCAGATCGAATTGCAATTGCACCGGGCGCACGTTCTATCGAAATCCGGTATACGGCGCTTACTCTTTCTAGTCCAGAGACGGTTCGATTTCGCTATAGGCTTGAGGGACTTGACCGCGATTGGATTGACGCGGATGTCCGGCGCATCGCCTATTACAACAATCTCAAGCCCGGCGACTACACCTTTAGAGTAGAAGCGACGGCTGGGGACGAACACTGGCACCAATCTGCTCCACTTTCAGTGGAGCAGATTCCGTTCTTTTATCAGACCCAGTGGTTCCGTCTAGCGGCCGTCGGCGTGTTTTTTGCGCTCCTTTGGGGTTTATATCGTCTTCGTTTGCTGCAGCTGACACGGGAGTTCAACGCGAGGTTGGAAGAACGTGTCAGCGAACGCGCCCGTATAGCCCGTGAACTCCACGATTCCCTTTTGCAAGGGTTTCAGGGACTGCTGTTTCGCTTGCAAGCGGTGCACGACCTGATTCCCAAGCGGCCTAGCGCGGCCATTGAGGCACTCGATATTGCGCTGGATCGTGCAGACAAAGCCATTGCGGAAGGACGGGCAACCGTTTCGGAACTCCGAGGAACCATCGCGGACGACAAGGATATAGCGGAAGCATTGAATTCCTTTAGCGAGGAGTTATCCGCCGAGAGTGAGAACGGCTCTTCGTCCCGAGTATCCGTGTTAGTTCAAGGGACACCGCGAGAGCTTGATCCTCTGGTTCGAGATGAGATTCACAGGATCGCGCGTGAAGCCTTGCGAAACGCCGTTCTGCACGCAAAAGCCCAAGACATCGAAGCGGAGATTACATATACCGATTCCGAGTTTCTCTTGCACATTCGAGACAATGGAATCGGAATTGCTCCACAAGTTGCCAATCGCGGTGCCCGTGCGGGGCACTGGGGGCTTCCCGGAATGAGAGAGCGAGCGCACACGTTCGGTGGCAAATTGGGAGTCTGGAGTCAGGATGGAGCCGGGACGGAGATCGAATTGATCGTCCCTGCATCCATTGCTTACAGAATCTCCGCGGCGCGTCGATCATTTTGGTCTTTGCGAAAGAAGTACGGGGGGAACGAATGAGCATCAGCCCTAAGAGAGACACCACTCAGACCCCAATTCGCGTTCTTTCGGTGGACGACCACGTTCTCATTCGAGACGGAATCGCGGCTCTAGTCTCCAGTCAGACCGACATGCAATTGGTCGCCGAAGCTTCCAGCGGACGGGAAGCAATCCAACAATTTCGGTCGCAACTTCCTGATGTGACTTTGATGGACTTGCAGATGCCGGAGATGAATGGGATTGATGCCCTCATCGCCATTCGCAGCGAATTTCCGGAAGCCTGCATCATCGTGCTGACTACCTACGCAGGCGACGTTTTGTGCAAGCGGGCGATGAAAGCCGGTGCACAAGCTTACATCTTAAAGGGAAACGTGAGAAGGGAACTCTTAGACACAATCCGAGCCGTTTTCGCCGGCAGAAAGTTCGTTCAGTCTGAGGTCGGCGCCGAACTCGCCGGGCATGCTGATGATGACGCTTTAACTGAAAGGGAAGTCGATGTTCTGTTGCTCATTTCGGCCGGCAACTCCAACAAACTTATCGCCGATCAGTTATCAATTTCAGAGGATACAGTCAAAGGCCACGTTAAGAACATCCTTTCCAAACTTGGCGCCAGAGACCGGACACACGCCGTAACCATTGCCTTAAAACGCGGAATTATTCAGTTGTAGGCCCAATAACCACCCGAAAGAGTCTAATTTCGCCCCCACATTTTGGGATTCGGGTTGGGGATGATTCCGATATGCTCCTCAGGTGTGGGGCGATTCCGATATGATCCTCACGCGTCCAATTAGGATCATCAGGCAAGATGTGCAACGGCTATTTACCATGTTTCCAGGCGGTTGGCCAGGTGTTGGCCTGTTGCTCCTGCGTTTAGCCGCGGCCGGTCCATTGCTGATTGAAGCTAGTTCCCAAGTCTGGGGAGCACCCGAGATCGGACATTACGTAGGATTTATTGGAGTCGGTGTCGGAATCTTGTTGCTAGCCGGTCTCTGGACACCTGTTGCTGGAACCTTGCAAGCGATCATGGAAGTTTGGATTGCCTTGTATCGGGCAGCGGGGGTGCATTTCCCGCTTGCGGTGCTCGGAGTAAGCCTGGTAATGATCGGACCTGGGGCATGGTCTCTGGATGCAAAACTATTTGGCAGGAAGCGGATTCGCATTTCGTAGGCGTACGGCACGCGTTCCCGGTCCACGCGACGTCCGAGAGTGGAGAGCACGGGCCACGGTCGGGAGACTAGGAGTTGGTTGTGAGTTTCGCATGCACGCCCGGCAGAGAATTAAGGTCCTCGAACGCGCCACACGCGACCCCGAACTCGAAACCGATCGTGTACGTCGTAGACGATGATGTTTCGGTGCGCGAATCACTGGAGCAATTAATCCGCATTGCAGGGTTGCAACCGAAAACCTTCGCATCGGCGCAAGAATTCCTCGATCACCCGCGGTCGCTTGTTCCCAGTTGTCTCGTTCTTGATATGCATCTTCCAGATCTCGACGGTCTCGAACTTCAGAAACGACTTACTGCCGAGAGGACGGTTCTGCCAATCATCTTTATTACTGGTTGTGGCGACGTACCAAGATCAGTCCAAGCCATGAAAGCGGGAGCCGTCGAATTCTTGATCAAACCGGTCAGTTCCGAAGCTCTGCTTAGCTCCATCCAACAGGCCATCGTACGTGGCCGCATTGCTCTCGGTCGCGCGGCGGAAATGCATGATCTTTGGACCCGTTACCGATTGCTCTCGCCTCGCGAGCGGCAAGTCATGGCACTCGTGGTTTCGGGCTTATTGAATAAACAAATCAGTTCTGAGCTCGGCATCACCTTGATCACGGTCAAGACACATAGAGGCAGGGTTATGCACAAAATGAGAGCCGACTCTGTCGCGGAACTGGTGCGCATGTTTGCGAAGCTCCGCCGGGCCTCAACGACGGAGACAGAATCGTTGCCGGGAGCGGCCTGACTCGGCGTTCAACTGTTGCCAAACTGTTTTCGGTCGTAATTCGGACACTTGTAAATCGAAGTGACGGCCGGAAATGAGCTGAAAAAACGTTGCGCCGATTGGAGGGACCAACGCACTCGATGTCACGCGAACCAATCCGATGGTCAACATCAGCGACGTCCTCCAGAAAATCCTTCCATTGTTTCCTCCGACTGAAGTTCTTGTGCGAATTCCGGGAAGGTTCGACTAACTCATCTAGGGTGGTCTGATATGGCGTTGCACCTTAAGGACTCCAATCGCGAGATCGAGCGCCTAGAGCGCTGCGTGAATGATCTGGTCAGCATTTTGGCCCTGCATGCGTCTTGGATTGACAGGACGTCATCCGAGATTGTTCAACTCCTGCTCGACGCAATCCTGCGCCTGCTGCCACTGGACTTCGCCTATGCGCGGCTGAAACACCAAGTCGGGGAGCCGGCTACCGAGATCGTCCGTTTCGGAGAATCCCAAGACTCGACGCTCCCCGCCAAGGATATATGTGAATGTATGGGTCGATGGTTTAAAGAAGATCTCCACATGTTACCGGGGTCTTTGCGGAGAACAATCGGGGAGCGTGATATCTCGTTGTCGCTTTGCCCGCTGGGCTTACAGGGTGAATCTGGCTTCATCGTAACGGGGTCTCATTGTGCAGAGTTTCCGAGCGAAACCGAAGTCTTTCTTTTGAGCTTAGCCGTGAATCAGGGAACCATCTGGCTGCGGGAGGCACGACTCCATAGCGAGTTGAAGAAGCTTGCGGCCAAACTCGATCATCAGCTCGCCCGGCGAACCGCGGAACTTGCTGAGGCCAACCAGTTACTGAGAGATGAAATTGCCGGACACAATCGGGTCGAAGAGGCACTTAAGGCTCGCGACATTAATCTTCGTTTGATCCTCGACAGCATTCCGGCCCCCGTGGCGCTCATGAGGCCTGATGGTCAAGTTCAAGGCGTTAATCAACCGACACTCCGATATTTCGGTAAGACTTTGGAAGATTTGAAGCATTGGGGCACCGGGGATGCGGTCCATCCGGACGACCTACGAAACGCAATCGACGTTTGGATTAAGGCGATCAAGACAGGCCAAGCATATGAGGTCAAGGAGCGCTTGCGGCGCTTCGACGGCATCTACCGCTGGTTCGAAGTTCGCGGATTTCCCTTAAAAGATCCGGATGGACGAATTCTTAACTGGTGCGTCCTACTTACCGATATTGACGATCGGCAACGAGCGGAAGAGAAGCTGAGACGCAGCGAGGCATTTCTTGCGGAAGCGCAGCGTCTCAGTTCAACCGGCAGCTTTTCCTGGCGGGTTGAAACGGGCGAAATCGTCTTTTCAGAGCAGCTTTGCCGTATATTCGGGTTTGATCCGACTGCGAGGGTATCGCTCGAACTGGTCAGGAGTCGATTTCATCCGGACGATATTCCATTGATGGATGAGATGGTTGAACAAGTGAAAGGCAGAGGTGACGATTTTGAATACGAGCATCGGCTGATTATGCCTGATGGCTCAATCAAGCGCATCCAGGTGGTCGGTCACAGGAGCAGGGACGGAAGCAGCCAACTGGAGTATATCGGTACGACTCAGGACGTGACGCAGCGCCGCCTCGCGGAAGACGCACTGGCTAAGGCCCGATCGGACCTTACAAACATGACAAGGGTTACAAGCTTGGGCTTGATGGCGGCCTCCATCGCGCACGAAGTCAACCAGCCGCTATTCGGCATCATCACGAACGCTGACTCCTGTTTGTTAATGCTTTCTTCCGATCCCCCGGATGTCGAAGGCGCGCGTGAAACCGTCCGACGCACAATTCGTGACGGCAATCGAGCCACTGACGTGATTAAGCGTATACGCGCACTTTTTAGCAAACAGGATCCTATATTCGAATTGATGGACCTGAACGACGCTACGCGCGAGGTGATATCCCTGGCACTTAGCGATTTGCAAAGACAACGGGTCGCCCTCAGGCTGGAACTTTCCAATGATCTCCCCCTAGTCGCAGCCGACCGTGTACAGTTGCAGCAGGTAATCATGAATCTCGTGCGAAACGCCGCGGACGCGATGGACAATATTGACGACCGTCCGCGGACCTTAATGATCAAAACCGAAAAAGATGAAGGCGATCGAGTGCGACTCAGCGTGGAAGACGCCGGAGTCGGACTTGACCCAGAAGCTGGACACAGACTCTTCGAAGCCTTCTACACGACAAAGAGCGGAGGTATGGGGATCGGGCTCTCCATCAGTCGCTCGATCATCGAGGCTCATCATGGACACCTGTGGGCGACAGTGAATCATGGTCCGGGAGCTACGTTCCTGTTTTCGATACCGTGCCGAGCCGCAAACTTGGCAGCCGACGGAAAACGCGCCACGTTGCCAGTTGGCGCAACTCTGCGCATGATTTAGATCCGATGATGAGTCGGCACGCCGGCGATTTGCGGAGTACCGGAAAAAGAGCCTCATTGCGCGTCTCGTTGCAACCTGGTGAATGACGATGAAAGAACCGCCAATTATAACTGTGATTGATGACGATGAATCAGTGCGTGAGTCTCTTCCCGACTTACTGAGGCAGTTCGGCTTTTCTGTCCGCGCCTTTTCCTCTGCGGAAGACTTTCTCTCATCTGACTGCGTCGATCGGACTAGCTGTTTGATCCTCGATATCGC
>Ga0335072_10002004_pt1 | contig 32143 bp, 28 predicted proteins | sample Lox_Sample_21_FD_206725 | JGI IMG/M metagenome (GOLD analysis project Ga0335072, IMG submission 206725) | Soil microbial communities from Loxahatchee National Wildlife Refuge, Florida, United States - Lox_Sample_2.1 | ecosystem: Environmental > Terrestrial > Soil > Wetlands | place: USA...
TATGGTCTGGCGACATCGGCGACGTCCGGGAAGTGCACGCTTTCACCGGCGGCATCTACGGAGGTCAGCCCAACCTTCCCGACTCCGGACCGGAAGCCAGGCCCGTGCCGGACACGCTCGACTGGGACCTCTGGATCGGCCCGGCGGCGAAGCGGCCGTACAATCCGCTAATCAACGGCCACTGGCGCGCGTTTCAGGACTTTTCCACCGGCGGGTCCCTGGGCGATTGGCTGGTCCATTGCCTCGGGCCGGCGCACATGGCGCTGCGCCTCGATCAGGCGTCGCCCCTCAGCGTGGAATGCGTGAAAGTGGAAGGCAAGAATCCCTGGCTGTGGCCGGTTCGTGCCCACACGGTCTTCGAATTTCCAGCCCGCGGCAATATGCCGCCGGTGACCATCCACTGCTATCAGAATATGCGCGGCGATTTCCAGAACCCTCCCGGAATGGCGGAGGGCGACCGGCTGTTCCCGTCGATGGACAATCTGGCTACCGAAAAGAGCCGGCCTTTCCCGGAAACCGGCGATGGCACGCTGCTGATTGGCAATCAACTGACTGCGGACGGTAAACCGGCGCCGCGGCCGGGACAGATCGCGCCGCCAAGGAATTTTACGCCGCCGCCGCGCGCCGCCATGCCGGCGCCCGATCCCAATCGCGCTCCCGGCAACGGATCGGTCTTCGTTGGATCGAAGGGATATATGGCCACCGTGGCTCGGGGCGAAGGTGTGTGGCTGCTGCCGGCATCGCGGTGGGCGGATTACCGGCTGCCGCCGCAGATCCTGCCGCGCGGCGTCAACCACCAACAGGATTGGATCCGCGCCTGCAAGGGCGGCACGCCGGCAGTCTCGCAATTCTCGGTGGCCAGCCGGTACATCGAGTGGCTGGCGCTGGGACCGGTCGCGTTGCGCGTGCCGGGCAGGCTCCTGTGGGATTCGAAGAACCTGCGCTTCACCAATCACGAGGAAGCCAACAAGCTGCTCCGACCATACACGCGCAAAGGATGGGAGCTGAAGGTATGAAGAAGCCCGGCTTGGGACTGCTGTTGGTCTGCGCAGCCTCCCTCTGGGCGGCGCCGCCGGTCCGCGTGATGATTCTCGATGGCGAATCGGGCGGCCCCTACCATGCCTGGCAGCAGACTACTCCATACTTGAAGCGCATGCTCCTCGACGCTGGGATTTTCCAGGTGGACGTGGTGACGGCCCCGCCGAAAGGCGGCGATTTTGCGTCGTTCAAGCCCGATTGGAGCCAATACCAGGTAGTGGTGTGGAACTACGATGCCCCTGACGACCGTTGGCCCGACAGCCTGAAAGCATCTTTCGAGCGGTATGTTCGCAATGGCGGCGGCATGGTTTCGGTGCATGCTTCCGACAACGCGTTCCCGCAGTGGAAGGCGTTCAATCTGATGATCGGCGTGGGCGGATGGCGGGGGCGCGATGAAACCTCGGGCCCGCATTTCTACTGGCAGGACGGCAAAGTAATCGCCGGCAATGCTCCCGGTCCGGCAGGCATGCATGGCGCGCGGCTGCCCTTCAAAGTTGTGGACCGCGTGATGGACCATCCGGTTACCGCCGGCCTTCCCAGGGAATGGATGCACGTCGCCGATGAGCTCTACGCCAATCTTCGTGGACCGGGCGAGAACATGACCATCCTGGCGACGGCATACTCCGATCCCGCCAACCATGGCACAGGCCATGACGAGCCTGTCCTGATGGCAATTTCCTACGGCAAAGGCCGGGTCTTTCATACCACCATGGGACACGACCTGACAGCACTCAACGGCGTCGGATTCATTACCACCTACCAGCGCGGAACGGAATGGGCCGCCACCGGCAAAGTGACACAAAAAGTGCCGGCCGATTTTCCGACGGCCGCCAAAACGAGCACGCGGGCGGAATATACTCCGTCGAAATGAGCGCCCGTGTGCGCGCCGCTTAACGCTGACCACGTTTTCATCCCTCGTTGTGGCCCGAAGCCGCCCTCTTGTCGAAGGGCCGCTTAACGGTAATCACAAAAACTTTCGGAAAATCGTCGCAGCCGCTCCAACCACTTACAAGCCACCCGCCTCGCGGCCCGCTGGCTCACACGTTATCCTCACGCTCTATGCCGACACCAAAACAACTCGCCGCCAATCGACTCAACGCACAGAAATCCACCGGACCCCGCACCGCCGCGGGCAAGGCCCGTTCTGCCAGGAACGCCCTCCGCTCCGGCATCGATGCCAGCGCCCAAACCATCATCCACCGGGAAACTGCCGGCGATCTCGAAGTCCTCAAGTGGGAATATGAGGGCCGGTTCCACCCCAGCACCCCCGAGCAGCGCGCGCTCGTCGACACCCTCATCGATTGCGAGTTCCTCCTCCGCCGCTTCCGCTACATCGAAGCCCAACTCTGGGAAGACGGCATGCAGAACACGGTCCATAAGACCATCCTCGGCGAAGCCTTCCGCCGCAACTGTGACGCCTTCACCCGCCTCCAGCGCCGCATCGATTCCACTCAGCGCAACTACCGCAACGCCCTCCACGAACTCGAACGTCTCCAATCCATCGAAGCCGAGGCCGATGCCGATCCTGAACCCTCCCCCGTAACCCCTCGAAACCAAACGCCTAACTCTGAAATTGGGTTCGTTCCGCACACCTCTCCGCAGACGCCCTCCACACCGCTCCAAACCGCACTCCAATGCCCCAACGCCCAACTCCTAATTCCGGCTGGTTCACACTGTGCGTCGAATTCACGGGATTGACCCCCTCAAATTGTCCGCCTTACAATGGGTAGAGCCCTGTCCAAGGAAGCGGTGTGCCGTATGAAAGCTACTCGCCTATCCCTGTTTTGCATGGCTGTGTTGCTTCTGGCATGTGTCTTCGCCATCGCCCAGCAAACCAGCCAACAGGACGATAGCACCATTAAAAAGATCGACAACAGCAAGAAAAAAGACACCAAGCCTCCGGAAACCGTCGCCCGCCCCATGACCGATAAGGAGCGGAAGGCCAAGGAAAAACAGCTCCGCAAAGAGCTCGCTACTCCCTATCGCAAGTGGTTGAACGAGGACGTCGTCTACATCATCACCGACGAGGAACGGTCCGCCTTCATGCGATTGCAGACCGATGAGGAGCGCGAGCAGTTTATCGAGAACTTCTGGCTCCGCCGCGATCCCACCCCCGACACCGTCGAAAACGAGTTCCGTGAAGAGCACTACCGCCGCATCGCTTACGCCAACGAGCACTTCGCTTCCGGTATCCCCGGGTGGAAGACTGACCGCGGCCGCATCTACATCACCTACGGTCCGCCGGATGAAATCGACGACCATTCTTCCGGCGGCACCTATGAGCGGCCTCCTGAAGAAGGCGGCGGCGAAACGTCCACTTACCCCTTCCAGCAGTGGCGCTACCGCTATATAGAGGGCATCGGCACCAACATCATCATCGAGTTCGTGGATCCCACCATGTCGGGCGAGTTCCACATGACCATGGACCCCTCTGAAAAGGATGCTCTCCTCTACGTTCCCAATGCCGGTCTCACCATCATGGAACAGATGGGCATGAGCGATAAGACCCAGCGCTTCAACAACACCGACGGCACCCACCTCGCCGCCCCGATGGGCGGTTTGCCCGAGAGCATGAACGAGTTCAGCCGCCTCGAACAGTACGCCAAGCTTCAAAAGCCCCCCGCCATCAAGTACGCCGATCTCGAAGCCAAGGTCGACTCTCGTATCCTTTATGACATCCTGCCCATGAAGGTCCGCGTGGATTTCTTCCCCGTCACCGACGCCTCGGTTATGACGTACGTCACCGTCCAATACGACAACAAAGATCTTCAGCTCAAGACCAAGGATGGCGTTGCCACCGCCAATGTCCATCTCTTTGGGGAATTTCGCACCATCAGTGGCCGCATCGTGCAGACATTCGAGGAGGACTTGCAGATCCCCGGCGGTCCTGAGCAGTACCGCACGGACTGGCAGCAGCGCAAATCCATCGGCCAGAAGGAAGTCCCACTGAAACCGGGCGTCTACCGCCTCGACGTGGTCTCGAAGGACGTTACCAGCGGCTTTGCCAATAATTATCAGACTACGGTCAACGTTCCACGCATCGACCCCGATACGCTTTCCACCAGCACCCTCATCCTCGCCGATGACCTGGAGAACGTGCCGCTGCGGAATATCGGCACGGGCCAGTTCGTGATTGGCGATACCAAGGTCAGGCCGCGCCTCGGAAGCACCTTCAGACGCGATGAAACCCTCGGTATCTTCATGAAACTGTACAACTTCGCGACTACCGAGCAAAGCCGGAAGCCGCAGGGCGAGATCCAATACGAAGTCTTCAAAACCGGCACGGCCGAGCCAATTGTGGCCGCCACGGATGATATCGGGAAACTACCGGACGCCTCGGCAGCCCAAGTCACCCTCCAGAAACGCCTCCGGCTGGAGCAGTTCGCTCCCGGTTCATATACATTAAAGATCAAAATCACCGACAAAAATCGTAATCAGACGCTCACACAGAGTGCTCCATTTACGGTAACCTAGGTAACGGCGGGTCTATCCCCGCGACCGCGACCCTTTGATGGTAAAGGCTAAAAGTCCATTGACGCTGACTTCACTGGCGCTGGGGGCATTTTGCCTCGTGGGCTTGGGGAACGGCTTTGCCGCCTCTCCGCTCAGGTCCGGCGGCATTATCGGCGGTACCGTCGCCAGTTCTACCGGTATTCCGCAACTAGGCGCTGTCGTGCAGTTGTACAATCGCCAGGATCGGCCTCTCCAACGGGTGCTGACCGATTGCACCGGCAAATTCGAGTTCGATAGCCTTGCGCCCGATCGTTACTCCGTCAGGGTCACCATGGCCGCGTTCTTCCCCGCCATCCAGAAGGACATCCTGGTGCAGCCGGGCACAGAAAGCCTGCTCGCGGTCCATCTGAGCAGTTTCTTCAGCACCATCCAGCTTTCGTATCCGCCTCTTCAGAACGGCAGTCTGGTCACCGACGACTGGAAATGGGTCCTGCGTACCGCGACCGCTTCGCGCCCCATCATGCGCTTCACCGACGACAATGGTACCGAGACGGTCCAACGCCCCGCATTCTTCTCGGAAACGCGCGGGCTCCTGGTAGTTTCCGCCGGTGAAGGCGGCACCACTACCGGAGTCTCCAACGAGGCCGATATGGGCACGGCGTTCGCGCTCGCTACCTCGATCCTGGGCAGCAACAATGTCGAGGTGAGCGGCAATTTCGGGTACGGGTCGCAAACCGGCGTCCCCGCCACCGCATTCCGTACCACCTACAGCCGCAAGGGAAGTCCGCAGATTTCGCTGACCATGCGCGAGCTCTTCCTGCCCGGCCATTTGGGCGCCGCTACCTCCGGCGCCGAACCCGCGTTCCCGATGCTCCGCACCTATTCGGCAAGCTTCGACGACCACATGCAGCTCAGCGATCGCATCACCCTGAAGTATGGCGTCTCCATGGATGATGTGATCTTTCTGAACCGGCTCAGTTATATGAGCCCTTATGCTCGTCTCAGCTACGATCTCGGAAACGGTTCCACGCTCGACCTCACGTTCACCTCCGGCAACGCCCGCCCGGATTTGGCCGGCATGTCCTCCGACGAGGGCGAATTGCAAGGCGATCTCACCGCGCTCGGGTTTTTCCCGCTGATTTCCGCCGTGAATTCGCGAACGCAAGTGCAGCGTGGCGAGGATTACGAGGCGACCTACTCGCGCAAAGTGGGTTCCCGGACTTATAGCGCGACTGTCGATCACGAGGCTGTCACCAACGCCGCCCTTAGCGTGATGGGGCCGTTGAGCGGAGTCGCCGGCATCGATATCATGCCCGATCTCTTCTCCAACGCCTCGGTCCTCAACGCCGGCAATTTCCAGAGCTGGGGCTATACCGGCGCCATCACCCAGCAACTAGGCGAACACATTGCCCTCACCATGATGCTGGGGGGCGAAGGTGCCCTCACCATGGACAATGGCGCGTTGGTGGTGGGCAGCCCTGAGGAGTTGCGGTCTCTTCTGCACGAAGCGCAGCGCCACGTCGCGACCTCGCGCGTGGACGCCACCGTGCCCTGGACCAAGACTCACGTCGTGGCCAGCTATCAGTGGTCCGACAACCAGCGCTGGGCCACCCCGGGCGATATTTACAGCACCGCGCCCAACCATGCCATGCCGGGGCTGAATCTCAGTGTTCATCAGCCGCTCCCCGGATTCGCCCGCCGGGTGGAAGCCACCGCCGATATCCGCAATATGCTGGCGCAAGGTTATTTCCCGGTGGGGATGGCCAACGGCCAGCAACTGATGCTCATCGAAACTCCCCGCATTGTCCGCGGCGGTCTGGCGTTCACCTTCTGATTTTTGCGCCTCGATTCCCACGTCTGTTTCTCGCCCCACCACCCGCCCGAGCATCTGGAACCTATCCTCCGGCGCAATCGATTCGATGGCGCCATCCTCGCAATCGATAGCCCCGCTCTGCCCGCCACCGGGCCCCATATTGCCGCTATCCTCGTCCGGCCGTCCGGTCTCGTCCAAAGCGACCCGCGTGTCCGCGGCGTCCACGCCCCCATCGCGGAAGTCACCCTGGACCTCGCGCACTCCCTGTCGCGCCGTTTCCTCCCGCTCGATCTCGAAATGAGCCCGGCGGATTTTCCCGAACTCCTCGATCTGACGGCCCGCGCGCCCGACCTCCGTATCGTCATCGATCACCTCGCGCGCCCGCAATATTCGCGCAGCGTAATGGAAGACTGGCTCCGCGGCATGCAATCCGCCGCCCGCCTGCCAAACATCTTCTGCAAAATCAGCGGCCTCCTCACCGAGGCGCAACTCCCCTGGACCTCCGCGCCAATCCGTCCATTCGTCCAGCACGCCCTCGCCATCTTCGGTCCGTCGCGGCTGATGTTCGGAAGCGAATGGCCCGTGCGCCTGCCCGACATCACCTGGAAGGAATCTCTAGCCGCGTTCACGCAATCCATCGGCGCGCAGTCCATCGGAGTCCGGGAGCAATTGCTGGGCGGCACCGCCGCCGCCTTCTACCGCATCCCGGCGTGATACCATGCCCGGAATGAGCGACTGGCTTTATCGCCACTGGGTTCCCGCAGCATTGTGCATGGCCATCTTTCTGCTCCTGCTCGCTGCGGCGCTATCCTTATCGTGGGATCTGCCAGTCCTGATGATCTACCTCCAGATTCCTATCTACATGCTGCATCAGGTCGAGGAGCATACCGGCGACCGCTTCCGCCAGTACGTGAATCTACGCTTCGGCGGAGTCGAAGCGCTCACTCCCAACGCTGTCCTCGTGACCAACATCCCGGGCGTTTGGGGACTCGGCCTGCTCTCCATCTACGCGGCGCTGCTTTTCGGAATGGGATGGGGACTGGCTATTGTTTACCTGGTTCTGCTGAACGCGCTCATCCACATCGTCAGCGGCATCGCGGCGCGCGCCTACAATCCGGGCCTTTGGACTGCGCTCGCGCTTTTTCTGCCGGTCGGCGGGTTCGCGCTTTGGCTCGTCTCATCCGCGCCCGGAATACGGGCCGTGCATCACCTGGTGGGGCTCGCCATCGCGATCGCCATCCACATCGCACTGGTGGTCCACACCGGCCTGCGGGCGCGAAGTCTGAAGGCATGACGGCGTCCGATCCCGTCATCCGGCCGGCGCTCGAAGCGATCCTTGCCGGCCCGCAATTCGCCGCCTCCGCCGGCGCCGGCTGATTCCTCCGCTACATTGTCGAAACCACGCCCGGCGGCTGCGAGAAGTGTGCGACGGCGGCCCATCCTTCGACCCTGCCACCGATACATCGTCCGCGTGGAAGCCGTCGAACGTGCCGCGCATCCGCCCGCGATCCTAGGCGCCGCCGCGGCTGCCGCGACCGTGCTGCCGTTCCTGAATCTCGATTCCGCTGCTAGCGAAGAATTTTGGAGCGATGACCGGCGAACCGACGTCCTTCCTTTCGCGAGCCTCCCGCCTGCGCGTGATCTCGCGCACCCGGCTTTCACCTTCAAGGGCAAGTCCGCGGAATTATGGGCCGCGTTCGTGGTGTAAGGCAAGTCCGCCGGCAGGCTGATCGCGGGCGCGCGCCGCGCGTGCTCCAATCCGTCCGCATGGTGGTGCTTTTGAGCCGCCCCGCTCGCCGTGCCGGCCTCTATCCTCATGAAATTCCTCCGGTCGAATTCTGGAACCCCGATTGCCTCTTTCGTTGGCGTGAGTACACTGAAGGAATACGGAGGAACTACCATGCGAAAGTTGAAAGCCGCTGTTTCTAAAATCGTTGTGGCCGGGGTGCTCTCGGCGCCGCTTCTGGCGCAAGCCCCGCCACCCTCCTTTTCTCCGGGGCAACTGGATCAGCTCACTGCCCGGATCGCGCTATATCCCGATCCGCTCCTGGCGCAGATTCTTGCCGCGGCCACTTTCCCCAACGACATCCAGCCGGCCGCACAATGGGCGGACGAACATCACTACCTGACGGGCCAGGCCCTCGCCAACGCGATCCAGGCCGACCAACTTCCCTGGGACCCCAGCGTGCAGGCTCTTCTGCCATTCCCGTCCGTGCTCGGCATGATGGCGTCTGATATGGCTTGGACTACCGATCTCGGCAACGCTTTCCTCGCCGACCAGCCGGAAGTCATGAACGCCGTCCAGAGACAGCGCGCGCTGGCCTATCGTTACGGTTATTTACGAACCAACGGTCAGGTGGTGGTGTCGGGCGGGCCGTATATTACGATCACGCCGGTTAACCCGGGCTTCGTGGTGGTTCCCTACTATAGCCCGGCGGTGGTGTTTGCCGCGCCCGCGCCCGGCTTCTTCGTAGGCGGAGCGATCCGCTTCGGCTTCGGCGTCTCCATCGGCGGATTCTTCGCCCCCTGGGGTTGGGTGGGCGGAGGCATCCACTTCGATTGGGGCGCCCATGCGGTGTTCATCAATAATGCGCGCTGGGGCCGGACCTGGGTGAACCGCGGCGTCTACGTGCATCCCTACCCCGCGGTCCATCGCTACGCGGCGGGCGCGCCACGGCCCGCCGAAGCCCACGCACTCGAGCGCCGTTCCGTGGAAGAACGCAATGCCGCCCGCGAAGGCAGACCCGCGCCGCGCGAGACGCATCACGGCGGACACGATCGCCACTAAGGGACCGGACCGGCTCATGCCCACCCACCAGCACAGCACCATTTTCGATGCCGGCCAAGGCTATGCGCCCTTCAGCCGCCTGGTGACTCTCGTCGATTGCACGGTCGCATGGCGGCAGGGCCGCTGGTGGATGTATCTCTGCGGCCACGATACCGTCTCCCCCGAGATTGAGTTGTACAGCGCCAGCTTGCCGGAAGGATCGCCCCTTTCGGCTACTGGCTGGGCCCTCACGCCTGATCCGAACGACCCGGCGCGCCCGTCAATCCTGGCCGGGAAATCCAGGAGCCACTGGTGGGACGGCAGGGGCGGACGGCATTGCGTTTCCTACGCGGAAGGCTTCGATCCCGATCGCAACGCGCGGGTGGAGCGCCTCTATTATGCCGGCGCCGCGCGCCACTATTCGGGCCCGTACGCCATCGGCTACCTCGAATGGGATGGCGGGAAATGGGTGGACCAGGCCATGCCCGCTTTCACCGCCAACGAATACTGGGAGCGCGGCAGCGTCTACGAACCGAATCTCATTTACCACGAGGGAATGTGGAAGATGTGGTATGTCGCGGGCGCGAACCAGGACGACTATCTGGTGCAGGGGTATGCCGAGAGCCCCAATGGCCGGACCGATTGGAGCTTCCACGAAATCGTTTTCCCCGCCGACGAGAAGGTATTCGATTTCTGCCTGGTGGAGGCCAACGGCGAATTCGAGGCGGTTTTCTCGCGCGTCAACGTGAGCGGAAAAGAGGCCGACCCATCCCGTGTCGGTCTCTTCTGGTGTCATACGAAGACCCCTTCGCCGCGAATGGCCGACTGGAGCGAGCCGGTTCGCATCTCGGATCCCGGGCCGTGGAAGCCGGTGCTGCGCTACGGCGAAAACGACGCGCAAAGGATGTTGGTCTTCCACGACGGCGCCTATCCAGCGGCAGGCCGGGGCAGGCTGCCAATCAACTTCACGGTCGAGTGCCTGGAAATCGACCGGCCGGCAAGTTGAATCCGTACAAGCCACACTTTCCTCTTGACTCATATATCAGTTACTGATATATCTATAACTGATATGACGAGCGCACTGGAGCCGCCGCTGACACCCGCGGTGTTTTTCACTCTTTTCGCCCTCGCCGGCGGCAAGAAGCACGGCTACGCCATCATGCAGGAGACCCGGACCTTGTCCGACGGGAGCTTCCGCATGGGTCCGGCGACTCTCTATACGACGCTTCAGCGCCTCCTTGAACTCGATCTGGTGGAGGAGGCCGAAGACGCCCGGGATGCCGACAGCCGGAGGCGAACCTATCAACTGACGGCGGCGGGCCGTGCGCTGCTCGGTGCCGAATTGGAGCGCGTGGAGTCCCTCCTCCGCAAGGCAAGAGCCATGCACTGGAAGCCGGCGCGGGCGAAACCATGAGCGTCCGCATCTACCGCCTGCTGCTGCGACTCTATCCCCGCGAGTTTCGCCTGCGGTGGGAAGGCGAAATGCTCGAGACTTTCGCGCTCCAAGTGGCTCACGGCCAACTGGACGCGTGGCGCTCCGTACTCCCCGAACTGCTGCTGGCCACGCGCCATGGGCTCGCCATTCCCGTGGTCTCGCTGGCAGGCAGCGGGGTGATCCTGTTCAGCCTGACCTGGGCCCTCGGCAACTCAATCGCGCTGTTACACCTGTTCCATCGCCTGATGGTAAAGCTCGGTGGCTGAAACCACCGAATAAGGAGAGGAAAACATGAAGAAGACGCTACTCGCGCTGGTAGTGTGCGCACTCGCTGCTCTTTCGGCGGCGGCGCAAACCAGCCTGTCGGGAACCTGGCAAATCGAGTATCACGACAAGAACGGCAAAGAAGTCGATACCCCGATGATCACGTTTCTGCAAACCGGCGGCCGCCTGGAAGGAGTCTTTGGGAAGTATCACTGGAAAGTGGAAGGAACGGTGGCCGGCGACCAGGTTCAGTTCCACTTCCATCCCCCGCAGGCTCCCGAAGTCACGGTCCGGTATCAGGGGACTTTGGAGTCGGCGAACCGCATGAGCGGAACGATGGCGAGCGAGGTGCAGTCGGGAACTTTCGTGGCTACCCGAAGATAGCCAGCGGACTCTCGGCCCGATCGTCGCCTCACCCGGTGTCGCTCCATGGTAGATGCTCGTGGGAGGCAGAGTGGCGCCAATGGCAGAGCTCTGGACACTCTTAGTCGATGGATCCGGGCTCCGGCAAATTACCCACGGGACGGCAGACTCCAGCCACAGATCGCCCGATGCGGGTCGAGTGACGCCCACGGAGGCGCTGCTGCGCTCACGATCGCAGCGCTTCAGGCCGGCGCCTTTTCGCGGATGGAGCGGATCAGGGCATCCACGTCAGGCGCGCGTCCAGAGTCCTTTTTCGAATAGATTGCCTCGCCGTTGAGAAGAACCCGCAGTGAACCCGGAGCGCCGGCGCGCAGGCGAACCGGAATATGGAGCGCCTGCTCCAGTTTATCTCTGAGGCTCACGGCCTCAGCTTTGATGTCGGCTCAAAAGAAGCAGCGTTTGATTTCAACAGTCATCCTGCTTGCAAGGTAGCACATGCCCACATGTGTTCTGCGCCGGGAAGGGGAACTCTATTGGCCGGCTCTCAAATTAGTTCCTGGATTGGGAACCGGACCTCCGTGAAACTTCCGCAGCGCGTTCGCACTCCGCTGGCGGTTTCCCGCGCTTCCCACACCGAATTGGAAACCGCCGGAGCGAGCGGCGCGATGGCGCAGTTCATGCGAACCTGCCTCGCGCTCGCCGCGCCAGCACCTGTTCAGTGCCTCCTCGGACCATAACGGCTTCGAGCGGATTTCGCATTGCGAGGACTGAGTGACCTTGGGCTGAAGTATGCCACCCTGTAAGCATGGGATTCCGACTTGGGGTGAACTACCGCCCGCGGGGCGACCAGGAGAACGCCATCGCCGAACTCACGCGCGGCGCGCGCGACGGGGAGCAGCACCAGGTGCTGCTCGGCGTCACGGGATCGGGCAAGACGTTCACCATGGCCAAGGTCATCGAGAACTTAGGCCGGCCGGCCCTAGTGATGGCGCACAATAAGACACTGGCCGCCCAGCTTTATCACGAGTTCAAATCGTTTTTTCCCGATAACGCCGTGGAGTACTTCGTCAGCTATTACGATTACTACCAGCCCGAAGCTTATATCCCTTCGAGCGACGTGTATATCGAAAAAGAAGCCACCATCAACGACGAGCTCGACAAACTGCGGCTTTCGGCCACCAAGTCGCTTTTCGAACGCCGCGATTGCGTGATCGTGGCCAGCGTCAGCGCGATCTACGGCCTCGGTTCGCCGGAAGCCTATTACGGCATGCTGCTGATGCTCGAAAAGGGGCAGAAGATTTCGCGGAACGATATCATTTCAAAGCTGGTCGATATCCTCTACGACCGCAACGAGGGCGATTTCCGCCGCGGGACGTTCCGCGTGCGCGGCGATGTCATCGAAGTCCATCCCACCTACGACGACTTCGCTTACCGCATCGAGCTTTGGGGCGACGAAGTCGAAAGCCTGTCGCAGATCGATCCGCTGCTGGGGCAGGTGAAACAGACTTATCAGCGCCTGCCGATCTATCCCAAGACGCACTACGTGATGAGCGACGAGACTAAGGAAAGCGCCATGGCGAGCATCCGCAAGGAGCTCGAGTGGTGGCACAAGGAGCTCGAAAAGCAGGGCAAGCTCATCGAAGCGCAGCGCCTGTGGCAGCGCACCATGTTCGATCTCGAGATGATGAAGGAGATCGGCTACTGCCACGGCATCGAGAACTATTCGCGCCACTTTTCAGGACGGTTGCCGGGCGAGGCGCCGCCGACTCTGCTCGACTATCTGCCGCACGATTCCATCATGTTTCTCGACGAGAGCCATCAGACCGTGCCGCAGCTCCACGGCATGTACCACGGCGATCGCTCGCGAAAAGAAGTGCTGGTGGCGCACGGATTTCGTTTGCCCAGCGCGCTCGACAACCGCCCGCTGACCTTCGAGGAGTTCGAACACCGCGTGAACCAGGTGGTGTATGTTTCGGCCACGCCCGGTCCGTATGAACTGACGAAGTCGGCCGGCGTTGTAGTCGAGCAGATCATCCGCCCGACCGGCCTGATCGATCCCGCGGTCGAAATCCGGCCCGTCAAGGGGCAGGTGGACGACCTGCTGGGCGAGATCCGGCGGCGCACCGACGCTAACCAGCGGGTGCTGGTCACGACGCTGACCAAGCGAATGGCGGAAGATCTGGCCGAGTACTACTCAGAGGTGGGCGTGCGCTGCCGCTATCTGCACTCGGAAGTGGATACACTGGAGCGCATCCGCATCCTGCGTGACCTGCGGCGCGGCGAGTTCGACGCGCTGATCGGCATCAACCTGCTGCGCGAAGGGCTGGACTTGCCGGAAGTGTCGCTGGTGGCCATCCTGGATGCCGACAAGGAAGGCTTCCTGCGATCGTCGGGCGCGCTGATCCAAACCATGGGCCGCGCCGCGCGCCACCTGGAAGGCAAGGCGATCCTCTACGCCGATGTGATGACCGACAGCATGCGCCACGCGCTCGACGAAACGGCGCGCCGCCGGAAGGTGCAAATGGAATACAACGAGCGCAACGGAATTGTGCCGCAATCGATCGTGCGGCCGATCGACATGAGCCTGGTGGCAGTGGCGGAAGGCGATTATGTCACGGTGCCGATGGAGCCGGACGACGATCTGGACAAGCTAACGCCGGAAGAACGCGAGAAGTTCATCGGCGAACTTGAAGAGCGCATGCGCGAGGCGGCGCGCAAATTCGAGTTTGAGAAAGCCGCGCAGTTGAGGGACCGGGTTAAGGCGCTGAAAATCGGGGCGTGACCGGCGCCGCGGCGGGAGGCACCGGAAAGGCGGCCGCACTCAGGATTCGAACACCGGAAGCGCGGTCATTTCCGCGGCCGGCACCGATTCCAGCGGGAGTCCGGCCTTTTTCCACGCCGAGAGTCCGCCGCGGATCACCGAGCACAGTACGCCGCGCTCGCGCAGCAGGTGCGCCACCTGCGCGCTGGTGGCGTCGCGCCAGCAGGTGCAGTAAACGAACATCTGCTTGTCGAGCGGAAAATCGAGATCCACCTGGTTGAGCGCGTTGGGATCGAGCCGACGCGCGCCGGTTACCCGCAAAGCGCCGGGCAGGTAATAGCCGTGACTGCGGACGTCGTACACCACGGCGGTACCGGCCGACAACTCGCGCGCCGCAACGGCAGGTTCCACAAAGGGAGCATGGCGGAGCGCTCTCGCCTTCCGCATGGTCCACACGCGGCTGCCGATAAACGCCACGAGGCCGGCGCCGAGCAGCCACGCGAGAATGTGTCCGAAGGTCTCGTACCCGCGGGTGACGGTCTCCAGCGCGTCGCTGAAGAGCAGTCCCACGGCGAAGTATCCGCCGGCGTAAAGCGCGGCGCCCACGGAGTCGAGGCGCAGGAAGTGCCAGAATCGCATGTTCATGCTGCCCGCGAGCGGGGGGGCCATGGTGTTGATGCCGGGAATAAATTTGGCAAAGAGCAGAAGCGCGCGGCCGCGGCGATAAAATGCGTCGGCGGAGCGGAGGATGCACGATTCGGGATTCAGCGAGAGCTTACAGAGGAGCGAGAGCAGCCACCACCCCGTGCGGCGGCCCATGAGGAACATCAGGCTATCGCCGGTGACGATGCTCGCCATGGCACCAGCCGCCGCTAACCAGGGGTTCAAGAGGCCGCGCGCGCTCGCCGCGCCAGCTACCAGCAGCGCCAGCGCCGCCGGAATCGGCAAGCCGAAGGTCTCCAACAGAGCGACGGCAAAGAGAATCGGATAGCCGTGCGCCCCCACCCGTACGATCCACGTCCCCACGGCTTTTAGATGTAAATCCGCCGGTGGGGATTCCGCGCGACTTGACAGGGCCCGGCGTTACTATCACAATGTGATGGTAATGAAACGACGCCTTGTCTTTTGTCTCGCAGGCATTTTGGCCGCCGCCGGGCGGCCGCCGGCGCCCGATTTCACCCTGCCGGGAGCGGATGGCGCACCCGTACAGCTATCGCGCTACCACGGCAAAGTGGTCCTGCTGGATTTCTGGGCGACGTGGTGCCACGGCTGCAAGACGGAAATCCCGTGGTATATCGAGTTCAGCGAAAAGTACAAGGCGCAGGGGCTGGTGGTGGTCGGCGTTTCCATGGACGATGGCGGATGGAAGGTGGTCAAGCCGTTTCTCAAAGAAAAGAAAATGCACTACCCCGTGGTGATCGGCAACGACGAGTTGGGGAAGAAGTACAGGCTGGACGGGATGCCGCTCACGCTACTGATCGACCGGCGCGGAGATATTGCTTTCTCGCACGCCGGGGTGGTCGACAAGGATGAGTTCGAGCGCCGGTTGCGGGAATTGCTGGCCGCGCGGTGAAGAACTGAAAAAAGCTGACACGGAAGCTTGGCGCGAGGCGGCAGAGGCAACGGAGAAAGGCGCGGCCGCGGGGATTCCGCGCCGCGGGCATGCGTCGCCGGAAGAAGCTACTGAAACATGGAAATCCCGGCGATTCCAGAGGCTCCGGCGGCGAGGCAGCCGGCGGCGTTCGCGGCGTTGACCCCGCCGAGCGCCAGTACGGGAATGCGCACCGCGGCGGCCGCCTGGCGCAAGCGTTCGAGGCCTAATGGCTCGCCAAAGGGCGCCTTGGAGGCGGTGTAGAAGACCGGCCCGAAGACGGCGAAATCGGCGCCCTCTTCTTCGGCAGCTCGCAGATCGGCGAGCGAATGGGTAGAGACGCCGATGTGAAAATTCGCCGGCACGATGGCGCGCCACTGGCGCGGCGCGACGGAATGCGACGGCAGGTGCACACCGTGGGCTTCACACGCCAGCGCGATATCCAGGCGCGAATTCAGCAGGATCCGTGTTCCGCGGGGATTGTCGATAGCCAGGACGCGGCGCACGAGATGGCATAATTCGCGCGCCTCCAGATCCTTTTCACGAATCTGGATCATTTCGACACCATCCGCGAGGGCGCGCGCGATATGCGCCAGCAACTGCTCCGTGCCGCCGGCGGCGCGGCGGTCGGTAATGTAGTAGCGCAGCATCAGAGGGGCGTGTAATACCGTTCGCCCGCGCAGGCACGGCACAGCGTCTTTCCGTTGCGCACCACCTCGCGCCGGAAACTGACCGGTTCGCCGCATTGCTGGCACGAGGGGCGCGAAGCGCGGTAGCCGGGCAGATCCTCAGGGGCCAACTCCACGCGCACCCACTGGATTTCGAACAGTTCGGCGTCCGGCAACTGCCGGTAGGCGCACATCTGCTGCTGATTTTGGTTGCCGATTTCGGGAAACAGCTCGCGCGCGCGCTGCCTGGCGCTCTCGCGCGCCAGGAGCCGCACGGCGCGGCCTTCGCGCAGGTCGCAAAAAGTCGCCGCCACTTTTCCGAAATCGCGGAACTTGAGGGCGCGCTTTCCCAGACGGCAACCGGTGACTACCGGGATGGCGTCGGTCATGCAGCGATCGATCTCGACGAATGTGACGAGGCGTTTGCGGTCCACGCCGGCGGGATCGTCGAGACCGAGCAGTTGCACGCCGTGGAGCGCCATGCGGAGGCCGAGAATCTGGCCGGCGCAGAGGTGTCCGTGGGCCTGCCCGGCCAGTTTTTCGTACTCTTCGAGAGATTTCACAGGATTCGCAGGGCGCTGGGCGGAAACTCCACCAGCCAACTTTTATTATCCTTCGCCGGCGCGTAATCGCGGTACGAAAGCGCCACCGATACCCCGCCCGCGAACTCCAAAAGCACCGATTGCGCGCGCGGAACGGTGCCAACCAGTTCCAGTGGCACGCGATTGGGCCCCGGCCCGGCATCGCCCGCGTGGGCGCGCAAATTCTCGGCGGCGACCGCAACCCACACGCGGTCGCCGCGAAAGTGGCCGGGAAAATACGGGCCGTTGAGCGAGAAATGCGCGAAATCGAGAGTGCTCGAATTGCGGCTGGGATCGAGCGCGCCGACGGTCGCCTCCAGCACATTGCCAATTCCGAGCAGGCGCGCCACTTCGACCGATTCCGGACGATCGATCACCTGCCGTGGCGTTCCGCGCTGTAGAATGCGGCCGTTTGCCAGCACCAGCATGCGGTCTGCCGCACAGCAGAGATCGAGATTGCGGCTCGCGAACAATACCGGGGCGGAGGTATTCTCGCGGATCTCGCGCAGGAGCGCCGCATCGAGCCCGACATCGTCGATGAGCAGCAACTTCGGCTCGGTAATGAGGGCGCGGGCAAGAATCCAGCGGAGGCGCGGCGAATTGGCGTTGAGTTGGAACTTGTCGACGATCTCCGCGACGCGCCGGTGGCGTTCCAGGCGCGGGTACCGGCGGGCGGCGAACATCAGATTCTGTTTCGGAGACATGCCCGGAAAGAGCGAATCAGTTTGCGGGATGAGTGCGGCGCGGCGGCGTCCGGGCGGGAGGTGCACGGCGGCCGCGGCGTCGAAGAGAATCGCGTCATCGAGCAGAATGCGGCCGGAATCGGGGCGGACCAAGCCGGCAACGGTTTCCAACAGCAAGCTCTTTCCGGCGCCGCCGGGACCGAAAATCGCCGTGCCACCGGGTTCAATGCCGAAGTCCACATCGAGTTTGCCGAGGACGATGCGCACGCCGGTCATGCGCGGAGCCTCGAAATCCAAAATGCGGCGGCGAATTCCAGGGCGAGGCGCGCCAATGCCCAGGCTGCCGCCGCGGCGGCCGCGCGCCGCACGAGCGGCAATTCGACGCGCGCGAAGACCAGCGACTCGGGCACACCAAGGCTGCGGGCCGCTTTGCCGTAGGATCGATCCAGGCCGGCGAACGCGGCGCGCATTTGCCGGGTGACGAGCGGCAGAACGGCAACCACGCCCGCGGCCGACATGGCAGCGAGAGAGAGCGAGCGAGACACCAGCAGATAGATCAACAACGGCGCCGGCAGAAGGATGGCGGCTCTGACGATGGCCGATATCGCGGGTTTCGCGGCGAACTGCCGGTTTTCGAGCATCCATGCCAACGGTACTCCGGCCAAGACTGCGCAAGCCGTGACAAGCGAGAGTGTTTCCGCGCCGAGGACAAGCCATCCGCGATCGACAGGCATGAAGCCTTCAATTATAGCGGCCGGAATCGCGCGCTGAAATGGCGCAAAAATGGAGGGGCTTCCACGATCTCCATGCCGCGAATCTCCCGCTTGCGCGCATTCACTTCGAGGATGGCTTCCACCACGTAGTCGATGTGGCTTTGGGTGTAGACGCGGCGCGGGATGGCCAAGCGGAGCAACTCGTGCTGTGCCGCCGCTCCGAACATCACCGACCCGATTTCCACCGAGCGGATGCCGGCGTGGCGGTAGAGTTCCACCGCCAGGGCCTGTCCCGGGAATTGCGACGGGGGGATGTGCGGCAGCATACGGGCGGCATCGATGTAGATGGCATGGCCGCCGGGCGGTTCCACGATCGGGACTCCGTGGTCGGCGATGTGGCGTCCCAGGTAGCCGGTGGAGATGATGCGATAGCGCAGGTAATCGGGATCGAGAATTTCCTCAAGGCCGACGGCGATGGCTTCCAGGTCTCTTCCCGCGAGCCCGCCGTAAGTGGGGAAACCTTCGGTCAGGATCAGGAGATTGGTTTCGAGCTGGGCCACGCGATCGTCATTGGTACACAGCAGCCCGCCAATATTGGCGAAGGCGTCTTTCTTGGCGGAGAAGGTGCAGCCATCGGCGTAAGAAAACATCTTTTGCGCGATCCGTTTTGGCGACCAACCGGCATATCCGGGTTCGCGCTCACGGATGAACCAGGCGTTTTCCGCGAACCGGCAAGCGTCCAGATAGAACGGGATGCCGTGCGCGGCGCAAACGGCCTTGACCGCGGCGATGTTGGCCATGGAGACCGGCTGACCGCCGCCGGAATTGTTGGTGACGGTCAGCATCACGAGCGGGATTTTGTCCGCGCCTTCGGCGGCGATGAGCCGGCGGAGGGCCTCCACGTCCATGTTGCCTTTGAAATCGAGCCGCGCCTGCGTGTCGGCAGCCTCGGGAACGGGAAGATCGACTGCCTTGGCGCCGGTGAACTCGATGTTCGCGCGCGTGGTATCGAAATGGGTGTTCGAGGGCACGAGGTGGCCCGGCTTGCAGACCACGGTGAACAGAATGCGCTCGGCGGCGCGCCCCTGGTGCGCCGGAATGATGTGGCGGAAGCCAGTGAGGCCGGTGGCGACGCTGCGCAGGTGGAAAAAGCTCTCGCTTCCGGCGTACGATTCGTCGCCGCGCATCAGGGCAGCCCACTGATCGGTGGACATGGCACTGGTGCCGGAATCCGTCAGCAGATCGATGAGGATTTTGCGGGCTTCGATCAAAAAGAGGTTGTATCCGGCTTCCGCGAGATAGCGTTCGCGCTCCTCGCCCGTGGTGTGATGCAGCGGTTCCACGCTCTTGATGCGAAATGGTTCGATGATAGTTTTCAATTGAGGCCTCAGTGCCGGGTTTGATGAGCCGCCGCTTCGAAGCGGCCCACCAGCAGATCGATCAGGCTCATCCAGGCGCTATCGGGATGCTCCAGCTTGCGAAAATCGGCGATGTACCTGGGGTTGTTCATCGCCATGCCAGCGAACGCCAGGAAATCGAGACTGTCGTAGGGGATATCGCCCGCCTGCTCGCGGCTCCACTTCTTCGGGTCGTCGAGAAACGGAGAAAGATAGTCGAGGGCCGATGCGATGCTGGCGCCGGAGCGGGCGCGGACGGCCCACAGGCCGGCGTTTCCGTGCACCTGCGCGATCCGGCAGAGGGTGGAAAAAGCGTCAAGATTCAGGGACGAGAGCCGCAGCGAACGGGCGCGCACTTCTTCGTGGGGAGCGCTCCCGTTGGGCATGATCTGCCGGGGAAGCAGGTAATCCCGGTAAAAGTTGAAGGCCAGTTGCTGGGCCTTGGGGTCGTCGAGGAAGCTTCCCACGGCGGCCACTTCGGCCGCCCACCAGGACGCATGATTATTGCCGCTCTTCTGCTCATCGGTAGCGTTGCGGCTGGTGAGGAGCCAGCGCAGGTACTCTTCAAACCACCGGTGAACGGCGGCCTGGTCCCGGACGCTCCAATCGTTGGTTTGTTCCAGGAACTCCATGCCCTGGATGGCGCGGATCAGGTCGCGGCCGTCCACGACGCCGGAGCCGCGGCCATTGTTCACGCCGGGTATGGACTGGGCATAGTCGAGGTCGGGATTCATCCGGGTGCGAGGATTGACGAACCAGGTGTGGATGACCGCGGCGGCGCGTTTGCCATAGGCCGGATTGTCGAGCAGAAACGAAGCGACGCCGAGCGAGAACACCGCGTTGCCCATGGCGTTCATGGCCGTCTGGTTGGCCACGATGCGGGCGGGATTGGAATGGCCGTCCTCGCGGAGGTAGGGGCCGGTGGGGTTGTCGGGGTTCAGCCAATAGTAGGGGGCTTCGGTGTAGTATTCATGGACGTCGATGTCGACGCCTTTGGGGCGATCGGTGACGACGCTCCAGGGGCCTTCCTTCATGCGCCGGTCGGCGTCGGCGCGCAGGCGGCGGACAGGGTCCTGCGTCCACGCCTCCTTGCGGATGATCGCGCTGTGGATGGGCTCGGCCTCGTCCTCCGAAACCAAGGTCATCGGAATGTCCGCCCGGCTCAAGGTGGCAGCCAGGGCCAGGGCGACGAACGTCTTCACTATATTGGATTGTAACGTGTGTAGAGTGGCCGATCGTCCGGCGCACCGACATCGTACAATGATTCGTTACCATTGGACGGTCCCGATGAGCGTCGCTTTGACGTCTCTGGACTCCTGAAGTTGTGGGGTGGTGGAGACGAGCAGGCGCTGGAACACGTCATCCCGCCGATCTATACGAGCGGCCGAACCATACGCTCCAGGCAACAGCGCTGGTTCACGATCTGTACCTGCGACTGGCCCAGCAGAATGGCGGCCACTGGAAAGACCGCCAGCACTTCTTCAGCTTCGCGGCCATGATGATGCGGCGCATCCTTATCGATTACGCCCGTTCGAGCCGCGACAAGGTCGGGGCGTCATGGAACGCGTTCCGCTGAGCGACGATTTACCGTGGCGGAACAATTCGCGCGAAGAGATTCCAGGGCTCGATGCCGCTCTCGCCAAACTGGAAGAGAGCGATGCGCGGAACGTGCGGGTTTGGGAGTTGCGGATTCGGCTGGGCTACACCGCGCAGGAGACCGCCGAGATTCTGGCAATTTCCAAAGCGACCGCGGATCGCGACGGGACTCTCGCGAAGGCCTGGCTTTACCGCGAGCGGATGCGAAAGGAGTGAGGGGCTCGGGCGCGAGAGCTGGAATCACCGCCGATGGCGGTGGGCCCGACGACGATGTCTTCACTGGCGAGCCACGGTTGGCGATGAAAACACGGTGTCGTAGCGTCAGTGCATCAAATATGAGACAGAAGCTTCGCCCCTCGAAGGGAAGAGCATCGGGGCACGACCAAATCCGATCGGCGCCCGCTGGCAAAACGCACAGCATCGCGATGAGCCTTCCGTCCGCGATGTCCCTGCACCCGACATCGCCAAGGTATATACTGGCGAAATTCGGAGTCTCTATGCTTGCCAAAACCGTCCTTTCGCTCGCCGCGGCGGCTTTCCTCGTCCATGCCGCGGAAAGTTATCAGAAACCTCCCAAGGCCATCCTGGATGTGATGGATGCGCCGGTCACTCCCACGCTGCTGGTCAGCCCCACCGGCAATTTCGCGCTCGAAAGCCGGACGATTCCCTACCCGCCGATTGCCGAACTGGCGGAGCCGATGCTGCGCATCGCGGGAATCCGGATCAATCCCAAGACGAACGGATTGCACAACGTGGTCTTTCTGACGGACCTTTCGCTTCGGAAAATTCCCAGCGGGGCGGAAGTGAAGCTGCAATTGCCTGCCGGCGCGCGGGTACTCGGCCCGAAGTGGGCGGGGGATGGAGCGCATTTCGCATTCACCATCACCACCGCCAGCGGCATGGAACTCTGGGCCGGCGATACTTCGGGCAGGGTGCACAAGATCGAGGGCGTCAGCGTGAACGGTGTAATGGGAGCGCAAAATTCCGTGCAATGGATGCCGGATAACAAGACGCTGCTGGTTCAAACGGTGCGGACGAGCCGCGGCGCCGCGCCGCGCGAACCGGTTCCCACCGGCCCGCACGTGCAGGAAAGCCTCGGCGGGGGCGCGCCGGCGCCTACCCTCGAAGATATGCTGGCCAGCCCGCACGATGAGGATCTGTTCGTTTATTACGCCACGTCGCAGCTTGCGCTGGTGGACACGGCGAGCGGCAAAGTTACGCCCGCCGGCCGGGCGGGAATCATCGCGTCCGCCGAGATTTCGCCGAACGGCAAGTATCTGCTGGTCTCCACCATTCATAAGCCGTTCTCCTATCTCCATGCCTATCGTTCGTTCCCGCGCGAGGTCGAGGTGTGGGATGTTACCGGCAAAATGCTGCACAAGGTCGCCAGCGTTCCGTTGGAAGACAAGGTGCCGATCAACGGCGTTCCTACCGGCCCGCGCAATATCGAATGGCGCACCAGCGACGCGGCGACGCTGATCTGGGTGGAAGCTCTGGATGGCGGCGATCTGCGGCACGCCGCGCCGTTCCGCGACAAGATCGTCACGCTGAAAGCGCCTTTCACCGGCGAACCTCACGAGGTGTTCAAGACCCAGCAGCGATTCGCGGGCATTCGCATGGGGGCCAAGGGCGGCTTTGCGCTGGTTACCGACACCGAACGCAAGACGCGCCGCGTGCGCACGTTCGAGATCGATCTCGACAAGCCCGACCAGGCGCCGAAGCTCATCTGGAGCCGCAACAATCAGGATCGTTACGCCGACCCCGGCCAGCCGCTCTCCAGGACGATGCCGAATGGCAGCGCGGCGATTATCCAGGATGGCGATTCGGTCTTCCTGGCGGGGCTGGGATCGTCGCCTACGGGCGACCACCCCTTCCTCAATCGTTACCATCTGGCGAGCGGCCAAACCGAGCCGATGTTCAAATGCGACAACGACCATTACGAAACCGTGGTGGACCTGCTCGACGACCACGGCGCGAAGTTTCTGACCCGCCGCGAAAGTCCCACCGAGCCGCCGAATTATTTCGCCCGCACGCCAAACGGCGCGCCGGTAGCCGTGACCGAATATCCCGATCCGCAGCCATCGATCCGCGGCATCCATAAGGAACTGGTGAAGTATAAGCGCGAGGATGGGGTGGAGCTCTCGTTCACGCTCTACCTTCCCGCGGATTACAAGCCAGGGACGCGCCTGCCCACCGTGGTGTGGGCCTACCCGTACGAGTACAACGACGCGGCGACTGCCAGCCAGGTAAGCGGGTCGACGAAGCGGTTCACCGAGATGCGCGGCTACTCCGAACTGCTGTTCGCGCTCGACGGGTACGCGGTTTTGGCCAACACGGCCATGCCGATCGTCGGCTCCGATCCCGACACGGTGAACAACACTTTCGTGGACCAGGTGGTGATGGACGCCAAGGCGGCGATCGACAAGGCCGTGGAGATGGGGGTGACCGATCGCAATCGCGTCGGAGTCGGCGGCCACAGTTATGGCGGATTCATGACGGACACGCTGATGGCGCACTGCGATCTTTTCCGCGCGGGGATCTCGGAAAGCGGCGCGCCCAACCGCACGCTGACGCCGTTCGGCTTCCAGAGCGAACGGCGCACGCTGTGGCAGGCGCCGGAAGTTTATCTGAAGATGTCGCCCTTCATGTACGCCGACAAAATCAAGGCGCCGATCCTGTTCATTCACGGCGAAGCGGACGATAACAGTGGCACGTTCCCGATTCAATCGGAGCGCATGTACGAGGCGGTCCGCGGCAATGGCGGCATTACCCGCCTGGTGTTTCTGCCGTTCGAAGCGCACGGCTATCGCGGCAAGGAGACCATCGAGCACGTGGTTTGGGAAAAGCTCACGTGGTTCGACAAGTACGTGAAAGCCGCCGGCCCCGCGGAGCATACCAGCGCGAACGAGGCGGTACACTGATGGCATGCTGCTCCCGGCGTGCGCGAAAAAGCTGGTAGCCCTACTCGGCGCTCGCGCTGTCCTCGACCAGCCGGAAGACCTGGCGTTGTATGAATACGATGGCGGAGTGGACAAGCACCGGCCGGACGTCGTGGTCTTTCCGCGCACCACGGCGGAGGTCGCCGGCATCGTCAAGATCGCGCGCGAGTTTTCGGCGCCGCTGGTAGGGCGCGGCGCGGGCACGGGGCTTTCCGGCGGCGCCATCCCGCTAGAGGGTGGAATTCTGGTGGCGTTCGCGCGCATGAATGCCATTGTCGAAACCGATCTGGCGAACGAGCGCGCCGTGGTGCAGCCCGGCGTGGTGAATCTGGACGTGACCGGGGCGGTGGAAGCGAACGGCTACTTTTTCGCGCCCGACCCGTCGAGCCAGCGCGCCTGCACGATTGGGGGCAACGTCGCCGAGAACTCCGGCGGGCCGCACACGCTGGCTTACGGGGTGACCACCAATCACGTGCTCGGGCTGGAAGTGGTGATGCCAGACGGCTCGGTGGTGGAAACCGGCGGGAAGGCGACGGACCTGCCGGGCTACGACCTTACGGGCCTGCTGACGGGGTCGGAAGGCACCATGGCGCTGGTGACGCGCGTGACGGTACGACTGATGCGCAAGCCGGAAGCGGTGAAGACCCTGCTGGCGATTTACGAATCGAACGAGGACGCGGGCCGCACGGTCACCGAAATTACCGCTCGCGGGATCACGCCGGTAGCCGTAGAGATGCTCGATGGCGTGATGCTGCGCATGGTGGAAGAGGCGACTCACGCGGGTTATCCCATGGATGCGGCGGCGGTGCTGCTGATCGAACTGGAAGGACTAAGCGAAGTTATCGAAGAGCAGGCGGGGCACATTCGCGAAGCGTGCCTGGTATGCGGCGCGCGCGAATTCCGGGTGGCGCGGTCGGCCGAAGAGCGCGATTTATTGTGGAAGGGGCGCAAGAACGCGTTCGGCGCGGTGGGCCGCGTGAGCCCGACTTATTACGTGCAGGATGGGGTGGTGCCGCGGACGAAGATCGCGGCAACCCTACATTACATCAACGACGTGGCGCGCAAGCACGGTCTGACCATCAGCAATATTTTCCATGCGGGCGACGGCAACATGCACCCGATCATCCTCTTCGACCCGCGCAAGCCGGGGGACCTGGAACGGGCGCGGTCGGCGGGCGAGGAGATACTGGCTTACTGCGTGGAGAACGGCGGCTCGATCACCGGTGAGCATGGCGTCGGAGTGGAAAAGAAGGAATTGATGGCCAAACAGTTTTCGCCGGAGACGCTGGAGATGATGGCGAGACTGAAGGGGCTATTCGATCCGGACGGGCGATTCAACCCGGGCAAGGTGCTGCCCACCGGGCGCGGGTGTCTGGAGATCCGGCAGGAGCCGATCCGTTCGGGAAAATCTTTGTACTAAGACAAGGGTGTCAGCGCGCCTGGGCGCCGGCGGCGGTGGATGTGCCGGCCGACTTTTTCAAATACTTGTCGTACCAGGCGAGGTAGCGCTCCATGCGATCGCGCTGATAGCTCGGGCGCTGGATGCCGTGCGTCTCGTTGGGGTAGATGATGAGCTCGGTGTCAATACCCAAGCTGCGCAGCGCCTCGTACATCTGCTGGCCGCCCTGCACCGGGACATTGAAATCGCGCTCGCCCCCGAGGAAGAGGGTCGGAGTCTTAATGCGATCGGCGTGCAGGAACGGGTAGGAGATCTTTACGTAGGTATCGAACGCCTTCCAGGGCGGTCCGATCTCTTCGTCGTATTGCGTGATGTATTGATCGGTGCCGTAGAAGGAGACGGTGAAGGCGGTTCCGGCCCCGCTGGTGGCGGCTTTGAAGCGCGGATCGGTGGCGATCATGTAGTCGGTGAGAATGGCGCCGTAACTCCAGCCGCCGACGCCCATGCGGTCGGGGTCGGCAATTCCGCTGTGGATGGCGTACTCCACGCCGGCTTCGAGATCGTCCACTTCGAGGTGTCCCCAATCGGCGGCGATGGCGCGAGAGAACTTCTGTCCGCGGCCGGCGCTACCGCGATAATTGACGGCCATTACGGCGTAGCCGTGCGACGCGAAGAACTGGCGCTCGGTTGAGAACGTGTGCCCATCCTGCCCGTTGGGGCCGCCGTGAATGCGCAGCAGGAACGGAACCTTGGCGCCGGCGGTGTAGCCGAGCGGCCTGGTGAGGAGGCCGTGCACTTCCGTGCCGTCCTTACTTTTAAAGCTCACTTCTTCGGTGGGCGCGATCTCGAGTTCGGCCATCAGCGCATCGTTCACGTGCGTGAGTTGGTGAAGCGACGAACCGTTCCAGAGGTACACCTCCGGCGGGCGATTGTCGCCGCCGCTCATGTAAGCGAGGCAGCCTTTCGCCGCGGTGGGACTGGCGACCGCGATGGGACCGGCGATGAGCCGTTTCACAGCACCGCCGCTCACATTCATGCTGGCGGGGTAAACGTTGCGGTCGTCCGCGACGAGGAAGGTGAGGGAACCGCCATCGGCGCTGAAACGCGGAGCGGAAACACCGCGATCGAGATCGGCGGTGGCTTTCACCAGGGTGGGTGCGGCGCTGCCGTCGCTCGAAACGAGTGCCAGCCGCTCCATCCCATAGGCCGCGAACTTCTTGTCGGACTCGCCGGCTAAGAACGCAATCCACTTGCCATCGGGACTCCATTCCACGCGCCCGCGGCCGGCATTCATGGTGAGCGGGCTGAGTTGTTTGGGCTCCGATCCGGCATGGGCATCCGCGACATAAACCTGGCCGCCGGTGTCGCGGTCGGGATCAGCGGCATGATTGCTCATGAATGCGATGCGCTTCCCATCGGGCGACCAGACGGGCGAGGATTCGTCATATTTCTTTTCGGTGGTCAGGCGGTCCAGCTTTTTGGTGGCGATATCGAAAAGGTAAACGAAGCTGTGCCGGCCGGAAAGCAGGTACCCGGCGCCATCCTGCTTGAAGTGGTAGCGATCGATCACGATAGGCTTGGGCGCTTTCGGCTTGGGGCCTTCGGCGGCGTCGGCTTCGGGGTCCGGATCGCCGATCACGAGCGCGAGACGGTGGGAATCGGGCGACCATTCATAGCTTTGGAGGCGACCTTTTACATCTGTGAACTGGGTGGCTTCGCCGCCCGCGCGGTCGAGGAGCCATACCTGGTTGCCCTTGGCTTTGCCCGGCCGCGACGAAAGAAACGAGAGATATTTGCCGTCCGGGCTCCAGCGCGGCGAAGTCTCGCTTTCGGGGCTGGAAGTCATGCGCAGGTCGCGCGTGCCGTCGGTGCTGACCATCCAGACATCGGTGTCATGCTTGTCTTCTTTGGGATCCGTGGTGGTGACGGTGTACGCCACCCACTGGCCGTCGGGCGAGCATTGCGGGTCGCGGACTTCGCGAAAGCGGGCGAGATCGTCGAGGGTGAGAGGATGGCGGGCGGTTTGGGCGAACAGGGCAGCCGCCGCGAACAGGGGCAGGAGGCGAAAAAGCTGCATAGGCCGCATGGTATCATGCCCAACGAATGGCGGAATACTCCATAGGCATCGATTTAGGCGGGACGAACCTGCGCGCGGCGGCGATCGGCCGCGACGGCAAAATGATCGACAAGGTCGCGATGGCAACCGATTTCGTACACGGACGAGAGGCTGTGCTCAACGACATCACGTCGGCGATCGGCAAATTGCGCGATAAGTACGGGGCGGGCGATCTGAAGGGCATCGGCGTGGGCGTGCCGGGGTTCATTCGCATGAAGGAGGGCTACCTCACCAACAGCCCGAACCTGCCCTACTTCGAAAATTTTCCGGTGCGCGACGAGTTGAGCAAGCGGGCGAACGCGCCGGTGGTGCTGGAGAACGACGCCAATGCCGCGGCGATGGGCGAAAAATGGATCGGCGCGGGCAAGGAGCACGACGACCTGGTGCTGCTCACGCTCGGCACGGGGATCGGCGGCGGCATTATTTCGGATTTGTCGGAATGGCCGGCGAGTTGGGACACATCACGGTGGTGCCCAACGGCAATCCGTGCGCCTGCGGGAATCGCGGATGCCTGGAAAAGAGCGCTTCGGCGACGGCCATTGTGGCGATGGCGCACATGCTGCATCTGGGCGAGAATTTAAGCTCGAAAGACGTGGCCGACCTGGCGAAGCTGGAAGGCGAGACCGGCGACAAAGCGCGGTCGATCTTCCGCACGATGGGCGAAGCGCTCGGGATCGCGCTGGCGACGCTGGTGAACACGTTCAATTTCCCGCTCTATCTGCTGAGCGGCGGTCCGCTGCCGTCGTGGGATTTGTTCGCGCCGGAGATGTTCCGGGTGGTAGAGCAGCGGTCGTACACGTACCGGGCCACCAAGCCGGCAATCGAGAAAGCGACTCTGGGGAACGAAGCGGGATTGTACGGCGCGGCGTATTTGCCCTGGGAATAGCTCACACGTTTCCGGGGGGCGCCGCGTCTACCTGGGGAGGAAATATGAGATTCGGCGCGCTTTTGCTTTCTGGTTCCGGCTTGATCTTCGCCCAGGCTTCGCCCTCCGCCAAGCTTATCGGCAGTTGGGTTAATACCGACCTCGACACATCCGGCACGACGCAGGTCGTGGTTCGGCAGAACAAGGGCGGCATCGTGGTACACGTGTGGGGCCGCTGCACGCCGTCGGACTGCGACTGGGGGGAGGCGGCAGCGGACACCTGGGACGGTTATCTGATCGCGAACTACGACCACGGGTGGTCGATGGCGCGCCTCCAGCTCATTCCGCTGCCGGATGGACGGCTCCTGATGGCGCACACCACGGAATACCGCGACGGGTCGGGGCGCACCGACAAGGGGTACGCTGAATTTTTCGCGCGCGAGGACGCCAAGGTGGAGGGGCCGGAGACGGCCAAAGCGAGGGAACTGCTTCATCAGGTGGCCGAGACATACCGCAACCTGCCTGCCGCCCGGTTCGAATCCACGGAGATCCGCCAGCGCTCTTCGGAAAAGACGGAAACACGCTCGGAAACGCGGGCGACGCTGCTCTTCAGCCCGCCCAACCGGTGGCGCCGGGAGACATCGCGGACCGGTGGCGAAGCGCGCGTCGAAATTGCCGATGGCCACACTAGTTGGACTGTATACCCGCAAGCCAATCAGTATCAGAGTGTGCCGCAGGGTCCGGCGGCGCGCCCGTTTGCCTACCACCTGCTCGATCGGGGCCGGAGCACTCCGGAGATTTTGCGGCACGAACGGCTGGGAGCTGCCGATTGCACCGTGGTGCGGATCTCGTTGGGACGCGGGGTGACGGAGGATTTGTGGATCGTCGATGGCACCCACCTGGTGGCGAAAGAGAAGACCGAAGATCGTACCAGCAAAGACGAACTGACATTCACCGTAACTGAGCTTGGAGTGAAGGTGGCGCCCGAGGCCGTGGCCTACGCGCCGGACGAGACACACGCCGTGAACCGCACGACGGCAGCCCAGGAAGCGCCTAAGACTATGGTGGGAACAACAGCGCCGGATGTCGTTCTGCGCGATCTCGACGGGCACGCAGTGAAATTGAGCGAACTGCGCGGCAAAGTAGTCCTGCTGGACTTCTGGGCCACCTGGTGCGGCTACTGCCGGCAGGCCCTGCCGACTATCGAACTGCTGCATCGGAGCCTCGAAGCCAAGGGGTTGGTGGTGTATGGGGTGGACGACGAGGCTCCCGAAATCGCGCGCGCCTATTTGCAGAAAAGCGGCTACACCATGCCGTCGCTGGTGGATTCGGCGAGCGCGGCGGCGCACGCCTTTTTCGTGAACTCCTGGCCCACCACCGTGCTGATCGACCGCGAGGGCAAGGTGGCGTACTACGAAGCGGGTTCGGAAGCCGAGGCATTGCGCGACGCTATCCGCGCGGCTGGAGCCTGGTAGCTATTGGGCGCGGAGGATATCGGCGATATCCAGTCTGGCGACGGGGCGGGTGGCGATCCAAATCCCCACCGCGGCAATGGCAGCGATGAAGAGCACCGAGGCGGCATAGGCGGCAGCGTCCACCGATTTGGAGCCTTTCACCAGGCTTTCGAGAAGGCGGCCGCTCAGGATGGCGAGCGCGATTCCGGGGATGGCGCCGGCGACGATCGGAATCAAACTTTGCCGCAGGAGCGAGCCGCGCAGTTTTTCCGGCGTGGCGCCGAGGGCCATGCGGACGCCCATTTCGTGGGTCCGTCGCGCCACGGTGTAGGAAACGATGCCATAGATGCCGATGATGGCGAGCACGAGGGCGAAAGCGGCGAAAGACGTGACCGCGGTTTTGTAGAATTGCGGGCGGGCAAACTGATCTGCCATGCGCTCGTCCATGGTTTTCACGTCGAAGACCGGCACCTGTGGGTCGATGGACTGGAGTGTGGCGCGAACCTGGGCGATGCGGTTTTCGGTGCGGCCGGCCACTCTGACGACGAACGCCGTCCTCGGCCAACCCGGCCTGCGCGAGATTAAGAAGATCTGTTTGAACCGGCCGGAATCGTTCCCGTAGTCCATAAATTTGGCCACGCCGACAATCGTGTTGAGATCGTTGCCGCTTCCTACTTTCCGGCCGATGAGATCGACGGGCTGCGCACCGTATTCCCGCGCGAAAACATCGTTCACGATCGCCACGCTGGCGTTGCTCCGCATATCGGCCTCGGTGAATTCCCGCCCCGCCAGGATTCGCCCGCCAATCGCCCGGAAGAAATAGGGCATCACCGGCACGATGCTCGAATTCGTGGGGAGTGGGCGGCCATCCAGGCCAAACGGTCCGCCAATTCCGACTTTGGCGTCAATAGGGAGAAACTGCGTGGTGCTCGCGGTGACCACTCCCGGGAGCCTCCGTATCCGGTCGAGCGCTTCCTGGCAATACTGTAAGCGGCTGGCATCTGTTTGGCGAGGAGTACCAGCGAGCGAAACCATGGCCGTGATCACGCCGGACCTGTCGAAACCGCGATCGATGGTCATCAGGTGAACGAACGCCCGGCTCACGGAAATCGATGCCGTCAGTAGCATGATCGTGAGCATCACCTGCGCAGCCACCAGCGCATCGCGGAGCGCGCCCGAGCGGCGAGTATCGGTGGAACTGCGTGTCCCGAACATGTGGACGCGCCCCGCGTAAAGCGAAGGCAGGATGCCGAAGAGCAATCCGCTGGCGAGCGCGATGGCGGCGGCAAAGGCCAATACACGACCGTCCAGTATGGAGTAGGTCTGCGCGCCTAATGGCGCAGGCTGAAGCCTGGCCGTGATCGACACTGTGGCAATCGCGACGAACAAACCCGCGATCGCTGCGGCAACCGAAAGTAGCACGCATTCCGTCAGCAACTGCTGGGTAAGTCGCGCGCGGCCGGCGCCGAGCGCCGAACGTATGGACAGTTCCACGGCGCGGTCAGCGGTGCGCGCCATCAGCAGGTTCGCCACGTTGGTGCACGCAATGAGCAGCACGAGCAAGACGCACCCCATCAGGACGAGAGAGGCGTTCTTAATGGGGCCGGCAAGTTCATCCCGGAGCGGCGCGAGGGTGGAAGGCGGACTGTGCGGCGCTCGTGTACCGGCTGGAAAGGAGCGATAGCCGTCCGCCACAACCTCGGAGCGAGCCCGAGCCCACGGAATCCCCGGCTTGAGACGGCCGACAGTGGTCCAACCATTGTTGTACCGGCTATAGGCGGCCGGCTTCCAGATGACGGTCTGGTCGGGATAGTCGAATCCCGGCGGCGCCACGCCGATCACGGTAAGGGCGTTGCCATCGACGTGAATGGTCGCGCCCAGCGCTTTCGCATCGCCGCCGTAGAGACTTTGCCAGAGCCCGTAACTAATCACGGCCACGGCGTTCGCCCCGGGCAATCCCCAGCCGCTCCCTACCACTTCCTCGGCGGGCGCGAATGGGCGTCCCAATACCGGCTGAGTGCCAAGAAGTTGGAAGAAATTCCACGACGTCTGTGCCACGCGCACGCGTTGCCATTCGCCCGATCCACCGAGGTTCGCGTCCAGGGTCTCCCACAGTGCGGCATCCGCCAAATATTCGCTGTGCGAACGCCAGTCGGCGAAATTTCCGGGGTTGTCGTGTGGCGGGAAGAAATCCCGGAACGATGCCAGCCGTTCGGGATCGTGAAACGGCAGCGAGCGGAGCAGAAG
>Ga0335072_10002005_pt1 | contig 32108 bp, 27 predicted proteins | sample Lox_Sample_21_FD_206725 | JGI IMG/M metagenome (GOLD analysis project Ga0335072, IMG submission 206725) | Soil microbial communities from Loxahatchee National Wildlife Refuge, Florida, United States - Lox_Sample_2.1 | ecosystem: Environmental > Terrestrial > Soil > Wetlands | place: USA...
GTCGCCGCCGCAACCGCGACGGCCTTCGACCGGCGACTGTCACAGCTTGCCAAGCAGGCATGCCCGGAGGACCCACGAACACTCGATCAGCGCCGTGCCGACGCATTGGCCGCGCTTACCCAGGGCGGACGCCTGGCGTGCGCCTGCGGCCAACCGAGTTGCCCTGCGAGATCCGGTGCGAAAGAACCGGAACGCGATCGGGGCGGGGCGCAGGTGGTGATCAATGTGATAGCCACCGACCAGACCGTCCATGCCGACAGCAGCCAGCCCGGCTACTTGGACGGGTACGGAGTCATCGACGCCGAGCAGGTGCGTGAATTAGCCTCCGCCGCATCACTACTCATCGCCGATCCGTTCACCAGCCCGGTAGAGGCACTGCGTTACCAGCCGTCCGCGGCGCTTGAACGCGCAATCCGTTGCCGCGATCTCACCTGCCGATTTCCCGGATGTAACCGGCCGGCTGTGTGCTGCGACATCGACCACACCATTCCGTTCAACCATGAGGACCCGGCGGCCGGCGGACTGACGGTGGCGTCAAACCTCAAATGCCTTTGCCGTCAACATCATCGGCTCAAAACATTCCACGGCGGATGGCGCGATACACAACTTGCGGACGGCACTGTCGTCTGGACCTCACCCACCGGTCGGACCTATCGGACCTCCCCGGCTGGCGCCGACCTTTTCCCGAGGCAGCCGCGTGGGCCGGCGTGCGCGGCACCGAAGCCCAGCAGACGAAGTAGGTCGCAACAACGAAGAACCCGAATTGCCCAGGCACGCAAGCATAACCGCGAGCTCAGGCCCGTCAACGAAACCCGAAGCTGGCTCGAAGAAGCCCGACAGCGGGAAGTCGAGGCACGCAGATTCCGAAACCACATGCGCGGCATGCTGTTTCTGTTCAAGGGAACGCCGAGCACCAGCCCCTACTGCACCTGGGTGAACGAACCCCGAGAGTCGGAAGAGCTGCCGCCGGACTGGACTCCGGACGAGCCGCCCTTGCAGCCGTTGCCCGACGAACCGCCCTTCTGAGAACTAGTGATTCATCGCTGCCGAAACGCTAGGGTGCCACACATGTCGATCGCAAGAAGCGCCCCGAGGTTTGTTCGCTGGTCGATTGTCGTGGCTGCGGCCGGGTTGGCCGTTGCCATGCTGTCGGCGTGCGATAAGCACAATGCCGCGCCCGCACCTGGTGTAAATCCACGTCAAGTAACCGTTTTGGGATCGGGGCAAGTTCAAGGCGTCCCGGACACCCTGACCGCCGACGTCGGCATCGAATTCACCGCACCCGACATCACCGACGCGATGAACCAGACCAATGACCGTCAGCAGGCGGTCATCAACGCGCTGGTCGGCGCCGGCCTGGACCGCAAGGACATCAGCACCACCGAAGTAACCCTGCAACCGCAGTACGGCAGTTCCCAGCAGAACGCCACCGCCACCATCACCGGCTACCGCGCTACCAATGCGATCCGGGTCAAGATCCACCCGACCGACGCCGCGTCACGAACGCTGGCCTTGATCGTGAGCACCGGCGGCGACGCTACCCGGATCAGCTCGGTCAGCTACTCCATCGCCGATGACTCGCAGCTGGTAAAGGACGCTCGCGCACGGGCATTCAACGATGCCAAGAACCGCGCCGACCAGTACGCCCAGTTGTCTGGGCTGCGGCTGGGCAAGGTGCTTTCCATCTCGGAAGCCACCGGCGGCGCGCCGACCGGAGGAGGACCGCCGGCACCACCGAGGGCGATGCCTACCGCAGTCCCGCTGGAGCCCGGCCAGCAGACGGTCAGCTTCTCGGTGACCGCGGTGTGGGAGCTCGAATAGGGCCCGCCTACTCCTGGTAGACCCTGGGATCCAGCGTCCCGATATACGACAGGTCGCGATAGCGCTCGTCGTAATCCAGGCCGTAGCCCACGACGAACTCGTTGGGAATCTCGAAACCGACGTAGGCGATATCGACGTTGGCGTGCATCGCGTCGGGCTTGCGCAGCAACGTGCACACCCGAAGCGAGCGCGGATGGCGGGTGGTGAGGTTTCGCGAAAGCCAAGACAGGGTGAGACCCGAGTCGACGACGTCCTCGACGATCAGCACGTCGCGATCGTTGATGTCGCGGTCCAGGTCCTTCATGATCCGCACTACACCCGACGACGACGTCGAGGAGCCGTAGGAGCTGACGGCCATGAATTCGAACTGGGTCGGCACCGGAATCGCGCGCGCCAGATCGGTGACGAAGATCACCGCACCCTTGAGCACCGTGATCAACAGCAGATCCTGGCCGGTCTGCGCGGCCACGTCGCGGTAGTCGTTGCCGATTTGCTCGCCGAGTTCACCAATGCGGGCCTGAATCTGCTCCTCGGTGAGCAGCACAGACTCGATATCCCCCGGGTACAGGTCTACTCGCTGGGCGGGGGTGATCGCCGACGAGATCTGGGCCACGCCCACAGCGTGCCACGCCACCGGGCGAACAACCAACGACAGGCCCTATTTACACGGGCTCGCGTCGCAACGTCAGGACGCCGTCGTGCCGTCCCGCGATCAGTCGTTCGCCGCGCAACGGGGACCCGACCGCCACCCCGCCCTGCCCTCGCCAGGCAGTGACCAGTGTGTCCACCCCCCGGATCTGCTTGTCGGTCAGCCCGGTTGCACCGCCGGCCAAAAGCCAGCCCCGGATCACCCGCCGTCGGACCGGGTCGGGCAGTGCGGCCAGGGGCTGAGCCTGTAACCCGGAGCCCGCCTTCACCTCGGGCAGCGCCCGCGCGGCGAGCGTGTCGATCAACTCGGTGTCCGCCCGCAGCGCCGTCGCGGTGCGGGCCAGCGCCTCGGCCACCCCACCGCCCAGCACCTCCTCCAGCAGTGGCAGCACCTCCAGGCGCAGCCTGGTTCTGGTGAAGCGGCGGTCGGTGTTGTGGGGGTCCTGCCATGTGGTCAGGCCTAGCTCCTCGCACGCGGCGTGCGTGACGGCACGCCGCACACCCAACAGCGGGCGGCACCACGGCGGATCGTACGGACGCATACCGGCGAGGGAGCGCGCCCCGGAACCGCGGCCCAGGCCCAGCAGCACCGTCTCGGCTTGATCGTCGAGCGTGTGGGCCAGCAGCACCGGCCCCTCGCGGTACGCCGCCAGCGCGGCGTAGCGGGCAGCGCGTGCCGCCGCCTCCGGACCGCCGTCGTGACCGACGTTCACGCAAAGCACCCGTGCGTCAACACATCCCAATGCAACTGCTTGCGTCCGGGCGGTTTCCGCGACGGCGGCCGAGCCGGGCTGCAGGCGGTGATCCACGATCAGCGCGGTGGTGGGTTTCAACTGGGCCGCAACGGCCGTCAGCGCCAGCGAGTCCGGCCCGCCGGACAGCGCCACACCCCATTGGTCTTTGGTGACCGGATGCGCCTTGGCGAAAGTCTCGACAGCCGCGCGCAGCTGCCCTACAGCACCCTGTCGATCCATCGCTGGGGATCTTCGATTTCGGCGGGCAACGGCAGCGTGTCCGGGCCCGACCAGACGGTGTTGAACCGCGCCATTCCGACCTTGCCCACCACGTGATCGACGAACGCCTTGCCGCGGGTGTACTGGCTGAGTTTGGCGTCGAGACCGAGCAGGGCGCGCAGCAGCCGCTGCAACGGCGGTTGCTTGCGATGGCGACGCTCGTCGAATCGACTGCGGATGGTGGTCACCGACGGCACCACCACCGGTCCGACGGCATCCATCACGTGGTCGGCATGGCCTTCCAGCAGGGTGCCCAGCACCAGCAGCTGATCCAGGGCTTGGCGCTGCGGCTCGGACTGGACCGCGCGCACCAGGCCGATGATCCCCGCCGAGTTAGCGTCGGGCTCCTCGGTGCCGCGGTTGCGGACGAAGTCGGCAAGCCGGTTCACTACCTGCCCGATGTCTTCGCCGGCGTCCCGGGTCAACAACCCCAGTGCCTGCGACATGTATTCGGACAGCCACGGATTGGCGGTGAACTGAACCCGGTGGGTCACCTCGTGCAGGCATACCCACAAGCGGAAATCGGAGGGGTCGACTCGCAGCTGACGCTCGACGGCGATGATGTTCGGGTACACCAGCAGCAGGCAGCCCTCTTTGGCGGCCGCGAACGGGTCGTACTGACCGAGGATCCCGGACGCCACAAACGCCAGCACGGCGCCCGTCTGCGCTCCGGTGATCCGGCCGGTGACAAACCCGCGTGGCTTTTCACTTCCATTCGTCATCACGCGCATCGACTCGGCCGCCGCCCGAACCCATTCCGGGCGATCGACGATCCGCGCCGCGGGCACCACGCCGTTGGTGATCAAGCCGGTGACATCACGCACCGGCGGTTCGGCTTTGGCGGCGGCACTGGCGAGTTCGTCGATCGCCTGGCGCTGGGTGTAGTCGGTGGACGGCGGACCCGGCCGGGCCAGCCGAACACCGACGGTCGCCGCGAATCGCCAGTCGACAGCGGTACCGAGGGTCAAATCAGACGATGGGGTCATGCGCACCCGCATGTCCACAGCTTGCTGGCCAAGGCATCCATCACATTGCGGCCGTTGGGGCCGGCGTCGTTGGAGAGAAACGCGAACGTGAGCACCCGGCCGCTGCGGTCGGTGAGAACGCCGGCCAAGGCGTTGATGGCGGTCAACGAGCCGGTCTTGGCCCGCAACCAGCCTGCCGGGCCTTGGTTGGTGGCGGTGTCGAGAAAACGGTCGGCCAACGTCCCGCTGCCGCCGGCGATCGGAAGCAGATCCAGCACCGCCCGCAACGCCGGCTGATCCGGCCCCGCGGCCGCCTGCACTGTGCCGTCAAGCGTCTTGGCCGTCAGCCGGTCGTCGACCGAAAGCCCGCTGGAATCCATCAGGGCAACCCCGGCGGTGTCGATGTGCGCGGTGCTCAACCGGTTGGTGATCGCGTCGACCGCGCCCGCAAAGCTCCGCGGCCGGTTGATGGCGGCCGCCACCTCACGGCCGATGCATTCGGCCAGCACATTGTCGGAGTGGTCCATCATCTCGGACAGCCGCTGGACCAACGGCGCTGACTGCACCACGGCGAGCTGGCGCGCGCCAGACGGCGCGGAGCCGACCGTGACCGCACCGGGATCCAGGCCGAGGGCCTTGGCCAGCTCCCGTCCGGCGTCCAGCGCCGGGGTTCGCGACCGCCTCGAATTCACGGTGCTGGGCTGGATCCGTCCGGCATCGATCATCACCGATTCGATCGGAGCGATGTCACCGTTGTCGACGTCAGCCGGATCCCAGCCCTGCGCCATCGTCGGACCGGTGAAGGCCGAGGTGTCGACCTGCACGGCCGTCGGTGTCACGCCGCTGCGGCGGACCTGCTCCACGAGGTCGCCGATGCGCGGCGAACCGCGGTACCAGGTGGGGACGTCTGGGGGCGCCGCCGACAACGTGGGATCCCCGGCACCCACCAGGACGATGGGTCCCTGGGCGTTCGGACTACCGGCGACGACACGGGTGCTGATCCGGGCCTGACGGTCCAGCGTCAGCAACGCGGCGGCCGCGGTAAGGATTTTGTTGGTCGACGCCGGCACCAACGGCAGGTCGTCTGCCACCTGCCAAAGCTCCTTGCCGGTCATGGCGTCGGTGATGCGGCCTCCTAATTTGCCCAGGTTGGGATCGGCCGCCACCGGTGCCAGCACCGCCCCCAACCCAGGGACGCTGGGTGTTTCGGCGGTGTCGCTGACCGGGACCATTCCCGGCTTGACAACCGGCGGCCGCGGAGGCGGCACGGGAACCCGCGTGCCGCTGCTGCCGTGCCCGCCCGTGGTGAAGAACGTCGCCGCCGCCACCACGGCAGCAACGAACGCCAGCACGGCCAACCCGACGAACACGGGGGTGGATTTCCGCCAGCGAGTAGGGCCCATCACTCTCCTGACTGTTTGATCCCATTCTGCCGAATCGGCCGCAATGCGCTCGACTAGGGTGGACCCGCAATGCACTGACCTACCCAGATTCACCCAGACTCAAGGAGCTGAGACGGTGCAATTCGACGTGATCATCGAGATCCCGAAAGGGCAGCGGAACAAATACGAGGTCGATCACGAGACGGGACGGGTGCGTCTGGACCGCTACCTCTACACCTCGATGGCCTACCCGACCGACTACGGCTTCATCGAGGACACCCTCGGTGAGGACGGCGACCCGCTGGACGCGCTGGTGCTATTGCCGGAGCCGCTGTTCCCCGGCGTGACGGTGGAGGCACGTCCGGTGGGAATGTTCCAGATGACCGACGAGGCCGGCGGTGACGACAAGGTGCTGTGCGTTCCCGCGGGCGACCATCGCTGGGATCAGATCCAAGACATCGAGGATGTTCCGGCCTTCGAACTGGACGTCATCAAGCACTTCTTCTCGCAGTACAAGGCTTTGGAGCCGGGCAAGTACGTCAAGGCGGCCGACTGGGTCGGGCGCGCCGAAGCCGAAGCAGAGGTGCAGCGCTCGGTGGAGCGATTCAAGGCCGAGGGGCACTAACGCTGCTGGCGTAACCGCACACCGATTCTCGGTGGCATCCTGGCCATGTGACGCCGGTTCTGCATTTCGCCGCGAATTTCTGGTGGCTGGTCTTTCCACTGGGCGGCGCCATCGGCGGGGGCCTGCGAGCTATCGCCGCCGCCAGCGAGCGCCGGGCCGATCGCCGGCTGGAACGGTATCGGCTGAAGCAGCAAGCCAAGATCGCCGTGGCCGAGGCGTCCGGGCGGGTGCGCAGCAACGACGAAAGTTACCGCCGCGAGCTCGTCAAAGTCATTGCGGCGCACGACCATACCGATGCCCGATGGCTGGACTACGAAGTGGACCTCGCCAAGCTGCTCGACTTCCCGCTGATAACCGACATGCGGGCTCCGCTGACCATCGCGTTCCACAAGGCCAAGCGGCATGCGGACCTGCTGCGGCCGGAACGGCCAGAGGACCTGGTTGGCGACCGGGATGCGCAGCTGGAATACCGCAACGCCGTCCACGAGTACATCAGCGCGTTCGAGATCGCCGAGGCCGAGGCCATCCGCCGACGCCGCAGCGACTTCTCCGAAGACGAACAGCAACGGCTACAGCGCGCCCAGCACCTGCTGCACCTGGCCCAAGACGAGGCCGCCACGCGTGAGGAACGGCAGAACGCGTATGCGCGGGCGAGCCAGGAACTCGACGGCCTGATCGTGCTGCCGGCTCCCGCGCGGGCCGCCATCGAGCGGCGCATCGCCGGGCAGATCGAGGCCTAGCCGCTCAGGCGGCGACCCCGGCAGCGCGCCGGTTGCGCAGCACGCTCCAACCCAGCGCGGCCCCGATGAAGACAACGCCCACCGAAGCGGTGGCGGCTTCGGGGATCTGAAACCTTTCGTCGATGGACAGCAGCATGATCACGGCCAGCACGCCGATCGCCCAGTGTGCGCCGTGTTCCAGGTACATGTAGCGGTCCAGCGCTTCCTCGTCGACCAGGTAGATGGTGATTGACCGGACGAACATCGAGCCCACCACTCCGAGACCCAGCGCGATCACGATCGGATCCGACGTGATCGCGAAGGCACCGGTGACGCCGTCGAACGAGAACGCGGCGTCGAGCACCTCGAGATACAAGAACAGCATCAGCCCCGCCTTGCCGGTGGCCACGGCCGGACGGGCGTCCGTCGTGGCGGCATCGAGGCCCGGCGGCCGGAACGCCCGGCTCAATCCGTTGACGACCAAATAGGTGACCAGGCCCAGCAGCCCGGCGGTCAGCACCGCCGCACGCTCCTCGCTGGAGTGGGTCAGCAGCGCGCCGACGAGGACAAGTACCACGCAGGTCACCGTCACCGACACCTGCCCAAGCCGCCCGATACGGGCGAACGGGACCTCAATCCACTTGAGCCACTTGATGTCTCGATCGTGAAAAAGGAAATCCAAAAACAGCATCAACAGGAACGTCCCGCCGAATGCCGCGATCTGCGGGTGGGCCGCGATGATCAGTTTTTCGTAGCTGGGTGAGCCGTCAGGATATTCCAGCGCGTGGTGCGGCGGTGGATTGAGTGCCAACTTCATCGCGCGAACCGGGTCGATGCCCGCGGTTGCCCAAACGATGAGCAACGGGAATATCAGCCGCATACCGAATACCGAGACCAAGATGCCCAGCGTCAAGAACATCCGTTGCCAAAACCGGCTCATCCGTTTCAGGACCGCGGCGTTGATGATGGCGTTGTCGAAGGACAGCGACACCTCGAGCACGGCCAGGACCAGCAACAGAAAGAGGGCGTTGAGCCCGCCATGCGCGTATCCGAGCGCAAGGGCCGCCACGGTGAGTAACAGCGAGAAGCCGAAGATACGAAAGGCGGCCATGGGTCCTTCCTGACAGCCGCTCACATTAGCGAAGCTGATCGCCACCGCCAGGCTGAGCACCGACGCCCTTACTATTTTCAAATTGTGGCGATACATCGGGTCAGTCGGCCGAAAGCGCCGACCCGGTGACCGAAGTCGGAAGCCCTCGGGGCCCCATCGCGCGTGGCAGTGTGGCCCGGGTTGGTACCGCGACCGCACTCACCGCGTTGTGCGGCTACGCGGTGATCTATCTGGCCGCTCGTGACCTGGCACCCAGCGGCTTCTCGGTTTTCGGGGTGTTCTGGGGATCGTTCGGGCTGGTCACCGGCGCCGCGAACGGTTTGCTGCAGGAAACCACCCGGGAGGTCCGCTCGACGCGCTACGTGGACGTGCTGCCCGACCCCGGCGGATCACGCACCCACCCGCTGCGATTCGCCGCGATGATCGGCGTTGCCGCCGCCGTCGTGATTGCCGGTAGTTCGCTGCTGTGGAGCGGCCGAGTATTCGTCGAGGCGCGCTGGTTGTCGGTGATACTGCTGAGCGTCGGTCTGGCCGGTTTTTGCCTACACGCCACCCTGCTGGGCATGTTGGCCGGCACCGACCAGTGGACCCACTACGGTGCGCTGATGGTGACCGACGCGGTCATCCGGGTCGCGGTCGCCGCGGCGACGTTTGTGATCGGATGGGGTCTGAACGGATTCCTGTGGGCAACCGTTGCCGGTGCGGGTTCCTGGCTGATCATGCTGGCGGCCTCACCCGCGGCGCGCGCCACGGCCCGCCTGCTGACACCCGTTAGCACCGCAACCTTCCTGAGAGGCGCCGCGCATTCGATCACCGCGGCCGGTGCCAGTGCGATTCTGGTGATGGGATTCCCCGTGCTGCTCAAGCTGACCTCGAATGAGCTTGGGGCGCAAGGCGGCGTGATCATCCTGGCCGTCACGTTGACTCGCGCGCCGCTGCTGGTGCCCCTGACCGCCATGCAGGGCAACCTCATCGCTCATTTCGTCGACGCCCGCACCGACCGGCTTCGGGCGCTGGTTGTGCCGGCCGCGATCATCGGCGGCATCGGCGCGGTCGGGGTGCTCGCCGCGGGCATCGTGGGTCCGTGGCTGCTGCGGGTCGCCTTCGGACCGCAATACGACGCCGGCAGCGCGCTGTTGGCGTGGCTGACGGGAGCCGCTGTGGCGATCGCCATGCTGACGCTCACCGGAGCCGCCGCGGTGGCGGCCGCGCTGCACCGGGCGTATTCGCTGGGGTGGGTCGGTGCGACGGTGGCCTCGGGACTGCTGCTGCTGCTGCCGCTGCCGCTGGAGACTCGCACCGTCGTCGGCTTGCTATGTGGTCCGCTGGTCGGAATCGGCGTGCACCTCGTGGCGCTGGGGCGCGCCGGACGGTTAACCGGCTGATCCGGCCTGGGCCGACGTGTACCTTGTGGGCTTACATGGCCACTCAAGCGGATTACCCCGACGTCTGGATCGTCGTTCCCGCCTTCAACGAAGCCGCCGTCATCGGCCAGGTGATAGCCGATGTGCGGTCGGCATTCCGCCACGTCGTGTGCGTGGACGACGGCAGCATCGACGACACCGGCGAGATCGCAAGGCGGGCGGGGGCCCACTTGGTGCGCCACCCCATCAACCTGGGCCAGGGTGCGGCCATCCAGACCGGCGTCGAGTACGCCCGCAAGCAGCCGGGTGCACAGGTTTTCGCCACATTCGACGGCGACGGCCAGCATCGCGTCAAAGACGTCGCCGCGATGATCGACCGGCTCCGCGCGGGTGACGTCGACGTTGTGATAGGCACGCGCTTCGGCCGGCACGAGGGCAACCGGCCGCCGTTTCTCAAGCGGATCGTGCTGCAGACCGGCGCCCGCTTGAGCCGGCGTGGTCGCCAGCTCGGCCTGACCGACACCAACAACGGCCTGCGGGTGTTCACCAAGCCGGTGGCCGACGGGCTGAACCTCACGATGAGCGGCATGAGCCACGCCAACGAGTTCGTCACGCTGATCGCCGAAAACCACTGGCGCGTGGTGGAGGAACCGGTCGAGGTGCTCTACACCGACTACTCGAAGTCGAAGGGGCAGCCCCTGCTCAACGGCGTCAACATCATCTTCGACGGGTTTCTACGAGGGAGAATTCCACGATGAACTGGATTCAGGTGCTGCTGATCGGATTGATCATCACGATGCTGGTGTATCTGTTGCGGTCCCGCCGTAACGCGCGAACCCGGGCGTGGGTCAAGGTCGGGTACGTCCTGTTCGTGCTGGGCGGCATCTATGCCGTGCTGCGGCCCGACGACACCACCGTGGTTGCGCACTGGTTCGGAGTGCGTCGCGGCACCGACCTGATGCTCTACGCGCTGATCATGGCGTTCTGTTTCACCACGCTGAGCACTTACATGAGGTTCAAGGACTTGGAGTTGCGCTATGCGCGACTTGCTCGCGCAGTGGCGCTCGAGGGCGCGCAGGCACCCGAGCCGCGCTAGATGGCGTTCACGTGTCGGAAGTAATCGACCGTACGGCGCACCCCGTCGTCCAGCCGAACCTGTGGGCGCCATCCCAAAACCCTTTCGGCTAAGCCGATGTCGAGGCAGGACCGCTTCAGGTCACCCAGCCGGGGCGGATAGAACTCGGGGTCGTCGGGCCCGCCGACGGCCGCGGCCACGACCGAATGCAGTTGGCGGTCTGAGGTTTCCAGTCCGGTGCCGATGTTGAAACGCTGCCCGCCGCCCGAGTCTCCGGAGGCCTTGACGAAGGCGTCCACCACGTCGTGGACGAACACGTAGTCGCGAGTGTTGGTGCCGTCGCCGAACACCTTGGTGGGCTTACCGGACAGCAACGCCTGGGCGAAGATCGCCACCACGCCCGCTTCGCCGTGCGGGTCCTGTCGGGGACCGTAGACGTTGGCGGGCGCGATGTGCGAACAGTCCAGGCCGTACAGATGACGAAAAGTGTTCAAATAGATCTCCCCCGCGACCTTGCCCGCTGCGTATGGCGACGCCGGGTCGGTGGGCACCGTCTCGGGGGTCGGGTACTGCGACGGGGTGCCGTAGATGGATCCTCCCGACGAGGTGTGCACGATTTTGCGCACCCCGGCCAGTCGTGCCGCCTCGGCCAGCCGCACCGTGCCAAGGACGTTGACCGAAGCGTCGAATTGCGGGTCGGCCACCGAGTGCCGCACGTCGATCTGGGCGGCCAGGTGGAACACCACCTCGGGCCGGTGCTCGTCGAGGATGGCGTTCAGATCGGCGGTCACGATGTCCGCCTCGATGAAGAGGTGCGCCGGATTGCCGGCCAGGTGCTCGAGGTTGGCCGCGCGGCCGCGCGCGAAGTTGTCCAGCCCCACCACGGCGTGACCGTCGGCCAACAGACGGTCGACTAGCGTCGAGCCGATGAATCCGGCTGCCCCGGTAACCAGTGCGCGCACCGGCCCACCATACAGAGTGGCGTTTGCCGCGGCCGCGCTGGTCGCGGTGCAGCTGGTGATCCGCGGGGTGCTGGCATTTCGGGGCTACTTCTATTGGGACGACCTGATTCTCATCGGGAAGGCCGGCACCCACGGCCTGCTGTCGCCGTCGTACCTGTTCGACGACCACGACGGCCACGTGATGCCGGCCGCCTTCTTGATCGGCGGCGCCATCACCCGGCTGGCGCCACTGGACTGGACCGGGCCGGCGATCAGCCTGGTGGTGCTGCAGCTACTGGCTTCGCTGGCCCTGTTGCGCGCGCTCTACGCCATCCTCGGCTGGCGCTGGGTACTTCTTATCCCGCTGACGTTCGCGCTGTTCACACCGCTGGGCGTGCCCGGGTTCGCGTGGTGGGCGGCGGCGCTGAACTCGCTGCCGATGCTGGCGGCGCTGGCCTGGGTGTGCGCCGACGCGATTCTGCTGGTCCGCACCGGCAACCGGCGCTACGCGGTGACCGGCGTGCTGGTCTACTTCGGTGCGCTGCTGTTCTTCGAGAAGGCCGCGGTGATCCCGTTCGTGGCGTTCGCGGTGGCCGCCCTGCTGTGGCATGTGCGGGGTGATCGGGCGGCCCTGCGCACGGTGTGGCGGGCCGGCCTGCGGTTGTGGATCGCGTCGCTGATATTGACCGTCGCCTGGGTGGCGCTTTATCTGGCCGTGGTCAATCAGCAGCGGTGGAGTTCCGACCTGGCGATGACGTGGGATCTGCTGTCTCGATCGATCACTCACGGGATCGTGCCGGGGCTGGCCGGCGGACCGTGGCATTGGGACCGCTGGGCGCCGGCCTCACCCTGGGCCGCACCCCCGCCGCTGGTGATGGCGCTCGGTTGGCTGGTGCTGGTCGGGCTGCTTGCGCTGTCGCTGCTTCGCAAACGACGCATCGGGCCGGTCTGGCTGACGGCGGCCGGTTACACCGTCGCCTGCCAGGTGCCGATCTATCTGATGCGCTCTTCGAAGCAGACCGCACTGGAGCTCGCCCAGACCCTGCGGTACCTGCCCGATCTCGTCGTCGTGTTGGCGCTGCTGGCCGCCGTCGCGCTGTGCGCCCCGAACCGAACAGATGGCGTGTCGCGCCGGCTGGACCCGTCGCGGCCGCGCGCGGTCGTGGTGACAGGATTGACGGGGTTGTTCGTGGCCAGCAGCTTGTACTCGACGGCGACGTTTCTGACCAGCTGGCGTGACAACCCCACCCAGCCGTATCTGCAGAACGCCCGGGCCGGTTTGGCCGCCGCGCACGCGGCCTCGAATGCACCGCTGCTGGATCAGGAGGTCGATCCGCTGGTGCTGCAACGAGTGGCCGCGCCGGAGAACCTGGCCAGCCATATGTTCGCCCTGTTGCGGGACAGGCCTGAGTTCGCCACGGCGACAACACAATTGCGCATGCTGGATAGCTCGGGCCGGCTGATCGACGCGAGAGTGACCTGGGTGCGGACCATCGTGCCGGGGCCCATGCCGCGGTGCGGCTATTTCGCCCAGCCGGACAAGCCAGTGCGCCTGATCCTGGACGGGCCGCTGCTACCCGCCGACTGGACCGTCGAACTGAACTACTTGGCCAACAGCGACGGCTCGATGACGCTGTCGCTGACACAGGGGCCCGACGTCAAAGTGCCGGTGCATCCGGGACTCAACCGGGTCTTCACCCGGCTACCAGGCGCCGGAGACGCGATCACTGTGCGAGCCAACACCACCGCGCTGGCGTTGTGCATCGCGTCGGGGCCGATCGGGTTCGTCGCGCCGGCCTGACACGCTCGGCGGCGGTTGGGTCCATGCTTTTACTGCTGGAGAATGGGGCGAATCAACTCCAGCACTTTCGGATCCTCGATGGTCGACGGCATTGGTTCATCTTTGCCGTGGGTGATGCCGCGCATGGTTTTTCGGAGGATCTTTCCTGAGCGGGTCTTGGGTAGCGCGGGAACCACATTCACCTGTTTGAAGCAGGCCACTGCTCCGATCTCGTTGCGCACAGCGGCTATGAGCTCCTCGGTAAGACCGTCCACCGACGCACCGCGCTTTAGCACCACAAGTGCACGCGGAACCTGGCCCTTGATGTCGTGGGCCACCCCGATGACGGCGCACTCGGCGACTGCCGGATGCGCGGCCAGCACCGCCTCGATGGGGCCCGTCGACAGGCGATGCCCGGCGACGTTGATCACATCATCGATGCGGCCCATCACGTACAGATACCCGTCCTCGTCGAGGTATCCGCCGTCGCCCGTGAGGTAGTAGCCGGGGTGCTCACGGAGATAGCAGGCCTCGAAGCGCGCGTCGTCGCCCCACAGCGTGGGCAATGTGCCCGGTGGCAGCGGCAATCCAATGCAGATCGCGCCCTCTTCATCGGCGTCGCACCGAGATCCGTCTTCGCGGAGGACGCATACGTGGTAACCGGGCATCGGCAGTGTTGGTGAGCCCGGTTTGATCGGAAACCGTTCGACGCCCATCGGGTTGGCTGCGATTGCCCAGCCGGTTTCGGTCTGCCACCAGTGGTCGATGACCGGGATGCCGAGCTTGTCGGAAGCCCACGTGTAGGTGTCGGGGTCGAGGCGTTCCCCGGCCTGGAACAGGTATCGCAGCGCAGAGAGGTCGTATCTGTTCAGATGTGCGCCGTCGGGGTCTTCTTTGCGGATTGCGCGGATCGCCGTGGGTGCGGTGAACAGCGCCTTGACCCGGTGTTCGGATGCCACCCGCCAGAACGCGCCGGGATCCGGTGTGCCGACCGGCTTTCCCTCGTAGAGCAACGTCGTCGCACCGACCAGCAGCGGCCCGTAGACGATGTAGGAATGCCCGACGACCCAGCCCACATCCGATGCCGCCCAAAATACTTCGCCGGGATGCGTGTCGTAGATGTGTCGCATGCTCCACAGCAGCGCCACGGCATGTCCGCCGTTGTCGCGCACGATGCCCTTTGGCTTGCCGGTCGTGCCCGAGGTGTAGAGCACATACAGCGGGTCAGTGGCCGCCACGGGCACCGCGTCGGCGGGCTCGCAGTTGGCCATCAGCACGTCCCAATCCACGTCGCGCCCTGCGGTGAGCGCGCAGCGATGCTGATCTCGCTGCACGACAACGCACCTGCGCGGTTTGTGCCGAGCCGACTGGAGTGCCGCGTCAAGCATGGGCTTGTATTCGACTGGTCCCGACGGCTCGATTCCGCAGGAGGCGGAAACGACGACGGTCGGGCGCGCGTCATCAATTCGTGTCGCGAGCTCGTGTGCGGCGAAGCCGCCGAAGACCACCGAGTGCACCGCACCGAGCCGCGCACATGCCAGCATCGCGATGACCGCCTCGGGAATCATCGGCATATAGATCACGACCCGGTCGCCCTTGGCGACGCCGAGCGCGCGTAACGCACCCGCGAACCGGGCAGTCTGGTCCAGTAGCTCGCTGTAGGTGTAGGTGCGCTTGGCGCCGGTCACCGGCGAGTCGTAGATCAGCGCGGCCTGTTGACCGCGGCCGTCCGCGACGTGGCGGTCCAGCGCATTGGCGCAGGTGTTGAGTGTGGCGCCGGGAAACCACCGGTAGAACGGCAAGCGGCTGTCGTCGAAGATCTGGGGCGGGGGCCGCAGCCACGACACGGCTTGCGCGGCCTGCGCCCAAAAGGCTTCGGGGTCTTTGATGCTGGCAGTGAACAGTTCTCGGTAGCCGCCCATGCCCGCTCACTCCTTCTTTCTTGTGCTGCACGGTACCTTCGTTGCCTCACGGTGCGAGCTGGACATGCCCCCGCGGCGGAGGCTGGGCAGGAGGCGCCTCCTGTTGTGGCGCGGGCGCCTCGGGCTGTGGTGCGGGTGCCTCGGATTGTGGTGCCGGTGCGGCCGGCTGTCGCGGGGGGGACTTCGGCTGTTCTGCTCGGGGTGGCGGTGCCGCGACAGGCGGCGCGATCGGGTTTGCCGTCGGTGTCGGGATCTGTGGCTCAGGCGTAATCTCCCCCGTCGGGGCTGGCCTGATCAATGCGGTGAGTGCCGACGGTGTTGGGACCGCGTTGAATGTCACGGGCAACTGTGCCGCGACCGCCACGCTCGAGGCGGCGCTTATCAAGGCGGTGATCACCGCATACTCGGCATGGATTCGGCGTCTACGCATACGCGTGTGTGGCCGTCGCGCCGTGCCCCTAATCTGCGGGTTTGCGCGAAAGTCCAGTGGTGATTCACGGCTACAACCAGTTACGATATCCATCATTGCAGGCGTCAGACGCCTCCACTGTTACCGAAATGGAAATCCTGCCGTGCGCATCGGCATCACCAGCCTCGCAGACGTTCTGGTCGGCGTCTCAGTCGTGCTGATCACCGCAATTATTTGCGCTGGCGCGGCAGGCGCCGACCCAAGCCAGCAGGATCAGTTTCTGGCGCGGCTCCAGCAAGAGCAGATTCCCGCTATCGACAACGTGCCGGGGCTGGTCTACCACGCCCATGAAATTTGTGGCGAACTCGACGGCGGCGCCTCGGTTGAGACCGTAGTGACCGACGTGATGAACAGAGCGTATGAGGACAATCCGGCCTTGCACTCCGTTCCCGCTCGCGTGAGAAGGACCGCGGTCAAATTCGTCACCGCATCAGTGGACGTCTACTGCCCCAGCCATCAAGGCGAGCTTCCCTTAGCGCCCTGAGGCGCGACTGCGCCGCAGAGGGTGCACATTGGAGCCGCCTGGGGGAATCGAACCCCCGACCTATTCATTACGAGTGAATCGCTCTACCGACTGAGCTAAGGCGGCATACCCGCACGCCGGGCGGCACGAGTCTAACAAGTGCACTAGCGCAGTTCCTGGCCGATGGTTGCGACCATGGCGTCGACGGCGAACTTGGGTTTGACGTTGACCGCCAGCGCTTCACGGCACTCCAGCACCGCCTCGATGCAGCGCAGCAGCCGCTCGGGCGTGGCATGGGCGGCCAGCGCACCCACCCGCTCGGCCATATCCGGGTGGTTGGCGCGCACGGCGCCGGCGTTCGCCGAGACCACCAGTGCGTCGCGGAAATAGGTCGCGAGGTCTATCAGCGCCCGGTCCAGCGCATCACGCGACGCCCGGGTCTGCCGCGACTTCTGCCGTCGCTCGAGATCCTTGATCGCCCCGGTGGCTCCACGCATCGTGGAAGCGGTGCCCTTACCCGAGCCGCCGGCCCCGAGCGCCGTCCGCAGCTCTTCGGTCTCGGCCTCGGCGCGATCAGCAGTCAGCACGACGGCTTCGGTTTCGGCCGCGGCCACCAGCTCTTCGGCAGCGGCGTAGGCGCGCGCGGGTCGAACCGCGTCGCTCACCAGTCCCAGCGCTCGCTCCCGCCGCTGCCGGGCCTCCGGGTCGGTGGCCAGCCGGCGCGCCCGCCCCACGTGGCCACCGCTGACCGATGCCGCCCAGTTCGCCGTGTCGGTGCCCAGGCCGTCGCTGTCGACCAGAACACGTGCGATCGCCTCGGTCGACGGGGTCACCAGCGCGACATGCCGGCACCGGGATCGCAGCGTCACCGCGATGTCCTCGGGATCCACCGACGGCGCACACAGCAGAAACACCGTCGACGGCGGCGGCTCCTCGACAACCTTCAGCAGAGCGTTCGCCGCCCCTTCGGTCAGCCGGTCGGCATCCTCGATGACCACGATCTGCCGGTGGCCGGTGGTCGGACGGCGCGAGGCGATCTGCACGATCGCGCGCATCTCGTCCACGCCGATGGACAGGCCCTCGGGAATCACCCGCCGCACGTCGGCGTGAGTGCCGGCCATCGTCGTCGTGCAGGCCCGGCAGCTACCGCAACCGGGCTCGCCGGCTGAGGTGCATTGCAGCGCGGCCGCGAAGCACAGCGCGGCGACCGACCGCCCGGAACCCGGTGGCCCGGTGATGAGCCACGCATGTGTCATAGTCCCGTCGCCGGCGCGGATGTGGCCCAGATCACCGCGGGCGGCCTTGGCGGCGGCCAGCAACTCGGCCTCCACCGCTTCCTGGCCTACCAGCCGTGTAAACACTCCGGACATCACTGGCAACACTAGTGATGCGGGCCGACGGATACCGATCGGCCACCATACCGCGACAATTCCGTTATATTTCGCGACGTTTGGCCAGCCCCGGGCGACTTGCCGAAGGGTTTTTAGGTTTCCAACAAGTCCGTGCCGACCGATACGGTGGTTTGGTGGCAACCGAGGCAGCACTGCCCGGGCGAATCAGTGCGTTCGCCCGGTGGGTGGTGCGCACCCCGTGGCCGCTGTTCTCGCTGAGCATCCTGCAGGCCGACATCATCGGCGCCCTCTTCGTGCTCGGCTTCCTGCGCTACGGCCTGCCACCCCAGGACCGCATTCAACTACAAGATCTGCCGGCGCTCAACCTGGCGATCTTCGCAAGCTCATTGGTCGTCGTGTTCCTCGTCAGGTTCGTGGTGGACCTCAGGCTGTTGATGCCGGTTTTCCGCTGGCAACGCCGCGACAACATGCTCGCCGAGGCCGATCCGGTCGCTACCGACCTGGCCCGCAGCCGTGCGCTGCGGATGCCCTACTACCGGACGCTGACCAGCATGGTGTCCTGGTGCATCGGCGGTGTGGTGTTCATCCTCGCCAGCTGGTCGGTGGCCAGGTACGCCGCACCCGTCGTGACGGTCGCGACCGCACTGGGGGCGGCGGCGACCGCGATCATCGGCTACCTGCAGTCTGAGCGGGTGCTGCGGCCGGTGGCCGTCGCCGCCCTGCGCAGCGGGGTGCCGGAGAACGTCAAGGCGCCGGGCGTCATTTTGCGGCAGATCCTGACCTGGATGCTGTCCACCGCGGTGCCGCTGCTGGCGATCGTGCTGGCCGTGGTGGCCGACAAGGTGTCCCTGCTGCATGCCTCCCCGGAGAGTTTGTTCAACCCGATCCTGTTGTTGGCGTTGGCGGCGTTGGGCGTCGGGCTGATCAGTACCCTGCTGGTGGCGATGTCGATCGCCGACCCGCTGCGCCAGCTCCGCTGGGCGCTGTCCGAGGTCCAGCGCGGTAACTACAACGCGCACATGCAGATCTACGACGCCAGCGAACTGGGTTTGCTGCAAGCCGGTTTCAACGACATGGTGCGTGATCTGTCCGAGCGGCAACGGCTGCGCGACCTGTTCGGTCGCTACGTCGGCGAAGACGTGGCCCGCCGCGCCCTGGAGCGCGGCACCGAATTGGGTGGGCAGGAGCGCGATGTCGCGGTGCTGTTCGTGGACCTGGTCGGCTCTACCCAGCTGGCCGCGACGCGCCCGCCCGCCGAGGTGGTCCATCTGCTCAACGAGTTCTTCCGGGTGGTGGTGGACACCGTCGGCCGCCATGGCGGGTTCGTCAACAAGTTTCAGGGCGACGCCGCACTGGCGATCTTCGGCGCGCCGATCGAGCACCCGGACGCATCCGGCGGCGCACTGGCAGCCGCCCGTGAGCTGCACGACGAACTCCTCCCGGTGATCGGCTCCGCGGAGTTCGGCATCGGGGTGTCGGCCGGCAGGGCGATCGCCGGCCACATCGGGGCGCAGGCCCGCTTCGAGTACACGGTGATCGGCGACCCGGTCAACGAGGCCGCGCGGCTTACCGAGCTGGCCAAACTCGAGTCCGGGCACGTGCTCGCGTCGGCGATCGCGGTCAGCGGCGCCCTGGACGCCGAAGCGCTGTGCTGGGATGTCGGCGAGGTCGTCGAGCTGCGCGGGCGCTCGGCACCCACTCAGCTGGCCCGGCCGCTGAATCTGGCTGCGCCCGCGGAGGAGACGCCCGAACGCGCTGCCGAAGAGGTATCCAGCGAAATCATGTAACCGTCCGCGGCGGGCTAACTACGCTTGGCGGAATTCTTCGCCGGCGCCTTGCGGGCCCGTGAGGCCTTCCTGGCGGGCCGTTTGGCCGGGCCCCGGGCCCGTCGGTCGGCCAACAGTTCGGCCGCGCGCTCGTCGGTGATCGACGCGACGTCGTCGCCCTTGCGCAAGCTGGCGTTGGTCTCGCCATCGGTGACGTAGGGCCCGAATCGGCCGTCCTTGACGACCATCGGCTTGCCCGACGCCGGGTCGGTTCCCAGCTCTCGCAGCGGCGGAGCCGAAGCACTTTGCCGCCCAGAACGTTTCGGCTCGGAGTAGATCTTCAGCGCCTCGTCGAGCGTGATGTCGAAGATCTGGTCTTCGGTTGTCAGCGATCGAGAATCGGTGCCGCGCTTCAGGTATGGGCCATAGCGCCCGTTCTGCGCGGTGATCTCCTCACCCGACGCGGGATCCACCCCGACAACTCGGGGCAGCGACAGCAGCTTCAGCGCATCCTCGAGAGTGACCGTCTGCAAGTCCATGCTGCGAAGCAGCGAACCGGTCCGGGGTTTGGGACCGGCGGACTTCTTGCCCTTCTTGGTCCCTTGGGCGCCACCGGCGGATTGGCCGTTCGTGCCGGCAGGGGGCTCGGGCAGGATCTCGGTCACGTAGGGCCCGTAGCGGCCGTCCTTGGCGACGACCTCGTGGCCGGTTTCCGGGTCGACGCCCAGCGTGCGTCCCTCCTGCGGGGTGGCGAAGAGCTCTTCGGCGACGTCGAGGGTCAGCTCGTCGGGGGTCAGCGAGTCGTTCAGGTTGGCCCGCTGCGGAGTCGGCGCATCCTCGTCGCCGGCCACCATGCGTTCCAGGTATGGCCCGTTCTTACCCACCCGAACGTAGACAGGGCGGCCCTGTGCGTCGTCAAACAGCTTGATGGAGTTGACTTCTCGAGCGTCGATGCCTTCGAGGTTGACGCCGACGAGCTTCTTCAGACCACCGGAGCGGGCCACCGAGTCGGGCACACCGTGGTCACCGCCGAAGTAGAAATTGTTCAGCCAGTTGGTGCGTTGCTCGTTGCCCGACGCGATCGCGTCGAGCTCGTCTTCCATCGCTGCGGTGAAGCCGTAGTCGACGAGCCGGCCGAAGTGTTGCTCCAGCAGACCGGTGACGGCGAACGCGACCCATGAGGGCACCAGAGCGCTGCCCTTCTTGTGCACGTAGCCGCGGTCCTGGATGGTCTTGATGATCGACGAGTAGGTCGACGGGCGCCCGATGCCCAACTCCTCGAGCGCCTTGACCAGCGATGCCTCGGTGTAGCGCGCCGGCGGGTTGGTGGCGTGGCCGTCGGGGGTGAGCTCCAGGGCAGCCAGCCGCTGGCCCTCGGTGAGATGCGGCAGCCGCCGCTCGGCGTCGTCGGCCTCGCCGCCCGCCAGCTCGTCCACGGTTTCCACGTACGCCTTGAGGAAGCCCGCGAAGGTGATGGTGCGCCCGGTCGCGGAGAACACCACGTCCCGGTCGCCCGATACCCCGGCGATCCGCAGGCTCAGCGTGGTGCCGCGGGCGTCGGCCATCTGCGAGGCCACCGTGCGCTGCCAGATCAGCTCGTAGAGCCGGAAGTCGTCGCCGTCGAGCTCGCGACGCACCGCGTCCGGAGTGGCGAACGTCTCCCCGGCCGGCCGGATCCCCTCGTGCGCCTCCTGGGCGTTCTTCACCTTGCGGGTGTACTGACGCGGCGACGGCGAGACGTACTCCTCGCCGTAGAGCTGACGGGCCTGAGTGCGCGCGGCGTTGATCGCCGACTCCGACAGCGTCGTCGAGTCGGTACGCATATAAGTGATGTAGCCGTTTTCGTAGAGTCGCTGCGCGATGCTCATCGTGCGCTCCGCGGAGAACCGCAACTTACGGCCGGCCTCCTGCTGCAGCGTCGAGGTCATGAACGGCGGATACGGGCGGCGGGTGTAGGGCTTCTCCTCGACCGACGTGACGGACAGCTGCCCGCCGTGCAATCCGGCGGCCAGCGCGGTCGCCGCGGCTTCGTCGAGCACCACGACTTCGTCGGCCTTGCGCAGCGTCCCCAGCGAGTCGAAATCGCGGCCGGTGGCGACGCGCAGTCCGTCGACGTTGGTCAGCCGGGCGATGAAGGTGGGCGGCTGGGCCTGCGGGTCGGAGACGCTGGCATCCAACTTGGCGACGACGTCCCAGTATGCGGCGCTGCGGAACGCCATCCGGTCGCGCTCGCGTACGACGATGATGCGGGTGGCCACCGATTGAACCCGGCCCGCCGACAGCTTGGGCGCGACCTTCTTCCACAGCACCGGGCTGACCTCGTAGCCGTACAGCCTGTCCAGGATGCGGCGCGTTTCCTGCGCGTCGACCAGGTCGATGTCCAAGTCGCGGGGGTTTTCGGCGGCCTCGAGGATGGCCGGCTCGGTGATCTCGTGGAACACCATCCGCTTGACCGGGATGCGGGGTTTGAGAGTTTCCAGCAGGTGCCAGGCGATGGCTTCGCCCTCGCGGTCGCCATCTGTCGCCAGATACAGCTCGTCGACGTCCTTGAGCAGCCCCTTCAGCTCGGTGACGGTGCTCTTCTTCTCCGGGCTGATGATGTAGAGCGGCTCGAAGTCGGCGTCGACGTTGACCCCGAGCCGGGCCCACGGCTCGGACTTGAACTTGGCCGGGACGTCGGCGGCAGCTCGGGGCAGGTCGCGGATGTGGCCGCGTGAGGATTCAACGATGTACCGCGAGCCCAAATAGCCGGCTAATTTGCGCGCCTTGGTCGGCGACTCGACGATGACGAGTCGCCGGTGGCTCCCATTTCCGCTGGTGCCGCGGTGTTCTACGTCAGCCAACTGCGCTTACGCTCCATCTCTTTCCCGGCCCCTGCGAGACCGCCCTGCAGGAAGAATGACAGGCCGGCTTCTGAAATTCCGCCGAAATTCGGATACGCCAGCGTTCCTTCGCCTTCGGGCACCTGACAATTTCGCACCCTTGGGTAGGCCGATGCAAACCGACTCCCCGTAACGGTGGGCGCCGTAGGCCCTTAAACCCGAGGCCACAGCAACAACGCGTCGGCGTCGTCCGGAGGTTCCCCCACGTTCTCTACCAGCCGCGATAGCCGGCGACGGCCACTGATCCGAAGCGCGGGCCGGCCGCGGCGGGTGCCGATCAGGGTGGGCGCGATCCCGACTCGCATCAGGGCGGACGCAAGCGGCGAATGGGTGTCCGGTGCGTGCGGATCGAGGCCGAGCAGATAGTGGTCGCCTTCCGGAGAGCCGGCCGCCAGGGTCCATGCCCGCAGCTCGCGCGGTCCGGGCAGCCATCGCGGCGGCACCGTCTTGACCGCCCCGCGCGTCCATTCCGCCGCCATCGAGGTCAATGCGGCGTTGACGGCCGTCCGCACCAGCGGGGTGTCCTCGTCGGTGCGGCCGATCTCGGGCACCAGACCCGCCTCGCGGATCATCTCGGCCAGCGCCGACGCCCGCCAGAGCCGATCCACGACCACCGAAAGCCGAGCACCCTGGACCCGGCTTTCACGGGGGGCGCCGACCATCACGATCTGGCCGGAGGCTGCCAGCACCCCGGAAAGATCGGCGACCGCGGGCGGCACCGACTCCGCTGTGAAGAAGGACAGCTGGCTCACGCCACCGACACTAGGCCAGGTCGTCCGTCCACGGGTTGAGGCATTCGGCGCGGCGGCTCGGGCCAGACGGTGAGCCGGGGTCAGATCGAAAACCAAAAACCCCCCGCGTGACCCGCTAAGCGGACCGGTACGGGGGGTTTCCGTTTAGAGAATCTGCTCGGTTTTAGACGGAGCGGACTCCGGTGGCCTGGGGGCCCTTAGGGCTGTGGCCGATCTCGAACTCGACCTTCTGGTTTTCTTCGAGGGTGCGGAAGCCCGAACCCTGGATCTCCGTGTAGTGGACAAAAACATCTGCGGAACCGTCTTCGGGGGCAATGAACCCGAAGCCCTTCTCCGCGTTGAACCACTTCACAGTTCCCTGTGGCATCTCTCGATCTTTCCTTTTCTTCTGGGTGCGGGGCATCGCCTTTCGATGCCCCGGGCCAGCTACGACCGCCATACCTCGCGGAGTCGCCGGAACTTCACCCGACAGATAACCTCGCAGGAACCGCGGCCGCAACGTTGTTCCTGCGAAAGTTTGACACGAACACAGAAGCTGCGACCGCAATCAGTCAACCATGTTCGCCGCGTCGGCGACAGACTTCTATCTCGGCCGGATTCTTGGAGGGGGTGAGGTGGCGAGTTTCGGCGGCGACCTGCTTGCCGCGGCGCTCGCCGGTACCGCGGCCGGCGAGCACCCGCTGCGCCACGTCGCCGAGCTGCCGGCCCGGGACGGCCGGCCGCACGGCTGGCCGGCGTGGGCCGAGCCCGAAGTGGTCCGCGCGTTTGCCGACCGGGGCGTCAGATCGCCCTGGTCACACCAGGTGCGGGCCGCGGAACTGGCCCACGCCGGGCGTCATGTCGTGGTGAGCAGCGGCACGGCGTCGGGCAAGTCGCTGGCCTATCAGCTTCCCGTCCTCAATGCGCTGGCGACGGACCCGCGGACCCGGGTGCTGTACCTGTCGCCCACCAAGGCGCTGGGTCATGACCAGTTGCGCGCCGCGCACGCCCTGACCACGGCCATCCCGGGGCTGCACGATCCTGGTTTTGCGGTCGCCCCCACCGCCTACGACGGCGACAGTCCCGCCGAGGTGCGCCGCTTTGCCCGCCAGCGCTCCCGGTGGCTGTTTTCCAACCCCGACATGATCCACCTGTCGATATTGCGCAACCATGCGCGCTGGCAGGTTCTGTTGCGTGGCCTGCGCTTCGTCGTCGTCGACGAATGTCATTACTACCGTGGCGTTTTCGGCTCGAATGTGGCCATGGTGCTGCGCCGGCTGTTGCGGCTGTGCGCGCGATATTCGGCGGCCCCGACCGTGATCTTCGCCAGCGCGACGACGGACTCGCCGGGCGCGACGGCCGCTGAACTCATCGGCCTGCCGGTCGAGGAGGTCACCGAAGACGGCTCACCCCAGGGGGCACGCACAGTGGCATTGTGGGAGCCCGCATTGCGGACCGATTTGACCGGTGAGAACGGCGCCCCGGTGCGCCGCTCCGCCGGTGCCGAGGCGGCGCGCGTGATGGCCGACCTGATCGCCGAGGGAGCGCAGACCTTGACGTTCGTTCGGTCGCGGCGCGCGGCAGAACTGACGGCGCTGGGCGCCCAGGCGCGACTGGACGATATCGCCCCGGAATTGTCCCCATCTGTGGCTTCGTATCGGGCCGGGTACCTCGCCGAGGACCGCAACGCGCTGGAACGCGCCCTGGCCGAGGGCCGGCTACGGGGCCTGGCCACCACCAACGCGCTGGAGTTGGGTGTCGATATCGCCGGGTTGGACGCGGTGGTCCTCGCGGGTTTTCCCGGGACGGTCGCCTCGTTCTGGCAGCAGGCGGGCCGGTCGGGCCGGCGCGGCCAGGGTGCACTGGTGGTGCTGATCGCCCGCGACGACCCGCTGGACACATATCTGGTCCACCACCCGGCCGCGCTGCTGGACAAGCCGGTCGAGCGGGTGGTGATCGATCCCGGCAATCCGTACATTCTCGGACCTCAACTCCTCTGTGCCGCAACCGAACTGCCCCTCGATGACGCCGAGGTCTCCGATTTCGGCGCGCTGGAGGTGGCCGAGGGTTTGGTCGATGACGGGCTGCTGCGTCGGCGCAACGGCAAGTACTTCCCCGCGCCCGGCCTGGACCCGCATGCTGCGGTGGATATCCGCGGCTCCGCGGGTGGGCAGATTGTCATCGTGGAGGCCGACACCGGGCGGCTGCTGGGCAGCGTAGGGGTCGGTCAGGCGCCCGCGTCTGTCCACCCGGGGGCGGTCTACCTGCACCAAGGCGATAGTTACGTCGTCGACTCGCTGGACACCGAGGACGGGATCGCGTTCGTCCGCGCCGACGATCCCGGCTATGCGACGTTTGCCCGCGAACTCACCGACATCGCGGTGACCGGATCCGGTGAGCGCTCGACGTTCGGGCCCGTCACCCTGGGTCTGGTGCCGGTCCGGGTCACCCACCAGGTGGTGGGTTACCTGCGCCGCCGGCTGTCCGGGGAAGTGATCGACTTCATCGAACTGGACATGCCGGAGCACAGACTGGCCACCACCGCGGTCATGTACACCATCACGCCGGATGCCTTGCATCGCAACGGCATCGACGCAGCGAGGATTCCCGGGTCGCTGCACGCCGCCGAGCACGCTGCCATTGGCCTGCTGCCCTTGGTGGCCAGCTGCGACCGCGGCGACATCGGTGGCATGTCCACCACGGTCGGTCCCGATCCATTCGGCCTGCCCAGTGTCTTCGTCTATGACGGTTACCCGGGCGGCGCGGGATTCGCCGAACGCGGCTTCCGCCGAGCGCGGACCTGGTTGGCTGCGACAGCCGCCGCCATCGAGGCATGTGAATGCGCTAGGGGATGCCCGTCGTGCGTGCAGTCCCCCAAGTGCGGCAACGGCAACGACCCATTGGACAAGGCGGGCGCTGTCGACGTGCTGCGCCTGGTGCTGGCGGAGTTGCCCTGAGCGTCACGCGGGGCAATCCGCCGGACGGCGACCGACCCCTCAACGGTCGACCTCCACGGATGGCGTCGTGACGGCCGCGCGAACGCAGCAGGGAAGCTACCAAGGCTGCGACGGCATTTGCAAACCGGCCGGGTCCCCGCCCGTGAGGACACCGGCTGCTCGCGGCCCGGCAACTGGCAGCGGTCTGCATAGCGCCTGCCTATGTCCATGAAATTGCGGGCGAGCAAATGGCCGCGTACCCCTTGCACCCGGGCCCACCCCTGACCCCTCGCAGCGCCGTAAAATTGGCCGCATGGCCCACGACTGGTTGCTCGTGGAGACACTGGGGGACGAACCCGCTGTGGTAGCGCAGGGGCGTCAACTCAAAAACCTCGTCCCGATCACGACGTTTCTGCGCCGCAGTCCCTATCTCTCCGCGGTTCGCACAGCGATAACCGAGTCGGTGCAGACCGGCCAGAGCCTCACCAGCATCACCCCCAAGCGTGATCGGGTCATCCGCACCGAACCGGTGGTGATGTCCGATGGCCGTATGCACGGGGTGCATGTGTGGACCGGTCCCGCCGATATCGAACCGCCCGAGCGGCCGACCCCAGGCCCGCTGAAGTGGGACCTGACCCTTGGCGTGGCGACCGACACCCGAGAGTCGTTGGCCAACAGCGGTAAGAACCCCGAAGTTGAGGTCACCTTCGGCAGGGCTTTCGCAGAAGATCTTCCGTCCCGTGAACTCAATTCCAACGAAACCAAGGTGCTTGCCATGGCGGTCAGGGCCAAGCCGGGCCAGACGCTCTGCAGCACATGGGATCTCACCGACTGGCAGGGAAACCCCATCCGGATAGGTTTCGTCGTTCGCACGGCGCTGGAACCGGGACAGGACCGCCGGGATCACCTCGTCGCGCGGTCGATGAACTGGCGCGCCGAGCTCAAGGGACCGATGGCGTCTGCCGACGATCTGGCGCAGCGGATCCTGCACGGACTCGCGCAGGCCGGAGTCCACCGTGCGCTCGTCGACCTTCGCACCTGGACCCTGCTGAAGTGGCTCGACGAGCCCTGCCCCTTTTACGACTGGCGGAGCAGCGATCCGGACAGACCGAAGGTTCATCCCGACGATCAGCGCCTGATATTCACTATGACAAAGGAACTCGCCAACGGGCCGACCAGCCGCGTACTGCGGATGCGGGGTTTCGGCGCGGATTGGGTGCCGGTGCACGTCACCGTCAATCAGGTGGAGCTCGAGCCGGATACCTTCGCCGGGCTGGTGTCATTGCGGTTACCCAACGATGAGGAAATCGCCTCTGCCGCAGTGCCGGACGCCCGAACCGACACCAGCTAAGCCTCTGACGCCGGTCCCGCCCGCGCGGCCGCCCGCGCCGGCCCGGCAAAGCCGACAGCCATCTCGACGGTGACGACAACGTCGAGATCATCGGCCTCGCATTGCACACCGTCGACCCGCATTTGCCGAGCCACCGCCGTCGCACGCGCGCACGCAGCGCCGACTCCGGACGGCATCCGCGCCGCGGCGGCCAGCGCGGCGAGATCGGCAGCCGCCTGGGCGCGGTGACGCGCCACCACCACCGAGCCGACGTATGCGCCTGCGCCGGTGACGCACAGCAACACCGCGACCATCGCGGCCGCGACCACGGTGGCCGAGCCGCGGTCATCGCCGGGGTTCCGCCGCCGCGACGGCCTTGGCAGCAATATCCAACGTGGGCAATAGTTTTGAGTGTGCGACGACCGTGGCGACCAGGAAGTCGCCATCTCGGCGTACCTGAATCCGCGCGGCAGGCGGTGCGATGCGGCGAGCGGCGTCGACCGCCGAGCGATCGTCACCGCGCGCGGCCAGCCGAGCCGCCTCGCGCGCGGCATCCACACAGCGCACCTGCATCGACACCGCGGACACACCCGCCAGGCACAGCACCAAGACCACGACCAGCGCTGCGATCGCGAATGCCGCTTCAACCGTGCTCGCGCCGGCACACCCGGCTAAACCTTGGTGTTGAGCGCTCGACCGATGATGTTGGTCAACGCTGACACGATGGAATCGCCGGTGACGACGGTGTACAGGATCGCGCCGAAGGCGGCCGCCGCGATCGTCCCAATGGCGTACTCGACTGTGGACATGCCCGACTCGTCGGTCGCCAGGACCGCCATGCGCGCCACGAGCACGCGGAACATGTTGACCACCAATAAATCTCCTTTTCTGTTCACTGGTCATAACAGGCCTGACTGCAAAACTTCACCGGCCAGCCCGGCCACCACCGGAACGATGCCGAGGCACACGAAAGCCGGCAGGAAGCACAGTCCGAGTGGTCCGGCGATCAGGACCCCGGCCCGCTCGGCGGCGGCGGTGGCCGCGTGCGCGGCGTCGTGTCGGGACTGATCGGCCAGGTCTTCGACGCCATCGGCCAACGCGGCACCAGAGGACGCGGAACGCCGTGCCAGCCGCAGCAACGCATCGGTCTGCGCGTCGACCTCGCCGGCCGGCAGAGCCGGCGACATCGACCACGCCACAACGGGATCGGCGCCCAGCGCCAGCAGATCGGCGGCCCTGCGCAACACCCGGGCCAGTTTCGGTGGCGCGGACGCGGCGGTCGCTGCCGCAGCGGTTGACACCGCCATACCCGCCACCAGACACGCAGCCAACACGTCGAGACTGGATGCGATGGCCAGCGGATCCGGGCCATGCGCCGGCTGCCGCCGCGACCGATGTGCGCGCGCCGGCATCCCGGCGCGTACCCGCACCACCGACGGGCCGGGGCCAATCCACAGTGCCAGGGCCATCAACACCGCCGCTGTGCTCATGCTGCCAGCCGGGCGGTGATTCGGTCCGACCACAACAGCCCGCCGCACGCCAGCGTCGACCCCACTACCAACAGCCACCCGCCCGCATGCCCGCTCAGCAAGAAACTAAGTGGTCGGGCCCCGATCAGCTGACCAAGTAGCACGCCCAGCAGGGGCAGGCCCGCCAGTATCGCTGCGGTTGCGCGCGCCCCGGCCAGGCCCGAGGTCACCCGGGCCGAGAACCGTTGCCGCTCAGCGATATCGCGCTGCGCGGTGCGCATCAGGGTGGCTATCGCCAGCCCGTGGTCCTTGGCCAATTGCCAGCAGACCGCGAGTCGATCCCAGTGCGTGGGCAGAGCCGATGATCGTGCTGCGGCGCGCAGGCCGGCCGCGACATCGGCGCCCAATCTGGCCCGCGCCGCCACCGCGCGCAACGACACGGCAACAGCGCCGACGGTTTCGTCAGCGGCAACGCGGAACGCATGCACCGGATTTGAGCCCACGCGCAGTTCACCGACCAGCACATCGAGGGCGGCTTCCAGCGTTCGGCCCTCCTCCATTGCACGCCGCATGCGACGTCGGCGACGGCAGCGCAGGCCCGCGGTTGTGCCGACTACCGCGATGGCAAGGACCGTCGTCGGTGGCAACAGGGCGGCGGCAACGGCGGCGCACACGGTCACCAAGCCAATCCCACCCGCACCGAGCCTGACTCGGTGACGGGGTGGTGGCGCAGGGGCGAGCCGGCGCCGCGGCGACGCCGGAAAAACCAAGAGCGCGAGCGACAATAGCAGCGCAGCCACCATCGGGCCGCTCATGCCGACATCCGGCTGCGCAGCAAGCGGTGCAGAGCGTCGGCATCGTCCGTCAGTCCCCGATCCGCATGCCACACCGTGACCGCCCGGACCCGCCCGTCAATGTGACGCAGCACGGCGAGCTCGGCGAGCCGGCGCCGGCCGGCGCGGTCCCGGGCAACATGGACCAATACCTGGACCGCCGCGGCGAGTTGACTGTGCAGTGCGGCCCGATCCAGACCGCCGAGCGCGCCCAACGCCTCCAGCCGGGCGGGCACCTCGCCCGGGTTGTTGGCATGCACCGTGCCGGCCCCGCCGTCGTGGCCGGTGTTCAGCGCCGCCAGCAGATCTACCACTTCGGCGCCCCTGACCTCGCCGACCACGATGCGATCGGGTCGCATCCGCAGTGCCTGCCGGACGAGTTGGCGTACCGGAACCTCGCCGACACCTTCGATGTTCGCGCACCGCGCGACCAGCTTGACCAGATGCGGATGTCGAGGCGCCAGCTCGGCGGCATCCTCCACGCACACGATCCGCTCGGTGGGTGATACGGCGCCCAGCATCGCCGCCAGCAAGGTGGTCTTCCCGGCGCCGGTCCCGCCGCACACGAGGAAGGCCAATCGGGCGGCGATGATGTCGGCCACCAGTGCGGCGGCCTGGGGCTCGATCGCGCCCGCCGCGGCCAGCGCTGCCAAATCCTGAGTTGCCGGCCGCAATACCCGCAGCGATAAGCAGGTGCCTCCGGCGGCCACGGGCGGCAACACCGCGTGCAACCGCACCGCGAACCCTCCGGCGCCGAAACCCCTCAGCTGGCCGTCCACCCAGGGCTGCGCATCGTCGAGCCGCCGGCCGGCGGCCAACGCCAGCCGCTGCGCCAGCCGCCGCACCGCCGCCTCGTCGGCAAACCGAACCTGGCTGCGCCGCAAACCGTTTCCATCGTCAACCCACACCGCGTCGGGTGCGGTGACCAAGACGTCGGTCGTGCCGTCCGCGCACAAGAGCGGCTCGAGGATCCCGGCACCCGTCAGTTCCGTTTGCAGCACCCGCAGATTGGCAAGCACCTCGGTATCGCCGAGCACCCCGTTCGACTCAGCCCGTATCGCGGCAGCCACCACATTCGGCCGCAGCGGGGCGGATTCGGCTGCCAGCCGCTCGCGCACTCGGTCAATCAGCGAGCCGCTCACGCCGCTCTGCCCCGCCGACCTGCGTCCGCATCCGGCAGCACGGCAAGCACCCGGCGAGCCGCGACGGTGAGTGCGGATCGCCGCCCCAAGCGCAGACCACCGTGCTCCACCTGAACGGCGAGCTGGGGTTGGGCCTTCATGGACGCCAGGAGCGGCAGGCCGGCCATCTCGGCAACCTCAGCTGCCCGCAGTCCTCCCGGCGACGGTCCCCGCACGACCAGCCCGACGTTGGGATTGATCGTGGCCAGGACCGGAGTCATCGCCGCGACCGCCGCGCACGCCCGCACATCGCACGCGCTGACCAAGACGACAAGATCGGCGGCATAGAGCGCCGCTTGGGCGGCATCGGTGAGGCGGCGAGGAAGATCGCAGACCACGGTGACTCCCCCACGGCGGCCGGCATCGATGACGGCGTCAACCGGCGCGGCATCCAGTTCGCAGGCGCGCCGAGTGCCCGACAGCACGCTGATTCCGCGATGTCGCGGCAGGGCGTCGCGCACGGCTGGCCAATTGAGCCGTCCGCCCTGCAATGCGAGATCGGGCCAACGCAGTCCCGGTGTGGTCTCGCCGCCCACCAGCAAATCGATGCCGGCGCCCCATGGATCGAGATCCACCAACAGCGCGTCGCGGGCGGCCTGTGCCAGGGCGACCGCGAGCAAAGACGCCCCGGCCCCGCCGCACCCGCCGATGACGGCCACCACCTCACCGCGCAGACCGTCGTCGCGGGCCGATTCGGCGGCTTCGGCGAGCTCGCGGATCAATTCGTGCTCCTGTTCGGGCATTCTCAGCACGTGCTGGGCACCGACGCCGATGGCCGCCATCCACGTCGCGGTGGTGGGTTCGGCGGCCGTCAACACACTGACGTGTGGGCGTCGCGGTAGCACCGTCCGCCCGCATCGATCTGCCGCCGCGGCATCGAGCACCACCGCGGCGGCCGCCGACCATGTTTTCCTGCTCACCACAGAACCGCCGACATGGACCACCCGAACGCCGACCGCGGCGGCCACCCGGTCTAGCTCATCGCGCAACTCCGCATCGGTCAGCGCCGCCAACACGCCGGCGGAACCCGGCGTCGCAATGCGGGTGTTGGTAGTCACCCATCCACCGTGCGGGGCTGTGACCTTGGGACACCAGTCCCAAACAGAGATTTGTGGAGAGAGACGCGAGTGTGCACAAAAGTATGGTTTGGCGCGGATTCAGCTTATGGATCACCCGATCCCCGCAACGCGCAGAAGGCCGCGCCGACCGCCGCGAAACCATAAAATATGTACCCCAGAAAAGGGACGACCCCCGCCAGGGGGGGAGGAGGCGAGGGTCGTCGTGTATAATCCCCGGGGGGTCGGGCTGTAAAACCCGCGGCTCAAGCCGA
>Ga0335072_10002006_pt1 | contig 32107 bp, 28 predicted proteins | sample Lox_Sample_21_FD_206725 | JGI IMG/M metagenome (GOLD analysis project Ga0335072, IMG submission 206725) | Soil microbial communities from Loxahatchee National Wildlife Refuge, Florida, United States - Lox_Sample_2.1 | ecosystem: Environmental > Terrestrial > Soil > Wetlands | place: USA...
GCTGGCGACGGAACTCAGGCGGGTAGGCTGACCTCGTCTTGCCCATCGTGGACTCCTCGAACCCAAATAGTCCGCTGTCCACCAAACCGGGGCAACTTCACAAATTGGAGAAAGCCAAAGACCGCAGCAGCGCCAAGCCCAACGATAAATTGCCAGTCCATCTATCCCACTTTATGGGAACCTCGGGATGGCGGCCATCGACGTTCATGATCTCGGATCCACGTTGCATCAAATTTGAGACACCTTGGACGCATTTACTCATTCGAGTGCCACTTAATGCATTGATAACTAAAGGAAATTCTGGCTAATTCAGGGGACTTTTGAAACAGTCTCTAAGCCGCCTCCGCGCGGGTGGCGATATTGGCGAGCTCAGTGAGGAGCGCGCGCGCCGCGGCAAGGCGTTGGGCAGGTTCGAGTTCCCGCGCAAGCGCGATCTTGTGGTCGGGACGAAGCCGGACGCCGCTGCGCTGGGTGGCGAGCCAGGCCGCAAGGCCACCCGGGTTGCGGAACTGGTTGGCACGGAAGCTCAGCACGAGTCCCTTCGGCCCGGCCTCCAGCCGTTCCACCCCCGCCTCGCGGCAAGCGCGCTTGAGCGCCACCACGGCGAGAAGATTTTCGACCTCTGAAGGGAGCGGGCCGAAGCGATCGACCAGCTCGGCCGCCATGGCTTCCGATTCGGCATCCGAGGCAAGCGTGCCGATGCGGCGATAGAGCCCGAGCCGGACCGGCAGGTCCGGCACGTAAGTCTCGGGAATGAGCACCGGCAGACCAAGGCTGATGGACGGCGTCCAGTCACGCTCTGTCCGGCGCTCCTTGCCTTCGCGCCCCCGAACCTCCGCCACCGCATCTTCCAGCATTTGCTGGTAGAGCTCGATGCCGACCTCGCGGATATGGCCCGACTGCTCCTCGCCGAGGAGATTGCCGGCGCCGCGAATATCAAGATCGTGCGAGGCGAGGGTGAAGCCGGCGCCGAGGCTGTCGAGAGTCTGCATGACGTCGAGCCGCTTCTGTGCGGTGGCAGAAAGGATCTGGTTCGGCGGCCAGGTGAAATAGGCATAACCGCGCTGCTTGCCGCGCCCGACCCGGCCGCGCAGCTGATAGAGCTGGCCGAGACCAAACTGATCGGCGCGATGCACGATGAGCGTGTTCACCGCCGGCATGTCGAGCCCGCTCTCGATGATGTTGGTCGAGAGCAGGATATCGTAGTGCCCGTCGCTGAATTCCGTCATCACCCGCTCGAGCGCGGTGGGCGCGAGCCGCCCATGCGCGTCGGCGAGCCGGGCTTCCGGCACGATCTCTCGCAGCCTCTCGGCCATGCGCGGGAGATCCTCGATGCGCGGGACGACGCAGAAGACCTGTCCGCCACGGAACCGCTCGCGCTGGATCGCTTCATGGATCACCAGTGCATCGAACGGCATGATGAAGGTGCGCACCGCGAGTCGATCGACGGGCGGAGTCGCAATCAGGCTCATCTCGCGCACGCCGGAAAGAGCGAGCTGGAGCGTGCGGGGGATGGGCGTTGCCGTCAGTGTCAGCACATGCACATCGGAGCGCAGGCTCTTCAGCAGCTCCTTGTGGGCAACGCCGAAATGCTGCTCCTCGTCGATCACGAGCAGGCCGAGGGCGGCGAAATGAATGCTCTTGGCGAGCAGCGCATGGGTGCCGATGATGATATTGATGGCACCGGAAGCGAGGCCAGCACGAACCTCCGCCGCCTCCTTCGCCGAGACCATCCGCGAGAGCTGGGCGATCTTGAGGCCGAGGCCGGCGAAGCGGGCAGAGAACGTGCGGTAATGCTGGCGGCAGAGCAGTGTCGTCGGCACCACCACCGCAACCTGCATGCCCGCCATGGCCGCGACATAGGCGGCGCGCAGGGCGACCTCGGTCTTGCCGAAGCCGACATCGCCGCAGATCAGCCGGTCCATTGGCCGGCCTGAGGCAAAATCTTCCAGCACATCGGCGATCGCGCGCGACTGGTCTTCCGTCTCGACGAAGGGGAAGCGCGCGGAGAACTCTTCCCAGGTGCCTTCGGGTGGCGCCAGCAGCGGCGCCTCGCGCACCTGCCGCTCGGCAGCAAGCGCGATCAGCTCGCGCGCGATATCCCGGATGCGGTGCTGCATCCGTGCTTTGCGGGTCTGCCAACCGGCGCCGCCGAGCTTGTCGAGTGCGGCACCCTCGGCCTGACCGTAGCGCGAGAGAAGCTCGATATTCTCGACGGGCAGGAAGAGTTTTTCGTCGCCGTCGTAGATCAGACGCAGACAATCATGCGGAGCATGGTCCACGGCGAGCGTGGCGAGCCCGTCATAGCGGCCGATCCCGTATTCCTGGTGGACGACAAGATCGCCGGCGGCGAGCTCACTCGCCTCGGCGATCAGCTCATCGGCGGATTTGCGGCGCCGCGGCGGGCGGCTGATGCGCTCACCGAGCAGATCCTGCTCGGCCACGACCACCACGCTTTCGGTGGCGAAACCACGCTCGATGCCGAGCACCAGGAGGCCCGGCCGGTCGGCGGGCAAGGAAGACAGATCGGCCCACCGCTTGAGGCGCTCGGCGCGCGGGAAGCCATGCTCGGAGAGAAGATGGCGAAGCCTTTCGCAAGACCCCTCGGTCCAGGCCGCGAGGACCAGTTTTTTGCCTTCTCCCGCCCAGCGTTCTGCCGCGGCGGAGAGCTCGGTGAAGGCATTGGAATCGCTGCGGCCGCCGGCGCGGGTGAAGAGCGGGCCCGGTCGCACGCCGGCATCGAGTCCGGTCGCGCCGTCTGGCCGCGCATAAGGGCTGAGGGCAAAGACGGGCAACCCTTCAAGCATCGCGGTGAAGCCGGGGCGATCGAGATAGAGAAGCCCAGGCGGCAGCGGGCGATAGGGGGTCTCCCCATCGCGCGGGAGGCTTTGGCGCGCTTCGTAATGATCGGCGATCATTTCGAGCCGCGCGGTCAGCACCTCGTCCGCCTGATGGTCGAAGCTGACCGCCGGGTCTGGCAGATAGTCGAGCAGCGTCTCGAGCGCGGGATAGAAGAGCGGCAGCCAGTGTTCCATGCCGGGGTGGCGTCGCCCTTCGGAGACCGCGAGATAGATTGCATCGGTGCTGGCGGCGAGGCCGAAGCGTTCGCGCCAGGCAGCGCGGAAGCGGGCGGTCGCCACCGCGTCGAGCGGGACTTCCGAGACCGGATGGAGGGTGAGGGCGGAAAGCGGGGCACCGCTGCGCTGGGTTGCCGGGTCGAAGCGGCGGAGGGTTTCGATCTGCTCGCCGAAGAGGTCGAGCCGCACCGGCTCCTCGGCGCCCGCGGGAAAGATATCGATGATGCCGCCCCGCATCGCGAATTCGCCGGGCTCCATCACCGTGCCGGCGCGGCCATAGCCGTTGGACTCGAGGAAATGCAGGAGTGCTGCGGAATCGACCGTCCCACTGGCTGTGAGGGTGAGGCTTCGTCCTGCGAAAGCGGCGCGCGGCGGGACCCGTTGCACCAGGGCATTGACGGTGGTGAGCAGGAAGCGCGGGCGCTGAGGCACGGGCCCGAGCAGGTTGGCGAGGGTGGCGACACGCTCGGAAACCAGCTCCGGCTTGGGTGAGACCCGGTCGTAGGGCAGGCAGTCCCAGGCCGGAAAGCTCAGCACCTCGATTTCCGGGGCAAAGCAGGCGAGGGCCTCCGCCATCCGCGCCATCCGCGCATCGTCGCGGGCGACATGAAGGAGGGAACCCTTGTGCTCGGCCCGCCGGCGCGCCAGCAGGAGCGCATCATAGCCTTCCGGCGCGCCGTAAACGGTGAGGTTGCTCATCATTTCCCCCGGGTCATTTCCCTTGGGCAGCGCGCATCGCGCGCAGCAGGGGCCCGTCATGCTCGGGCGGGATCGGCTGGCGGCCGGAGATCCAGTCGGCAAGGTCCGGCTCCGGCAGCTCGAGCAGAGCTTCGAGCGCGGCGAGAGTCATCTCGTCCATCCCCCGGATGCGTCGGGTGACAAAGCCGCCGATCAGGAGGTCGTTTTCATGCGAGCCGCGGTGGGTGGCGCGATAAAGAGCGCGCCGCCGCCGCGGCTCGAGCGGTGTTGCAGGCTCGGTCATGGGCAGGGGTCCTATAGAGCCCTTCGGGGCCGAAGAAAATCCGCCGATTGCGCGCTTGCCGGCGCTGGCCGTCCTCATCGTGCGCACCTTGCCCCGTGATTAACTCGGCGCCATTCGCCTGCCGAATGGGTCGGGCTCGCTTGCAACCTTCGTCATTTCGGCTAGACCCCCGCCCGAAAGCGCCAGGGGGGAAGCGAAGTGGCGGCACTGATCGAGATCGCGGGCCTTACCAAGCGGTTCGGCAGCTTCACCGCCGTGGACGATGTTTCCTTCCGGTTGGACAAGGGCGAGGTGCTGGGCTTCCTCGGACCCAACGGCGCCGGCAAGACCACCACCATGCGCATGCTGGCCGGCTTCGTGATGCCCACCGCAGGCAGCGCCGCGATCATCGGACATGACGTGATCGCAGAGCCGGTCGCGGCGCGCCGGTGCTTGGGCTTTCTGCCTGAGGGTGCACCGACCTATCCTGAAATGACGGTGCTCGGCTTTCTCTGCTTCGTTGCCCGCATCCGTGGCTATGCGGGCCGTGCGCTTGCGAAGCGTGTGGCCGAGGCGATCGCACTCACCCAGCTTGAGAGCGTGCGGCTGCAGCCGATTGAGACGCTCTCGAAAGGCTTCAAGCGCCGCGTCGGTCTTGCCCAGGCGCTCCTGCACGATCCGCCGGTGCTGGTGCTCGACGAGCCGACGGATGGCCTCGACCCCAACCAGAAGCACGAGGTGCGCACCCTGATCCGCCGCATGGCGCCTGAGAAGGCGATCGTCATCAGCACCCATTTGCTTGAGGAGGTGGATGCGGTGTGCACGCGTGCGATCATCATCGCCGCGGGCCGTGTGGTGGCGGACGACACGCCGGCGGGGCTCGCCGCACGCGACCCCGAGCGGCGGCTCGAGGAGGTGTTCCGAGCGATCACGATTCCCCCCAGCCTGCGAAAGGCCGCCTGATGCGCCAGGCGCTGATCATCGCCCGGCGCGAGCTGGACGGATATTTCGCCACACCCGTGGCCTATGTCTTCATTGTCATCTTCCTCGTGCTGCAGGGCACGCTCACCTTCAATGCCGGAGATTTCTTCGGCCGGGGGCAGGCGGACCTCGCCCCCTTCTTCGAGTTTCTGCCTTGGGTATTCCTTCTGCTGGTGCCGGCGATCAGCATGCGGTTGTGGGCGGAAGAGCGGCGGCTCGGCACGATCGAGCTTCTGCTGACGCTGCCGGTGACGGAGGGGCAGGCGGTGATCGGCAAGTTCCTCGCCGCCTGGGCCTTCTGCATCATCGCGCTCGCGCTCACCTTTCCCTTCATCATCACCGTCAATATTCTGGGCGCACCCGACAATGGCGTGATCGCCTGCGGCTATCTCGGCGGTGTGCTGGTCTCCGGCGCCTTTCTCGCGGTGGGGTCCGCAACCTCGGCGATGACCAAGAACCAGGTGATCGCCTTCGTGCTCGGGGTTGCCATCTCCTTCGTCTTCGCGCTCTCGGCCTATCCCGTGGTGACTGATTTTCTCGACCGCAACCTCCCCGTGCTCGCCGAGATCGCGCGAAGATTCTCGGTGATCGAGCGGTTCCAATCCTTCGCGCAAGGTCTGATCCGGCTGCCCGACATCGTCTTCTTCGCAAGCTTCATCGGCTTTTGGCTCTTCGTGAACGCAGTGGTCATCGACCACGACAAGGCGAGCTGAGGCGATGGCCGCGTCCGCCCGGCGAGTGTGGTCTTCGGCGCTCGCTGTCCTCGCCGTTGCGGCGATCGCGATCGGCGTCAATGTCTTCGTCGATTCGCGCTTCGCCAATGTGCAGGTCGATCTGACGCAAGGGCGAATCTATTCGCTCTCTCCGGGAACGCGGGAAATTCTCGCCGGGCTCAAGCAGCCGATCACACTCCGGCTCTATTATTCCCGCGCGCTCGGGGCACGGCTGCCGCTCTATGGCGAATATGCCGACCGTGTCGAGGCGATGCTGCGCGAATATGCCGCCCGCGCGCATGGCATGATCCTGCTGGATTTCTACGATCCTCAGCCCTTCAGCCGCATCGAGGATCAGGCGCTTGGTTACGGGCTCACCGGCGTGCCGCTCGATCAGCAGGGGACCAAGGTCTATTTCGGCCTCGCCGGCACCAACCTGATCGATACCCAGAAGACCATTCGTTTCCTCGACCCGACGCGCGCGCCCTTCCTGCAATATGATCTGAGCCGGCTCGTCTCCGAGCTTGCCAACCCGAAGCCCCCCGTCATCGGCGTGATGTCCTCGCTGCCGCTCTCCGGCGACCCCCGCCTGATGGCGGAGGGAGGGGGCCAGCCGGGCCAGCCGGGTGGGCCCTGGATGGCGATGCTCGAGCTGCAGAAGGATTTCGATGTCGAGCAGGTTCCGCTCGATACCCAGGTGATCGACCCGAAGATTCAGGTCCTGATGGTCGCCCAGGCGCAGAATCTCGGCAAGCCCACGCTCTACGCCATCGACCAGTTCGTGATGCGCGGCGGGCGGCTGATGGTGATGGTCGATCCCTATAGCGAGGCGGAGGCGGATATTCCGGGCCCGCAAGGGATTCCCTCCCTCGACAATTCCTCGACCCTCGAGCCGCTCCTTGCGGATTGGGGCATCACGTATGACCCGAATCGGGTGGTGTGCGACCTGACCGGCGCGATCGAGGTGCAGACAAGCGAATCGGATGACGTCGCCGCGGTGCCTTATGTCGCCTGGTTCAATATCCGCAACGGCCTCTCTCATGCCGACCCCGCCACCGCGGACCTGACGCAGGTTACCGTGGCCTCGCCCGGCTTCATCGCAAAGAAGAAGGGGGCGCATATCCGCTTCACGCCGCTCCTTGAATCCAGCCGGCAATCGGAAGTGGTGCCGGTCAAGGAGGTGAGCCTCGATCCGAACCCGGCGAAGCTGCTCGCGGGCTTCCGGCCTGTGGGCGGGCCACGCGTGATCGCCGCGCGGGCGCGGGGGATTCTGCACTCGGCCTTCGCGGGGCCGCCTCCGCTGCCTTCAGGGACCAAGCGGGCGGCGAACCTGCCGCCTTACATTGCGGTGACGAAGAAGCCGGCCGATCTCGTCGTTGTCGCCGATTCGGATATTCTCGCCGACAGGTTCTGGGTGCAGGTGCAGAATTTCTTCGGCCAGCCCGAGGCCATTCCATTCAGCGACAATGGTGCCTTCGTCTCCAACCTGATCGGCTCGCTCGCCGGTGGCGATCTTCTGCTCTCGCTGCGCGGAAGCGGTGCGGTGAGCCGGCCCTTCACCTTGATCCAGGCAATGCAGGCGAGCGCGCAGGAACGCTTCCGACGCACCGAGCTCGGGCTTCAGGCAAGGCTCAAGCAGACAGAACGGAAGCTCTCGGCACTTCGCAGCGGCACCGCGAGCGGCGGGGCCAAGGGCGGAGCCGCCTCGGAAGCCTTGGTGACGCCGGCTCAGTCCCAGGCGATCGCCGCCGCCGAGCAAGAGATCGTGCAGACGCGTGAGCAGCTCCGCCGGGTGGAGTTCGATCTTGACCGGAATATCTCCCGGGTCGAGACGGAGCTTCGCATCTTCTGCGTCGTCCTGGTGCCGGTGCTGCTGGTGTTGATCGCGATCGGGCTCGGCCTCATTCGTCGCAGCCGCCGCCGGCATGCCCGCGCATGAAGCCACGCAGCACCCTCATTCTCGTCGTCGTCGCCGTGCTTGTCCTCGGCGCGGGCTGGTATTTCGGGCCGCACCAGAACCCGGCCGAGCAGGAGCAGGAGAGTGCGGGGACATTGCTCTTTCCGGGCCTCGACACGGCGCTGGCGAAGGCGGAGAGGATCGAGATCATGCACGCGGGCAAGCACTTTGCCATTGTCCGCAAGGGCGATGTCTGGACCTTGCCGAGCCTCAGCTTCTACCCGGTCATCGCGACCAAGCTGCATGCGATGCTTGCGGGCCTTACCGAGCTCAGGGTGGAGGGCAGGCGCACGGCCGATCCCGCGCAGTTTGCGACGATCGGGGTCGATGATCCCGGCAGACCGGGAGCGACCGGCACACTCGTTTCCGTAAGTGACGGGGCAGGCCACGTCATCGCCAGCCTGATCACCGGACACCAGAATTATGCGGCTTCGGGCGAAGGGACCGAGACGCTCTACGTGCGCCGGCCCGGCCAGGACCAGTCCTGGCTTGCCCAGGGCCAGCTCAATATAGACGCGGATCCCGATCTCTGGATCGATCACGACTTGACGAATATCGACCATGGCAAGGTGACGGGGATTGCGGTCACGCGGGGAACGCAGACGCTCACCTTCGCGACGAAGGACGGCAAGCTCGCGCTGACCGCGCCGGCGCAGCACAAGCCGCTCGAATCCGACAAGCTCGATGATGTCTGGCGCGCGCTCGAAGACCTCTCCTTCTCCTCCGTCCGAGCAGGCCCGGCCCTGTCCGGGAAGATTTTGGCGCACACGATCTTCACGCTCGCCGGTGGCGCGACGGTGGATGTGACGCTCGCGAAAGAGGGGGGCAAGCTTTGGGCCCGCTTCACGGCCTCCGGGACGGGTGCCGAGGCGAAGACGCTTGCCGGAAAATTCGGTGACTGGAGCTACCAGCTCGGCGAATGGCGCGAGAGCGCGCTTGCTCCCACGCTCGATGATCTGCTCGCCACCCCCCCGCCGGGCAAGACGTGACTGGACGGGAATACCCGACCCGTCCGCTCGTCGGCATCGGCATCATTGTCCTGCGGCCGGAGTCCGTTCTTCTGGTCCGTCGCGGCCAGGCTCCGGCGATGGGCGAATGGAGCCTGCCGGGCGGAGCCCAGGAGCTAGGGGAGACGGCAGAGGCAACGGCGCGGCGGGAGCTTGCCGAGGAGACGGGGCTGACCGTCGGCGATCTGCATCTGGTGGGATATTTCGACAGTATCCACCGCGATGAGGAGGGGCGGATCCGTTTTCACTACACGATCCTCGATTTTGCCGCGGTGTATGCATCTGGCGAAGCGCGGGCGGGCTCCGACGTGGCTGAGTTGGTGTGGGCGCCGGTAGCCGAACTCGGGCCCTTTCGCCTCCGCGCCCAGGCGCTGGCGATGATCGCCCGCGCCGGCGCCATTCTCGCTTAAAGCGTGATGAGCGGAGGTGGGATCACCGGAGGTCTGAATCACGCGAGAAAACGCATCCCACTCTCCGGAGCCGGACGTAAAGCCGCCCCTCGCTTGCCTCAGGCCCGCCGACGGACTTGTGCCGCCCGGCGAAGAGGCTCGACGCCGCGCCCAAGCGCCAGGGTCTCCCGCATCGCTTCCTCCTCGGACATGATCTCCCCGTAAGAAATCATGGCCGCGATCTCGCGGGCATAGCGTTCTTCCTGCGTCAAGGCGAGCCGCCCATCATCCCGCTGCAGGTGCAGATCCGGATAGGTGCCGTGAAACGCCGTTCCATAACTGGCCAAGCCATCGAGAAAGGACCGTCCTACGACTCGGAGGCAGGCCAGGACGGCCGCATCGATTTTGACGAGGCATGTGGCGAGCCGGGATCCCCATCCCGTCCCTCCCGCGCCAGACTTCGGGGCCAGAGGGAACCCTGCGTCGAGGCTGTCCTTCCGCCTGATTGCGTCTTGCAGCTTGCGGGAAAGACGGCGCATTCTGCTTCTCCCCATCACGATGAGGATGGTGGAAGTAGCGGAATGTTCTTACGGGTCGATGTCGTCCTGCGATAACAGTGTTACAGTCGAAATTCTTTGACGTTCCAGGTTTGGTCGCCTGAACCCGCGAAACCGGGCTCCTGTGACAAGTGCTTCAATGTGGATTTCGGAAATGGAGTCTGGGAATATATTCGACCGGTAAGGCAAATCGGTAACCGACCCCACGTTCCGTCAGTATGGCGTGTGGCGCATTCGGAATTGGCTCCAGCTTGCGGCGCAATCGCAGCACCTGCACATCGATGCTGCGGTCAAAGGCATCGTCCCGCATGTGTGTCGCCTGCAGCAGATGCTCGCGGGTCAGCTTCTGTCCAGGCGTGGCAAGAAAGGCGGCGAGCAGCGCACATTGGCCCTTTGTCAGCGGAACCCGCATGCCTTGAGGGTTGAGAAGCTCTCGCGTGCGTTGGTTGAAATGCCAGCCACCGAAACGATAACAGCCGGCGCCGAAGGGGTGTTTCGATGGGAGTTTTCTCAATCCATAGCGGCGGAGCACGGCCCGCATGCGTGCGAGCAACTCGCGCGGATTGAACGGCCTTGTGATATAATCGTCGGCCCCGAGCTCCAGCCCGATGACACGATCCATCTCTTCGCGGCGATGCTCTGTGGTGATGATGATCGGAACGGAAGCGCGGGAGCGAATCTCCTGCAGCAGATCCAAGCCTTCATCTTTTTCGCTCTGCAGTTCAAGCAGCACCAAGGTCGGCCTGCAGGCAGAAGAATTTAGCAGTATATCCTCGCGCCGTGCGGCGCAAGCGACGCTCATGCCCTGCGCCGTCAGATAGTCGGCGAGGCTGTGACGAGACTCCTCATCGTCGTTGACGATTACGATGCAGGTTGAGTGGTCGTCACCGCCACTCGCCCTGCAACTTCGTGACCCCAAGCTTTCCCAGGATTCATCGTAGCCTGCCTTCCCCGAAGCGTCGCCGATCACGGTCTCGCACCGGGCCGAGAGATCGACGCAAGACGAATATCCGACAAGAATGCTCGATTGATGCCATGGACGACGCCTTCGGGCGGGTCGCCGCCGAAAGCATTTCGATTGACGATCGGGCTGACATCACTCCCGATTTTCCCGATCGGATGAGCATGACGAAAGGGGTGTGGCCCTCTGTTGAAGACAATGGAACGGAGCCGATCCTCGAATGAGATCGGGATGATCTTGCATCGTGCCGGCAGTTGCCCGGCGTGGCTCTTGGATCGAGACATGACTCCTCCGACCATCATCGGATGGCTTCTGGAGGCATCAAAGTTGCATGTGTTCGCTCCATGTCCGGGAATGTTTATGAACGCCGCTTTTTCAAAATGTATCGTCATCTGTGTTCACTTGGAAGAAAAATCTTTTTCAATCAATAGATTGATTTGGTAGACGCGGCCGCGACGGCGAATGCTTTTTGGGGCGGGGTGAGCGTGGCCGGCGGGACGCCGGCGCCCATACCCAATCTGGCGTCGCGGGCCGCCGCGTCCTATCCTTCCTTCCAACGCCGCAACGGCGAGAGACGAGGGAACGTTCATGCAGCTCAACCGCGATGACATGCTGCGCGCATATCGCCAGATGCGCACGATCCGCGCCTTCGAGGAGCGGGTCCATACCGAGTTCGCCGCCGGCGGGATTCCCGGTTTCGTTCATCTTTATGCCGGTGAGGAGGCTTCCGCGGTCGGCGTCTGCCTTCACCTGACTGAGCGCGACGTGATCGCCTCAACCCATCGCGGCCATGGTCATTGCATCGCCAAAGGGTGTGAGGTGAAGGCGATGATGCAGGAGATCTATGGCCGCAAGGACGGGCTTTGCGCCGGCAAGGGCGGCTCCATGCATATTGCTGACATCGCCAGGGGCATGCTCGGCGCCAACGGCATCGTGGGCGGCGGCATGCCCCTCGTCTGCGGCGCCGCGCTCACGGCGAAGCTGCTGAAAACCGGCGGCGTCGGAATCGCATTCTGCGGCGATGGCGGCTCCAACCAGGGCACGACGGCCGAGGCCATGAACCTCGCCTCGGTCTGGAAGCTCCCGGCCGTCTTCGTGATTGAAGACAATGGCTATGCGGAGTCCACCGCGTCCTCCTGGTCGGTTGGAGGGGACCATGTCAAGCGCGCCGAAGGTTACGGCATGCCCGGCATCCGCGCGGATGGGCGGGATTTCTTCGCGGTTCACGAGGCGGCGAGTGAGGCGATCGGGCGGGCGCGGTCCGGGGAAGGTCCTTCCCTGCTTCATCTCACGCTCGAACGTTTCTTCGGCCATTTCGAGGGCGATGCCATGACCTATCGCGCGCCCGACGAAATCGCGAAGCTCCGCGCCGAGAGGGATTGCCTCACGTTCTTCCGCCGCCGCGTCACCGAGGCCGGGCTGCTCGAATCCGCAGCACTCGACGCGGTGGACCGTGAGACTGCCGAGCTGATCGAGGAAGCGGTGACGGAGGCTAAGGCGGCGCCCTTCCCGCCGCCTTCCGAGCTGCTTACCGACGTCTATGCCGCCTATTGAGGAGGAAACGGATGGCAAAGAAATCCTTCCGCCAGGCGATCAGCGAGGCGCTGCGCCAGGAGATGGAGCGCGACCCCACTGTCGTGCTGATGGGCGAGGATGTCGCCGGCGGCGCGGGCGCGCCCGGCGAGGATGATGCCTGGGGCGGACCGCTCGGCGTTACCAAGGGCCTGATGCCGCGCTTCGGGCGTGAGCGCGTGTTCGATACCCCGATCACGGAATCGGCCTTCATCGGTTGCGCCGCCGGGGCGGCTGCGACCGGGCTCCGCCCCGTTGCCGATCTGATGTTTGTTGACTTTATGGGGGTCTGCTTCGATCAGATCTTCAATCAGGCTGCCAAGTTCCGCTACATGTTCGGGGGCAAGGCCAAGACGCCGCTTGTGATCCGCACTATGTATGGCGCTGGCTTCCGCGCGGCCAGCCAGCATAGCCAGTGCCTCTACCCGATCTTCACCCATATTCCCGGGCTCAAGGTCGTGATCCCGTCTTCACCCTATGAAGCGAAGGGCCTGATGATCCAGGCGATTCGCGACGACGATCCGGTGATCTTCTTCGAGCACAAAGTGATGTACGACGACGAGGAGGAGGTGCCGGACGAGCCCTACGTGATCCCCTTCGGAGAGGCAAATTTCCTGCGCGACGGGGAGGACGTGACCATCGTGGCGTTGGGGCGGATGGTGAAGTTTGCCGTCCAAGCAGCTGATATGTTGGAACAAGAAGGGGTCGAATGCACAGTTCTCGACCCGCGGACCACCTCTCCGCTCGATATCGCCTCCATTCTCGAGAGTGTCGGTGAGACCGGACGGCTCGTCGTCGTGGATGAGGCGAATCCGCGCTGCAATATGGCGACCGATATCTCCGCCCAGGTTGCCGAGCGGGCCTTCGAGGCGCTGAAGGCGCCCATCCGGATGGTCTCTCCGCCGCATGTGCCGGTGCCCTTCTCACCTTCGCTCGAGGATGAGTTCCTGCCCTCGCCGGAAAAGATCGCCGCGGCGGTGCGGGCAGTGATGGGCGCTCCGGCCCGGCGCGCTGCGGCCTGAGCCCGGGAGACAAACGGATGGCGGATCTCGCGGCGCTGACGATGCCGAAGCTCGGCCTGGCCATGACCGAAGGCCAGGTCGCGTCATGGCATCGGGAAGAGGGGGATACGATCGCGGCCGGGGAGGAAATTGCCGACATCGAGACCCCGAAGATCACCGCTGCCTATGAAAGCCCGGCAACCGGCACTCTGCGGCGCAAGGTTGTCTCGCCGGGCCAGACCGTGCCGGTGGGCGCGCTGATTGGTGTCCTCGCCGAGCCGACGGCTGCGGATACGGAGATCGACGCCTTCATCGCCGAATGGCAGGCACGTTTTGCCGCCGAAGCGGCAGAAGAGGGGCCAGCGGCGCCCGAGCCCGAAAGGATCGAGACTCCCTTCGGCGCAATCCAGATCCTGGAAAGCGGCCCGGCTGAGGGGGAGCCGCTGGTACTCATCCATGGCTTCGGCGGCGATCTGCTGACGTTCTTTCTGCTTCAGCCGCTACTCGCCGAACGTTACCGCACGCTTGCGCTCGATCTGCCGGGCCATGGCGGCTCGACGAAGACACTGCCCGGCGCCGACCCTGCCGCGCTCGCCGCCATCGTCAGCGCCGTGATGACCGCGCGCGGCATGCCGGTTGCGCATCTGCTTGGCCATTCGCTGGGCGGCGCAATTGCGCTTGCTCTGACCGAGGCCGAACCGGTGCGGGTTTCCGCGCTCACACTCGTCTCACCGGCCGGTCTCGGCCCGGAGATCAACGGAGACTATATCGCGGGCTTCATCGCGGCACGCCGGCCGCGCGAGCTTACGGCCTTGCTCGCCATCCTCTTCGCGGGCGGGCAGAGCCTGATCACCCGCGAGATGATCGATGGCGTGCTGCGCTACAAGCGGCTGGATGGCGTGACGGCGGCGCTCACGGCGATTGCGGCCGCCAATATGCCGGAAGGCCGCCAGGCGAAATCCTTTCGCCATGTGCTCATGGATCCCGCCCGCCCCGCGCAGATCGTCTGGGGCCGGCAGGACCAGATCATTCCGGCGACGCACGCGGAGGGGCTGCCTCTGCATGTGCGCGTGAATATCTTCGAGGATGCGGGGCATATGGCGCACATGGAAAAGGCTGCGGACCTCGCCCGGCTGCTCGGGAGCTGAGATCCCGTCTCAGGTGGGAGATGAGCCGGACGGTTCCGCTGCACAAATTTCATGAACCCGCGCGGACCAACGCATCCGGCTCAAGTATTTCGCCGGAGAAAATCCTGATCGGCAACCGGATCGTCGCCGCGGTGGTCAGCTGGTTGCGGTGGCCGGGATCCGGGACGTGTCAGGTGCTGCCGTTCGCCGTTGGCGGGAAGGGGATGTCTCCGTCGACCACCGAAAGCACCTGGGCCGGTTCGTCCCCGAACGAGACGAGCGCGTGTGCCATCTCGGCATCGATATAGACGCTGTCGCCGGGCTCGAGCCGGAGCGGTGCATAATGCTCGGTATGAAGGTCGATGACCCCGCTGAGCACGTACATCCATTCCTCTCCCGGATGGCTGGTGAGCTCGCCCCATTCGGCGAGCGTGCGGGCCCGGACGGTGGTGATCATCGGGATCATCCGCCGGCGGAGGAGATCCGTTGCGAAGAGCTCATAGTTCCGGCCTTCGGCTTGGACACGGGTGCCGCTGCCACGGCGGTTGATGGCACGCCTTCCGTTGCCACCCCGCGCCACATCGCCGCCGATGAGATCGTCGAAGCGGAGCGAAAGCGAACGGAGGATGCGTCGCACCGTTTCAAAAGAAACACCCGTCTGGCCATTCTCGATCTTCGAGAGAGCCGAGATGCTGACCCCGGTGGCCTCGCTCAACGTTTTCAATGTCCACCCGCGGCTCTTGCGCAGCGTGCCGAGGGTTTGGGCGATTCCGTGATCTGGGCGAAGATCGGACATGGTGTTTCGATATCATGGACGGCCGCTTCGGCAAGGAAAATCACGCCTTTGCGATAGGGTGTCGAAATCGCCGAGCCGATGGCGTGAAAAGGAGGAAAATTCTGGCCGTTTGCCAGCCATATCATGGACAAAAACCGGGCAGAAACGGATTTTCCAGGCAGAAAATGGGTTCCCGGAACGGCTTTGCAGCGGCAGGAAATTTGCATAACGTCTCCCTAACGAACGGCTGCGGCGGGAGACGCACATGGAATGGAATAGGATCGGCGGCGCGGGCTTCGGCCCGAAATGGGTCGGGCGGCGCCGGCTGTTGCAAGGCGCTGGCGCGCTCGGCCTGGCGGCAGGCGGCATCCGGATCGGCCTAGGTGCGGCGCATGCGGCCACGCCAGTGCGTGGCGGCACGCTCACCATGGCGCGCACCGCCGATGTCGTCTCCTTCGAACCGGTCGTGCCGACCGACAATATGTCGATCTGGGCCAAGCTGCTCGTCTTTCAGATGCTGATTCGCAGCAACCAGAAGGGAGACGGATTCGTGCCCGATCTTGCCGAGAGCTGGGAGGCGAGCGGGGACAAGCGCACCTATACATTCCATCTGCGCAAGAACGCGCTCTTCTCGGACGGCACGAAGGTGACCTCGGAGGATGTGCAATTCTCCTTTGAGCGCGTGCTGACCGACAAGGATTCCTGGGCTGCCTCGCTCTATCCAAAGATGGATATCGCGACTCCGGATCCACATACCGTCGTCTTCAACCTCAAGCAGGACTGGGCGCCCTTCCTCGCCGCGGTCTCCACCCATGCCGCCTGCATCACCCCGGCGGCAATCTTCAAGAAGATGGGCGCGAGCGCTTTCGGCGAGAAGCCGATCGGGTCCGGTCCCTTCATCATGCAGGAGTGGCACAAGGGCGATCATATTCTGATGGTGCGGAACCCGCATTTCTGGGACCCCTCGCGTCCCTATCTCGACCAGGTGATCCTCTCCGTGATCGCCGACGACAATGTGCGCATGCTGAAGCTGCAATCGGGCGAGATCGATATCGGCAGCGAAGTGCCCTTCGGCCAGATTTCCCGGCTCAGCCATGCGCCGGGAATGACCGTGCAGCTTGCGACCTATGACCGCATCGACTGGTTCCAGTTCAACGTCAAAAGCCCGAAATTCTCGGACTATCAGGTGCGTCAGGCGATCAATTACGCCGTGGACAAGCAGGCGATCATCCAGGCGGTCCTGTTCGGATACGGGACCGTTCCCACCTCCTTCCTGCCGCGCATGATGGATGCCGACACGCAAGACAAGCCCTATCCGTTCGATCTTGCCAAGGCGAAGTCGCTGATGGCGGCGAGCAATATGCCGGACGGATTTTCCGTCACCTGCACCACGGTCTCGGGCGACACGGTGGGCAACCAGGTCGCGCAGATCATTCAGCAGATGCTGCTGCCGCTCAAGATCAAGATGTCGATCACGCCGCTCGAGACGAACACCCAGTACAACCAGCTCGCCACCGGGAAATACGAGATGGCCTGGGGCTATATGACGAGCGACATTATCGACCCCTGCGAGCTGGTTGCCTATGCCGGCGCCGGCGATGAAGGGAGCGATGCCGTCTGGACCTTTTACAACAACCTAAAGGTCGATGCACTGGCCAAGCAGGGGCTGGCCGAACTCGACCCGACCAAGCGGGCCGCCATCTACCTCGAGATGCAGCGGATCATCTGGCACGATGCACCCTTCGTCTGGCTCTACTGGACGCCCGCGCGCACGGGCGTGCGTTCGAACGTGAACGGATTCCAGGTGCTGCCGACGGGCAATTACTGGCTGGAGGATGTCTGGAAAAGCTGAGCTGATCCGCGTGGATGAACGCCCGCCGGGACGCTGGAGCCGGTCAGCGGCGCGGCCCGGCGGGCGCATGATCGGTCTCGCATGATCCGCTATGTCTTGCGCCGCCTCGTCATGCTCGTTCCCGTCGCGGTCGGGATCACCATGGCGGTATTTCTGCTGGTGCGCCTGATTCCGGGCGATCCCGCGCGTACTCTGCTCGGCATTCATGCGACACCGACGCTGGTCGCGGCGATGCGCGCGCATCTCGGCCTCGACCGGCCGCTCTATGTGCAATACGTGATCTTCGTGCGGCACCTCGCTGTCGGTGATTTCGGCCATTCCTATTATTATGGCCAGGCGATCAGCCGGCTCGTGCTCGACCATCTGGGGCCGACGCTGATGCTGCTCGCGTACGGCACGGTGCTCACCCTCATCATCGCGCTGCCTGCCGGGCTGCTCGCCGCAGCGCGGCGTGACCAGGTCGCCGATCATCTGGTGCGGATCGGCGCCGTCGTCGGGGTCGGCCTGCCGAGCTACTGGATCGGCTTCATGCTGATCCTGTTCTTCGCAGTCATGATCCCGATCTTTCCGGTGGCCGGTTACGGCAATGGCCTGCCTTCCCATCTCTTCGATCTTTTTCTCCCCGCTCTCACCATCGCCGTCAATATCTCTCCGCTCGTGCTGAGGGCATTGCGCGCGAGCCTGATGGAGGCGCTGGCCTCCGGCTATATCGACACGGCGCGCGCGAAAGGCCTGCCGCGGCGGGTGGTGCTGCTCGGCCACGCGCTGCCCAACGCCATCGTGCCGGCGGTGACGGTGCTCGGCCTCAATATCGGCTATCTCGTCGGGAGCACCGTGATCGTCGAGACCGTGTTCGCGGTGCCGGGCCTCGGTCAGCTCATGATCAACTCGATCGGCACGCGGGATTACCCGGTGATCCAGGCCGTGACGCTCGTGCTCGGCGTGCTGGTCGTGCTCGTCAATCTGTTGACCGATCTCATGCAGCTCCTGCTCGATCCGCGCGTGCGGCGTGAGGTCACATGAGCGCCACGACACCGGCGGAGGTGAAGAGGCCCGAAGCGATGGAGGCCGGGGGGACGAGCATTCCGTCGGCGGATGGCGCGATCGGCCGGAGGAAGCTGCCACGCAACCTCGTGATCGGCGCTTGGTTGCTCATCGCTTGGATGGCGCTTGCCGTGGCTGGCCCGCTCCTGCTCGGTAGCCCGACCACGATGGATCTGCTTCATTCGCTGCGCCCGCCGAGCCTCGCCTTTCCTTTCGGGACCGACAATCTCGGCCGTGGCGTTCTCACACGGGTCATCTGGGGCGCGCATCTCGATCTCGAGATTGGATTTTTCACGGTGGCGCCGGCCTTCTTCATCGGCTCCACCCTCGGCCTGCTCGCCGGCTATTTCGGCGGCGTGATCGAGACGGTGGTGATGCGCCTCGTCGATATCGCCGTCGCCTTTCCCTTCCTCGTCATCGTCATCGCCATTGTCGCCGTGCTGGGGCCCGGGCTCGGCAATATGTATATCGCCGTCGCCATGGTCGGCTGGGTGAGCTATGCGCGCATCACGCGCGCTGAGACCCTGCTTGCCAAGCGGCTCGAATATGCCGAGGCGGCGCGGCTGCTCGGTCTTCCCGATCGCCGGGTCCTGCTCCGCCATCTCCTGCCCAATGTGATCCCGCAAGCGGTGATCTATGCGAGCTCGGACGTGATCCTCGGGATTTTCCTTGGCAGTTCACTGGGTTTTCTCGGCCTTGGCGCGCAGCCGCCCTCGCCTGAATGGGGCCTCATCATCGCGGACGGCTATAGCTTCGTCGATCGCGCGCCCTGGATCAGTGCCTTTCCGGGCCTGGCGATCGTTCTGCTCGCGATCTCCTTCAGCCTTTTCGGCGATGGGCTCGCCGATCTTCTGCGCCCCGAGACCCGATGACGAAGGGCGGAGCGATGGATGATGAGGCCGTGAGCGATCCACCGCTGCTCGCGCTCGAAGGGGTGGGCGTCAGCCTCACGGCCAATGGCGCGCGCCTTGTCGAGGACGTCTCCTTCACGCTCGGCTCGGGGGAATCCTTCGGCATTGTCGGCGAATCCGGCTCGGGCAAGAGCACCACCATACGCGCGATCATCGGCTTGCTTCCGGACGGGTTGCGCGCAACAGGGCAGGTGGTTTTCTCGGGGGAAAATATCGCCGGGGCGAGCGAGGCGCGGCTGGCGCGGCTGCGTGGTGCGGGCATCGGGATGGTGTTTCAGGACCCGCTCTCGGCGCTCAACCCGGTGATGCTGGTCGGTCGGCAGATCGCCGAGGCGCTGCGCTGGCATGGGAGGCTCGATCCGGCGGCGCGGCGGCGGCGCATGATCGAGGTGATGCGCCTTGTCGGCCTGCCGGAGCCGGAGCGGCTGGCTTCCTCCTATCCGCACGAGCTTTCGGGAGGGCAGCGCCAGCGCGTGGCGCTGGCGATCGCGCTTGCCTGCGCGCCACGGCTTCTGCTTGCCGATGAGCCGACCACGGCGCTCGACGTCACGATTCAAGACCAGATTCTGCGCCTGCTGGACGAGTTGCGCCGCAGCCTCGGCATGGCGCTGGTGCTGGTGACGCATGATCTTGGCGTGATTGCCCGTGTCTGCGCACGTGTCGCGGTGATGTACGCCGGGCGCATCGTCGAGGAGGCACCGGTGGCGCGCCTCTTTGCCGCGCCCGCCCATCCCTATACGCGGATGCTTCTCGATTCGATTCCGCAAGGACCGCGCGCGTGCCATCCTTTGGCGCCGATCCCGGGCCGCCCGCCTGACCCGGCGCACCGCCCGCGCGGCTGCGGCTTCGCGCCGCGCTGCCCGCTTGCGAGCGTGGCCTGCACCGAGCGGACGCCACCCTGGCGCGTGCTTGCTGCCGGAGGCGGTTTCGCCTGCTTCCATCCGCTTCTCGCCGAGGCAACGACGCATGCCTGAGCCGGTGCTCGAGATCGATGGCGTTTCCAAGCATTTTGCGCTGCGTCGTGCGCCGCTCGCGGCGCTTGCCGGAAAGCCGCGCCGGCGCGTGCAGGCGGTTGCCGATGTCGAATTCGCGATCGGCACGCGCGAATGTTTCGGCCTCGTGGGCGAGTCCGGCTGCGGCAAGAGCACGCTCGCCCGTCTTGCTCTCGGCCTTCTTCGCCCGGATGCGGGGCACATCCGCTTTCAAGGCGAGGATATCGGCGCGCTCTCGGGCCACGGGCTGCGCGCGCTCCGCCGCGGGGCGCAGATGGTCTTTCAGGACCCCTATGCCTCGCTCAATCCGCGCATGACGGTGGGCGCAGCGATCGCCGAGCCGCTTGCCTGGCACAAGGTCGTGCCGCCTGCGGACGTCAAGGCGGAGACGCGGCGTCTTCTTTCGGAGGTCGGGCTTGGGCCGGAGACCGCTTCGCGCTACCCGCGCGAATTGTCGGGCGGGCAGCGCCAGCGTGTCGGCATCGCGCGCTCGCTTGCGGTGCGACCGGCCCTGCTGGTGGCGGATGAGGCGGTTTCCGCGCTCGATGTCTCGGTGCGTGCGCAGGTGCTCAATCTGCTCGCCGATCTCGGCGAGCGGCGCGGCCTTTCGATGCTCTTCATCTCGCACGATCTCGGCGTCATCGCCTATCTCTGCGCGCGCGTCGGGGTGATGTATCTCGGCCATCTGGTGGAAAGCGGGCCGGTCGCGGAGGTTTTTCGCGCCCCCGCCCATCCCTATACGCGCGCCTTGATCGGGGCGATCCCGAAGCCCGATCCGGCAGCGCCGCATCCGGCCCGGCCGCTGGAAGGCGAGCCGCCGAGCGCGGCTGCCGTGCCGGAGGGCTGTCCCTTCCGCACCCGCTGCCCTTCGGCCCGGTCAATCTGCATGACGATGCCGCCGCGCATCGATTTCGGCGCCGGGCATTGGGCCGCCTGTCATTTTGCAACAGAAATCAGAAACCAGGGAGCCATCTGATGTGCGACACGATCGTCGCCCTGCCGGACGCCACCGCGGACGGTGCGGTCCTTCTTGCGAAGAACGCCGATACCGAGGTGAACGAGGCGCAGCAGATCCTGCGCTTTCCGCGCCGCGACTATCTGCTTGGCGCAGCCGTGCGCCTCACGCACCTCACCATTCCGCAGGCGCCCCGTACGCATGAAGTGATTCTCGGCCGTTCCTTCTGGACCTGGGGCGGCGAGGTCGGCTGCAATGAGCATGGCGTGGCGATCGGCAATGAGGCGGCCTTCAGCAACCAGAAATGCGAGAAGGACGGCACATGCGTGACCGATCTACTGCGGCTGGCGCTCGAGCGCGCCGAGACCGCGCGCGAGGCGGTCGATGTCATCGGCGATCACATCATCCGCTACGGCCAGGGCGGCAATTGCCAGATGATGGGCAATTACTGGTTCGATTCCGGCCTGCTCATCGCTGACCGCAAGGAAGCCTGGATCGTCAACGGTGCTGGCCATCACTGGGCAGCGCGGCGGGCGAAGAGCACGGAGGCGATCTCCAACCGCTATCAGATCGGCACGGACTGGGAGCTTTCCTCGCTGGCGGACGCGGCGCTGGTCGATGGCGAGACGAGGCCCGATTTCCGCGCCCGCTTCGCCGACCCCATGCGCGAGCAGGAATGCGCGGCCGACGAGCGGGAATCCTGCGCGGGCAGTCTGCTGGCCGGTAGGAACGGCGGGATCACGATGCACGACATGGCCGCCGTCCTGCGCGATGTCGGTGATGAAGCGACCTATGACGTGACCGCTGACGAGCGGCCGACGAAGGTCTGCATGCATGCCGGGCCGACGCCGGCGCGCTTCTGGCACGCGACGAGCGCGATGATCACCGAGGTGCGGCCGACGAGCATGGTTGTCTGGATGACCGGCACTTCGGCCACCGATCTCTCGATCTTCAAGCCGCTCTTCTTCGGCATGGATCTGCCCGAAGGGCTGATGCCGCTCGGCACCGACACGGAGGGAACGATCTGGTGGCGTCATGAACGGCTGCACCGCCCGGCAATGGCCCGTTACCGCGAGGTGAAGCCGGAGATCCGTGCCGAGTTCGACGCGCTGGAGCGGAGTTTTCACGACGAGTCCGCCGCCGTGCGCGAGGGCTCGCCGCAGCTCAAGGCGGAGTTCGTCGCCTGGTGCTGGCACCGCGCCGCGGCGGCGACAGAGGCCTGGATCGAACGGCTGTCACGGCATCCCTATGCGATCGCGCATCCCGCCTATCGCACCGCCTGGGAACGCTGGAACGCCGAGGCTTCCCTCGCGCTTGCCTGATCGGAAGCCATTCGGGGTCGTTTCCTTTCGAGCCAATCGCTACGAATATTTAGAGACGAATATAGAGAACGGTTCGCGTGAGCCTACGTGAACGCAGGCCGCTCCCGGTCGGGACGAGACAGCTTGCGTTCTGGTATCTTGCTTCCGAGAGCATGGCGGCCAAGAGGTGCAGCACCTTGCGCGGGTCTCTCGGCCCGAGGCAGACTTGCGGCAGATCAATGACGTCGGGGCCGGATTTTCGCGATGAACGAGGACCGGCTCTTCGGGGGTGAACGGCTTATAACGAAATCAGAATTTTAATCTGAAGATGGGGTGAGGGAATGCCAGATGGGAGAATCGAAAGACGACGCGGGGGCCTCGTGATGCCCGAACTCTCCGTTCGGGTACCCAAGCCAGACGGTTTCTCGTCTCGCCCGACGCCGTGCTGAGAAGCGCTGTCTCCGGCGCAAAGATCGATCAGGTCATGAGGGCGGCAGGCAGGGGCGATCTGCGCGGCATTCTCGACTCCGATACGGAACCACGGGTCGGCATGGATCTCCGTCATCGGGCTGCGTCCTGCATGTTCGACGCCACTTTGACCGCCGTGATGAACGATGTGGTGGACGGGGGGGCTCTCCTGCCGGATGCCTGACGTTGCCGGTCCGTCCGCTTGCCTGCAGGGAAGGCGCAGTTCCGATGCATATCCATACGCTTGACGAGTTCGATGCGAGAGGAAAACGGATTCTGCTTCGTGCCGATCTCAATGTGCCGCTCAAGAATGGCAAGCTCATGGATCGGGCGCGGCTGGAGAGGCTCAAGCCGAGCATCCTGGAGCTCAGCCAAAAGGGCGCGCGGATCATTATCTGCAGTCATCTCGGCCGGCCGAAGGGCCGGCCCGTGCCCGAGCTTTCCCTGCAGCCGGTCGCGGAAGCGCTTGGTGAAGTGATCGGGCAGAAGGTTCGTTTCGTCACCACCTGCGTCGGGCCCGCCGCGGAAGACGCTGCCAGATCGCTCGCAGACGGTGATGTCCTGGTTCTGGAGAACACGCGTTTCGATCCGCGCGAGGAAACGAACGACCCGGCGATGGCCGAGGCGCTGGCGCGGCTTGCGGATATCTATGTCGATGATGCCTTCTCTACCGCTCATCGGGCCCATGCCAGCATCGAAGGCGTGGCAAGGCGGCTGCCGGCCTATGCGGGACGCCTGATGCAGGCGGAGCTCACGGTGCTTGAAACCGTTCTCAATCGGCCCAAGCACCCTTTGGCAGCGATCATCGGCGGTGCCAAGGTTTCCACCAAGCTCGCTTTGCTCGGCAACCTTATCCGGCATGTCGATGTGCTGGTGCTTGGCGGAGCGATGGCGAACACCTTCCTCGCCGCTCGGGGTTTCGCGATCGGCCGGTCGCTGCAAGAGCCGGATATGCAGGCGACGGCGCGGGAGATTCTTGCCGAAGCGGAGCGCGAGAATTGCGAGGTCCTGCTGCCGAAGGATCTCGTTGTCGCGGATCGGTTGGCGGCAGAAGCAGCGATACGAATCGCGTCTCTCGATGCCGTGCCCGATGATGCGATGATCCTGGATTTGGGGCCCGCGACGGTCGAGATGGTGGTTGCGCGCATTTCGGCTTGGCGCACTTTGGTCTGGAACGGGCCTCTTGGCGCTTTCGAGACGCCGCCATTCGACAAAGCTACAAGCGCGCTCGCCCGCGCCGTCGCGAACGCGACACAAAAGGGGCATCTGGTGAGCGTTGCCGGAGGCGGCGAGACAATCGCGGCGCTACGCCATGCGGGTGCGACCGAAGGATTTACTTATGTATCGACCGCCGGTGGGGCATTCCTGGAATGGCTGGAGGGAAGGACGCTTCCCGGAATCGCCGTCCTTGACCGATGATTGGAAAATTCACCTCCATCGATGCGGCGCGTCTCAGGGATGCCTGATGCCTGTCAGGGGGAACGGACGGCCCGGCCCTGATCATGGCCGGGGCGCCATCGGGAGATGGGTGGAGGAGCCGCGCGATGAGGAAGTCGCGGGCTGCCCGATCCCGGGCTTCGGGGGTGCAATCCTTTCACGCGTCCCACCTTCGTCAGCCGCCTTGCGGAAGCGCGATCCCCGTCAGCGCCTGCCAGACCCGGATGACGAAGGCATCATCCCGGCCGCCATGGCCCGCGGCGGAAGCGGCAAGGAAGAGCTGATGGGCAGCGGCCGCGAGCGGAAGCGGAAAGGTGAGCGCACGCGCCTGATCGAGCACGATCCCGAGATCCTTGACGAAGATATTGACGGCCGAATGCGGTGTATCGTCGCCGGCCAGGATGTGGGGCACGCGGTTCTGCCACATCCAGGAACTGCCGGCCGAGGCGCTGATGACCTCGAAGAGGGTTTCCGGGTCGGCGCCGGCGCGGATGCCGAGCGCCAGCGCCTCGGCGGCGGCGGCGATATGCACGCCGGCGAGGAGCTGGTTGACCATCTTGACGGTGCTGCCGACGCCGGCCGCCTCGCCGAGCCGCCAGACCTTCTGTGCGATTGCGGCGAGCACCGGTTCCGCGGCCGCGAAAGCGGCGGGCGAGCCGGAGGCCATGACGGAAAGCGCACCCTCCCGCGCGCGGGCCGATCCACCCGAAATGGGCGCATCGAGCGGAAGGAACCCGCTTCCTTCTAGCCGCGCGGCGAGCGCGCGTGCCGTCTCAGGGGCCATGGTGACGGAGGAGATGACAACCGCACCCGGCTTCAGGCGGGAGGCGCAACCCTCCGCGCCGAACAGCACCTCCTCGGCCTGGACGGCATTGACGACGAGGAGCACGAGCGCCCCGAGATCCGCGGGCAGCAGGGAAGGGCGGGCGACGGCGGCTCCTCCGGCGGCCTCGAGCTCGGCGCGGGCAGGCTCGCGGAGATCACAGCCGAAGACGGCATGGCCGGCGCGCTGGAGGGAAAGCGCGACACCCATACCCATGGAACCAAGCCCGATCACGCCGACTTGCATCCTGTCCACCTTTTTCACGAAAGGTGGAAAGTCTGTCCCATTGCGACGCAGCCGCCTAGGGCGCGATCCCCGAGGGCAAGAATTCCCAAAGGTGCGAAGCACGCGGTGGGACCGACGACGAATATAAAGACCATGTGTTCCGATTCCATCCGAATTGCAGTGCCCCGGACCTCGGAATTGGGACGCGGAAGGCCAGGATCATTTCGATTTCGATTCAAAACATCCCCGAATGAGACTATTATAGGAATATAAATAGAACATTAAGGGCACTTGAGATTTCGGTATCGTAATGATTTCGGGGTGACCGTTCTGTACTCTGCCCCACACTGAACCGGGATGGCGGTCCCGGGTAACGTCCCTTCCATGCTGATCGCGAGAGACCTCGACACGCTTGCCTCCCATCGTGCCCGCCTGGCAAGTCAGGCTCGGTCTCTCGCCCTCGTCCCGACCATGGGCGCCTTGCATGACGGCCATCTTGCCCTGATTGCCGCTGCGCGGCGGAGCGGCGCCGCGGTGGCCGCCTCGATCTTCGTCAATCCCCTGCAGTTCGGGCCAGCGGAGGATTTCACGAGCTATCCTCGTGATGAGGCGGGCGACCTCGCGGCGCTGGCAGGTGCTGGCTGCGATCTGGTCTGGCTGCCGCCGCTCGCGGCGATGTATCCGGCGGATGCGGTCACCACCGTCGATATCGGCGGGCCGGCCGAGCGATGGGAGGGCGCGGCCCGGCCGGGCCATTTCCGCGGCGTGGCGACCGTGGTCACCAAGCTGTTCGGCCAAGTCCGGCCGGCTTCGGCCTATTTCGGCGAGAAGGATTGGCAGCAGGTCCAGGTCGTCCGGCGCCTCAGCCACGATCTTCATCTCGGTGTCGAAATCGTTCCGGTTCCAACAGTCCGTGCCCCGGATGGACTGGCCCTCTCCTCGCGCAACCGTTTCCTCACGCCTGCCGAACGCGCGCTTGCCCCCGCGCTCCATCTTATGCTCGCCGCACTGGCCGACATGCTCGCGCAGGGCGGAGAGGCCGAGCCGCTTCTTGCCGAGGCGGCCGCCAAGCTCGCCGCTTCCGGCTTCCTTCCGGATTATCTCGCCCTCGTCGATGCCGAGACCCTGGTTCCGATCTCGGCTGCTCGGCCGCCGGGGCGGCTCATCGCTGCCGCGAGGCTCGGCGCCGTGCGCCTGCTTGATAATGTTCCCGTGGGGTGAGCGGGGCGTTTCTATTTTTCCTATTCCCGGTCGGAGAATCGCTCCCGCCACCGCCGCCAGCCGGCCTCGCGCAGCCGGCAGGCGGGACAGGTTCCGCAACCATAGCCCCAATCATGCCGGAGCTGACGCTCGCCCCGGTAGCAGCTCAGCGTGCCCTCGACGATCAGCGAGACCAGCCGCTCGCCGCCCAGCGCTTCGGCCAGCCGCCAGGTGCCTGCCTTGTCGATCCACATCAGCGGCGTCTCGATGACGAATCTCCGTTCCATGCCGAGATTGAGGGCGAGCTGCATGGCCTTGAGTGTATCGTCACGGCAATCGGGGTAGCCGGAATAATCCGTCTCGCACATGCCGCCGACCAGGCGCCTGAGGCCGCGGCGATAGGCGATGGCCGCGGCATAGGTGAAGAAGAGGAGATTGCGGCCTGGGACGAAAGTATTGGGCAGGCCGGAGCCGGTCATCGCGATTTCCATCGCGCCCGTCAGCGCGGTCTCGCCGATCGCCGTCATCCCGCCTTCGATGTTCACGAGATGATCGGGACCGAGCGTGCCGCGCCAGCCTCCCAATGCCATGATGCCGGCCCGCAGCGCCTCGCGGCCATCGAGCTCGGCCCGGTGGCGCTGGCCATAATCGAAACCCACTGTCTCGACCCGTTCATACCGGGCAAGCGCCCAGGCAAGGCAGGTCGTCGAATCCTGGCCGCCGGAGAACAGCACCAGCGCTCTTTCTGTGCCTTCGTCTCCCGACATGCGGCCACCTCTTCGCCGGCGCCCCTGCGGCGCCTATCTCTCAAGCATGGCATCCGATTTCACCGAGGATAAGACCGGTCCATTGATTTCCTTAGAGATTTTGGGACAATTTTCTGGGCGCCGGATGCCAGTTTTCGGTTTGTCACGGATGCCTCACGGCGGCAACCAGCCGCCGCCGATCGGCCGCAAGCCGGGACGGGGAGGGGCGCCCGGCGTCGGCCCGCGCACCGTCGCCGCCATGGCCGGATTTGCCGGCGCCATCTGGCCGGCGATCAGCCAGTCGGACAGCACGCGGACCGCTGCGCGCTAGAGCAGATCGCGATCAGACGGAATCGGCTGACCGCGTGAAGATGCTTGCAAAACAAATACTTAGAGCGAATTGCGTGAGCCCGTGCAAACGCAATTCGCTCTAAGGCTTCACACCGGGCGTCGAACGGAACCGATCCCGGGCATCGATGCAGGCCGCCACACCGGTCGGCCGGGCCGCCGGCCTTGGGCGACTAAGAGGACGTTCGTGGTTGGGCCAGCGGAAGGGTCATCCGCCCGGCGTTCCGGGGGCCCGAGCCGCTACGGCGCTGCTTCGCCCAGCGCGGCTGAACCTTTCAATTGCCACAGCGTAGCGTAGTTCATGATCGGGCGTTCGAATGTCGCCCCCTTCGCGGCGAATGGTTTTCCCAGATCCAGCATCGGCTGGAAGGTGTCCAACTGCTGGGCGGCTTCGAGGCTGGTCCAAAGGCTGACATTCGAAAGCGAAGATGTCGTCTCATCCGCACCGAAATAGAAGGCCAGCAATCCCGCCATGGCTTCGATCCCGGGACGCAGGATGGGATCGGCTTCCTCCGCCATTCGTCGGAGTTCGGCGAAGCGCTCCGGCGGACATCGCAGAATCGACACGCGCACCACTGGCTGCATTCGTCGCACCTCCGCGGTTCAGCTCACCCCGCACGCAGGTCAGCCTTGTAGCAGCGCGCCGATTCGGTCACCAACGCATTCCAGCGCCGATCACCCTCCCAAGCGGTGGTCAACCAAGCGGGGCCTGCCAAGCACGTGCCCACCGGTCAGGGATCAGGCTGCCGCTTCTGCAGCCGCGTGTCCGCGCGGCAGACGGCCACTCTTGCCGGTTCACTGCCCCGTGATTGAAGCGCTCGCCCGGCGCAGGATCTATGGGCAGCGAAACGGCTGGCCCCGCTCCTGTTCCGACTGTTCCACTATTGGCCATACTGTCACTGCCGGAACCGGCGAGATGAGTGCGCCCGGACTGCAAAACGGTCGATCGACGATGGCATGGTGGAATTTTCACATCGAAATCGCGGCCCTGCAATACGCAGAGATTATGTCGTTGCTGGCGCATAGCGCATACTCGGCGGGCGGGCGCGGAAAGGAGCAGGGCAATGGACCAGCGAAACAGCGAGCCTGAGCAACCCGAGGGTGTCGGCCGCCGTGCCATGCTGGGGGCCGGCCTTGGGGTTGGTCTGAGCGCCGCAAGCCTGACCGCTCTGCCAAAAAGCGCAGAGGGTCAGACGACCATTGCGCCACCGCCCGCCGGCTCGACGGCTCCGTTTCCGGCGGCCCGCAACGGGCCGCTGGGCCGGCCGTACAACGTGGTCCTCATAATGACCGACGAGGAGGCGTATCACCTGCGCCCCACCGAAGGCTTTTCCACGCCGGCGCGCGCCGAATTGCAACAGCGCGGCACCACCTTCCTCAACCACTACATCGGCTCTGCCATGTGCACGCCGTCGCGCGGCGTGATCTTCTCCGGCCAGCCGCCGCAGGTGAACGGCGTCTTCGACCAGATGGAAACGGGCTACGTGCCGAGCCTCCGGACCGACCGGCCGAGCATGGGCACCGTCTTCCGCCAGCTCGGCTACCGCACCGCCTATTTCGGCAAGTTCGAGCTGCGCCGTAGCATCATCGTGCCCAAGCGCAACGTGAACTACAGCGAGGCGCTCGCAGCCTACGGCTTCGAAGGCTTCGAATCCGATGGCGACAAGGTGGGCGCTCCCGACCAGGGTTACGACACCGACATCTACTCGGCGGGCGAAGCGGTACGCTGGCTGCGCACGCACGGCCAGGCGCTGAACCGGCAGGGCATTCCCTGGCTCCTGGTCGTGAGCTTCATCTCGCCGCACGACATCATGTACGCTGACGTTAACCAACCCGGCGAGACCGTGCAGAAATCGCTGGCAGGCGCCAGGCTTACCCGACCGCCCGCCAACGCTGCCTTTGCCACGCGCTGGAAGTTCCCGCCCTCTCCCAGCGCGCTGGAGCCGCTGGACAAGCCCGGTCGACCAAAAGCACAGCTTGCCTACAACATCGGCTGGTCGGCTTGGCTTGGCGAGATCCCAAGCGACGCCTCGGCCATGTGGGACGACTACTACAACCTCTATCTCAACCTGATCCTCGACAACGATCGCACCATGCAGAGCGTGCTCGACGCCATCTCGGCGCTCGACCTCTGGCCTTCGACCGCGGTCGTGCGCACCGCCGACCATGGCGAGCTCGGCGGCTCGCACGGCGGGCTGCGCGGCAAGGGCCCGCTTCCGTACGAGCAGGAGACCCATGTGCCGATGGTCGTTGTGCATCCCGAATATCCAGGCGGCCGGACCTGCAAGGCGGTGACGAGCCACATCGACCTCGTGCCGACGCTCGCCGGCCTCACCAATACCGATTCTCTGCTTCGCGCCGCCGCGCTCGCGGGCTTGCCCGGCCGCGACTTCACTTCGCTCCTGAAGGCCCCGGGAAAGGCGTCTGTCACGGCAATCCGCCCGGGTGCGCTGTTCAATTATGTCGGGTTGTGGACAGTCGATGCGTCCTACATGGCACTGACTGCCCGGTACCTCAGCGAGGCCCGATACGTACCGTCCTTTAGCGAGCTACGGCCCGAGATGACGCCGCGCGGCTTCATCAGCTTCTGCTTTGACGGTCGCTACAAATTCTCCCGCTATTACGCGCCCAACAACTTCAACACGCCGAAGACCTTTGAGGAACTGGTAGCCAATAACGATCTCGAACTGCATGACCTCGAGACGGATCCGGACGAGGTAGTCAATCTCGCCGTCGACCCGGACGCCAACCGCGAGCTTATCACGCGCCTGAACGAGCTTTTGAATCGGCTGATCGCGCACGAGGTCGGCGATAACAATGGCAGCTTTCTGCCTGCGGCGCTTCGCGATGGCTGACAGTACGCCGCATCAGGCGTAATCTGTGAGGCAGGCATTTGGCGAGCTCGCGGACTGGCATCTCTACTCGCGCAAGACGGCGGCACGTCGGCCAGCCGGTGGAACTCCGCCGCCCTCGACCCAGTCGAGCAGCCGGCTGAATCTCGTCTTCGCCTCGAAGGCGCCAATCTCCCGCATGGACCGCCTTACGGTCTAGTCAACAGTCTAGCTAATTGTACCGCACCAGGGACGATCCTGTTCGGGCCCTTATTATCGATAAATGCGTTATCAAGAATAACAGGGGCGGAGAGGCGGACAACCGCTTATGCCCGAATACCGATGTGGTTTTTAATGTTGAGCATCAGAAGCCGCTTTGCTTCAGGTCCACGATGCGCACGATCATGCTGCGCCTCGGGTCGAATGGCAGCGTCTCAAACCCGAACCGGCTGTAGAAGGCCCGTACCTGATCATCGAGCGGATGCGTGAGCACGCCAAAGCATCCGATCTCCTTCGAAAACCGCACGGTCGTCGTGAGGGCAAACAGCATCAGGGAGCGGGCACATCCCTTCCCCTGGCGCTGCCGGTCAACTGCAAGCTGGCCCAGCAGCAACACCGGAATCGGGTCGGGCCGATTGCGCTGCCCGGATTTCGGAAGATGCGCGCGCTCGATCTGGCCGGCGCTCAGGGCCACAAAGCCGGCGATCACGCCCGTCGCCGCGTCGCACATAACGCTGGTGCGGGTCACGCTCGCTTCCTGATTGTGTTAGGCGTGCCGACTGAACCACTGGTTCAGGGACTCTCGCCCGCAATCGAATGCATCTCTGTCATCGCTGGCGACGAGCGGCCGCGGCGGGGTCAGTCCTGCCATACGGGGCGACTGGCGACGAGCTTCCTTAGCGCGGGAACCTCCTTCGCCGGCGAGCCGACCCAGACCTCGAATTTCTTCCAGTGCTCGGCCGGGATCGTCACGATCCGATGCTCGAGCAGCTCCATTTCCGCCGCCTCTAGGGCTCTGCGCCGGATGAAATCGCTCAGGCTGGTGCGCGTCTGCTCTGCAGCGGCCTCCAGGAGATCACGCTCATTCGGGCTGACACGCACGCTCACCACAGGAGAAATGTTGGACATCCGAGAGCCCCACCTTCTGTATGACAATAACATACATCGGCTATCACCTTCAACGTTGGTAAGCCGACCCGCTGCCAAGGTAGCGGCAGCCCTGGCAGCGTGGGCGGGTGTGGCAGCTTGTCCGCGTCTTGCTAGTGGCCTGCTGGTCCCTGAAATGCGAAGGCATTTCAGGGACCAGCAGGCCACTGAAAACAAAGAGCCAGTGTCCTGACGCATGATGACGATATTTGCGAGTCGGGACACTAGCGATTTCATTCAGGCTGCCCGCTCGCCGGCTCGGAACCGAGTGTATTCGCTCTGCTGGCAGCTCCGGCGTCAGGGGATCACTTGCGAATCGACTAGGAGCCGCCGCGAATCGGCGCGGCGCTGGTATCGCGAAACCCGTGCGCGGATGGATGTTGGCGCCGCATAGAATAGCTGATTCCATGCGGTTTCCACAGGGGAGAGCGCGCTATGGCATGTCGTTCAATCGGTCAGGAGAGCTTGGGCATTGTACCGCTGAGGCGATCTTTGTCCTCTCTCGACGGTCTCTCCCAGCTGATTGATTGGAGACCGATCGCACCCCTGCTGGAGCCGCTCTACCCGGCGATTAAAGGTGAGCCCGCTTGGCCACCGTTGGCCATGTTCAAAGCGTTGCTTTTGGCGGTTTGTGAAGTTGCCCCGGTTTGGTGGACAGCGGACTATTTGGGTTCGAGGAGTCCACGATGGGCAAGACGAGGTCAGCCTACCCGCCTGAGTTCCGTCGCCAGCTGGTGGAACTGGTGCGCG
>Ga0335072_10002007_pt1 | contig 32107 bp, 31 predicted proteins | sample Lox_Sample_21_FD_206725 | JGI IMG/M metagenome (GOLD analysis project Ga0335072, IMG submission 206725) | Soil microbial communities from Loxahatchee National Wildlife Refuge, Florida, United States - Lox_Sample_2.1 | ecosystem: Environmental > Terrestrial > Soil > Wetlands | place: USA...
ACTCGCGGCAGGCCGATTCCTCGCGGTCGAGCGCGGCCGTGTAGGCGGCGAACGCCGCGGTGCGGTCGGAGGCGCCGGCGCAAGAAAGTCGCTTGTAGGCCGCCTCCACCTCCTTGCACTCGGTTCGCCAATCGCAGTAGAGGTCCATCATCGTGTCGATCAGATCGGGACGGATGTGGCTGTCCAGCGCTCTCATGCGCGTCACCGTAGGCGGACCCTGGACCTACGGCAAGGTCCAATCGGCGCCGCGATTCCAGGACCAACACGGACCGGCGCCCACTTGGACCTGGTCAGAACCCCGTCTAGCATCGCGCGCTACCAGGCCAATGGACATCCTTCTGACGCTGGACAGGACCGAGCCGCTGCGCGCCCAGCTCGAGCGCGAGCTGCGCGACGCGATTCGCGCCGGTCGGCTGCGCGCGGGCGCGAAGCTGCCGCCGAGCCGGCTCCTCGCCGAAGAGCTCGAGATCTCGCGGGGCGTCGTCGTCGAGGCCTACTCGCAGCTCGTCGCGGAGGGCTATCTGGTGGCGCGCGCCGGAGACGGGACGAGGATCGCCGGCGGCCTCGCCCAGCAGCCGCCCGCGGCGCCGGCCTCGTCGGCCACGGCCCGACGGATCCGCTACGACCTGCGCAGCGGCATCCCGGACCTTTCGTTCTTCCCGCGGCGCGACTGGCAATCGGCCATGTCGACCGCGCTTCGAGAGCTGCCCGACGTCGCGCTCACCTACGGCTCGCGGCGAGGGCTGCGCCAGCTCCGGACCGCCCTGAGCACGTACCTCGGCCGCGTTCGCGCGGCGGTCGCGGACCCCGACCGGGTGTTCATCACCGCGGGCGCGACCCACGCAATGGAGATCGTGTGGCAGACCATTGGCCAGCGCGGCGCGCGACGCGTCGCCGTCGAAGACCCGGCCTGGGCTCCCATTCCCCAGGCGGTCGTCCAGGCCGGCCTCGAGGCGATCCCGATAAGGGTCGACCGCGACGGCCTCGATGTCGACGAGCTCGAACGCGCCGATGTGGATGCGGTGGTTCTCTCGCCGGCGCATCAGTACCCGACGGGCACGGTGCTCGCGCCCGAGCGCCGGACTCGCTTGATCGCCTGGGCCCGGCGGCGTGGCGCGCTCGTCGTCGAGGACGACTACGACTCGGAGTACCGCTACGACCGCGAGCCGATCGCATCGCTCCAGGGCCTCGCCCCGGATTGCGTCGCGTACGTCGGAACCGCGAGCAAGACGCTCGCACCGGCTTTGCGAATCGGCTGGGTGCTCGTGCCGAGTCACCTCGTGGGCGAGATGGCAGCCCAGCACGGAGTCGCCCGCGCGCTACCGAGCGTTCTCGTGCAGGCGTCGTACGCGATCCTGCTTGAACGGGGCGACATCGACCGCCACCTGCGCCGCACGCGCCGGCGCTATCAGGCCCGGCGTAACGCCCTGATCGGAGCGCTCGAGGACCGGCTGCCGCAGGCGTCGGTCGGTGGCACTGCCGCCGGCCTTCACCTGATCGCGTGGCTGCCGGAGGGGACCGACGAGAACGCCATCGCCGACGCGGCGGCCGGGCGCGGCGTGGCGATCCACACGCTGCACCAGGACTGCGCCGTGACTGGGTCCCTTCCGCCCGCCCTGCTGCTCGGTTACGGGCTGATCGTCGAGACCGCGATCCCCCGCGCCGTCCAGGAGCTGGCAACCGCGGCGACGCCGTAGCGGTCACGACCGGATTGGTCCACGCATTGGGCGCGGGATTGGTCCTCGCCAACCGCGCCGGCCCGCCGTAGGCTCAGGCCGAGGGGACACGGAGAGGGCGGCTGTTGTCATGGACAGGCGATCGGTCAAGCGAGCACTGATCATCGGGGGTCGAGGGGTGCTCGGCGAGCTCGCGCTGCGGGCCTTCGATGAGGCTGGTTGGGAGGTGCGCGCCGGGGTTCGTGGAGCCGACGCCGGCGCTCGGGAAATCGAGATCGATCTCGACCGGCCCGAGTCGTTTCTAAATGCGCTTAAGCACCACAACCTCGTGGTCAACACAGTTCCGCATCGCGAGCTGACCGCGGAACGCCTGGTGCTCGAACACGGCGGAACCCTGATCAACATCGCGACGCTGCCCGCGGCCGCGACACGCGAGCTGAGGGCGCAGGCCGGCGGCGCCCGCGGCACCGTGCTCATGAACGCGGGTCTGGCGCCCGGCGTGACCACCATCGCCGCTGCTGACCTGCTGCGCCGACATCCGGACGCGGAGGAGCTGGAGATGGTCTTCACCTTCTCGGCCGCGGCTGCCCGCGGGCCGGCGAGCGTCGAGCACGTGCACCGCGGTCTGACGACGGTCGCGCATCACCGCACCGTCCGCGTCCCGCTCCCCGAGCCATTCGGCGACCGGCTCTGCGTCGGGTTCGGCGAGGATGACGCCGGTTGGCTCGGCGGCATCGCCGAGGGAAGGCGCGTGCGTCCGTACGTCTGCGTGGTCGAGCCGGCCACGCACGAGTGGCTGGTGACACTGAACGAAATCGGCGCCCTGGGCCGGCTGGCGAAGTCGCTGATCCGCGCGCGCATGTCAGGCGGCGACCACGTGGCGAACGACGAGCCGGTCGCACATTGGATCGCGGCGATCCGCGGCGAGCGCCGGCTCGGCGTCTGGACCGTCCAGTGCCGGGGTGAGTTCGTGCACACGGCGCGGAGCGCTGTGGTGTTCGCCGACTCAATAGCCGCATCGCCGCCCGGTGGGGGCTGCTTCGATCCTGAAGAGGTCTGCACGCTCGAGCACGTGCAGAATGGACTGCGCGCCGCCGGGATCAGCATCATCACGGGTGATGTCAGACGCCCCAACTACGCGTAGCGTCCTCGTAACCGGCGCCGGCAGCGGCATCGGCCGCGCCGCGGCCATCCGGCTCGCATCCGAGGGAGCGCATGTCGTCGCGCTCGACCGCGACGAACAGGCCGCGCACGGAACCGTGCGGACGCTCGAATCAATCGGCGGCCAGGGCCTGGCCGCAACCTGCGACGTCACCGATGAGCAGGCGGTGCAGACCGCGATCGCACGGCTCGATCGCGTCGATGTGCTCGTCAACAGTGCCGGCATCTTCGGCGAGAAGCAGCTCGAGGCGATCACCGGCGATGACCTGCGCAGGATGTACGAGGTCAACGCTGTCGGGCTGTTCAACGTCACGCGGGCAGCGCTCGAGCGGATGCCCGATGGCGGGCGGATCATCAACATCGCCTCTCGCGCCTACCTCGGGTCACGCGATCACGCCCACTACGTCGCGTCCAAGGCAGCCGTGGTCGGGCTCACGCGCACGCTGGCGATCGACCTCGCGCGGCGCCAGATCATGGTCAACGCGATCGCCCCCGGCCCGGTGGCAACGCCGATGCTCGCCGACCTGGGAGAGGAGCGGCTCGAGCAACTCGCCGCGAGCTACCCGGGTGGGAAGATGCTCGAGGCCGAGGACGTGGCCCAAGCGATCGCGTTTTTCGCCGACCCCGCCACCCGACTGATCACGGGCCAGGTCCTGATCATCGACGGAGGTCGATCGCTCGGACTGAGTGGGGCGTAAGGATCCGGTCGAGCACGCGCAGCTCGCCCCGGCACTCGACGCCGGCGGCCTGGGCATCCTCTGGCTCCAGTAACCCGAGGAGCAACCCCATGATGGGTCTCGCCTCGCCGGTCACAACGAGGCCGGGACTCGCGGCGGCCCCCGACGAGGTTCGCACGGTCCCGCCGGCGACCTTCACGACGATCGGCTGATCGCCGGTCCGAAGCTCGATCTCGACCGGCGGCTGCTCGGGGAAACGATCGCTCAGCATCGCTTCGAGAGCTCCGGCGAGCCAGTGACTCCGCACGGCGTCATCCGGCTTCTGCTCGGTCATCAGCGGAAGCCCCCACCGGAACAGGTCGTCGATCACGGGGCGGAGCTCCTGGCCCCGCGGCGTGAGGTGAAACAGCGTCGTGGCGATCGGCGGCGGCGCTTCCTCGCGGCTGACGATCCCGGCCTGCTCGAGCTCGCGCAGCCGCTCGGCGAGCAGGTTGGTCGCGATTCCAGGCAGCCCTTTGCGCAGGTCGGTGTAGCGGCAGCCGCCGCGCAGCGCCAGCTCGCGCACGATCAACAGCGTCCAGCGATCGCCGATGACGTCAAGCGCCTTGGCCACCGCGCAGTACTCACCGTAGGACCTCACGGGACGAACGGTAGCAGCGTGTGGACAAGAATCAAGTTCATCTACTTGATTTTCTTGTCTCTATGCTTTAGAACTCCGTCAACGACCAACCCGGAAGGAGGAGCTGATGCACCGCAAGCCCCTGATCCTCGCCTCGCTGCTGCTCGCGACCTTCGCGATCACCCTCGACACGACGATCGTCAACGTCGCGCTGCCCTCGCTCGTGCGCGAGCTGCACGCGTCCGACTCGCAGCTGCAGTGGGTGGTCGACGCCTTCAACCTGGTGTTTGCCGCCTCGGTGCTCGCCGCCGGCAGCCTGTCGGATCGTCTCGGCCGCAAGGGCATGCTGCTGGCCGGACTGTCGGTGTTCGGCCTGGCCAGCCTCGCGGGTGGCTTGACCGGCGACCCGACTGAGCTGATCGTCGCTCGGTGCGTGATGGGCGCGGGCGCCGCGATGGTGTTCCCGTCGACGTTGTCGCTGCTCACCAACGTGTTCACCGAGCGGACCGAGCGGGCCCGGGCGATCGGGCTGTGGGGCGCGATCACGGGAGCGGCGATCGCGCTCGGGCCGATCGTCGGCGGCTGGCTGCTCGAGGCGTTCGACTGGCGGAGCATCTTCTTCGCGATGGCGCCGATCGCCGCGCTCGCGGGCATGCTCGTGGCCCGGAGCGTGCCCACCTCGCGCGATCCGCGCGCTCGGCGGATCGATCGCGCGGGATTCGCGCTCTCCACCGCAACCGTGGCGCTGCTCGTCTACACGATCATCGAGGCGCCCAGTTACGGGTGGGGAAGCGCGCGCACGCTGGGTGGGTTTGCCCTAGCCGCCGCGCTGGGAGCCGCGTTCGTGGCCTGGGAGCGCCGCACGGATCAGCCGATGCTCGACGTCGGCCTGTTCGGAAACCCCCGCTTCACGGCCGCCAGCCTGTCGGTGGCGATCTCGTTCTTCGCCCTGTCGGGGTTCATCTTCCTCGTCACCCAGTACTTCCAGTTCCTGAAGGGCTACGGGCCGCTGTCCACCGGCGTTCGCCTGCTTCCGGTCGCCTCGTTCGTGGCGGCTTCCTCGATCCTCGGCACCAGGCTCGCGGTCCGTCTCGGAACCAAGCTCGTGGTCACCGCCGGGCTGCTGGCGATGGCCGCCTTCTACCTGTGGGTCACGAGCGCGTCGGCGGGCACCGGTTATGCGACGATCGCGGCGCAGATGGTCGTGCTCGGCATCGGAATGGGGCTCACCAGCGCGCCCGCCACCGAGGCGATCATGGGCGTCGTCCCCCAGGCGAAGGCGGGCGTCGGCTCCGCCGTGAACGATGCCACCCGCCTGCTGGGCGGGACGCTCGGGGTGGCGGTGATCGGCAGCGTCTACGCCTCGCTGTACGCCAGCGGTCTGACCCAAGCGCTGCCCGCTCGCCTGCCCGGCACGCTGGCCGGGACCGCGCACGCGTCGGTCGGCTCCGCGCTGACCCTGGCCGGCAAGCTGGCCCGGTCCGGACACGCCGAGCTGGCTGCCGCGGTCCACCACGCGGCCAGCACGGCCTTCTTCCACGGGTTCAGCACGGCCAACCTGGTTGCCGCGGGGGTCGCGGCCGCGGGCGCCGTGATGGCGCTGGCGTGGCTGCCCGCCCAGCCCGATCATGGGCCGGCTTCGCCGGCGTCCGTGGGGCCGTCCACCCCCTCCGGACAGGAGTCGCGGGCGCTCGTCGCGTGACATCATCCCAGCGATGCCAATGAACCCGCAGCCGATAACGCTGTTCGAGGTGGCCAGGCGAGCCGTCGAGGTGGTCGACCCGAGCGCCACCGACGAGCGCGTGTCCGACCTGCTGGTCCAGTTCGAGGACGCCGACGAGCCCGTGACCGCGATCGACAACCTCGAGGAACGGATGGCGATCGCGCTCGAGGGCGTCGACGTCGAGGTCGGCGACCCCGCGGTCTCGATGGCCGCCGCGACGATCCTCTACCTGGCCCACCGCCGCGACGAGCTTCACGACGACCCGGACAAGATCCTGCGGATGACGGCGCGCGCCGAGTGGAAGGGCGATCCGCCCGACAGCGTGCGCGACTGGCTGACGGATCGCGGCGTCGATCTCTAGGCCCGCATGACCGCGGTCATCCTGGACTGCGATCCGGGCCACGACGACGCGATCGCGCTGCTGCTCGCGCTGGCCAGCCCGGAGCTCGAGCTGCTCGGCGTGACGACGGTGTCGGGCAACCAGACGCTCGAGAAGACGACCGCCAACGCCATCCGCGTGCTCGACCACGTCGGCCGCGACGATGTGCCGGTCGCGGCCGGCGCGCCGCGCCCGCTGGTTCGTGAACGTCACACGGCTCCCGAGGTGCACGGCGAGACCGGCCTGGACGGGCCGAGCCTGCCTCCGCCGTCCCGCCCGGCGCAGCGCATTCACGCGATCGACTGGATCGCCGCAACGGTGGCGGACCACGCGGACCCAGTCACGCTCATCGCGACCGGACCGCTGACCAACGTCGCTCTGCTGCTGGCGCGCTATCCCGAACTCGAAGCGAGACTCGAGCGGATCGTGCTGATGGGCGGGTCAATCGGCGAGGGCAACGTCACGCCGGCCGCCGAGTTCAACATCTGGGCCGACCCCGAGGCGGCCCACCGGGTGTTCCAGGCCCAGGTGGACCTGACCATGGTCGGCCTCGACGTCACCCATCGAGCGCTCATGACATCCGCCCACACCGCTCGCCTGAGAGCCGCCGGCAAGGCGGGCACGCTGGTCGCCGAGATGTTCGACTTCTACGTCGACTTTCACCGGCGCAGCTACGGCTGGGACGGCGCGCCGGTCCACGACGCCGTGGCGGTGGCGCACGTGATCGACGGGACGCTGCTCGCCACCCGCCACTGCGGCGTCGCGATCGACACCGGCCCGGAGCGCTCGCGCGGGCGGACGAACATCGACCTCCGCCACCACATGGGTTGGGCCCCGAACTGCCACGCGGCGGTGGACATCGACGCCGATCGCTTCCTCGAGCTATTGATCGAACGGATAGGCGCGCTCAGGTAAGAAGTGCGGTTCCACCGTTATCTTGAACGGCGTGACCGATTCGACGATAACGGCCGAGGCCGCCCCCGCTCCGTTCTCGGGGAAAACGGCGTGGCTTCGCAGCCTCGAGGCGCCGGTTCGCGACTTCCTGCGCACCGAGACGGGCGGGGCGGCGGTGCTCGTCGGCGCCATCGTGGCCGCGCTGCTGTGGGCGAACATCGATCAGTCCTCGTACGCGAGCGTGTGGGGGACCAAGCTCAGCGTTCGCCTCGGCGAGTCGGGGATCTCGATGGATCTCCGGGAGTGGGTCAACAGCGGCCTGATGACGTTCTTCTTCCTGATCGTCGGGCTCGAGGCCCGGCGTGAGTTCGACCTCGGCGAGCTGCGCGACCGTCGCCGTCTGGCCCTGCCGGCGGCGGCTGCCCTCGGCGGCATGGCGGTTCCGATCGCGATCTATCTGCTGATCAACGCGGGCCGGAGCTCCGCCGGAGGTTGGGGCGCCGCGATGTCGACCGACACCGCGTTCGCGCTCGGCACGCTGGCGCTGGTGGGCCGGCGCTTTCCCGCCACCGTGCGCACGTTCATCCTCACCGTCGCCGTGGCCGACGATTTCGTCGCCTTCATCGTGATCATCGTCGCCTACACGACCGGCCTGAAGGTCGTCCCGCTCGTGATTGGCCTCAGCGTGCTCGCGCTGGTCGTGGTCGCGCGCCTGAGGAGCGTTCGCAACGGTCCCGTGTATGCCGCGCTGGGCCTGGTCGCGTGGGTGGCGTTCCTGAAGTCCGGCGTGGACCCGGTGATCGTCGGCGTGCTCATCGGGCTCGTCGCGGTCGCGTATCCGGCCAGCCGCGCCGACCTCGAACGGGCCACCGACCTGTTCCGGCTGTTCCGCGAGCAACCGACATCGGAGTACGCCCAGACCGTGCGCGAGGGAGTGCGCACCGCCATCTCACCCAACGAACGGCTCCAGCAGCTCTACCACCCGCTGTCGAGCTACATCATCGTGCCGTTGTTCGGTCTGGCCAACGCCGGCATCGTTATCACCGGCCACTTCCTGTCGGTGGCCTATGGCTCGCCGATCACGCTCGGGATCGCGATCGCCTACGTCGTCGGCAAGCCCGTGGGCGTCACCGGCGGCACGTGGCTGGTGACCCGCCTCACCCACGGCCGGGTGCGGCCGCCGGTGGGCTGGGCCTCCGTGCTGGGTGGTGGGGCGATCGCCGGGATCGGCTTCACCGTGTCGATCCTGATCTCGACGCTCGCCTTCCACGGCGTCGAGCTCGAGGAGGCGAAGCTCGGCGTGCTGACCGCGGCGGTGTGCGCGTCCGCCCTGACCTGGATCGTCCTGCACGCGACGAGGCTGTTGCCCAAGGAGCTGAGGCTGCGGGCGATCCTCGGGACCGCGCCGACGCTGATCGACCTGGCCGTCCCCGTCGACCCCGAGCGCGATCACATTCGCGGGCCGGAAGAGGCCCCGGTCACGCTCGTGGAATACGGCGACTTCGAGTGCCCGTACTGCGGGCAGGCCGAGCCGATCGTCCGCGAGCTGCTGGCCGACTTCGGTGACCTGCGCTACGTGTGGCGTCACCTGCCGCTCAACGACGTCCATCCCTACGCGCAGGCGGCGGCCGAGACCTCCGAGGCTGCGGCAGCGCACGGCAAGTTCTGGGAGGCGTACGACCTGCTGCTCTCCCACCAGGACGCGCTTTCGGTGAGGGACCTGATCGGGTACGCCGGCGAGCTCGGCCTCGACACCGACAAGTTCCGCGAGGCTCTGCGCAAGCAGAAGTACGCGCCGCGGATCGCCGAGGATATGGAGTCGGCCGACCAGAGTGGCGTGTCCGGCACGCCGACGTTCTTCATCAACGGCCGCCGCCACTACGGCGTCTACGACGTCGCCACCCTGTCGTCTGAGGTCAAGGCGGCGCGCGCTCGGGCCGCCGTGCTGTCGTAGGACGATCGGGCCGCGGGGCTCCGTCACCGGGGCGCCGCGCGGCCAAAACCGTCAGTCCTCTTACCAGAACGGGCTCGATGACCCCCGATCAGTGGTTTTGCCACTTGCTTTCAGCGGTAAAAACTGAGTACGAGCCCCAATTCCTCTTCGCTGAAACCCGCCGCGGCGCACGCGGCGCGACTGTCTGCACCCCACACGACCCGCCTCGTGCGGGTACGCATGTGCCGCGTGCTCGAAGAGGATTCCGATCTGGCGGATGCCGTCCCGACGGCCGAGCGCCGGGCAGCGATCGAGGAGTGTGTGGCCGGTATGACCGTCCTGCCGCGTGGGACCTGGAGTGGGCAGCGGGAAGACATGACGCCGAACGGCATCGGACTGCTCGTCCTGGCTGGGTTGCTGATCCGCCGGGTCGGCATCGAAGGCGGGTTCGGCGCCGAGCTACTCGGCCAGGGCGACCTGCTGCGGCCGTGGCAGGGCGAGGGAGCTGAGAGTTCGCTATCCCGGACCTCGGGCTGGCGGGTGCTCGAGACCGCGCGCATCGCGGTGCTCGACAGTGACGCCGCCGTGCGCTTCGCGCGCTATCCGGAGCTGACCGGACGGCTCGTGGCGCGGGCGCTCGATCGAGCGCGGAACCTGGCCACGACGACGGCCATCGTTCACCACACCCGCGTCGAGGTCCGCCTGCACATGCTTTTCTGGCACCTGGCCGATCGGTGGGGGCGAGTCCGCCCCGACGGCGTGTTCGTCCCCATGCGCGTGACGCATTCGATCCTCGCCGACCTCGTCTCGGCCCGCCGGCCGAGCGTCAGCACCGGCCTCGCGGAGCTCGCCAAGCGCAAGCTGGTCGTGCGCGACGAAGCGGGGTGGCTGCTGTTGGGCGAGCCGCCCAGAGAGCTGCTCCAGCTCCAGCCGGTCGACGTTACGTCGGCCGGGTCGTGACAAGCTTCGGACCGTGAACGTCCTCATCTGGGGAAGCACCGCGTCCTCACCCGAGCTGCGCCACGAGGTCCCGCTCGCGATCGGAGATCCCTTCCTGTACCTAGAGGCGAACGGCCGCCGCGCCGTGGTGACCAACTCGCTCGAGGAGGCCAGGCTCGCGCTGGTGGCGCCCGAGCTCGAGCGCGTGTTGGTCAACGAGCTCGGTCGCGACGAGCTCGTCGCCAAGGGCCTCGGGCGGTTCGAGGTTGAGCGTGAGACCTGCCTGCGCGCCGCGCGGGCACTCGAGATCCAGGATGCGGTGGTGCCGCTCGACTTCCCGCTCGGGCTGGCCGACGGCCTGCGCGCGGCGGGACTGTCGCTCACGCCGGACGAGGTCGTGTTCACCGAACGGCGCCGGCACAAGACGGATCTCGAGATGGCGGGCATCCGGCGCGCGGCGAACGCCGCCGTCGAGGCTGTGAGCGATGCCGCCGCCACGTTGCGCGCAGCCGAGATACGCGGCGGGGAGCTGTGGCACGAGGGCGAGAGGCTGACCTCAGAGGCGGTGCGCGCTCGCATCCGCGAGGTGTGCGCCCGCGCCGGCGCGCCGGCGCCACCAGACATCATGGTCAAGGCGATGGGGCCCGACCCGAAGATCGGGCACTACCCCGGCGCGGGCCCGCTGCCGGCCGATACGCCGATCCTGATCGACCTGTGGCCGCGGGATGAGGAGACGGGCTGCTGGGCGGACATGACGCGCACGTTCGTGCGCGGCGCGATCAGCGATCGGGTCGCCGACATCCACCGCCTCGTGATCGACGCCCACGAACGGGCCTGCGCGGCGGTCAGACCCGGTATCCCCGGAGTGGACCTCTACAACCTAGTGTGTGAGATGTTCGAGGCGGCCGGGCACCCGACGGCGCGCACCCAGGCGCACGGACAGACGCTGCGCGACGGCTTCTACGCGAGCTTGGGGCACGGCGTCGGCCTCGAGATTCACGAGGCGCCGAGCCTCGGCCGGACGGGTGCGGAGCCGCTGATCGCGGGCGATGTGGTCGCGGTCGAGCCGGGTCTCGTCGTCAGGCCGGTGGGCGGCACGCGCGTCGAGGACCTCCTGGTCGTAACCGACACCGGGAGCGAGAGTCTGACCGCGGCGATTCCCCACGAGCTCGCTCTTTGACGAGCCGGGGGGGGTCATCCGGTGGATCCTGGATTGGCGCAATCGGCCATCGCGACCAGCGCGATGCAGTAGGTGTCGGGCCGGAAGGCCCGTCGTCTCACCCTCCTGAGCACGTTCGCCCGGCTTTTGGCGAGACTGGGCGTGAGCGCTCGGACCCGCGCAATGCAGTGCGTGAACGCCGGCGGATCGGTCGGGGCGACCGTGGACATACCCGGCGCTTGGCCCGAGGCGGACTTTGCCGCGACCTCGATCCAGTGGTCGAGGGTGGCTCGGGAAATTGGCGTTCCCGCCACCACCGCGACGTCCCCGGGCGGGATCGCAGCGGCCGCCTTCGCGCGCGCGGTCCGCGTGCTCGTGGTCGACGTGACGGCGCGCACCCGCCGACGAGCGCCCCGAGCGCCACCGCGATCACGAGTGCGCGCTGCCGGTCGTGCTTCATGGTCAATCTACGGGCCGAAGGACGTCGGCGCGCATGGGCTGCAGGAAGCACCGCTCGCCGGGCCGCTCGCCCGCCTTGCCGAGCCGCGCGAAGGCGTCGGCCAGCTCGTCCTCGCGAGCGTCGAACCAGTCCGCGCGCGCTGGATCGACGCTCACGATCCGCGCGCGCAGCGCGGCCAGATCGGCCAGGCACAGCCGTACGTCATAGTCGAACGTGGCCGCCCGCTCCAAGCCGGCGCGCCCGGCTCGATCGAGTGCGGCCTGCGCGGCCGCTCGCACCTCGAGCTCGTCCTCGACGAGTTGCGTGAGCTCGAAGTAGTCGCCCTGCGTGAGCGGCTCGGCGACGTACACGACCCCGCCGGTTCGCAGCACCCGCCGAGCCTCGCGCAGCGCGTCGAGAAGCTCGGCCGGCGGCACGTGGTGCAGGGTCCGCATGAACACCGCCGCGTCGACCGTCGCGTCGTCGAGCGGCAGGTGCTGCGCCGTCCCGATCAGATACCGGGCGCTCGTTGCGCCGTCCCCGGAAAGCGCCGGCGCGAGCTGTTCCTCGGAGATCTCGACACCGGTCACCCGCGCGCCGCGCCCGGCCAGCGCGCGCACGAGCGCTCCGCTCCCGCAGCCGATGTCCACCACATCCTTCTCGCTCGGCTTCACCAGCCGGTCCAGTACGTCGAGGTCGGTCAGGACGTCGCGGCTCAAGATCGGGTCATCGTAGAGGGGCCCGTGTAGGCTCGGGAGCATGAGGCGGCAATCGCCGACGAGATCCAAGCTGCTGTCCAAGTACCGCCCCGTCCTGTCGCAGCCGGGCGCGGCGCGCCTGTTCGCCAGCGCCCTGGTGGCGCGTCTTCCGCAGGGAATGGCGCCGCTCGCCGTGCTCCTCCTCGTCCGGGGCGCAACCCACTCCTACGCGATCGCCGGGTTTGCCGTCGGCGCCGAGGCGTTGGCCACCGCCGGATGCGCGCCGCTGCTCGGTCGGCTCGTGGATCAGGTCGGACGCCGGCGGGTGCTCGCCCCGCTCGCCTGCCTCCAGGCTGTCGTGTTCGCGCTGCTCGTCGTCGCGGCCGACGCGCACGCGGGCCCACCGGTGCTGATCGTGCTCGCCGCGCTGGCGGGCGCGCTGCTTCCGCCGATCGCGCCGGTCGTGCGAGTCATGCTGCGGGAGCTGTTCGAGGACGTCGCGGTGCGCGAGACCGCCTACGCGTTTGAGGCGGTGGTGCAGGAGCTGATCTGGATGACGGGTCCGCTTCTCGTCGCGCTGCTGATCGCGCTCACCTCGGCGGATCTCGCGGTGGCGCTGCTCGGCGTCATATGCGTGACGGGCACCTCGGTGTTCCTGAGCTCGCCGCTGTTGCGCGCACCGCGAGGCGCGGCGGACATGGAGCAGCGGATCGGCCGGCGCTCGGCGCTGGCCAGTCCGGAGCTGCGGGCGCTGCTCGGACCGGTCGCGTTGACCGGGATCGGGCTGGGGGCGATCGAGGTCGGCCTTCCGTCGCTCGCGTTGCACGCGGGTTCCCGGCCGGCCTCTGGCCTACTCCTCGCGCTGTGGAGCCTCGGCAGTCTGGTCGGGGGGCTTTGGTACGGCTCGCGCGTATGGCGCTCGCCGCTGCGCAGTCGCTATCAGGCGCTGCTCGCGCTCGCGGTGATCTGCACGGCGCCGCTGATCGCCGCCCGCTCGATCGACGCCGGGATGCTCTGCAGCCTGCTCGCCGGCCTGACCATCTCGCCGATGTTCTCCTGCCAGTACGCGCTCGTCGGCCGGTCGGTGAGCGCCGGCACCGAGACCGAGGCGTTCACGTGGGTGTCCGCGGCGCTGATCGGCGGCCTGGCCGCCGGGTCGGCCATCGGCGGCGCCGTGATCGGGGCCGAGGGAGTCAGCGCCCCGTTCATTGTCTCGTGCCTGGCCACGATGCTGGCGGCGCTGCTCACAGGACTGTCACGGCTCGTGTCCGCCCCGGGCGGGCGTCGTGTTCCAGCCGCGCCGGATGGCGGCCGCTGATCGACGAGGTCAGGAACACCTCATCAGCCTCGGCGAGCCGGTCGAGGTCGATCGCTTCTTCGCGCGCAGTCACCTCGCCGGCGAGGATCGAGGCGCGGACCGTTCCCGGCAGGATCCGTCCGTCTGCGGGTGGCGTGACCAACTCCTCGTCCTCGACGATCCAGACGTTCGCGTAGGCGGCCTCGAGCACGGACCCGTCCGTGTCGACGAGCAGCGCAGCCCCGCCGCGAGCCACCGCGCCCAACGCGTCGAGCAGCCGGCGGTCGCGCCACTTGTGAGCCCCGAGCCCTCCCGGCAGGGTGAACGGCGCAAGACGCGCTGGATACCGGAGCGCGTCCGTGGGACCCGCTGGGGAAACCGTGATCCGCACCGCACCGTCGGGGTCCGCCAGCACGCGCATGCGTGAGCGCTCGCGCGTCTGCGCTGCGGCCGCCAGCGCGCCGGCGAGCAGCGTCGGCGGCGGCGCGGCCCCGTACAGCTCGAGCAGCGACGCCGCCAGCCGCTCGAGATGCGCTTCGAGCGCCACCGGCCGGCCGTCCTGCACGAGCACCGTTTCGAACACGCCAAGCGCAGGATCGGGCCGGTGCCCAAAGACCAGCGCCCGCTGGGGGAGACGGTCCGGCGCGGCGGGCGGCCCGGGCGCCCCCGGACGAACGAGCTCTCCGCCGATCGCGGAGATCGGCCCCGCCGCCTTGTCAAACGCCTCGGCCAGCTCGCGCTCGGGCTCGGAGTCGGCGACGATCGCGCCGCCCGCGCCCAACCAGATCGCGTCACCGCTCACCTCGAAGGTACGGATGACAACGCTCAGGTCCAACCCGGCGATCGGGCTGGCGATCCCGATGGCGCCCGTGTACACCTCCCGCCGCGTGGCCTCGAGCGCGGTGATCACCTTCATCGCCTGGACCTTGGGCGCGCCGGTCACCGATCCGGGTGGGAAGCTCGCCCGGAGCAGCTCGCCGTCGCCCACTCCCTCGCGCAACCGCCCCGATACGGTCGAGACGAGGTGCCACACGCCCGCGTGTGGCTCCACGCGTGGAGACTGTGCCCGCACGCTCCCGTACGTGCACACGCGGCCCAGGTCGTTGCGCATCAGGTCGACGATCATCACGTGCTCGGCCGCGTCCTTCTGCGACGCCGCGAGCTCCCGGCGGGCCGCCTCGCGCGAGGCGGTGGCGCCGACGCGGGGGCGGGTGCCCTTGATCGGCTCGGTCCACACATCGCGTCCCCGCCGGCGCAGGAACCGCTCGGGGGACAGGCTCACGGTCCCGTCGACGAACGCGCCGAACCGCGGCCGCGCGACCGGCAGCGCGCGAGCGAACAGATCGAGCGGATCGCCCTCGACCCGCGCCTCCAACCGCACGCACAGGTTTGCCTCGTACAGCTCGCCCGTCGCGATCCGGCGCCGGCAATCCGCCACCGCCTCGACGTGTCCGGCGGCCCCGTTGGCGGTCAGCCGGAACGGAGTTGTGCGCGCCGGCTGACCAGAGCCGGCCGGCGGCGCCGCAGCAAGCCGCGACCGCCACAGCTCGAGCCGCTCGCGCAGGAACACCTCGCGATCGGCCGACCACAGCGCCTCGAACCACCAGCTCGCGCCGTCGAACAGCACCACGTGGTCGTAGAACGCGAGCGAGAACGACGGGCGCGGAGCCGGGGCCGGCGGACCGGGGGGGAGCGCCTCGATCTCGGCACCCAGCCCGTAGCCGAGCCACCCGACCCAGCCGCCGCCGACCACGACGTCCGAGCCCCGATCCAAATCGGGTTCGATGGCGGGCTGGCAACCGAGCAGCACAAACGGGTCATCGCCGGCTGCCGCGACGCGTGCCGGATGCGAACCGAGCAGCATCGCCTCGCCGTGCAGGGTCCCCTCGCCGCTCAGCCACTCGCCGACGAGCGCGAACGGCCGTTCCACGTCGCGCAGCCACCCAACCGCCGTCTCGGGATCGAGGTCGCTCTCCAACGCCACCCGGAAAGCGCGCAACCGCGTCAGTCCCCGGTCGGCTGGACGCCGCTCGCCTCGACCATCAGGATCGCGGTGCGGACGGGCGCCCGGGTCCGATGCTCGACCCCGCGCGGCACCGTGTAGCCCTGGTGAGGCGCCAGCACCACCGTCTCGCGGTCCTCGATCAGCGTCAGGCTGCCGTACTTATCGTCGAGGTGAATGTCGTACTCAGCCAAGGCGACCCATCCCTCACCGCGCAACCGCTCCGAGCATCGAATAAAGCTCGTCCAGCTCGCCGGAATCGGGCCGCCAGCGCCCGGCCGCGGCGTTCGCCCGGACCTGCTCGGGCTTGGTCGCGCCTGCGATCACCGTCGAGATCACCGGGTTGGCGAGCAGCGCCCCGATCGCGACGTCCAGCATCGACACGTCATGGTCAGCGGCGAAGCGTGCGACGGCTTCCACGGCGTCAAATTGCTCGGCGCTCGCCACCTGATCGCGCGCGGCAAGGCGCGTTCCGTCCGGCGCCGGCTCGTCGCGGTGGTACTTGCCGGTCAAGAGCCCGGAGGCGAGTGGGAAGAACGGGACGAAGCCGATCCCGAGCCGCTCGCACGTCGGCAGCACCTCGTGCTCGGCCTCGCGGTTCAGCAGGCTGTAGTTGTTCTGGATCGAGGTGAAGCGCGCGAAGCCCCGGTCACGCGCCACCGCGTCCGCCTCCTCGATCAACTCGGCGCTGAAGTTCGAGGCGCCGACGTAGCGGACCTTGCCGGCCCGGACCAGCTCGTCGAGCGCCCCGAGCGTCTCGTCGATCGGGGTGACCCCGTCCGGCTGGTGGTACCAGTAGTAGTCGATCACATCGGTGCGCAGCCGGCGCAGCGACGCCTCGACGGCCTGCATGATGTACTCGCGCGAGCCGCGCGGGCCGAGTCCGTCGCCCATGTCCATCCCGAACTTGGTGGCCAGCACGACCCGATCGCGGCGCCCTTGGAGGACATCGCCGAGGAACTCCTCGCTGCGACCATGAGGGTCCCCGTACGTGTTGGACGTGTCGAAGAAGGTGACCCCCTCGTCGAGCGCTGCGTCCACGACCGCGCGCGTGCCGTCGAGGTCGACCCGCCGGCCGAAGTTGTTGCAGCCCAGCCCAACGACCGGCACCTCCGGCCCGAGCACTCCCAGAGAACGCGTTTGGAGATCGCCCGCCATGGCCACCGTCTATAGCAGACGGGCTCGAAGCGCCTTGCGGTCGAGCTTGCCGACCGCAGTGAGCGGGATCGCGTCGACGACGTGCACCTCGCGCGGATACTTGTAGCCGCCGATCCGCTCGCGGGCCCATGCCACCAGCTCCTGCGAGGTGACCGCGCTGCCCGCGGTCAACGCCACGAACGCGATCACCTCCTCGCCGCGGCGGGCATCGGGGCGGCCCACCACGCCGGCGCCGACGACGGCCGGATGCTCGAGCAGCGCGTCCTCCACGTCGCGCGGGTACACGTTGAAGCCGCCGCGGATGATCAGGTCCTTCTTGCGGTCGACGATGAACAGGTAGCCATCCTTGTCCAGCCGGCCGATGTCCCCCGTGTGCAGCCAGCCGTCCCGGATCGTCTCGGCGGTCGCCTCGGGAGCGCGCCAGTAGCCCTGCATCACGGCGGGCGAGCGGACGCAGATCTCTCCCGGCTCACCCGCGGGGAGGGGGTGTCCTTGGTCGTCGAGGATTCGTACCTCGGCGCCCGGGACGGGGAGCCCGACCGAGCCCGGCCTCTCGCGCCCGGCCGGGTTCGTCGAGACGAGCGCGGCGGTCTCGCTGAGCCCGTACCCCTCGCGAATCGAGACCCATGGGAGTCGCCTCCGAAGCTCCTCCACCAGTTCGGGGGCGAGCGGCGCCGCCCCCGACCCGAAGTAGGACAGGGACGTCAGGTCGAACTGCTCGAGCGGCTGGGCGAGCAGCATCTGGATCATCGATGGAACCAGCGGGGCGCTGTGCACCTTGTGCTCCTGGACGAGCGCGAGAAACTTGCCGGGGTCAAACCAGCGCAGCAGCACGGTCACCGGCCGCTCGGGGGCGTGCATGCCCGAGATCGTGATCAGGATCCCGTAGGCGTGGGCCAGGGGGAGGGTCATCAGATGACGAGTCACCCCGTCCACGTGGGCCGCCTTCTCCACGGACTGGCCGGTGAAGTTGAGGCTGGCGTGCGAGATCATCACGCCCTTCGCGCGGCCGGTCGTGCCGCCCGTGTAGAGGAGCACGGCGAGGTCCTCGTCGTGGCGCGGAACGATGCCCGCCGGATCGCGCTGCTCGAGCTCGTCCAGCGCGAGCACGCCGGCGCTGAGCGATGCCTCCGAGCCCGTCGAGATCACGTGCCGGACGCCGTCCAGTCCGGCCGCGGCGTCCCGCACCTTGTCCACGAACTCCGGCGTGGTGATGATCGCGGATGCCCCGGAGTGCGCGATCACGTGTCGGAGGTCCTCGGCGGCGAGCAGGAACATCGCGGGGGTCACCACCGCGCCGGCGCGCCACAGCGCCTGGTAGCTGACGGTCACCTCCGGGCAGTTCGCCATGCACACGACGACACGCTCGCCCGGCTCGATCCCGAGCTCGATCAGGCCACCGGCCAGCCGCCGCGATCGCTCGAGCAGCTCGGCCGAGCCGTGCCAGGCGCCCTCGAAGAACAGGGACGGATAGTCGCCGCGCCGCTCGAGGGCGTCCTCGTGGAGGCGGGCCAGGTTCTTGGTTGCGGTCGAGGTCACGGGTCCACCAGCGCGGCCCGCGCCGCGTCGAGCGCCGCCTGCGCGATCGCGTCGCCGGCGTCGCCCACGGGCAGGAAGCTCGGCACGAACGAGGCGGCCGCGTCGAACTCGAGCTCGAGGTGCGTCGTACCGTCGCCCTGCACCCGCCAGATCAGCTCGAGGCGGTCCTCGTCGTGGGGGCCATCGGGCACGCGGGTGAGCGTCACCGCGACCGGCGCCTCGGTCCGCACGGCGAGGAACAGCTCAAAGTCCTGGCCGAACGGGCTCTGCGCGACGTGCACGGCCGCCCGCGCCATGCCTGGCGTTTCGTCCTGTTCGGCCTCGAGGATCTCGACCTCGCGCACCACTTCGAACCAGGCCGGATAGCGCTCGAATGCGGCCAGCAGCTCGAAGCACTCCTCGGGAGCAATCTCGAGCTCGGCACTCGCGCGGCCGCGCAGCTCCTTCATGGGATGAGCAGGAGCTTGCCGGTCGTCTGTCTCGCCTCGAGGTCCTCGTGGGCCTGGCGGGCCTCCTCTAGTGGGTATCGCGCCCCGATTCGGACCTTCAGGTCTCGCCGCTCGATGTGGCCGAACAGACTCCCGGCGAGGTCTCGGAGCTGCTCGGGCGTGCTCGTGTAGGTCTGAAGGGTCGGCCGCTGAACGTAGAGCGAGCCCGCCGGCGCGAGCACGCGTAGGTCGAGCGGATCGGGCTGGCCGCTCGCCGCGCCGTACAGGATCATCCGGCCGGCGGGACCGAGCGCCTTCAGGCCGTCCGTGAACGTCGCCTGCCCGACCCCGTCGTACACGGCCCTCACTCCCTCGCCGCCGGTGATCTCCCTGACTCGCTCGGCGAAGCCGTCGTACCCGATCGTTTCGTCGGCTCCCGCGTCACGCGCCAGCGCGGCCTTTTTCTCGGTGGAGGTGGTGGCGATCACCCGGCCTCCACGTGCCTTGACGATCTGTGTCAGCAGCAGCCCCACGCCGCCGGCTGCCGCGTGCACGAGCACCGCGTCGCCCGGCTGAACGGGGTAGGAGTCGGCGGCCAGGTAGTGAGCGGTCATCCCCTGCAACAGCGCCGCCGCCGCTACTTCGCAGGGCACGTCGTCCGGAACGGGCACGAGCCGGTCCCGCGGGGCGGCCACCTGCTCGGCGTAGCTGCCGGCCACGTGGGCCCACGCCACGCGCTCGCCCGTGTCGTGGATCCGGCCGGCGCCCTCGACGCCGATGATCGCCGGCGGCGGGCTGCCGTAGCCGCCGCCCTCGCGCTCGTACACGTCGCGGTAGTTGACGCCGATCGCCTCGACGTCGACCAGCACCTCGCCTTCGCCCGGTGTGGGCGCCGGCACCTCGCGCAACTCGAGGACTTCGGGGCCGCCGTTTCGCTCGAACCAGATCGCACGCATGCGGGGCCGAACGCTACCGAACCAAGACCGACTCGCCGGGCTCCATCGCCGCGGCCGGTTCGGGCACCCCGCCGAACAAGCGCGTCAACCCGGCGATCGCGAGCAGCATGGCCAGCCCCACCGCGGCCGCCCCGACGATGTACCAGGGCCATGGGCCGAGCACGCTGAGCAGCGAGGTGTGCACGGGTTTGGCGCGCAGGTACATGTAGTTGCCGCCGGTGATCAGGTCGCCCGCGCCGGCGATCGCGGCCCACGCCAGCGTGCAGGCGAACACCCGCCACGCGGCGCCGGGGCGCGGATACAGCCGGCAGCCCACCACCAGATACGCCGCGGCCACGATCGCGCCGACGTGGTAGATGAAGTAGGTGAAGTAGTAAACGCTCGGGAACGCGTACGCGAGATCAGGTGTGATCACCGCCTGGAGCGAGGCGGTGAACGTCCAGAAGTAGGTCAACTCGACGAGCATCTGGCGCCGTGTCAAAAGGGCGAGGATCGACACGACAGACACCGCATCGGTCAGCTGGAGGGGCAGCGTGTACTTCAGGCTCCAGTTACCGAGGATCACGTCGGCCACGTACTCGCCCGCCCAGGCGGCGAAGATCCACGCCGCCAGGCCGACCGAAAACGGCTTCATCCACCGCCCCGGGTGCCGGCGCGCGCCCCACACGCTGCCCACGATCGCGATCACCATGACCGCCAGCGCCGCGTCGTGCTGAAACGAGAACTGCTTCACGGCTTGCCCCGGGCGCTCGTCGTGAGTTGGAGCGGGTTGATTCTAAGGGTCCGTAGGGAAACAAGGTTGCTGGAGCTGGCGAGTGGCTGGGGCCGCCTGGGGGGAGGCGGCGAACCGAGACGTACTGGTGGTACGGCGGGTTCGCCGCCTCCCGTCAGGTGGTTCCAGACGCCGCCAGAACAGCAAGATTGTTTTTCTACGGGCCCTAAGGCTCAGCCGCGGCGCATGAGCCGGCCGACGGCCGACATCAGCTCGTCGGTCTTCTCGTCGCGCTCGCTCGCGCTGCGGGCGCCCAGCACGCAGTGGTGAGCGTGGTCGTCGAGCAGTCCGAGCCCCACCTTGTCCAGCGCGGCCTGGGCGGCGCTGATCTGGGTGAGGACGTCGATGCAGTAGCGGTCCTCGCGCACCATGCCCTCGATCCCGCGAATCTGCCCCTCGATCCGTGCCAGGCGGGCCAGAAGCTGATCCTTGGTGGCGGTATATCCCCGGGTTGGTGGCATCGGACGCTCGCTTGCCCGCGAAGTATACAGATACCCGGTAGGGGTATTGTTTGTGAATGGCGATGAGCGATGTCCTCGATCTGATCTGGCACGTCGTCAGAGATGCTCTGCTGATGGCGTGGGAGGTGTGGTGGGCGCTCGTGCTCGGGTTCGCCATCTCGGCGATGGTGCAGGCCTGGGCGCCACGCGAGCGGGTGCAGCGCGCGCTCGGGGAAGGCGGAGCCCGCCCGGTGGCGGTGGCCACGGCGCTAGGGGCCGCGTCGTCGTCCTGCTCCTACGCCGCGGTCGCGATCGCGCGGTCGCTATTCGCCAAGGGCGCCAGCGCCGCGAGCTCGCTGGCCTTCCAATTCGCGTCGACCAACCTCGTGTGGGAGCTCGGCGTGGTGCTCTGGGTGCTGATCGGCTGGCAGTTCACCGTGGCCGAGTTCATCGGCGGCCTGGTGATGATCGCGCTGATGACCGTGCTGCTCAGGCTGTTCGTGAGCCCCCGCGCCGAGGCGGTGGCGCGCGCGCATGCCGTGGGGGCCCGTGGCGGCCACGAGCATGGCGCGGTGTCCTCGGCACGGCTGGGCTGGCGCGAGCGGCTGCTGAGCGGCGAGGGCTGGGGCGACGTGGCCGACAACTTCCGGATGGACGTGCTGATGCTATGGAAGGAGATCGCCATCGGCTTCCTGCTCGCCGGCGTGGCCGCGCAGTTCAGCGACTCGTTCTTCACCTCGCTGTTCCTCGCCCACGCGCCTCGTCCGATCCCCACGCTCGAGAACGTCCTCGTCGGGCCGGTGATCGCGGTGCTCAGCTTCGTCTGCTCGGTGGGCAACGTGCCGCTCGCCGCCGTCCTGTGGTCGGGCGGGATCAGCTTCGCCGGCGTGCTCTCGTTCCTGTTCGCCGACCTGATCGTGCTGCCGATCATCGTGATCTATCGCAAGTTCTACGGCCGCGGCTACGCGGTCCGGATCGTCGCGCTGATGTTCGTGACGATGGTGCTTGCCGCACTTGCGGTCGATGGCGTATTCAGCCTGCTCGGCTTGGTTCCCTCGGGCGCACGGCCCTCACGCGCGGATGTGTTCGGCTCGGTCGGGGTCGACTACAAGCTGGTCCTGAACGCGCTTGGGGGGCTGGTGTTCGGTTCGCTGATGGGGCTGAGCGCGCGGCGGGGAACGGCAGCGCACCACCACCATCATCATCATCATGCCCATGCGTGACGGTTGCGCCGGCGATCAGGCGCAGGCCCGTCTCAGCCCGCCGCGGCCGTCGCGCGAGAGGTGCTTGCCGGCTCCCGCGGGCCAGGCTCCTCGGCGCCGACCCCGACGAAGTCGCGCTGGCGGATCAACACCAGCGTGAGCGCGGCGGCCGCGAACGAGACCACGGCGCCGATCAGGATCACCGTGTTCATGCCGTCGACGAAGCCTGCGCGGGCCGCGCCGGCGGCGAGCCCGCGCAGGTGCGCCGGCACCGTCTGGATCGCCTGAAGGACGCTGCCGTTGCTCACCGAGGCGGCGAGCGCGTGGGCCTGCCCGGCCAGCGGGGTGCCACCCAGGTGTGACACCACCGTGCTGTCTGCCTGGCTGGCCAGGATGCTCCCGAGGGCGGCGACGCCGGTGGCGATCCCGACCTGGCGCAGCGTCGAGTTGATTCCCGACGCCATCCCGGCCCGGGCCGGCTCGACCACGCCGACCGCGGTCGAGGCGAGCGGGACGTTGACCAGACCGGCGCCGATACCGGCCACGATCATTCCGGGCAGCAGATGGGTCCAGCCGTCTCCCACGGTGATACCGCGCATCAGCAGCAGGCCGGCGCCGATCAGCGCGAAGCCGGGCGCGATCAGCATCCGCGTCGGCACCTTCCCGGTGAGCCGGCCGGCCACACCGGCGGTGACGAAGATCCCGCCCGTCATCGGCAGCAGTCGCACGCCAGTGTCGAGCGCGGAGGAGCCAAGCACGTTCTGCAGGTACAGGACGATGTAGGTGAGCAGCGAGAACAGCGAGGCGGAGATCGCCCAGGCGGCGATCAGGCCGCCGTTGAAGGTCGGGACGCGGAGCAGGTGGAGGTCGAGCATCGGGGCCCGCGAGCGCAGCTCGATGACAAGGAACAGCGCGATCAGGACCACGGCGACGATCAGCGACCCAGCCACCGTGGTCGAGCCCCAGCCGTCGGGGTGGCTTCGGATCAGCCCGTACACCAGCGCGGTCAGCCCGAGCGTGAACGTGACGAAGCCGGGCCAGTCGGGGCGGCTCGCCACCGGCGCCCTCGACTCCCGAACCTCCCTCAGCGTCACGATCAGCGCGAAGACCCCGATCGGGACGTTCACGAAGAAGATCCACCGCCACGAGAGCCCGCTGGTCAGCGCGCCGCCGAGGACCGGTCCGATCGCGATCGCGACGCCGGTGACGGCGCCGAACACTCCGAAGGCGACGCCGCGCTCCCGGGGTGGGAAGGCGTCGGCGAGCAGCGCGAGCGAGGTCGCGAACATGATCGCGCCGCCGATCCCCTGAAACGCGCGGGACAGAGCCAGGAACGTCGGGTCCTGCGCGATCCCGCACAACGTCGAGCCGAGCGTGAACACGACGATCCCGACGGCGAACACCAGCCGTCGACCGACCAGGTCTCCGACGGATCCGGCGGTGAGCAGGAAGGCCGCCAGCGTCAGCGCGTAGGCGTCGATCACCCACTGGAGGTCGGCCAACGACGCGTGGAACGCCTGCTGGATGTACGGCAGCGCGACGTTCACGATCGTGATGTCCAGCAGCAGCATGAACACACCGGTGCAGACGGCGAGCAGGGTCCACCACTTACGGTCCATCTGGCTACCTCCAAGGCACCGCCGTCAGGCGCTGCCGACCTTCGTCAATTTCCTGTGCGGACGATCCACCCTAGCATATATACTGAGTGGATGATCAGTAATTCGCCGCGCAGGCGTGGAAGACCGTCCGGCGGGGGGCGCGAAGCGATCCTCGCCGCCGCGCTGGCGCTGCTGCGCGAACGCGGAATCGCCCGGGTGACCTCGCGGGAGGTGGCGGCGCTGGCCGGCGTGTCCGAGGCGAGCGTCTTCTACCACTACAAGGACCGCGCGGGTCTGCTTCAGGCCGTGTTCGAGGAGGGTCTCGCGCCGCTCGCGGAGCTGACCCTCGGTGGAGCGCTGACCGGTGGCTGCGTGCACGATGTCCTCACCGTGCTCGGGACCACCCTCGAGGGCTTCCTCGACCAGGCGCTCCCCGTGGTCGCGGCGGCCCAGTCGGATATCGCCCTTCGCGACGCGATCACTGGCTACATGAGCGAGCGAGATCTCGGCCCTCACCGCGGGGTGCGAGCGCTAGGCGGCTACCTCGCCGCCGAGCAGGCCGCGGGCCGGGTTCGGGCCGGCGTCGATCCGTACGCCGTCGCGATGATGTTCGTGGGCGCCTGCTACACCCGCGCCTCGCAGCGGCAGATGCCGGGCCACACGGGGGATTTGCCGGCGCTCGAGGACATCGTGCGCACGACGGAGGAGCTGCTGCGGCCCTGAGGCGCCGCGTCCAGGCGCCGTCGCCCAGGCGCCGCCGAGGCGCCGCTGCCCACTCAAACTCGCGCTTGCCCGTGGGTTTATGATCGGGCCGTGCCCGGTTGACGTTAGAACCAAGCGCACCGCGCATACTCCGCTGCCACGGAGCCCGAGCGGCTGGGTGGCGGTGCGCGTGCACCGCCTCGGTTGTACGTGCCCGCCGGCTGGCATAGCCTTGCCGTCCGCCCGTGACGTCATCACGCTTGCCCGATCGCACCGAGTCCTCGCGGGTGCGGTTTCGGGCGGGGGTCAGGCGTGGGGTCCCGTTCGGCGTGGCGGTGTTCCTGATCGCGGTGTCTTACGGCGTGCTGGCCCGACCGGTCATGGGACCGGTCGCCCCGATCGTGATGTCGATCGTCCTGTTCTCCGGATCGGCGCAGCTGGGGTCGCTCGCGATCCTGGCCGCCGCCGCCGCGGCCATCGTGGCCTCGAGGATGCGCCCGTGACCGCGGTGTGGGTCACGGTCGGCGCGCTCGCGTTCGCGACCGCGGCGCTGAAGCTGGTCGGCCCGCTGGCGCTGGGCGGCCGCCCGCTGCCGCCGCGGGCGATGAGCGTCGTCGAGCTGCTCGCGGCGTCACTGCTGGCGGCGCTGGTCGTCGTCGAGACGTTCGGCCAGGGCCGCTCGCTGGTTCTCGACGAGCGCGTGCCCGGGGTGGCGTTCGCGGCGATCGCGCTACGGTTGCGCGCGCCGGTCGTCGTCGTGGTGCTGGGGACGGCGGCGGTGGCGGCGCTGTGGCGCCTGGTTTCTAGGCGGATGGCCCATGCATTTCAGGCCAAACCACCCCCTGGGGGCGGCGCCAGGCGCACATAAGCATGCCCTCGATGCTTATGTCGCCGAGGTGGCCGCGGGGCGGGGGGTTTCGGCGGGTTTTGCAGGTGACGACGTGGCGGTTCCCGGCGGTGAGACGTCGGCGAGACGTCGTGTTGCGGTGGCGAGACGTCGTGTTGCGGTGGCGAGACGTCGTGTTGCGGTGGCGAGACGTCGCGTTACGGTGGCGAGACGTCGCGTTGCGATGGCGATGCGCGTCAGGCGGGCACGATGGCCGGACCGCCGTTGGCCTCGGGCGGGCGCTCCAGCGTGGCGAGCTCGGCGGAAGACTCCTCGCGGGGCGCCAGCGTGGGGTCGGCGTGGACGATCAGGACGGGAATCGGACTGTGGTTGAGCGCGTAGTGGCTGACGCTGCCGAGCAGCGAGGCCGCGAGTGCGCGCCGGCCGCGCGAGCCCATGACGAGCAGGTCATGGTCGCCCGACTTGACAGCGTGCATCAGCGCCGTCCGGATCGGCCGGCGGCTGACGACGGTCGTTACGGGCACGTCGGCCGGAACGCGGGCGACCGACTCCCGCATGATCTGGACGGCCTCGCGCTCGAGGTCCACTGCGGACACGGCGGCGGCGTTGGTGGCGATCGAGGAGGCGGCCCAGGCCGGCGGGTGACAGACGGCGGTCAGGATCGTGATTCGCCCGTTGCCGGCGCGCGCCATGTCGATCGCTTCGTCGAGGGCTCGCTGCGCGTGGTCAGAACAGTCGACACAGACGAGGATTTTTCGGAACATGACAGTTCTCCACTACCTCGAGAAAGATTGGCATGCCAAATATTAGCATCGCAACCGCTATCATGGGACGGTGAGATGGAGGCTTCCGGGGCGTCCGATTTCGTCGCGGGGTTCGACGCACTGGCCCAGGCGGTCCGGCGCGCGCGGGGCGCCAACGGCGCGTCGGCCAACGGCGGTCTGACGCTGTCCCAGTACGGGCTGCTCGAGGTGCTCGCCGACCGGGAGACCGCGCGGGTACAGGAGCTGGCCGCGCACGCCGGGATCACGGCGTCGACGGCGACGCGCATCCTCGACGCGCTCGAGCGCCGCGGCGTGGTGCGGCGAACTCGCGTGGATGAGGACCGGCGCGCGGTGGCCGTAACGCTGACCGACGCCGGCCGGCACCTCGTCCGCGCCGAGCAGGAATGGCTTCGCGGCCGCCAGCGGGCGTTCTATGCGGCCCTTCCCGCCGGCGAGCGGGACCTCGCGCCCGACCTGCTGTTCCAGCTCGCGGCGCTGATCGACGAGCTGGCCGCCGGGCCGGACCGGCGCCGCTAGCGCCCGCACGGGCGTCCGTCCATAACAACACGCATAAATTCCATATACGGCTGGGCAACATGGACGGTCGGTCGGCCTCCATATAACGGGCTTCGCATAAGACGGCAACCACAAGGAGCCATTTCACATGCGGAGAGTCACAAGGCTGAGCGCGGCCGCGGCGGTGGTCACGGCCTGCGCGATTGGCGGTTCGGCGGCGGCAGTGTCGGCCCATCAATCGCACGCCGACCACGATGGATACTGGCAGAAGATCAAGCACGTGCTGCTGATCTCGGTCGACGGGATGCACCAGTCCGATCTCGACTGGTACGTCGCCAACCACCCGGATTCCGAGCTGGCCAAGCTCGCCGAGGGCGGCGCCGAATACACCGACGCGCACACCTCCGACCCCTCGGACTCCGATCCGGGCGGCACGGCGATCATCACCGGTGGCGACCCGAAGGTCACCGGCATCTACTACGACGACGAGTACAGCCACGACGTGTTCCCGGCGGGGACGACGAACTGCTCCGGGCCGGTTCCGGGCGGCGACGTGATCTACGACTCGCCGGACGACAAGCTCGCCAACGTGCCCGATCTGCTCACGGGCAGCACCACCAACACATTCCCGTCGTTCGACGAGGGCGGCTCGATCTACTCGGGCAACGGCGGTACCAGCGGCAAGTTCCCCGGCGATGACACGGACCCGGGGCTGATCATGAACCTGAGTGACCACCCGCAGTCCGGTCTGAACCCGGCGACCTATCCGGTCGATCCGAAGACGTGCAAGCCGATCCAGCCGTGGGACTTCGTGGGCGTCAACACGATCTTCCAGGTGATCCACAACGCCGGCTTGCGGACGGCCTATTCCGAGAAACACGCGATCTACTCGTCGTTCAACGGCCCCGGCTCGGGCGGCATGAGCATCGACGACTTCTTCGCCCCCGAAATCGACTCCCAGGCGGTCGAGCCGAACGGCACGCCGTACCCGGTCGATGGCGCGTGGACGGCCGACAACGTCGCGACCCAGCAGTACGACTCGTACAAGGTCCAGGCGGTCATCAACTGGATCAACGGTTACGACCACTCCGGCAAGGGGCCGAAGGTCGGCACCCCGGCGATCTACGGAATGAACTTCCAGACCGTCTCGACCGCCGAGAAGCTCAAGCACTCGCCGGGGGCGGTGATTGGCCACGACGCGAACGGCGACCTAATCGAGGGCCCGTCGCTACCGGGCGGCTACATGACGGTGAACGGTCAGCAGGTGCCGGGTCCGCTTCTGCAGATTGCGCTCGACTACGTCAACAACGCCCTGCAGGAGATGGCCAACACGATCCAGGCCGACGGCGAGGCCAAATCGACGGCGATCATCCTGACCGCCAAGCACGGCCAGTCGCCGCTGAACAACAGCCAGCTCCAGCGGATCGACGACGGTCCGATCATCTCGGGTGTCAATTCCGCCTGGGCGGCACTGCACCCGAGCAACCCGACGCTGGTCGTCCAGGAAGCCGACGACGACGGGCTGCTGTGGTGGCTGTCGGATCGCTCGCAGGCGGCGACTGAGTTCGTCAAGAACTACCTGTGGACGCACACCGCTCCCGCGGTCAATTACGCGGGCCAGACGATCACCGTGCAGCACTCGGGGCTGAAGCAGATCTTCGCCGGCGAGGAGTCGGCGCGGTTCTTCGGCGTCCCGAACTCCGACCCGCACCACCCGGACGTGTTCGGGATCGCGCAGGTCGGCACGATCTATACGACCGGCTCGAAGATCGCCGAGCATGGCGGGGACAACCCGGGCGACCGGGACGTGCCGCTCGTCGTGTACGCCCCGGGCGTCGTGCGGCCCGGCTCGTCGGGCCAGTGGGTCGAGACCACCCAGGTCGCCCCGACGATCCTGCGCCTACTCGGGCTAAACCCGAACGACCTGCAGGCGGTTCAGGAGGAGCACACCCAGGTGCTGCCGGGCATCGGCGGCTGGTAGCGGGAAGACGCGATTCGACGGGCGGGCGTGTCGAAACCCGGCACGCTCGCCCGTCATACGGTTGAAGCCGCGAAAATAGTGGCCGCGGCGAAACAACCCTCAAGGAGGCGCGATGCCGCAATACATGCTGTTGATCTACAACCCGATCGAGAATCCCCTCAGCCCGGAGCAACTGGGCGAGGTGGGGCCGCGTTTCGACGCCTACACCGAGGGGCTCCAGAGCGCCGGCGTGTGGGTGGGCGGAGAGGCCCTGGAAGGCGCCGACATCGCCACCACGTTGCGCGAGCGCGGCGGCGAGGTGCAGATCACCGATGGCCCATTCGCGGAGACCAAGGAGTACCTGGCCGGCTACTACCTGCTCGACTGCCCCGATCTCGACACCGCGCTGGACCACGCCTCGCGGATGCCGAACCTCTCCTACGGTTCGGTCGAGGTGCGTCCCGTGTGGGACCGGACGGGGCCGCCGATGAGCGTGCGCCCCGAGCTGCAAGCCCGCGCTTAAGCACCGCTAGCGGGGTCGGTTGAGCTGTCCTTCGGGCCAACTCGGCCGACCCCCCGCGTGTCGGGTTTGGGCCGCGTGGCCGTTGGCATCGGGCCGGTCAGGCGGAACCGTTTCAATAGTGAGCGTGACCCTCCCCGACACAATCGACGCGCTGGACCCGATCGTTCCCGCGGGAGCGGCCGGCGCCGCGATCGCCTCGGTGGCCGTGAGCCTCCCGCGGACCGTCGTCCCGAACGCGGACATCGCGCCCCGCATCGGGGTCAGCGACGAGTGGATCGTGCGCCGCACCGGCATCCACTCGCGGCGCGTGGCCGACCCGTCCGAGCGGCTCGCCACCCACGCGACCAACGCGGCGGCGGCGGCGCTCCGGCGGGCCGGCGTGGGGCCCGAGCAGGTGGATCTGGTCCTGGTCGCCACCACCACGCCCGACGAGGTGATGCCCAACGCGGCTCCCCAGGTCGCGCACGAGCTCGGCGCGGTCCGCGCCGGCGCGTTCGACATCGGCGCCGCCTGCACCGGCTTTCTGTCGGCGCTGGCCGTCGGCACCGGCCAGATCGAGGCCGGACGGGCGCGGTGCGTCGTGGTGATCGGCGCCGACTTCATGTCCCGGATCACCGATCCCGAAGATCGCACCACCGCTGCCGTGTTCGCCGACGGCGCCGGCGCGGTCGTCCTGCAGGCGACACCGCACGGGACCCGGGTCGGGCCGATCGTGCTCGGCTCCGATGGCGCCGGCGCGGACCACATCATCGTCCCGCGCGACGAGGGCGTGATTCGCATGCGCGGCCACGAGACGTTCCGCGAGGCGGTCGCCTGCCTCTCGCTGGCCACCGTGCAGGCCGTCCGCGCGGCCGGCGCGCGCCTCGAGGACGTCGATCTGTTCGTCTACCACCAGGCCAACGGCCGGATCCTCAGCGCGGTCGGAGAGCGGCTCGACCTGCCCGCCGACCACGTCGTCGACTGCATCGCCCAATACGGCAACACGTCGGCCGCGACGCTCCCGCTTGCGCTGGCCTACGTGGAGGACGAGGGGCGCCTGAAGCCGGGCCAGCTCGTGCTGCTCGGCGCGTTCGGCGCCGGCTTCACGTGGGGCGCCACCCTCGTTGATTGGGGCCCGCCCACCCCGCCCACCCCGCCCACCCCGCCCGCCCGACCCACCGCGCCCACACCGTCCACGCCATCCACCCCACCCACCCGCCCGTGACCGAGCGCGTGCTGATCACTGGCATGGGCGCGGTGTCGCCGCTCGGCGTGGGCGCGCGCGAGCTCTACGAAGGCTGGTGCGCCGGCCGGTCGGGTATCGAGGACGGCCTCGGCACCTGCCGCGACTTCGATCCGACCGAGTTCATGACCACCAAGGAGGCGCGGCGGTCAGACCGGTTTGCTCAGCTCGCGATCGGCGCCAGCGCCCAGGCGCTCGCCGACGCCGGCTGGGACCAGGACGAGCCGCCCGCCGACGCTGCCGACATCGGCTGCGTGATCGGGTCGGGCATCGGCGGGATGGCCACGTTCGAGACCCAGTGCCAGACCCTGAGCGAACGCGGCCCCGAGCGCGTCTCACCGCTCGCGATCCCGCTGATCATGGGCAACGCCGCCGCGGGCCTCGTCGCGATGCGCCACGGGCTGCGCGGACCCGTGTTCGGCGTCATGTCCGCATGCGCCTCCGGTACCCATGCGATCGGCGAGGCCGCGCGGATGATCAGGGCGGGAGAGGCCCAGGCAGTCGTCACGGGTGGAGCCGAGGCGACGCTCACCCCACTGGCCAAGGCGGCCTTCGGCGCGATGGAGGCGACGTCTGCGACCGGGATCTCGCGGCCGTTCGACGCCCGCCGCGACGGGTTCGTAATGGGCGAGGGCGCCGGCGTGCTCGTGCTCGAATCCGAAGAGCTCGCGTCGGCGCGCGGTGCCCGCGTGCTCGGCGAGGTGCTCGGCTACGCCGCCACCGCCGACGCCCACCACCTGACCGCTCCCGAGCCCACCGGTGGCCCGGCGGCGACCGCGATCGCCCGGGCGCTGCGGAACGCCGGCCTGGAGCCGGAGGACGTCAACTACGTCAACGCCCACGGCACCTCGACGCCACTCAACGACGCGTCCGAGACCGCGGCGATCAAGCTCGCCCTCGGTGAGCATGCCTATCGGGTGCCGGTGTCCTCGACCAAGTCCGCGATCGGGCATCTGCTCGGTGCCGCCGGGGCGGTCGAGGCGATCGCGACGGTGCTCGCGCTGAATGATCGGGTGGCGCCGCCGACGCTCAATTACGAGGAGCAGGACGAAGGACTCGACCTCGACTACGTGCCCGGCGCGTCCCGCCCGCTCGCCGTGAACGGAAACGGACACGGACGCGCGATTGCGGTGTCGAACTCGTTCGGCTTCGGCGGCCACAACGCGGTGCTCGTGATCAGCGGCCCGACCCCGCCCGCATCATGAGCATCACACTCGCGCCACGCGCCGAGGCGACACTTGATCCATTCGAGCGGCTCGAGGCGCTGTGCGATCCGGACACGCTCGAGCTGATCCGCACCGACGTGCTTTCGCCGGCGATGGGCGAAAAGGCGCGGGCCGGCGACGGAGTGGTCGCCGGCGCCGGCATGATCGACGGCCGGCCGGTGTTCTGCTACGCCCAGGACTCGAGCTTCGCCGGCGGATCTCTCGGCGAGCAGCATGCGAACTCGATCGTGCGCGTGCTCGAGCTGGCCGACAAGGCACGAGCCCCCGTCGTCGGCTTTGTTTCCTCGGGCGGAGCGCGGATGCAGGAGGGGGTCGCCGCGCTCGGCGGCTACGGCCGCATCTTCCACCGAATCGTCAAGCTGTCGGGGCGCGTTCCCCAGGTCTCGATCATCACCGGCCTGTCCGCCGGCGGTGGCGCGTACTCGCCGGCGCTCACCGACTGGGTCGTGATGACCGATCAATCGAGCCTGTTCCTGACCGGACCCGGCGTCGTGCGCGATGCCCTCGGCGAGGAGGTGACCGCCGAGCAGCTGGGCGGCACCCGCGTCCACGAGCGCAACGGCGTCTGCCACTTCGTCGCTCCGACCGACGTGAACGCCGCCTACCTGGCGCGCGAGCTGCTCGGCTACCTGCCGCGCCACCGCGACGCGCGGCCACC
>Ga0335072_10002008_pt1 | contig 32103 bp, 30 predicted proteins | sample Lox_Sample_21_FD_206725 | JGI IMG/M metagenome (GOLD analysis project Ga0335072, IMG submission 206725) | Soil microbial communities from Loxahatchee National Wildlife Refuge, Florida, United States - Lox_Sample_2.1 | ecosystem: Environmental > Terrestrial > Soil > Wetlands | place: USA...
GCGCAACGCTGTCGCCTGACACGAAACAGACAGGGCACAGGCGACATATCCCCCACCAACGCTGCTGACAGAGCGGCGAGGGCGGAGCTTGGCCGGCATCCGGCGCTATGGCCGGCACGACGAAACGCCGCCGCCAGTATGGACCGGTACCGGAATGGATGCCCTGGGGCTACTCATCAGTATGAAACATCCGGGCTAGATCGGGGCGTGCGGTGCCCAGCGGGTCATCCTTACAGTAAATGTGACAATACGGGCAATGAGATACAGACCCTACTGGTGCAGGGATCGCAGCAGGGCAGGTAGGTCGGGGATGGTTATAACTCGTTGTGCGCCGACCTTCTGTGCCAGCCTGATACCGGTGCGATAGGCGATCAGCCCGCGATCCCCCTTTATATCGATCACGAGCGCGTTCAGTCCGGCCTCGTGCATCACCCGGAGTGCAGCGCCCCGGATTGCCGCGCTGCCGATGCCATAGAACGACAGGTAGAGCGCCTTCGGGCGGAACGGCGTCAGGCGCAGCACAGAGCCGTTCTGTTTGAACGCCTCCGACACGAGAACCGCCGCGCGATATCCCGGTGCCCTTGCCTCCACCGCAGCAGTGCTATCGGCAGCGTGAAAGATGCCGGTCGGGTCGGTCTGAACAACCTGCTGCGCTATCGTCACCGTCGCGTTGGCGATGCCCTGCCCGGTGGTCGCGTCGACGATGCGGCCTTGTTCGGCATTCGAGAGGCCGCGCCAGCGAGCAATAACATCATGGCGACGGACAAGCGCTGCAGCGTGTCGATGGAACGCCGAGGCATGTCAGTTGGGATCAACGTCGATCGGACAGACCGGGCCGACAATGCGGGTGAGCTGGGCGTCGCGGACGGAGTCGGAGACCCAGACACGCGGCAATGCCAGCATGTCGTCGGTTGGAAAAGCGGGCTGGTTGCCCAGGAGGAAACCAGCAACGTACCCGGTCCGCGATGCGGCCCCTTCGAGCTCGGCATCGTGGATGGCGAAGGGCCAGGCCAGCATGTCCACCGTACGGCCTGTCCGCGTCTCCAGCACCTGCTTCGAGCGCACAAGCTGCATGGTGACGAAGGCGCGATAGTCGTCAGGCGTCCGCCGCGACTTCTCCTGGTGGAAATTCAGGTGCCAATAAGTGTGCGATTGCACGTCCACCAGGCCCGATGCTTGCATTTCTGCCAACTCCGGCCAAGTCAGCGCGTAGCCGGCATTGGAGATCGCTGAGGGAGAAATGAAAAGCGTGACCGGCAGCCGGTAGCGGCGGATGCGTGGAAACAAGTCAGTATAGACGGAACGGTGGCCGTCATCGGCGGTGATGGCGGCACAGGGACGCCCGGCGGCAGTATTGCCAGCACGCAATGCGGCAACCACGTTCCGCAGCGGCGCCACGCGTACATGCCGAGCAAGCCACGCGAGCTGTGTGTCGAGTGCGGCATCGGAGACTGTCCTCGGTCCCGCCGAGGAACCGAACCGGTGGTAGACCAGGATCGCGGCACCAGTTGGCGCTGCCACAGCGGCATCACGCGGCGACGCCGTAACGCCGAGGCCGGTCGCGTTGTTCAGGGTGGCGATGGGCCTTGGCATGGATGACGCATTGATCAAGCAGCCAGGCGTTCATCTCCTCATAACTCTTCACCCGCAACCGCGGTGTGAAGAAGTGTTCCCGTACAAGGCCGACCTGGTTCTCAAGCTGTCCCTTCTCCCAGCCAGAGGCTGGTGTGCAAGCCACAGGATCAACCAGATAATGGCTGCACATTTGCAAGAAGCGGCGATTGTAGGCACGCTCACGACCGACGAAGATCGCGTCAACAGCCGTCTTCATATTACCGTAGATACCGCGTGTGCAGGCACCTTTGAAAAAAGCGAACGCCCGGTCGTGAGCGTCGAACACCATCTCCTGCGTCTCGCGCGGATAGGCGCGGACAAACAGCATCCGGCTGTGACACAGCCGCACATGCGCCACTTTCACCGTCACCGTCGCGCCGTTGATCAGCACGATCTCGTGGCTCCAGTCGAACTGATACGCTTCCCCAGGCGCAAAGCTCAGCGGCGCATACGCCCCAACCGAGGTCGAGGCCTGACGGCGCTGCCATTCTCGCGCGTAGCGCCGCACCGCATCGTAGCCACCCTCGTACCCTCGCCCACGCAACTGCTCGAACAGCCGGATCAGCGTCAGTTGCTCGCGGCTCGGCTTCGCCTGGTTCGCCGCTAACAGCTCATCGAACACTTCCCGCAACAGGCCAAGCCGTGGCAGCGGCTGATTCTCCCGCTCGTAGCGGAACTCCGTCGCCTCCGACCCCACAACCTTCCGGACGACCTTCCGCGATATCCGCAGTTCCCGGCAGATCGCCTTGATCGGCTTGCCCTGCACGAAATATGCCCGCCGGATCTTTGCGACCGTCTCCACCACCAGCATCCCACCCCTGGCTCCCTTCCTTTCCGGGAGCCACCGTGAACCCCATTCTCAGCGGGGTCCCTTTTGGACGCTGATTACCCCTCCAAGGGGGTCCTTTTTCCACGCAGAATCACAACTTGAGCGTCTTTTGGTCATGCACTTCGTCTGGTGGCCGTCGGTACCCCGACGAATTTGGCAGTCACTGATAAGGTTGGGGATGGCGTTGCCGGACCGGAACATACCCACGCGTCTGGCCGAACACTCGGGAGGACGTTGCCTCCTGGTCGACAGTTGGTCAGAGGGCTGCGATCCTATTGCACACCAGCCACTGAAGGGATTTCCGATGACATCGGATAGCGGGCCGGAGCCGAAGTTTTGGCGGATCGCGCTCGCCGATCTCGAGAAACAACTCGCGGCCGATGGAAACGGCCTTACCTCAACAGAGGCCGTCGCGCGCCGGCTCCGCTATGGCCCTAATAGCCTGGAGGAGCGGCGGCGTTTGTCTCTGCCGTTGAAATTCCTCAGCCGGTTCCGCAACCCGCTCGTGATCATTCTGCTGGTGGCGGCGGGTATTTCAGCGGCAACTGGTGATCTGGCCAGCTTCATCATTATTTCGACGATCGTGCTGATGAGCGCGGTGCTCGATACCGTGCAGGAATACCGTGCCGAACAAGCTGCTGAGTCACTCAAGGTCTCGGTTGCGCTCAAGGAGCAGGTCTTGCGCGACGGGCAGCAGACCACGGTGCTGGGGCAGGATCTCGTCCCTGGCGATGTCGTGCTCCTCGCCGCCGGGGATCTGGTTCCGGCGGATGGGCGCCTCTTCGAAGCCAGGGATTTTTTCGTCAACGAGGCACTGCTGACGGGCGAGTCCTACCCGGCTGAGAAGCACGCGCATGATGGAGGCGTCGAAAGCTCAGAAATTGCCAAGGCCACCAACGCCGCCTTTATGGGCAGCTCGGTGATGAATGGTTCGGGCAAGCTGCTTGTCTGTGCCACCGGCCTGACGACCCAGTTGGGCCAAATCAGCAGCACATTGCGGCGGGCGCCGCCACCCTCCGCCTTAGATCAAGGCATCCACAGGTTCGGCATGCTGATCGTGCGCTTCACCGAGATCCTTGTTTTCTTTGTTCTGCTGGTCAATTTGTTGTTCCACCGACCCTGGCTGGAGAGTTTTCTGTTCGCTGTAGCGCTCGCTGTCGGGCTCACGCCCGAGTTGCTGCCCATGATCATTTCGGTGACGCTTGCGCGCGGTGCCATCCGCATGGCGACGGCGCAGGTGATCGTGAAGCGGCTCGGCGCGATCCATGATCTGGGCAGTATGGATGTGCTGTGCACGGACAAGACCGGGACGCTCACCGAAGCCAAGATTGAGCTGGCGCGGCAGGTTGCGCTCTCCGGCGCCGACTGTGCGCACGCACTCAACCTGGCCAGGCTCAATAGTCATTTCCAGGCCGGGTTGAGGAACCCGCTCGATACCGCGATTATCGAGTCAGGCCCACCGCGCGATGTGGGCTGGGCCAAGATCGATGAGGTGCCGTTCGACTTTCAAAGACGCCGCGTTTCGGTACTCGTCGAACACGGAGGCCACCGCCTGCTGATCACCAAGGGCGCACCCGAAGACATTATCAAGCTCGTCGTCCGGTACGAAGAACCCGGTGAGCCTGAGCCTTTGCCGCTCACCGATGCGGCGAGGGTTCGCGCGAGAAAGCTTTTTGAGCAGCTCAGCTCGGACGGATTTCGTGCACTCGGAGTCGCCTGGCGCGAATTAGAGCCCGATCGTAAAGGAGCAACGGTGGCCGATGAGCACGAATTGGTGCTCGCCGGCTTCGTTGTCTTCTCCGATCCGCCGAAAAAGAGCGCGGGGGCGGCCATCACCGCGCTTAGGGCAAAGGGAATCGGCCTCAAGATTCTCAGCGGCGATAACGAGCGGGTGACGCAGCATGTCTGCAGAGAACTCGACATTCCGATCACCGGGTTACTGACTGGCACCGAGATCGAAGCCCTCGGCGACGAAGCGCTCGCCGCGCGGCTGGAAGAGACAAACCTATTCTGCCGCGTCACGCCCGTTCAAAAGAACCGCATTATTCTCGGGTTGAGGCACCGCGGCCATGTCGTCGGTTATCTCGGCGATGGGATCAACGACGCGCCATCGCTGCACACCGCCGATGTCGGCATATCGGTCGATAGCGCAGTCGACGTAGCCAAGGATGCGGCCGATATCATCTTGCTGAGCCAGGATCTCGGAGTGCTGGAGCGTGGCGTCACCGAAGGGCGCCGCGCCTTCGGCAATATCATGAAATTCATCATGATGGCGATGAGCTCGAATTTTGGGAACATGTTCTCGATGGCGGGAGCGACGCTGATCCTTCCGTTCCTGCCGATGCTACCGGTGCAGATCTTGCTCAACAACCTGCTCTATGCCGTCTCGGAGATGCCGATCCCGCTCGACGAGGTGGATACGCAGGCTCTGGTGCAAATAGCCTGACGAGCCAAAGGTCGTGGCTATGAAGCCCCGCAATGCAGTCGCTTTGTTAGGCTGCCAGGACTGCCTCCCAGACAGCAGGCGCACGTCGATCCCGAAGGCGCAGCCGAGCGAGATTGAACTGGTCCTTGCGGATGCGTCGCAGCAGTTCGATCCCAGCTATCGTGATCGCCGCTGTCCTGAACCGCTTGAACCCGAGCATCGGACCGATCCGTAGCTTCACGCCCCGATGGTCCTGCTCGATCAGGTTGTTCAAGTACTTCGATGATCGCAGCTTCGTCTCAGCAGGCAGTTCGCCGTCAGCTTTCATCTCACGCACCGCGCGGTGCGATGCGGCATAGCCATCCAACGTGACGGTCCGCGGGCCCGAGCCCTGGCCCTTGATCGCCTTGCGGAAGAACGCCTTGGCCGCGGCAACGTCACGCTTTGAGCTGAGACGGAAGTCGACGGTGTTCCCGGAGCGATCGACTGCCCGGTAGAGATAGACCCATTCGCCGCGGACCTTCACGTACGTCTCGTCCACGCGCCACGATGCTCCGGCCGGCTGCGCGAAGCGGTTCCAGCGGCGCTCGAACTCCGGCGCATAATGCTGCACCCAGCGCATGATGGTCGTGTGGGCCATCGACAGGCCACGTTCCTCCATCATCTCCACCAGGTCCCGGAAGCTGAGCTTGAAGCGCAGATACCACCGCACGCACAGGACGATGACCTCGCGGTCGAAGTGCCGCCCCTTGAACAGATCTTCCAAGCCCAAGAACCTGGCCACCGCGCCGCCCCAAAAAGCCAACGAACGGTCCGCACGATAACGGACCCACCGATTTGCACCAGAGCCTCGACACGCTTCTTGCGCCCTTGAACAATCTTCTGGGCCTGCGCGATCTCCACGATCCGCTCATGGATCTGCTTGATTACCGCCGGACCCACCGCGATCCCCCAACGCCCCATGGTCTTGGCGTCAGGGACTTTCTCGCTACCGACACGCGTGAAGTCGCGGTACACCAAATTGGCACGCACCTCGCGCTCCAACACCTGATAGCTCCAATTGCGCAGGTGTTTCAGGATCAGCAATCGCAGCACGATCTCGGCGGCGAATCCCGGCCTGCCGCGACGACGACTGTTAGGATGGCGCTGCGCCAAGGCTTGATGAACCGCAGCGATGATTGCCGTATCCGCGAGGATCGCGTCGACATGCGGCATCCATGCCTCACGCAGATCCTTGACCCCTGCCGCGATCAAGCCATCTCCGAAGCTGCGCTGTAGGCGTCGCGCCTGGATCACGCCGACTGCTCCAAACCGCCCTATATTTATCGTCGACAAGCATACAGTGAGTGAGCGGTGTCGCAGCCGAACAAAATGTCGATTTCACACTTGTGCTTTTAGCGCTGGTACGAATCTACCGTTCCGTATCCAACTCGGCTTAGTGCATCCATGCAATTCTCGACGCGTCACACCCACACCAATGGCCAATTTCCCGCCCAATTTTTGCGCCGGAAACTAGCTAGTCCGCTGCGGCAGGCTGCTGGATCCGTCCGGCTTCCGCCGCGTCCTCCGCTTGCCGCACCACGGCGATCGTACGCAGCAGGCTCGACGGGTTGACGCTGATCGAATCGATGCCGAGCTCGGTGAGGAAGCGGGCAATTTCGGGATAGTTAGCGGGCGCCTCGCCGCAAATTCCCACATGGCGATGGTTGCGGTGTGCCCCCGTAATCGCGAGCCGGAACATCTGCAGCATGCCCGGATCGCGCTCATCGAAGTCGAACGCAACGATGTCGGAGTCGCGGTCGACGCCGAGGTTGAGTTGCGTCAGGTCATTGGAGCCTATCGAGAACCCGTCGAACACCTTGGCGAATTCATCCACCTGGATCACGTTGTTCGGGATCTCGCACATCACGTAGAGTTCGAACCCGTCCTCGCCGCGTCGCAATCCGTGTTTGGCAAGTTCGGCCAGTACCGTTTCCGCCTCGGCCACACGGCGGCAGAACGGCACCATGACCACCAGGTTGGTCAGCCCCATATCCCGGCGTACCCGGCGTAAGGCCGCGCATTCCAGCGCGAAACCCTCGGCATAGGCGGGATGCGCATAGCGGGAAGCGCCACGAAAGCCCAGCATCGGATTGGCTTCCTTCGGCTCGAAGCCAGCACCGCCGATCAGTGCGGCATATTCGTTGGTCTTGAAGTCGGAGAGTCGGACGATTACCGGCCGCGGCCAGAAGGCGGCGGCAATTGTGCCGATTCCTTCCGCCAGGGTGCGCACGAAGAACTCGGTGGGCGAAGCCTCGCCAACGGTCCGCTCGGCGATCTGAGCGCGGTCCGCCTCGGCGACGCGCTCGGGATGCACCAACGCCATTGGATGGATGCCGATATATTCGTTGATGATGAACTCCATGCGCGCCAGCCCGACGCCTGCGTTCGGCATCATCGCGGTGCGGAACGCCAGATCGGGATTGCCGAGATTGACCATGATCTTGGTCTTCGGCATGGCGAGAGCGCGTGCATCGACCCGAGCCACGTCGAACGCGAGCGTGCCGGGGTAGACCGCGCCCACTTCGCCGCCGGCACAGGATACTGTGACGCTCACGCCGGTCCTGACCCTGGCTGTGGCGTCCCCTGCGCCGACCACGGCGGGAACGCCGAGTTCGCGCGCCACGATCGCGGCATGGCACGTGCGTCCGCCGTGATCCGTGACGATCGCGCCGGCGGTCTTCATCACTGGCTCCCAATCCGGCCTTGTCTCCGCGGCGACCAACACCTCGCCCGGGCGGAAGGCGGCGAGGTCGGCCACACCGCCAATGACCCGCGCAACACCCGCGGCGATCTTCTCGCCGACCGCCTTCCCGATAACCAGCGGCGTCGCGGTGCCGCGCAGCGTATACGTCTCCAGCATGCCCGCTTGCTTGCGCGACGCCACGGTTTCCGGGCGCGCCTGCACGATGTACAGCCGTCCATCGATCGCGTCCTTCGCCCATTCAATGTCCATCGGCTCGGCATGGCCGGCGACGGAGGAATAGTGATCCTCGATCCGGATCGCGTAGTCAGCGAGCGTCAGCACCTCGGCATCAGAGAGGCAAAACCGAGCGCGCAATTCAGGTGAGGTGCGATGGTCCACGGTGGTCGCACCGAAGTGCCCCTGTGCGAGCCCCATGGCGAGCTGCTTGCGGCCGAGCTTGCGTTGCAGCACCGCCCGATGGCCTCGCCGGAGGGTCGGCTTGTGCACATAGAACTCGTCCGGATCGACCTTGCCCTGCACCACGTTCTCGCCCAGGCCATACGAGCCGGTGATGAACACTACGTCGCGGAACCCTGATTCGGTATCGAGGGTGAAGATCACGCCGCTCGCCGCGCGGTCGGACCGCACCATTTTCATGACGCCGACCGAGAGCGCAACCTTGAAGTGGTCAAAGCCGTTGTTGACGCGATAGACGATGGCCCGATCGGTGAACAGGGATGCGAAGCAGCGCCGACAGGCTTCGACCACATCGTCGAGACCGGTGACGTTCAGGAAGCTGTCATGCTGGCCGGCGAAGCTTGCGGTGGGCAGATCCTCGGCGGTGGCGGAACTGCGCACGGCGACCGGCACAGCCGGGCCGTATTGGTCTACCAGCTTGGCATAAGCCTCGGCGATCAGGCCGCGCAGCCGCGCGGTGCCGGTTGCTTCATAGACGATAGCCCGCGCCGCCTCCGCCGCCTTGGACAGCGCGGTGACATCGGTGACATCGAGCGGGTCGAGCAGCGCATGCAGCCTGGGCCAGGCATCAGCGATCGTCAGCGCTTCCCGATACAGCGACGCGGTCAGCGCGAACCCAGTCGGCACCACGACTCCCGCAGAGCCGAGATTGCTGGCGAGCTCACCGAGCGAAGCATTTTTCCCGCCGACTTCGGGGATATCAGCGATCCCGAGCGTTGTGAACCAACGGATCGGCAGTGGAGATGCGGACATGGTTCCCCCTTTGATGGCGACGTGGCAACCGAAATAGCCACGGTGACATCGTGGTCGCCGCCGTGTACTCGTTAACGTTTGGCTAGCGCTGACGGCGGCTGCGATCATTGATCTGGATCAAGCTGAATAAGTTGCCTGCGACGCGAAACCATCGCAGGCCGAACAAACCACGTGTCCGATACGCGCGCATTCCGTTTGACCTGCGTCAAGGCCGATCACGATAATGCGCCTAAGTTGGTGTGCATTGTTCTGCAGGCCCATGTCGGACGCGGAAGAGAGTTCCAGCATGGCCCCACGGTCAGGAGACGCCGCATGCTGGATGCAATTGTTGCACCGCAAACCGACACCGGTCTCTTCTGCCCCATACGCTTGGGCCGCTACCTGTTGGCGAACCGCATTGCGATGGCTCCGTTGACGCGAAGCAGAGCGAGCGCTGACGGCACGCCGGTGCCGCTAATGGCGGAGTATTACGCGCAGCGGGCCTCGGCTGGGCTGATCGTTGCCGAGGGCACCAACATCTCACCCCAAGGGCGCGGTTATGCCTTCACGCCTGGGATCTACAATGCGACGCAGGTCGAGGCATGGCAGCCAATCACCCGCGCAGTGCACAATCTCGGCGGGCACATCTTCGTGCAGCTCTGGCATGTTGGGCGCATATCTCATATCCGTCGTTGCAGCCCAATGGTGCTCTGCCTGTGGCGCCATCGGCCATCCGCCCTCATATCGAGTCCTACACTGAGTCGGGTTTCCAACCCTGCGTGACGCCACGACCGCTGGAAACCGCGGAAATTGCCATGATCGTGGAGAATTACCGCCGGGCGGCAAGCAATGCGATCGATGCTGGATTCGATGGCGTCGAAATTCATGCGGCCAATGCCTACCTGTTGGAGCAATTCTTGCGCGATAGCACGAACAAGCGGACGGACGCATACGGAGGATCGCGCGAAAACCGGGCCCGCCTCTTGTTCGAAGTGGCGCGCACCGTCGTCGCAGCATGCGGCAGTGACCGGGTGGGCATTCGGCTGTCCCCGGTAACACCGGTCAACGACATAGGCCCCGACAGCGATCCGGCCACAACATACAGTTACGTCGTCGAGCACCTGAATAGCTTGGGTCTGGCCTATTTGCATGTCATCGAGGGCGCCACGCAAGGACCACGTGAGGTGCCTGGCGGGTTTGATCTACAGATCCTGCGGTCACTATTCAATGGCTGCTACTTTGCGAACAACGGGTATGACCTGGCTCTCGCGACGGCCGCCCGCCGGCAAGGTCTGGCGGACATGATCGCGTTCGGCCGGGCCTTCATCGCCAACCCGGCCGCTCCGTCCAATGCCGGTGCAACCTCGGCCAGTTCCCTTTCATTATCGGCAATCACATCGCCGATCGCCTCAGCGCCGCCATGGCCGGGGATCGGCTCGGCCGCGAGGTGGAAGCGGGCGATCGTGGCGCCGAGACTGTGCGTTAAATCGGGCGTGAGGCGGCCGGTTTCCGCCAGACGGACGATCGAACAGATCCGTTTGCGCGAAGCGGCGCATGACCACGACATGATCGATGGCTCGGCGCGGTCGGCCGGTTCAATCGGAGTTCTGCCTCGCAGGCCGCCTGCCGCAGGGCTGGCGTGGTGTAATCGAGCGATGCATAACGGATCGCACGCTTGAGTTTATAGGCGCGATCGCCTGCCAGGAAGACGATCGAGCAATACGTCCCGATCTGCTCCACTGTTTCGCGGCGCAGACCGTGGCTGACGGGATCGGACAGAAAGACGATCACCGCGCTTTGGTCGGCCGGAACTGTCGGGGCGACCTGCATGACGGCAGCATGCGCAGGGCGCGGCAGGCCCTGCGTTGATCTCGGTCAATCGCCTGGGTCAATCGCCGGCCCAGCCTGTCGCTTGCGTCGCGGCAGGTGCTGTCGTCCGGTGTCAGAGTTGCGCGCCGCGGCGGATGTCGTTCACTCCGAGCAAGGAAATGGGGCTGGGATCGCTGCCTGTTCTGCCTCGGCCAGGGCGACGTTGCCATAGGCATTGCGGGGGTTCCATAACATCCATCCGTCCGAACCGAAATCACTGGCGGCCCTGGTTTGCAACGCGACATCGCCGGCAGCGAATGTCCGCCGGTCGAAGGCATAGTCCTTGAACGCCTGCAGCCATGGCCGGAACCGTATCGGTGCGACGCCGAGCCGTGCCTGGGCGCGTTCCAGCGACTGGCGGACGATTTCGTATGGATGCGCGACCGGATCGCGGTAGCCAGGGATGCCGAACTGGAAGCCGGACGGATAAAGCATCGGCGAGAGGTAATCCACCAGCGGCATGATGTCCTCCAGCCGCTGCCCGATCCCGGTGTCGGTCAGGTTCCAGCACACGTAGCCGAATATGTCCGCGGCAAGGTAAACATTGAACGGCGCGAGTTGGCGCCGGGATTCCGCCAGAAAACCAGCAATGGCCTGCAGCCTGTCCACCTGCGTGGTGGGCCGGGCGAATCCGACGCCATGCGGCGCATCGGGGAAGCGGAGATAGTCGAATTGGATCTCGTCGAAGCCGGCGCGTGCCGCTTCCACGGCGACATCGATGTTGTACTGCGCCACCTCGGTGAGCGCCGGATCGGTCCAAGCAAGATCTTCCCGGTCACGGAACAATTGTCCATTCTGCAGCCTCACCGCGAGATCGGGCCGTGCGGTGGCCAACGGGGCATCCTTGAACGTGACGATGCGAGCAATGAGATACAGACCTTGCCGGTGCAGGGATTGCAGCAAGGCCGGCAGATTGGGGATGGTGATGACGCGTTGTGCCCCCACCTGCTGTGCCAGCTTGATGCCGCTGCGATACGCGATCAGCCCGCGATCGCCTTTCACATCGATCACCAGCGCGTTCGGTCCAGCCTCGTGCATTACCTTGAGGGCGGCGCCGCGGATTGCCTCGCTACCGACGCCATAGAATGACAGGTAAAGCGCCTTGGGACGGAACGGCGTCAGGCGCAGCACATCTCCGTTCTGGCTGAATGCCGCCGCTGTCAGACTTGCCGCGCGATAGCCCGGTGCCCGTGCCTGCACTGCGGCGGGGCTGTCGGAGGCGTGAAACATGCCGCTCGGATCGGCCAGAACAATCTGCTGCGCTATCGTGACGGTAGCGCCGCCGATGCCCAGCCCGGTGGCGGCATCGACGATACGGCCTTGCTCTGCATGCGAGACGTGCGCGCCGGAGAGCAATAACAGCAGGGCGACGATCAGGCGCCACAGCGGGTCGACGGCAAACCGGCGCATGTCAGTTACGACCGGCGTCGATCGGACAGGCTGAACCGATTGTTCGGGCAAGCTGGGCGTCGTGATCGGCGTCGGAGACCCAGATGCGCGGCAATGCGAGCATGTCGTCGGTTGGCAGCGCAGGCTGGTTGCCCAGAAGGAACGCCGTGGTGTAGCCGGCCCGCGACGCCGCCGCTTCGAGTTCGGCATCGTGGATGGCGAACGGCCAGGCCAGCATATTCACTGTCCGGCCTGTCCTTGCTTCCAACACCTGCTTTGAACGCACAAGCTGCATGGTGACGAAGGCGCGATAGTCGTCCGGTGTCCGCCGCGCCTTCTCCTGATGGAAATTCGGGTGCCAATAGGTGTGCGATTGCACGTCCACCAGGCCGGACGCCTGCATCTCCGCCAACTCGGGCCAGGTCAGGGCGTAGCTGGCGTTGGATATCGCCGAGGGATAGATGAACAGCGTGACCGGGAGCCGGTAGCGGAGAATGCGCGGGAACAGGTCGGTATAGACCGAGCGGTGGCCGTCATCGGCGGTGATGGCCACGCAGGCGCGCCCGGCGGCGATATCGCCGGCACGCAATGCGGCGATCACGTCCCGCAGCGGCTCCACGCGCACATGCCTGGCAAGCCATGCAAGCTGTATGTCGAGTGCGGCATCGGAGACCGTCGTCGATGCCGCTTTGGGACCGAACCGATGATAGACCAGGATCGCCGCGCCGGCCCGCGGTGCCGGTGCGGCATCGCACGCCGATGCAGCAAAGCCGAGGCACAACGCCAGGATGATCGCGACGCACCGCAGAGCGCGGCGGTAGTGCGGCGATAGCAGGCGAACGCAACAACGCCACCCCGGAAGGCTGCCATAGTGGCTTAAGTCGAGCGGCATTGGGCCTGCGGCCCTCCTTCGGCTCTCGCAGCGTGCCGGTTGCGGCCGGACCGAGCGCATGTTCGCCGCATTGGTGTATGTTCGCTGCATCCGTACGGCGCGGCATTGACATAGCTCAGGCGGGAGCGGCGGCCGGTTCCAGATCGTGGCGGTGCTGCGCTAGTGCGCCGACCGCCGGAACTCCGCCGCAAACTTGCTGCTGTCCGCGAAAGCGTTGCGGATATGAAGGAACCACAGCGGGTCCTCCAGCATCGCGCGGCTGCAGCCGTGGTCGAAGACCATGATTTGTCCGGCTGTCGCAATCGCGTTGATGCCGCCGAGGAACGTACACACATACTTGGTTCGCCGCCAAGGCAGCCAGGAGCCTGGTTTGCAACTGGCGATCATGCCTGACTGCCCGCGGATGATCGGGCCAAAATTGTCCGCTGCAATCACCATGGCTCCAGGCGCCAGATTCGCTGATAATTGCATGTCAGCCTCCGTGGCTCGTCATGGCAAAAATTATGGCACGGAAATGCTTGGTGCATTGATCTGAGTCATACGCTGGTGTGTCAAACCGATTGCCTCGCCGAAGCGCTTTGCGACACGCAGGGCGGCCCAGCCGCTACGGCGCCGGCGTACTGGCCTTGATCCAGATCAATGACCAACCCCGCCAAAGGCTAGAGGGTTCGCCGTCGATCGGAGCAGATCCAGCGTAGCTCTCTGCGTCCCAATGCCCTAGGAGACGGCCACAATCGATCTGCGGCGCCAGGTAGCCGCGATGCGGGCACATGAGAAGATCGGCGCTGCCGTCACAGCGTTCTCTGAAAGGACTCTCGCAATGACACGTGTGGTTGGCTCATTCACTCGGGCAGTCATGACGGCTGGCATATTGGGTACGCTCGCGGCGCCGCTGGCGATGGCAAGTGCCTCGCCGAACCAGTTTGCGCAGGCAACGCCGGCGCCGGCCGCACCGGCGCAGCCCGCCCCGACGGCACCGCCCCAGCCTAGCCAAATGGCGCCTGCCCAGACGGCGCATGGCGGCCACGGAATGCACAAGGCGGCCGTGCACACACGCGCACAACTTGTCGAAGTCATGATCTCGAATATGCGGACGAAACTGCGGGTCACCCCCGCAGAGCAATCGCAATTCGATGCGGTCGCCGATGTCATGCGTACCAATGCGAAGGCGATGGAGACCTTGCTTGCCGAGCGAGCACATGACACCGATCAGTCGGCGGTCGCCTCGCTGCACTGGTATGAGAAGCTGACCGACGCTCATGCCGCGGCGCTAAAGAACTTCACGCCAGCATTTGAAACATTCTACGCGACGCTGTCCGCGAGCCAGCGTAAGGCCGCCGACGCGATGTTTCTGCACCTCGCCGAACGGCCCTTCACACCGAAATCCCGTTAGCCGGACAGGCCAGCAGCCATGTCCGGCAATTTTTCCAGGGAGACTGACTCCCCGGAGGTAGTTATGAACCGTCGTCCAATTCTCGCTTGCGCTGCGGCCGTCTCACTTGGCATGGGTATCGCCCTGGCCGGGATCGCGGCGCCCATGCCTGCCCGGGCGCAATATCCGTACGCGTGCCCACCCGGCTATTACTTTGATCCCAATTACGGGTGCGTTCCCGCGGCCTATCTGTACGGGCCACCGTATTATCCGTACCCGTACTTCGGATTTGATTTCTTCTATGGCGGCGGTTGGGGTGGCGGCTATCGCGGCGGCGGCCATCCGGGCGGAGTACCCCATGGCGGCTTGGGCGGTCACACGGGAGGGGCGCCGCATGGCGGCGGCGGACCCAGTCACCACTGACGCCCGGCCTTCCTGCTGCTCGTATGCCTTGCGGAATCGTGTTGGCCGCGCAGGCGGGATCAGCAACGGACCTTCAGTCGGCGAATAGATTCCGGACGCCTAGGCGGCCTATTATGGACGTCCGGCGAACCGCGTTGCGACTGGAAGAGCCATGCAAATCCTCACTTGGCTGTCGCCACTAGCGGCCTTGCTGGTTCTGCTGCTTCCATTGCTATTTGGCGAATTCATGCTCGCGGGCCTCGCCAAGCTGCATATCGGGCCCGAGGCCGCGATGGTGTTAATGATCGCGATCATCGTTGGCGGGATGATCAACATTCCGGTCAAACGCATCGTTCGTCAGGAAGACATCGTTGCCCATCCGTTTGCCGTGTTTGGATTGCGTGGAGCATGGCCGGTCTTGCGACGTGTGCGCCGTGAAACCGTGATCGCAGTCAATCTCGGCGGATGTGTGATTCCGACAGTTTTGGCGATCTACCAGCTCGCTTATCTGTTGGTGACCGAGCCGCCAACGGTCGGCGTCACGGTGGTGGTTTGCGCGGTAAACACGGCCGTTTGCTATTTTGCGGCGCGTCCGGAACCAGGCGTCGGTATCGTTATGCCCGGACTGCTTTCGCCTCTCGTGGCGGCAGCACTCGTGGCGGCAGCACTTGCGTCGGTCCTCGCTCCCGAGCAGGCTCCGCCGGTCGCTTTCATCGCGGGCTTATCCGGTCCTCTCATCGGCGCCGATTTGCTCCACTTGAAGGACCTTCGCAACATTGCGGTCGGCGTTGCCAGTATCGGTGGTGCCGGCACGTTTGATGGCATTGTGTTGTCAGGAATCATTGCGGCCTATCTAGCATGAGCCGACAAAGTCCGACGGCGCTCGCATTCTGCTAGTACACCCCGCCGGAAACCCGGACCCATTTGCGCGGGTTCCGCGTGCCGAGCCGATGCCTGCCATTCTGGACGTCCGAACAGAGTCGCCGCTTCTGGCGGGGTGTAGTGGCTATTGTGCTCCGACACGCCAGCACGCTTGTCAGCTCACCTTGATGATCAACGGAGTTTGAACAACTCCTTGATGCGCTCGCGAAGCCGGTCTGCGCGATTATCGTCGCGCTGCTTTCTCTCGTCCAGACGTTCGAGTCTTTCTTGCCCGACCGCTTTCCGGCGGGCCAGTACCTGTGTGAGCTCGGCCGCGACGCCTGGGCGTTCTTTCAGAATCGGTACGAGGTCATCGTTGGCGATTTCGTACACGCTCGCTCGCGTGGGCGCCTTCACGGTGAATGGCGTTGGAGACGCGGTCAGCACGCCTGCATCACCAAAGCAGTCGCTAGGACCGAGCCGGACAACTTCAGTCTCCGTTCCGTCGTTCTCCTGTGTCGCCAGGAGGACGCCGGACATCAGGATGAACAAAGCCTGCGACACAGTACCGGCTTCAATGAGGACATCGGGGGGTTTTTGGTGCGCCGTTGCATTCGTGTCGCGAGCATCGCGCGTTCTTCTTCGGTCAGCGGCGAGAAGATCGGCAGGCGGTGCGCTAGCAATTACGCTTGGTCGCCAGAGTCACGGCGTAGCCTGAGTGCAGCTACCGCAAACGGGTGCTCTGGTGGCGGTGTCAGCCGAAATCCAGCGCCTGCACAATGGCGAACAACGAGATCTAATACCTCATTCTGGGCGGCCGGGCCAAGCTCGACCTTAGCAACGAATAACTGCAACTCGCATACCAAAGCCGTCGCGTCGAGCGACCGGGCGGTCACGCTTGGCGCAGGGATGCGTGAGATGCGGTTGGCGCTCAGCAGAGCAGTCTCCTGTACCGCACAACCGCGCGATGGCAACGTGCTCGGTTCCACCTAATGGCGACCGTGATGCCATGGGCCTTGACCGGATGGCTCTCATTGATCAACCTTTCCTTGCCTATGGTACTGTTGGGAATGATCGCCAGATCGTTGCTGAAGGTGAGAATCTCGGTCGAGCGCCAGTTCGTCTCCACAACCTGCCCCTCCAACGTACCGTCGACGATGATCCAGTTGCCGGCCCGGAATGGCTTCGAGATATTCAACGACGATGAACCGGAAGAGGTGTGGTGTCCCCGGCGTGGGAGCGGCCGGTCCGGCACCCGCCACGAAGATAATGACGCTGAACACGATGAAGGCCGTGACGACGCACAGGAAGCCTGCCGCACGGCGCCTGCGGAAAGCGAGCTGTGCCGCCAGGAAACTGCCGGCAAGCAGAATGCTGGCAATGACTAACGGATCCGGCAGGTATTCAATCAGGCGGACGAGAGGGCCGTTCATCCGGAATGTCCGACGATCGGGTACCTGCGATTCCGGTCCGGCAGGCAGGACCTCGCTGAGATGACACTCGGTTGATCCGCAGCCGGTGCGAGAGGTCTCAATAGCAAGCGCGCCAGCACGCCATCTTGATCTGTATCAAGGTGCTGCAATGTCGGTCGGAAAGGAATGACGTTACCGGAGCCGAAACGCGGAAGCGGTGAAACATGAAATGCAGGTGCGGCCCTTCACGCGTCATTGCGTGAAGGGCAACGAGCCGATCAACGTTGGCCCATTTGCCGCCATCCAGCCAAGCGCTTAGTCGATCCGCAGCCGCGACCGTACGCCGAGCTTGACCGCGTCGAATGAAAAGGCAAACACAATCGTCGCAAGCCAGACCGCGGCAACGTCAACCGGCGGCAGTCCGTCCATCAGGATCCCGCTAAGGGCAAGACCGGTCACCACCGCAACGTCGCCGCCCGACGCGATCATCATGATGGGGGCCGGGTGCGACTTCCAGAAATGGCGCCGTTCGCGCAGCACGTAGATGTTCGCCTGCCCCGCCAGCGCCAGTGCCAGAAAGGTCAGCGTCTGCATCTGTGCAGGGTTCAGCCGCACGATGTACCAGCCGGTCGCCAGCACGGCGATGAGATAGCACAGCTTGAAGACGCCCAGCGGCACCGCCGCAAGCACGAGGTTCTGCACCCGCCATGCGTTGGGATACTCGGACGGCCTGGCCCGATCCGCGGCACGGGACATCGTCACGAAGTCGCTGGCGAGCATCATCAGCGCTTGCAGCATTGGTGTCAGCACAGCATGCCCGGTCATCACCAGGCCGCAGCCCATCACGATCAGGGTGGCACATTTGTTGACCAGAATGCTTAAGGTGTAGGTCAGCACGCGCTGGAACGCCGACCGTCCCTCTTTGATGCAAGTGACGATGCCGGCAAGGCCCGCGTTGGTCAGCACGACGCCGGCTGCGGCCTTCGCCACGTCGGTCGCCGTCGAGACGGCGATACCCATCTGCGCCTGCCGCAACGCCGGCGCATCGTTGGCGCCATCGCCGCACATGCCGACTGCGTGGCCCTGGCGCTGGAATGCGCGGACCAGCCGGAACTTGTCCTCGGGAAACACGCCGGCATAGACGGCGAAACTGTCGGGGTCGACGCTGTCGGGAATTTCGCCCGGTGGGCAGACGGGGCCGCTCAGCCCGATCGCGCCGGCTACGGCCGTCGCGGTCGCCGCGGCATCTCCCGTGACCATGATCGTGCTCACGCCGAGCGACTTTAGCTCTGCCAGCAGAGCCGGCGAATCGGCACGCGGCGGATCGCCGAGTGCAACCAGTCCAATCAGTTTCATAGCGTCGGGTGGGCCGGCTGCTACAGCGAGCGTGCGATATCCGGCATCGGATAAGTCTTTCAACGCGGCAGAGGCAGCGTTGGACCACGGCGCCGTTCCCGAAACGGCGGCCGGCGCGCCTTTGACCACGCGCAGTTGGCGACCGCTGTCGTCAATCACTGATGCTTCCGCCAGTTTCATACTCGGGTCGAAAGGTGTGAAGCGTGCAACCCGCAGCGGCGACGCATGCGAGCGCCGGCGTTCCTGCCGGAGCGTGCGGATCGCCGCATCGACCGGGTCCTGGCCTTCGGATGAGCTGGCGGCAGCGGCAAAGGCGAGGACGTCGTCATCGTGATAAGCCGTGTCGACGGAACGAACCGCGCGCACCGCCAGCTCGTTTCGGGTCAGCGTGCCCGTCTTGTCGGCACACAACACGTCGATCAGCGCGGCTTCGTGCAGTGCACTCAGGCGGGTCAGCAGCACGCCCTTCATGGCGAGCGTTCTCGCACCCAAGGCCGCAGCCAGCGTGAACGTGGCAGGCAATGCAACAGGGACGGCGGACAGCAGCGCCGTCAGAACCAGAGGAACGATCTGCCGCACATTCATGCCGATCGTATGGGCGTAAGCGACGATGCCCACGACGATGGCGAAATTGACCACCGTCAGTGCGCGTACCACGGCCATCACTGCGCGTTGTTCGCTGCTTTCCACATGGGCAATGCGGACGAGTTCGGCGGTCCGTCCGAAATAAGTGTGAGTGCCCGTCGCCACGACTTCGCCCGTCGCCTCGCCGCGGCGGACCATGGCACCGGCAAAAGCGGTCTTCGCCGGCCCGACCTCCAAGGGCAGCGATTCGCCCGTCAGCATCGACTGGTCCAACAGGACCGAGCCGGTAATGATGCGCAGATCGGCCGGCACGATACCGCCGAGCGACAACTGCACTATGTCGCCTGGCACCAGATCCGCCGCCGGCAGATTCTGCCAGGACGCATCCCGCTTGACCCGCACCACCGGCGACAGGCGCTGCTTGAGCAAGGCAAGCGCGGCATTGGCACGCGACTCCTGAAAAACCCCCAAACCCACGTTCAAAAGCAGCAGCGTGGTGATCATGAGCGCTTCCAGTCGCTCGCCGACGACAAGCTGCAGGACGACGGTGGCTTCCAGCATCCAGGGCACCGGCGCCCAGAAATGCTTCAGGATCTTGAGGAGGGGACGTTCCTGCTCCTCGGCGACAGCGTTCGGGCCGAATTCCAACTGCCGCCGCGCAGCCTCGGCGGATGACAGGCCGGTGGGCGTCATCAATTCGTCCATGCGGCGCCCTGGAGCAGGTGCGTGCGATCGTCCGATAGGAACGACGGCAGCATGCTCTGCGCATACGGCGACCCGTTCCCTGCGTCACACTCGCTGACACGACCGGTCAGGTCATTGACGCAAATCAAGGCACCAACAGCCGGTGGTGGTATGGCATCGCCCATGAGGCGGTCGCGTGTTTTGATCCTCGGCTTGGTGGTGGCTGCCTGTACCGGCGCATATGGGCTCTGGCGGTGGCCAAACGTCTGGCAGTCCGTGCTGGGACCACCCCAACCGGCAGATCGGGTCTTCGTCTCCGGTAATATCGAGGCACATCAGGCTGTCCTGAGCTTCACGCAGGTCCAGGCGCCCGTCATCGCGTTGCCCTTCGATGAAGGCGCCGCGGTGTCGTGCGACACGGTGCTGGCGCAGGTCGCGACCCGTCTCATCGGCAAGCGTGGAGCGCTACCTTCGCGGGAAGTTTAGTGCCGATTATGAAGCCGCGCGCCAAGCGATGGCTGGGTTGGCACGGTCCCTCCCGCCGCGAGACCTGGCCCATCGCGCCTATTCCCTTTACGAGCGCTTTCGGCCGGAAATCCCGCCCGGAGTCAGGGGATGGAGCGCTTCCGGTCCCCTCGATCTGGACCTGATCGCGGAGCTGGCACGGCGCGAACCTGTGTAAGACCCCCGCCCCGATCACCATGACGCTTTCATAGGGGGATGCGTTCCGTCACGGCATTGCGAACAAAACGAGAATAAGGGTATGTGGAAGGCCCCTCCGCCCCTGCCCCGCCAACCCGATGCCGCCAACCCGATGCCGCCAACCTATCTCGATAAGCTGAACCCGGAACAGCGCCAGGCCGTGCAGCACGGCCTGTCTGCTGACGCCCGTGCCAACACCGGTCCCCTGCTCATCATCGCCGGCGCCGGGTCGGGCAAGACCAATACCCTTGCGCACAGGGTGGCTCATCTGGTCGTCAACGGAGCCGACCCCAGGCGCATCCTGCTGATGACATTCTCCCGCCGGGCCGCCGCGGAGATGACCCGGCGTGCCGGGCGCATCTGCGCCCAGGCTCTCGGTTCGGACGCTGCCGTCATGGCAGACGCCTTGACCTGGGCCGGCACGTTTCACGCGATCGGCGCCCGGTTGCTGCGGGACTATGCCGAGCAGATCGGGATCGATCCGGCGTTCACGATCCACGACCGGGAGGATTCGGCCGACCTCATGAACCTGGTCCGGCATGACCTTGGTCTATCGAAGACGGAATCACGCTTCCCGATGAAGGGGACGTGCTTGGCCATCTACTCGCGCACCGTCAACGCCGAGATGGCTCTGGATACGGTGCTCCAGGGATCCTTCCCATGGTGTGCCGCGTGGGAGGGTCAACTGCGAGATTTGTTCGCGGGCTACGTTGAAGCCAAGCAAGCCCAGAACGTCCTCGATTACGACGACCTGTTGCTCTACTGGGCGCAGGCTGCCGGCGAACCGATGCTGGCCGGGGATATGGGCGGACGCTTCGACCATGTCCTGGTGGACGAGTACCAGGACACCAACAGTCTTCAGTACTCGATCCTGCGCGCCCTGAAACCGGACGGCGTCGGGCTGACCGTGGTCGGCGACGACGCCCAGGCAATTTATTCCTTCCGCGCCGCGACCGTGCGCAACATCCTCGATTTCCCCGGGCAGTTTGATCCGCCGGCCAGGGTCATCACGCTCGATCGCAACTACCGCTCGACCCAGCCGATCCTGTCGGCGGCGAACGGCGTGATTGAGCTGGCGGCGGAGCGCTTCACCAAGAATCTGTGGACGGATCGTGCTTCGGCCGAACTTCCATATCTGGTTGCGGTGCGGGATGAAGGCGACCAGGCGCGCTATGTCGTCGAGCGGATCCTGGCCCAGCGAGAGGAAGGCACGGCCCTCAAACAGCAAGCGGTGCTGTTTCGCACGTCACACCACAGCACGAACCTCGAAATCGAGCTGACACGCCGCAACATTCCTTTCGTGAAGTTCGGCGGACTAAGATTCCTTGAGACCGCGCACGTCAAAGACCTGTTGCCGCTGCTTCGCTTCATCGAGAATCCGCGTGACAGGGTGGCCGGCTTCCGCGTCATGCAGTTGATGCCGGGTATCGGCCCTGGGACGGCGCAGCGTGTTCTCGACGCGATGGCTGAGCAGCCCAACGCATTGCGGGCGCTGGCGAACTTACCGCCGCCGGCACGGGTCGGCGAAGGCTGGGGTGATTTCGTTGAGACGGTGCGCACGCTTGCAGGAGGCGGGGCTGGCTGGCCCGCCGAAATAGGCCTCGCGCGCCGGTGGTACGAGCCTCATCTCGAGCGCATGCACGACGATGCGGCGACGCGGCAGGCCGACCTGATCCAGCTTGAACAGATCGCGGCGGGCTACCCCACGCGGATGCGCTTTCTGGCGGAGCTGACGCTGGACCCTCCCGACGCGACGAGCGACCAGGCGGGTGTGCCTGTGCTCGATGAGGACTACCTGATCCTCTCGACGATCCACTCGGCCAAGGGCCAGGAGTGGAAATCGGTGTTCGTCCTCAATGTTGTCGATGGTTGCATTCCGTCCGATCTCGGCACCGGCACCGCGGATGAGATCGAAGAGGAACGGCGCCTGCTTCATGTCGCCATGACGCGGGCCAAGGACAATCTGCACCTGATCGTTCCACAGCGCTTCTTCACATCCGGCCAGAGCGGGCTCGGCGACCGGCACGTCTACGCATCCCGGACGCGCTTCATCCCGGCAGCCCTGTTGCCGCTGTTCGGACGCATCACCTGGCCCGTCGCGGCGCCTGAGGCCTCGAGCCGCGTCGATGCAAGGCAAGTCCGGCTCGACATTGGCGCGCGGATGCGCAGCATGTGGCGGTGAGAGGGGAACGGTGCGATGTGCAACTTGTATTCCGTCACGTCGAATCAGGAGGCCATCCGGGCGTGGGCCAACGTGATGGCGGAGAACGACAGCACCGGAAACATGCAGCCGATGCCGGCCGTGTTTCCGGACTATGCCGCGCCGATCGTCCGCAACCAGGGAGGGGCGCGGGAACTGGCTTTGGTTCGATGGGGAATGCCGACTCCACCCAAATACCTCGAGGGCAAGAAGACCGATCCGGGTGTGACGAACATCCGCAACGTCAACTCCGCGCATTGGCGGCGCTGGCTTGGCGTGGAGAACCGATGTGTCGTTCCCTTCACGAGCTTTTCCGAAAACGAAGTGATGCCGGACGGCTCACGGCCGCCGATCTGGTTTGCCTTCAACGAAACCCGGCCGCTCGCATTTTTCGCCGGGATTTGGACACCGAAATGGACCTCGGTGCGAAAACTCAAGGAAGGCGCCGTGACGGTCGATCTTTTCGGATTTCTGACGACCAGCCCGAATAAGCTTGTCGGCACTTATCACCCGAAGGCCATGCCGGTGATCCTCACCACGCACGAGGAAATCGATCTGTGGATGGCTGCGCCGATCAAGGAAGCGCTGGCGCTGCAAAGACCTCTTGCGGACGACGCACTGGTTGTCGTTGCAAGGGGAAGCAAAAGGGATCCGGAAAGCTTCGCTCCGTAACGGTCATACCGCGGTCTGGGTCTGCCGCTCGTCGTCGAGCCATGCCTCCCATGCGTTGATGCCGGCCGCGAGCGAGTGAGGGATCAGGCAGCCACTCTCATCTCGTAATCCGGCCGCGAGCTCTGCGGCGACGGGTCGCCAAAAGCGATCAATCAACGCTGGCACCTCGCTCGCATCGACACCCGGGTAGGTCGGTACTTCCCGCGCGCAAATCGCACGAGCCGCAGTCTCAATGTTGCCCCATCGATTTGCCATTGTCCGACATCCCCGTGTGGCGTGACCAGGCACATGCTGCATGCCAGTCACAAAGCTTTCTGTCTACAAGCCATATCTTGCCATCTGGGCTCCTTCAGAACAACCGGCGTTGCGATTTCCGGCGCTCGTCACTGGTCGGCTTGCACTGCAAGATCTCCGGCGTCACTGGGTGCAGCAGCAGTGAGGGATCACCCGGCACCTCGCCGAGCCATAGCGGCCAGTCGGCTTTTTCCAGAACGAGCAGCATGCCGTCATGGATCGGGGAAATGACGGAGTTCGCCTCGGTGGTGATGATGCAGTAGGTCCGGGTGATCGCGCCGTCGGGCCCGCGGAAGGCTTCCCACAGGCCCGCGACCGCCATCGGTTCACCATCCTTTCGAGAGATCGCGAACACCTCCGTCGGTCCCCCGGTCCGGCGGCGCTGATAGTAGACCGACATGGGGATGATCGCGCGCCGATCACGGAAGGCCGAGGCAAAGAGCGGGTGCGTCGCAACGGTTTGGGTGGGAGACAACGGCTCTCTTGGGACGACCAGCAGGCTCGAGCGGATGTTCGCGTCCAGAACTGGTGCGGAAACGGCCATGTGGCGTGAAGCGGACGGCCGATATCGTCAACGCAGCGAACTGCGTGCTATCCAGTTGCTCGACAATCGAACAACGACCGCGTGGTGGTCTCCTCTACGATCATCGGCCGCGCACGCAAAGATTCCTCCACCGACCCGGCTCCGCGGATTTTGCGACAAACACGCCATGCGTGGGGATGAACGGAAGCCATCTTGCAATTCTTTCCCTACCGCAGCCGCGGATCACGAGGTTCGGATTGAGCGCTAGCAGCGTGCTCCCGCTACACTGCGCCACAGCTCGGCCAACAGTAGCATTCTGGGCGGGCGTGCAGGAAGCTTTGCGGCTGGGTCATTCATTGTCCGTGCCGAAGTCACCTGGGCCCGACATGGCGACCCAATTAGCTGTTCTTGTACGCTGGCACTCATCTCATGGGCGAGCCGCTTCCTCCTGCGATCATGACGTCATCAAGGAACGTCCGCGCGGTCACTAGGTCCGCGGTCGCGAATCCTTCAGAGAAGCGTTGATACACTGGAGCCAACAGACGGTAGGCCTCGTCAGGTCGTCCCTGGCGATGTAGCAAGCGACCCATACCGAGCGAGGTCCGCAATTCCCACGACAAGGCTACCTGCCGACGCGCCCAATTGAGTGATTCTGCGAACAAGGTTTCCGCGGTCCGCACAGCTTCGTCGTCATCCTTCATCAGCATCAGTTCAGCTTTGATTCTGAGAAGTTCGGCCGTACACCAATATTCGTTGTTGCTTGCCGCAAATCGCAGCGCCTCGTCGATCGTCAGAAGACCCTCCTCCACATTCCCGGCGAGGCCCAAAGCTTCAGCGAGATCGCCGACGCGCGCCGGATAGCCCAAGGCCAGCCGTCGCTCACGAACTTCCGCCAGCGCTGCCCGCAGTGCCGAGACTCCCGCAACGATATCACCCCGCTTCACCTGCAGCATCGCCGCGGCGCAGCGGCACCAGGCGCGGAAGCCTATGCCGTGCCCCTCGGAAACCTCCAACAGCGTTGCGACGGCTTCCTCGGCCGCCGGAAGATCGCCGTTCAGCCTCGCGACCGGAATTGTGCCCCAGATCAGAGCAAAGCAAAGCAGGATCGCACTGCCTGAGCGCCGCGCGCCGGCGACGCCTTCCTCTGCCACCTGCCATGCCTGATCTGGGAATCCTTGGACCCAGAGCGTGCGGGCGAGCGCGGTGCGCGCCGACACTGCCGGATCGACGAAGCTGCCCCACATCGGCGGTTGTTGGGCGCCGCTGGAGTCGCGGTTCAGTGCGCTTTCAAGATGCTGCCGCGCACCGACCTGGTCGCCAAGATGGTGCAGCACCGCGCCGATCATCCTGTCGGCGCGTCGCTGGGCAGGGACGTCGGCCGCCTCAACCGCTGCGCTATGAGTATCGCGCGCGATACTCAGCGCTTCCTGGAATTGACTGCTGTTAAGGGCGAGGACCCACAGCCCTTCCAAGGCCTGGAACTGATAAACGGAATCGGACTGCCCGCGAGCGATCTCCAGCACTCTGCTCCAAGCGGCGTGGACCTCGGGGATTCGCCCCCTGGTGAACAGAAGAGCCGTCGCCTGTGCTGCATATAATCGCATCTCTTGGCGCATGTCGTGGTCCGGGTCAGTCAGCAGCCAGGAAATCGCTCGCTCCGTGTGCTTCGCGCTCTCGCCCAGGAGTGAGAATTGGACCCAGAGCGGCGCGGCAGCGACAGTCAATGCAACGCCGGTTGAGGGATCGCCATCCGGGCCGAACGCCCAATCGAGTGCGGCGCGCACGTCGTCGACCTGCCGGCCGTAGCGATCGAGCCACTCCGCTGGCGATAGATTTACGTATTCGGTGCCAGCCTGCTTGAACAGCGCAACATGGTATTCCGCATGCCGGCGTGCGAACAATGTAAGCTCACCGCTCGCGGCGAGTTTTTCGCGCACGTAGGCCCGTGTCGTCTCCAGCAGCTTCCACCGGGCCACGGGCGAACCTTCTGTCGCAACGAGCGACTTCGAGACCAGACTCCGAATGCTCCGCACCACGTCAGCGGATGTGGCCGCATTTTCGCCGGCCACCGAAATCGCCGCATCCATCGTGAAGCCACCAGGAAACACGGCGAGATGACGCAGCAAACACTGTTCCGAAGCAGGCAGGAGGTGATAGCTCCATTCGAGCGTCGCACCCAACGTGCGATGGCGCGGCGGTGCCGTTCTTGGTCCATCGGTCAGCAGTCCGAAGCGATCGGCCAGCCGGGCGACGACTTCCTGCAGGCCGATCGCCGCTGCACAAGCGGAGGCAAACTCGATGGCCAACGGAATGCCGTCCAACCGCTGGCATATCGATGCAATCAGCGAAAGGTCAGCAGCGCCCGGAGCGAAATCCAGGGACAGCGCTTTGGTCCGGGCAATAAATAGCTGAACAGCACTGTATTTGAGAACCGCTTCGGCATCTTCGTTGCCACGCAACGGCGCCTCGAGTGGTGGAACCCGAAAAACGTGTTCCCCAGCGATCCGCAGGAGCTCGCGACTCGTGGCAAGCACAGAAACCCGTGGGCAGGTACGTATGATAGCTTCAGCAAGCGTTGATGCAGCGTCTATGACGTGTTCGCAGTTGTCGAGGACGAGAAGAAGCTTGTTTCGCCCGATTGCGCGACCGATGGCCTCGGCGGTAATCGAGTCACCGCCCACTCGAAGACCGATCGCGGTTGCGACCGCCGACGGCACCAGGTCTGGATCGGACAGCGACGACAAGTCGACGAACCCGGCCTTTCCTCCAAAGCCGGGAAGCAGCCTGCGCACAACCTCGAGTGCGAGAACTGTCTTGCCGATGCCGCCCGGACCGGTCAGCGTTACGACCCGGTACGCGGAAGAAAGATCCACCAGTTTCTGGATGGCGGTCTCGCGACCGATCAGGTCCTGAGTTGGCTCGGGGATGTTGCTGATAACCCGCCACGCCGGCATGTCAGAGGCCAATGGTGTCGAGTGGTTCGGGGGCAAGTCTTGATCTGTGGCAATCCAGTTGCCCATGAGACAGTACCCCTGACGAGACATTGTCTTGAGCATGGCCCGATCGGCGCCGAGAGCCTTGCGAATCGCAGATAGATGAACCCACAGCGTGGCCTCCTCGACAAGCGCGCCTGGCCACACCGCTCGCATAAGCTCGTCTTTGGTAACCAGCTTTCCGGCGGACCGGACCAGCACCTCGACGATCTCGAACGCCCGCGGGCCCACCGGCACCGGAATCCCATCGGCCCGCAGTTCACGTCGGCGCAGGTCTACCTGCCATCGACTAGCAGTGTATACGATACTCATGTTCAACCCCGCCCCACCATTCCAGATCTGAGGTTTTTTGTTGCATCCGAAACCCTGCCGTCGCCGCGTGTAATCTATCGACCCTCGCCGAACGGGAGCGGGTCACCTCCAACGCCTTAGTCCCGCCGAAAAGAGCACGGTCCCTGACTCTTCGGCTCCGGCACGTTCGGCCAGCCGGACGATGCGCATCACCGATCTCACGACCACGCCTGGGCATTGACCGGCCGCGGAAGATCGCCGCTCAAATAGCTGTGAACGGCCTCAGGCGATCAGCGACGAGGCGGGCACCAACTTATGGTGCTTTAGGATTTTTAGGAATCAATAGAGGATTCTTGCCGTTCCGGGCCCTAACTGCGCAAGCAATGCTTCTGCAGCAGAGCGACTTGTCTCCGTGACGAAACCCGCAGGGCGAGGAGAGCCATCATGGCAAATCTTGTGTCGCAGTCCCTGCACGGGACGCGCAGGCGAGACATCCCGCTCGGCGGTCTGAGTGCCGCATTCGCATCAACAGCGCCGACCGCCGTCCTGGCGGATCAGCCCCGCGCAGTCGCAGCTTCCTCTGTCAACCGCAGCAATGGGACCCAGACAATGAGTACAGTCACCACAAAAGACGGCGCCGAAATTTATTACAAGGACTGGGGCCACGGCCAACCGATCGTCTTCCATCATGGCTGGCCGCTCAGTTCCGACGACTGGGATACCCAGATGTTGTTCTTCGTCCAGCACGGCTATCGTGTCATCGGAATCGATCGCCGCGGCCATGGCCGGTCCAGCCAGGTGTCGGATGGCCATGACATGGACCATTACGCCACTGATGCGGCAATGGTTGTTGAACACCTGGATCTTCGCAACACCATTCATATCGGCCATTCCACCGGCGGTGGCGAAGCAACCCGCTATGTTGCGCGCCACGGCAAGGGCCGTGTCGCGAAGCTGGTGCTGGTGGCGGCCGTGCCGCCGATCATGGTGAAGTCGCCGAACAATCCGGGCGGCTTGCCGATCGAGGTGTTCGATGGCTTCCGCAAAAGCCTGGCCGCGAACCGCGCCCAGTTCTATCGGGAAGTCGCATCCAAACCCTTCTACGGGTTCAACCGAGCGAGCAACCCGCCGCTGGATGGCGTCATCGACAACTGGTGGCGCCAGGGCATGATGGGAGGGGCCAAGGCGCACAACGATGGCATCAAGGCGTTCTCTGAAACGGACCTGACCGAGGACCTGAAAAGCATCGACGTGCCGACGCTGTGCATGCAGGGCGACGACGATCAGATCGTGCCGTACAAGGGCGCCTCGGAGCTACAGGTCAAGCTGCTCAAGAACGCCACCTTGAAGTTGTACCCCGGATTCCCACACGGCATGCTCACAACCTACGCCGACACCATCAACCCGGATCTGCTGGCCTTCGTCAGGGGATGACCGCCCCGGCGTCATTGCGAGAAGTGTAGCGACGAAGCAATTCAGGCGAAAGCGCGCACGAATATCTGTGCGACCACACGCAGGAGATTGCCTCGGCCCTTCCAGGGCCTCGCAATGACATAGGCCGGGCGTGTCGCATGCGCTCGCCGGGACCATTCCCAACAATGATCGGCTCGCCCCTACGGGCGCTGCCTTCCATCACACAGTCTTGCAACAACGGAGATCGAGATGCCTTTCGCCAACTACAAATTTCCCCAAGGCACACTGACCGCGGCACAGAAAGAAGAAATCATCCACAAGACCACGGATCTGTTCGCGCACTATTTCGGAGAGGGCGTTCGGCCCTACACGATGGTTCTCGTTGATGAGGTCGTTGACGGCGGCTGGGGGCGTGCAGATGAGACCTTCACTCTCGCCAAGATGGGGCAAACGCCGAATGGCCCGGAATCGTCGCGGTAGATTTTCATAGTGGAAAGGACCTTGCCATGAACACATCGCAGAAGAAGGCTGCAATCGTCACGGGTGCTTCGCGCGGCATTGGTGCGGCGATCGCCCGCCGCCTAGCCGAAGACGGTTTTGCCGTGGTCGTCAATTATGGCGGCAGCGCTGGCGCGGCGGCGAAGCTGGTGCAGGAGATTGAGGGCACCGGTGGCCGGGCGGTCGCAGTGCAGGCGGATGTGGCCGATCCCACGGCAGTCCAGCGATTGTTCAACGTGGCTGATAGCGCCTTCGGTGGCGTCGATGTGCTGGTGAACAACGCCGGCATCATGAAGCTGGGTCGATTTGCCGAGGTCGATGATGCAACGTTCGATCAGGTCGTGGCGATCAACCTGAAGGGGGTTTTCAATTGCCTGCGTGAAGCGTCCCGCCGCCTGCGGAATGGCGGTCGCATCGTCAACTTTTCGTCCAGCGTGATCGGCCTCTATCAGCCGGCCTACGGCCTCTATGCCGCCACCAAGGCCGCCGTCGAAGCCATGACGCGCATCCTTGCGAAGGAGCTTGGGCCGCGCGGCATTACTGTGAATGCGGTCTCGCCTGGTCCGATCGCCACCGAGCTTTTTCTCGCGGACAAGGATGAGGCCACGGTCGAGCACATCAAGCGGATGAACCCCCTAGGCCGGCTGGGCGAGGTCGAGGATATCGCCCGCGTCGTGTCGCTGCTTGTCGGCCCGGACAGCGGCTGGATCAACGGCCAGGTCGTTCGCGCGAATGGCGGCGTCATCTAAGGAAATGATTTGATGGCAAAGATGATTGCGCTCGTCACCGGAGCCTCAAGCGGGTTCGGCCGCTTGATCGCCAATGCCCTCGCCGGCGCGGGGCACGTTGCCTATGCTTCAATGCGCGGGCTTGACGGCAAAAACGCGGCCCAACGCGAGCTGGTCGGCGCCTATGCGCGCGAGCGTGGAGTCGATATGCGCGCGCTCGAACTGGATGTGCAGTCGGAGGACTCAGCATCCGCGGCAATCGACAAGATCGTCGGCGAGCACGGCCGGCTCGACATCCTGGTACACAACGCCGGGCACATGGTCTGGGGACCGGGCGAGGCCTTCACGCCCGAGCAGCTCGCCGAGCTGTACGACATCAACGTGCTCGGCACGCAACGCGTCAACCGGGCGGCGCTGCCGCATATGCGCAAGGCCCGCCGAGGGCTGGTGATCTGGATCGGAAGCTCGAGCGTGGCTGGCGGGATACCGCCTTTTCTCGGCCCCTATTTCGCTGCGAAGGCGGGGATGGATGCTCTGGCGGTCTGCTACGCGCGCGAGTTGGCCCCGCTCGGCATCGAGACTTCGATCGTCGTGCCGGGCGCCTTCACGAAAGGCACCAATCATTTCGCGCATGCTGGTGCGCCAAGCGATGCGGCGCGCGCAGCCGCGTATCAGGCGAGCCTACCGGACCATTTTGCCGAACGGATGAAGGACGCGCTGGCGGCAACCGTGCCGGAAGATGCCGACCCGGATGGCGTTGCAGCAGCGGTCGTAGAAATCGTCAATGCACCTTTTGGAAAGCGTCCATTCCGCGTCGTTATCGACCCTGCCTGCGACGGTGCTGCCGTCTCCTTCACCGTGATCGATCGGATGCGCGAAGAGTTCTTGCGCCGCATCGGCTTCGAGGGACTTCTGCGGCCAACCGCTCCTTATACGTAGGTCTTTACCGGAAACCGGCTGGAAAGATTGGCGAACAGCGTGTGATCGAGATTGAGCCGCTCCTGCACCGCCGGCGTGGCCGTCACGCCGTAGGCGATCTCAATGGCTTCGCCGTTGGACAAGGCGGCAAAGATGGTATCGCAGACGTCGTCGAGGGGAGCGCCGCGTGTCGCGCCTGGTCCGGCGAGTGCGGTGCTGATTGCCGGTGGGATAATCTCAACCACCTTGCAGGTCGTACCGGCGAGCGCGAACCGGAGATTCATAGTGTAGCTGTGCAGCGCGGCCTTGCAGGCGCTGTAGATAGGGGCGAAGGGCTGGGGGATATAGGCCCCGCCGGATGTGACGTTGGCGATGATGCCGGGCCCACCATGAGCCAGAATGACTGGTGTCAGAAGGTGGGAGAGATGAATCGGTCCGCTGAGCAAGGTGTCGATCTCGGCCTGACGCTCGCTCCATGGTGATGTATCGGCGGCAAGGGAGAGCCGTTGTCGCCGGATCATCCCTTCCGGACCTTGGACAATGTGCTGGCCACGCCACATCTCGGTTACGTCGCCGAAGATCTCTACCGGACGTTCTACGGCGACACGGCCATAAGCGTCAGCGCATGGCTCGATGAGATCTCGGACAGCAACCAGGCGTGATCACGGATGCGTCCATCGCTGTCGCTGATCGTCAGTCTCGATCAGCAAGTGAACAACACGACGACCGAGTCTGCCGGCCTTCTCGATACTAGATAGTGATCATCGCTGACGGTTCCGAGTGGCGTAGCCCTTCTAGATGAAGGGCGTTTCGAATGCCTCCTACTTCGGCACGCTGGGATACCGCTATGCGATAGCGGAACTGACATTCATTCAAACGGTGACGACAATCTTACCGAATTGACTGCTGTTCTCCAGATAGCGGTGCACTTCAACCATATCGTCGAACTTAAACGTGCGATCGATGATCGGCCTGAGCGTGCGACCCGCAAGTCCCTTGGTGACGTACTCCACGGCGATCTTCCGGCGTTCCGCGTCGCCCGTCACCAGTCGGATGCTATAACCCTTGACCGTGGGCATCTTCCGAATCATCTCCAGTACCGGGATTGAAGTGTCGCCCTCGCTTAGTACCCAGATTCGCAATTACGGTGACGTATTACGGTGTAGCAATCTCCCAGTATAAGCGCGGTGCTTTTTCAGCTTGACGAGGAGCGCATGCAAGTCGCGGCGCGTGAAGGTCCACTTGAA